>Ga0157373_10003853_pt1 | contig 11337 bp, 7 predicted proteins | sample C65metaG_FD_113460 | JGI IMG/M metagenome (GOLD analysis project Ga0157373, IMG submission 113460) | Corn rhizosphere microbial communities from Kellogg Biological Station, Michigan, USA - C6-5 metaG | ecosystem: Host-associated > Plants > Roots > Rhizosphere > Soil | place: USA: Michigan...
AAATCCACGTCGATCAGAAAGACGGCGAAACCTTCCCCCTTCTTGCTCCAATTGTCCCACAACAGGCGCAGATGCTGGTCTATGGCGCGGCGGTTCTGCAGGCCTGTCAAGGAATCGGTATTTGAAAGCCGCAACAGCGCCTGCCCGCGCTCGTCCGCCGCTTTCTGCTGGGCCTTGGCTTCCAGTGCGTTGAGAAAGACGTGGTAGCGTTCCCGGTTCAGGTTCCAGTTCACGTAAGAGGTGAAGACGAAGCAGGAGATATAGAAGGTGCCGAAAGCGAGCTTGTAGAACGCATCTTCGGGAAACTGCGTCGCCGCCAGAAAGTAGGTGACAAGAATGATGCCCGATGACACGAGCGAAAGATGGAAACGGAAGGTGAAAAACAGATTGGCGCCCATCATGAAGATCGCCCCGAAAACCATGTAATAGGACATGTTTTCGAGATTGTCGGTCAAGAGCGAGGGCACAAGCCAGCCAATATAGCCCATGACGAGCGCAGTGGCGCAGGTGAGGTCAAGTGCGGCGGTGCTCGCGCCCATGCGCAACTGAATTTCGAGCGTCAGCAGGGACGTCAGGACGACGATAACTCTTGCGATTATGGTGTAAAAGGCGACGTCGGGCACCAGAATGATGTCGGTAATGGCAAATAGCAGATAGATGAAAACAGCCGTCCACAGGCCCCGCCTGATCGAACCCCGGCGGCTACGCTCACCTTCCTGCTGGTAAAGGGCAAGAAGTTCATCAGAAAACCGGGCGTCCGGCCGCCGATATTCTTGCTGTCCACTCACCTCGCCTAACGTGTGCTTCATGCACTTTCCCATAGTGTTGCGTATACTTTATCAAGTAACTGCTTATTCGACCTTTGCGTGTACTTTCACGCTAAGCGCGATTTCCTGCCGATTTCTCTCCATGCGGGCGGAAACATGAAAAGCAAGAGCGCATCATACGCTCGCAACATTAAGTTTCACTAAATCGCGTATCCGCTTTCTCCTCCGGTCCACGAGTGTGACCAAAAAAATACGCTAATAAACTAATGTATCCCTACACTGCTCAAAAATCGAAAGCGAGTGGCCTTCCGTCTCCCAGAAACGTATAGTTAACAATGTGTTAATACTGGAGGCTGAAGTGAGGCAGGTAAAGAAAAGAAATCTGGACGGGGCAAGTCTGATCACTCCTGATACTGTCGCAAAAGAGATTTTTGCACGGAAAACGGAAGCGTTCGATGAGCATTTCGCAGTTGCGAAAGCAGAGATCGCGATCATTCTCGAATTGGCACAACAGCAGTTCGAAAATGGTGTTTCAGCACATGAGATAATACATCGAACGGCAGGCGCACTGCATGGCCTGCGCGAAAAGCTCCACTCAAGCGTGTGGGCTGAACTGATTCCTCTGGTGCAGAATCACTCCGTGTCGGACTATTTTCTGGAAGATCCCTTCACGCGCTGGTCGTTCGAAAAGCCGCGGGGCTATTCGGGCGATGCGCAGCTTCTCGACTTCATCTACGGTCACGACAGCGTTGCCGATAAGGTGAAGAACGCAACGCCGCTTGGCGCGGCTCTCTATGATTATACGAAGGACGCCAGTTCCTCGGTCGCTGTCCGCGAGCGGCGGGATTTGCTGACCCGGTTTGTTGACGAGGCTGCGGCCCGGCATGGAAGCGAAACGGAAATCCTCACCATTGCATCGGGACATCTGCGCGAGGCGGATGCATCCGTGGCCTTGAAAGAGGGCAAGATCCGGCGCTGGGTGGCGCTTGATCAAGATCCCCTGAGTGTCGGTTCCGTTGCCCGCGATTTCAACGGCAGCTGCATCGAGGCGATTGACGGTTCGGTGCGTGACATCGTCCTGCGTTCGCACGAGCTCGGCAAATTCGATCTGGTATATGCCGCCGGTCTTTACGATTACCTGAACGACAAGGTGGCGATCAAGCTCACGCGGCGCTGCATGGAGATGCTGAAGCCCGGCGGAATGTTCCTCTTCGCCAACTTCTCCGAAGACATTGTGGTCGATGGCTACATGGAGACCTTCATGAACTGGGCGCTGCTGTTGCGTTCGAAGGCGGATATGTGGCGGATCGTCAACGCCAGCGCCGATCCCGCAAGTATCGAGGCGGAGGTATTTTTCGGCGAAAACCACAATATCGTCTATGCCACGATGCGCAAAAAGGCCTGAGCCCAACCTCGTTTCGCATGTCCGCGCGAAATAGGCCGCCCGCATTTTACCATGCGGGCGGCAGGGCCTGTGCACGCCAATAATTATTTGATTAAACGTCGCTACAGGCCTAAGAATTCGCGCGAAATGCGTTGCAGAATGGAATGGCTGAAATGAAGAAATATTATTCGGATATGGGCGGTCTGCCGGGGCAGACGGAACTGCTGTCGAGCAAGGCTGTTTTCAAGACTGCCTATGCGGTCATCCCCAAAACCGTCATGTCCGATATCGTGACGAGCGTGCTCCCGCACTGGACAGGGACCCGGGCCTGGATCATCGCCCGACCGATGACCGGTTTTTCCGAGACTTTTGCGCAATATATCGTTGAAGTGCAGCCTGGCGGCGGCAGTGAGCGGCCGGAGCCGGACGCAAGGGCGCAAGCGGCGATCTTTGTCGTTGATGGTGAAATGACCGTGGAGTTTGAGGGCGTGCAGCATGCATTGCGGACCGGCTCCTTCGCCTTCCTGCCCGCCGGCTCGCGCTGGCAGCTGCGCAATTCCGGCACGGCACCGGTCAAGTTCCACTGGGTCCGCAAGGCGTTTCAGGCGGTGGACGGGCTGGAGCCGCCGCCGGCGATCTTCACGCATGAAGATGAACACGCTCTGTCGGCGATGCCCGATACGGACGGCAAATGGGCGACTACCCGGTTTATCGATCCCGACGACGTGCGTTACGACATGCACCTCAACATCGTCAGCCTGGAGCCGGGCGCTACCATTCCTTTCATGGAAACCCATGTCATGGAGCACGGTCTTTACGTGCTGGAAGGAAAGGCGGTTTACCGGCTGAACGAGGATTGGGTGGAAGTGCAGGCGGGTGATTTCATGTGGCTGCGCGCTTTTTGCCCGCAGGCTTGCTATGCAGGCGGGCCGGGCCGTTTCCGCTACCTGCTCTACAAGGATGTGAACCGCCACGTGAAGCTCTGGTAACGGGCGGAATCTTGGCGAAACCGAGATTTATCGCGCAATCCGTTGGCTTGCGCGATAAAGGCTTGCGTTGGATCGAATATCCCTAATAAATCCAGATATGCGGTCAGTCATCGCTGTCTCGCACGATTTAGGCATTCGGCATCCGCCCTTATTTATCCTGAAGAAGACTGCCCGTATGATTGAAACGATCGATACCAATATCTTCAATCTTGCCCCTGTGGCGATGTGGATCGAGGATTTCAGCGAGGTGAAAAGCCAGTTCGATATCTGGCGGGCGCAGGGCGTCGAGGACATCCGGGCGTTTTTGCTGGAAGATCTGTCGCGGGTGGCGGCGTGCTCGCAGAAAATCCGCGTTGTGCAGGTTAATGCCAAGACACTTGAACTGTTCGAAGCGCGGGACAAGGCGCATCTGATCGATAATCTGCACCGGATTTTCCGCGATGACATGCTTGAAAGCCATGTGAACGAGCTTTCCGAGCTTTGGGCTGGAAAAACCGAATTCATCAGCAACGCCGTCAATTACTCGATTGGCGGAAAGCGGCTGGATATCCAGCTGCGCGGTGCGGTCATACCCGGCTACGAACAGACACTCGGGCGGTTGCTGCTGACCACAGAGGATGTGACGGAACGTGAGGAGGCTCGCCGCAAGGAGCTTTTCAACCGCCGTTATGCTGAAGGCATGTTCCAACATTCGCCCGTTTCCCTGTGGGTGGAGGATTTCAGCCGGGTTCGGCGTCTGATCGAGGAGGTCAGGGAACGCGGCATCATCGACTTCCGGGTGTTCATGGATGTGCATCCCGAATTCGTGCGCCAATGTATGAGCGAAATCCGCGTGATCGACGTCAACCGGGCGACACTGGACCTGTTTTGTGCACCGGACCGTCAGGTTCTGTTGCAGCGGCTTGGCGATATTTTCCGGGGTGAAATGGAAAAGCCCTTCCGCGAACAGCTGATGGAGCTGTGGAACGGCAATCTTAACCATCATCGCGAAGTGGTGAACTACGCGCTGGATGGTTCAGAGCGGCATGTGCTGCTGCATTTCTCTGTTTTTCCGGGCCACGAACGCGACTGGTCACTGGTGCAGGTGGCGCTGACTGATATTACGGCGCGGAAAAAGGCGGAAGCCTATCTCGAATATCTCGGCAAGCACGATGTGCTGACCAAGCTGCACAATCGCGCCTTCTATTCGGACGAAATGAACAGGCTGGAACGCAGCACGATCCGGCCCGTTTCGGCCATCGTCATCGATCTCAATGGCCTCAAGGACGCCAATGACAAGCTCGGGCACGACGCAGGCGACGCGCTGTTGCGGCGCCTTGGCGAAGTCCTGAACGGTGTCGTTACTGCGCCAAACCATGCTGCGCGCATTGGCGGTGATGAATTTGCGATCCTTTTGCCCGGCGCAGACAAGCAGATCGCCGCGGCGATGGTGGATACGATTTACGAACTGCTGAAGATCAACAACCAGTTCTACTCCAATGCGCCGCTTAGTCTTTCGCTGGGCGTGGCAACCAGCGAGGCCGGAGAGACAATGGAATCGCTGGTGCGCCGTGCAGACATGCATATGTACGAGCAGAAAAACGCCTATTACGCCGCGATGCGCAACAGGTCTGCCGACAACAGCGATACAACGAAGGCCTCCCCGCAACCGGAAGCCAGCTCCCTGAAGCGCCTTCTCTAGCCACAGGCATCCCGTGTGTGCCTTGCCTCACTGAGGATTTCCAACGCTCTGCGGGACCATGGCCGCCTATTTTTTAGCCTTTAGGCGCCATCGTCCTGGTCAAATTTGAGTGTATTCTAAAAGACCAGCGAAATTTGCTTTACGTACCTCAAAACGGACGTTAGCTTCTTCCCAAGAGCTTTGGGAGGAGTTCGCGCATGATGATTTCAAGTAAAATCGAGGGGCAAGATCCGTTCATTCGCACCGGGTACCGGTGACGACACATGGCTTTTGCTGAGGAATCTCCAGATCAGGTCCTTATACGGACTGTCGGGTTGTCCAAGTCTTTCGGTCCCGTCCAGGTTCTGAAGGATATAGAGATTGCCGTGCGCGCCGGTGAAGTTCACGCCATCATTGGCGAGAACGGGGCTGGCAAATCGACGTTGATGAAACTGCTTGCGGGCAATGAGAAGCCTTCGAGTGGGGAAATCAGGATCGATGGCGAGGCAGTTACGTTGAGCGGACCTGTCGACGCCGAACATCGCGGCATCGTTCTCGTGCATCAGGAAATATTGCTGGCCCCGGATCTGACGGTGGCTCAGAACATCTATCTGGGCCGCGAATTGTGCAAAGGCCCGATGATGGACGACCGCGCCATGCGTGCCGGCGCCCTGAGGGCTATCGCCGATCTCGGCGGTACGATCGATCCCGATGCCGTCGTCGGCAGCCTGTCGATTGCCCAGCGCCAGCTGGTGCAGATAGCCCGCGTTCTGCTCGTGCCGCATCGCGTCGTCATTTTCGACGAGCCGACCGCAAGCCTCACGCCCATTGAAACCGATGCGCTGTTGAACGTTATCAGGGACATAAGGGCAAAGGGCGTGGCCGTGCTCTATATTTCGCACCGCCTGCCGGAGGTGAAGGAGATTGCCGACCGTGTGACCGTTCTGCGCGATGGCAGGTTGGTCGGCTCCCACCCAATATCGGCGCTTGAGCCCGCCGATATGGCGCGGTTGATGGTGGGACGCGATGTCGCCAAGCTCTATCCGGACAGGAACGCCGGCGGCGAGCACGAGCCTGTCTTACAGGTGGAGCATTTCACCGTTCCGGGCTATGCGCAGGATGCCGGTTTCAGCCTGCGAAAGGGCGAAATCCTCGGTTTTGCTGGTCTCGTCGGCGCGGGCAGAACGGAGCTTATGGAGGGCGTGCTTGGCCTGCGTCCAGGGCGGGGGACGATCCGCCATCTCGGAAAGCCTGTGCATTTTGCAAAGGCGGAAGACAGTCTGAAGGCCGGTATCGTTTATCTGAGCGAGGATCGGAAGGGCAAGGGATTGCTGCTGACGAAGGACTTGCGGGTCAATCTCACACTCGCCTCGCTGAGGAAATTCAGCCGCCTGTTCCAGATCGATATCCGTCGAGAGAAGGCAGCGCTCGATGATGCGGTGCGTGATTTCGATATTCGCACGGGAAGTAAGGACTTGCTCGCGGGCCAGCTGTCCGGCGGTAACCAGCAAAAGCTGCTGCTCGCCAAGATGATGCTGCTCGATCCATCGATCGTCATCATCGACGAGCCAACACGCGGCATCGATATCGGCACCAAGGAACAGATCTACCGTTTCATAGCAAAGCTTGCAGACGAGGGCAGGTCGATCATCGTCGTGTCCTCGGAGATGCCGGAACTGATCGGCATCTGCGACCGCGTCCTTGTAATGCGCTCCGGCAGGATCGTCGGCGAAGTGACGGGGGAACGCATGACCGAAAACGATATCGTGGCACTCGCGACTGGCGTGCACACGCAGGAATTCGCCTGAGGGCTGATGTCCCGGCAGATTGGCCTGAAGAAAAGACAATTGAGGGGAAATATGACTGAGGCCGCACTTGATAACGGCAAAACGCCGAAGACCTCGAAAGACTGGGACCTGCGCGCCGTTGCGCCCTTTGTGGCGCTGGCTTTGCTGCTGGTTCTCGGCACCGTCGCCAATCCGAATTTCATCGGTATCGACAATCTGCTGAACGTGGTTACCCGCAGCGCCTTCATCGCCATCATTGCGCTCGGCGCCACCTATGTCATCACATCCGGCGGACTTGATCTCTCCGTCGGCGCGATGGTGGCTTTCGTTGCCAGCCTGATGATCCTGTTCATGAACAGTGGCGTTATTGCCAATCCGCTGGTGATGCTACTGGCCGCCATGGCGCTGGCCATCGCCATCGGCGCCGCTTGCGGGCTTGCAAACGGCCTCATCACCACCATCGGCCGCATCGAGCCCTTCATCGCCACGCTTGGCACCATGGGCATTTATCGTGGGCTGACCACCTGGCTGTCGCAGGGTGGCGCGATCACGCTGCGCAACCCGGAAATCCAGACGCTTTATCGCCCGGTCTATTTCGGCAATGTGATCGGTGTGCCGGTGCCGGTCATCGTCATCTTCGTCACTGCCGCCATCGCCGCTTTCGTGCTTTACCGTACCCGTTACGGCAGGCATCTGACGGCGGTGGGTTCCAGCGAGGATGTGGCGCGTTACTCCGGTATCTCGGTCGCTCGAGTCCGCACGATTGCCTATGTGGTTCAGGGGCTTTGCGTCGCCGTTGCCGTCCTGCTTTACGTGCCGCGTCTTGCCTCCACTTCGGCCACTACAGGCATGTTGTGGGAGTTGCAGGCCATCACCGCCGTCGTCGTCGGCGGCACGGCGCTACGGGGTGGTGTGGGCCGCATATGGGGTACGATTTGCGGCGCCTTCATTCTGGAAATCGTTGGCAACATCATGATCCTGTCGAACTTCGTCAGCGAATATCTGATCGGTGCCATTCAGGGCGCGATCATCATCATCGCCATGCTGGTGCAGCGTTCGCTCAGCCGCAGATAGCCGGACGATCGATGAGACATCTGGCCGCGCAATCTGGGGCATGCGCGGTTTAAACAGGAGGAACGCCCCGGTCTTGGGAGGAAGAGACTATGCGTAGAAAATTTATCGGCGTGGCATTTGTCGCGCTGGCTGCCGTTCTTGCGGGTTCTGCCCATGCGCAGGAGAAGAAGGTAACGATCGGGGTATCCATTCCGGCGGCCGACCACGGCTGGACGGCGGGCGTCGTTTACCATGCCGAACGGGTGGCAAAGCTTCTGATGAAGGAGCATCCGGGTCTGAACGTCATCGTCAAGACCTCGCCGGATGCCGCCAACCAGGCAAACGCGCTTCAGGATCTTGCGGTGCAGGGGCTGGACGCGCTGGTCGTGCTGCCGTCTGATCCCGATCCGCTCGTCAACGCCATCAAGGAGATCAAGGACAAGGGCACCTTTGTCGCGCTCGTCGACCGCGCGCCGAGCGTCAACGACAATTCGATCCGCGATCTCTACGTTGCGGGTAACAATCCGGCACTCGGACAAGTGGCAGGCGAATACATCAAGAAAACCACGCCTGATGCGGAAGTGGTGGTCATTCGCGGTCTGCCGATCCCGATCGACCAGCAGCGCCAGGATGGTTTCGACAAGGGAATTGCCGGCTCCAGCGTCAAGGTTCTCGACCGCCAGTACGGCAACTGGAACCGCGACGACGCCTTCCGCGTGATGCAGGACTACCTGACCAAATACAAGAAGATCGACGTGGTCTGGTGTCAGGACGACGACATGGCGGTTGGCGTGCTGGAGGCAATCCAGCAGGCGAAACGCACCGATATCAAGTATATCGTTGCTGGCGCCGGTTCCAAGGACATGATCAAGCGCGTAATGGACGGCGACAAGCTAATTCCGGTCGACGTGCTCTATCCGCCGGCGATGGTGGCGACCGCCATGCAGCTTACGGCTGGTCATTTTTACGATCAGGTGCCGGTTGCTGGCGAGTATATTCTCGACGCTACGCTCATCACCAAGGACAATGCCAAGCAGTTCTACTTCCCGGATTCGCCGTTCTGATAAGCCGTTTCCGGCTAAGCAACGCCCGCTGAAAGGCAGGCGTTGCATCCGCACTCCTGCACCCCGGACCAGATTCGGGGTGCAGCGCGATCAGGTCGTTGATCGCGATAGAGTCCTTCATAGCGCGGGCGCGCCGCGGCTCGATGCCGGATTAAATACGGCATGACGAGGGGAAGGTCGGCGGAAACTATACCGCTCCCCCGCTCTTCATCCATTTTTCCTGAACCACGCCGAGAGATAATCCACGAAGCTGCGCACTTTCGCGGGAAGGTAACGGCGGTGGGGGTAGACGGCGTATATGCCGCGGTCTTTGGAAATATAGTCGTCGAACAGGGTCACAAGCTCGCCGGACTGGATGAAGGGTCTTGCAATGAAGTCCGGCACCATGGCGATGCCAAGCCCTGCGCGGGCGGCCCGGAGTGTCGCCTGCGGGCTGTTCACCTCGATCGGTCCACTGATGGTAACGGAGTTCGAGCCGCCATCCGCTTCAAGATAACGCACGGTGTTGTGGAAGCGGGTGTTGGTGTCGATGATGAAGGGCACGCGGGAAAAGTCCTGCGGACCATTGAGCGGGCCGTGTCTGGCGACAAAATCCGCCGTTGCTACTGCATAGACCCGGAAATCGGAGATCTTGCGGGCGATGAGGCCTGAATCTTCCAGACGCGTTATGCGAATCGCAAGGTCGAACCCTTCCTCGATCAGATCGACGAATCGGTCATCGGCGACGATTTCCAGAGACAGTTCCGGATTTTCCTTGGCGAAATCGATGAGGCTCTGGCCAACATCGGCGTCGATGAAGGTGCGCGGAACGGATATTCTGAGCTTGCCCTTCAGATCGGCATTCTTCTCGCGCACCAGATCGGCGAGGTTGTCGATCTCCTTCAAAATGTCGGAGGCGGTGCGGTAATATGTATGGCCGGCCTCCGTCAGCGAGAATTGCCGGGTGGTGCGGTTGAGAAGCAGTGCACCGAGATCATCTTCCAGTTCCCGGACATATTTGGACAAAAGCGCCTTGGAACGCCCAGTCTTGCGGGCAGCGGCGGAAAAACCCTCCGCTTCGACAACATCGATAAAGGCGCGGATGCGGGTGAGCGTGTCCATGAAAATCCTCCGGTTCGTTCCATATAATTGAACGCTGAGGCGCGACTGTTCAACCCGTAAAATGGTTGCCGAAAAAATCCGCTATATGGTGAAAAAATCCTCTTGATTATGACGGCGAATATTCTTATCTCCCGTGCTGCCCAAAGTCGCACGTGCCCATGTGTGTCCGCCGAGTCCTCGATGTGGTGAGGAGTTCGGTAAGGTACCTGGAACTAACCCCTCCAGTCGCTATTCCGGCCAACCGGGAAATGCGAGGACATATGAAGCAACGACGGTGCGGGCCTTTCTGGTTCTCTGCCGGCTTTCCATCAGCCGGGGTACTGAAGAGGCACACCATCATTGCCTGAAGTGCGGTCGGGTCATTCCCTCCAATCGATGGCAGACAAAGCCGAATGATGCTCTGGCAGGGCGTCATTCATATTTGCGCCTTGAGCGTATGCTATCGATTCTGCGCCTCCACCGGCTGATTCGTATGCATATCTCGAGCGTCCTTTGTCCTCCGGATTTTCCGGAGCCGGTTTTATAGGGAATATATCGATGACGACTGCACGCATTCTCGATTTCATCAAGACCCGACGTCCCGAAGGCCCTTGCCTCGTCGTCGACCTCGACGTCGTGCGCGACAATTTCAACGCGTTCCGGCATTCCCTGCCGAACAGCGCGATCTACTATGCGGTCAAGGCAAACCCGGCTCCCGAAATCCTGAAGCTGCTTGCTTCGCTCGGCTCGAACTTCGATTGCGCCTCCGTGGCTGAAATCCAGATGGCGCTTGATGCAGGTGCAACGTCCGACCGGATCTCGTTCGGCAACACCATCAAGAAGGAACGCGATGTCGCCCGCGCTTACGCGCTCGGCATCGATCTCTTCGCCGTCGACAGCCATGAGGAAGTCGAGAAGGTTGCCCGTGCCGCTCCCGGCGCACGCGTCTTCTGCCGCGTGCTGACGGACGGTGAAGGTGCCGAATGGCCGCTGTCGCGCAAGTTCGGCTGCGTACCGCAGATGGCTGTTGATGTTCTGGTCTACGCACATCAGCTGGGCCTCGAATCCTACGGCGTTTCCTTCCATGTCGGTTCGCAGATGATGAATCTCGACGCATGGGATGCAGCGCTGGGCGATGCCAAGCGCGTTTTCGCTTCGCTGTCCAAGCAGGGTATTCACCTGCAGATGGTCAATATGGGCGGTGGTTTCCCGACCAAGTACCTGCGCGACGTTCCTGCTGCCGAAGAATACGGCCAGGCTATCGACACGGCGCTGCGCAAGCACTTCGGCAACCAGATCCCGAAGACGATCATCGAGCCGGGCCGTGGCATGGTGGGTAACGCTGGCGTCATCAAGGCGGAAGTTGTTCTCGTGTCGCGCAAGTCCGACAACGACAACCATCGCTGGGTGTTCCTCGACATCGGCAAGTTCGGCGGTCTCGCCGAGACGATGGATGAGGCTATCCGCTACCCGATCCGCACCGAGCGCGATCAGGACGAGATGGAGCCTTGCGTTCTGGCCGGTCCGACCTGCGACAGCGCCGACGTGCTGTA
>Ga0157373_10003854_pt1 | contig 11335 bp, 13 predicted proteins | sample C65metaG_FD_113460 | JGI IMG/M metagenome (GOLD analysis project Ga0157373, IMG submission 113460) | Corn rhizosphere microbial communities from Kellogg Biological Station, Michigan, USA - C6-5 metaG | ecosystem: Host-associated > Plants > Roots > Rhizosphere > Soil | place: USA: Michigan...
CGCCCACACGCCGGTATAGCTCAGTTGGTAGAGCAACTGACTTGTAATCAGTAGGTCCCGGGTTCGACTCCTGGTGCCGGCACCATATTCAAAGCCCCGCAATGCGGGGCTTTGTCGTTTCTGGACCAAAAGAATTCTTCACGTCGAATAGTGAAAACGTCCACAAAGTGTCCACACTTGTTTTTCTATTTCCACAAACAGCGGCTATTTTCGCGAGGCGCCAGCATTCGCAGCCGTTAACGAGTAACCTATTTCCATTGCCGTCTGTAGCAGATCGGCTGCTTCCTGAAACAAATCAGGATTGTTGGTACCGACAGCCAATCCTCCCCCCGGTATAACGTCCAACCTGACGCTGTCAGCAAACTGATGGAAACGCACAAGCTGCCCCGCTTCCTCGACAGTAAGTACTCCGAATCTCGTAAGATTAGCTTGATACACCCTGTTGAATTGGCTATCGATAAGGACTTCGTAAAATTCAGGCGCAACGTCGGAAGTCCGCTGTGCGGAAGCCTGCCGGCTAGCTAACGTAGCCTGCCTCTCACGGAGAGCATCAATAAAACCTCGTCGCTCAACAATTTCAACAAGAGCCGACACCTCTGCAAACAATGCAGCTTTAACGCTGGCACTCTCTCGCTCCGATTGCCTCTTCCAAAGTAACAACGGCGCTTTAATCGCCACTACGCCCGATACAAGAGCAACCACAATCGCAGTCCAGTTGGCCTTAGCCAAAGACTCCACTACCGGCGACCAATCAATCTCTCCCATCACCCACCTCCCGGCTGCCCGCCTCACCCACCGAAAGCGGATTCAAATTCACCACCTCCGCCAAATGCCCCGGACTAAAATGCGCATACCGCATCGTCATAGCCAACGAAGCATGCCCAAGCACCCGCTGTAACGTCAGAATATCCCCGCCATTCATCATGTAATGACTAGCAAACGTATGCCGCAAAACATGCGTCATCTGCCCGGCCGGCAGCTCCAACCCGATCCCCTCAACCGCCTCGCCGAACTTCTTGTAACAGTCACCGAATGGGATCGCCGCCCTGATCTTCTTCTGCAACTCCTTGCAGATTGGAATCGACCGGTTCTTTGATGACTTGGTGCGAGCGTAATGAATACGCCCGTCACGAACTTGGCGGCTCACCGTGGCTGCAGGTATGTCGTAGCGTTTGTGGACTTCGAAGGACAGGACGTAGGGCATTAGAAAATCCTTTTCTGTTGCCTAGGGCAACGGGCCGTAGGACGGGTATTTTTTAACAAATATCCCATGGGTGATCTGTAGGACTGCTTCGCATCTTTTCAGCCACCAAGCTGACCCGAGAGGAAGGAAGAAACCCGAGAACCCTGCATTGGCGGGTTTTTTCTGTAGGCAAAAAAAACCGCCTCAGCCGAAGCAGAGGCGGTTTCCCTCATCGGATCTTACAGATCGTCAAAGTAGTCTCGGAGCAGTTCGTAAACGTGATGAACACGTACACAAACCACCACGAAGTCCCACGTACGTCTGAACTTAGACATACTTGGCCCTCCCTAGGTTGGGCCAAACCTCCAGTACGCTTACCGGAACATGCGTACCTTTGGGGCGCTTACAGCAAGCATTCCCTGTGAGGCGGCTGGGCTTGGGTCCTCCCGAATCGAGCGGTCCGGCACGGGTTCCTAATCCGTGTCGGGAGGGCGTACATTCTCGCGCTTACCCGGCCAGCTTTAAAAAAGGTGACGAACGCGGAATGAGCCTATGTTAACCGAAAATCCGGGAGGAAATAGGCCAGCGCGGCACATCCAAGGAACACAACCGACAGACCGCCGTGCTTTTACCAGCCAACCGCCTAAAATCAAGGCCTGTGGTTGGAAAACGTCTACCGAACTGCCACTAATCGTAATTTATTGCATGGTGGTGCCACTGACAGTAAGCTTCACGAACAGCAAGCGTTCCCTGTGAACGAGCAAGCCCGGCTCCTAACCGGTATTGCGATGAAAAACCGCCCTCCTAAGGCGGTTTTTTTTTGGGCGTAGTTTTTGTTCACTATGCAGGCTCCTACACCATTCACTACTTTCATCAATTTGCTGTGGTCTACCATGAATAGCCACTTGCCATTACTATTTAGACCCTAGAGAGGGCTGGCTCCCTCTAATTCCAACGCTGGTAGCTCAAGGATAGAAAATGCTTCTTCAAGCCGATTTCGTCAAAGATTGGACAGCAGAATTACGGAGAATTATGACGGATGACTGGGCGATGGATGTTAGCCAGGTGTCTGAAACTGAGCTTCCTATACTGTTTTTTCACGCGGGTAAACGTCGAATTGAGCCTCGCCCACGCGTCATCAAGCTATCGGCATCTTTTGTCTGTCCGTCCGAGCTTGAGTCCGGATGGAATGCACTCAAGGCTAAGATTGAGAGCGGGGCAAACCTTGCGCCTCACCTAAGCCTAGGAATTGAGCGAGTCATGGGCAAGGATCCCTTACTTCTCGATTGGGGTGTTTACCATCTACATCTGGGTGAGTCGGTGCATCCAACGAACGGAAGCTTCGTTGACCGCACAGGGCCAGTAGTATTCGGATATCCTACAAAAGATGTCTTTCATGCAATTGGCATCTACCAACACGGCCAGTGGAACGACAGCTCTGTCATTGAAACTTTGAATTCCAACTGGCCAGAGCTTACCGGTACAGCAAAGCTCAGCGGGGTTCTGGGTGTAGCGCAGAATTACACCGACGACGACCGGAAGAAGCTCCGTGCCGCAGGCGTCAATGTCATCACGGCATTATCTGATGGAACATTCCTGGCATCTTTGGGGGGAGGGTACTCTACCAATGGTGTATCTATATCTGGCGTGAGGTCATCGGACCAACAGCAAGATAAGATGCTCAGAATTCAAGAGCAGGTTCACAACGCAGCTCACGAGATTGAAGCAGCTCTCATAGCCGAAGGTTACGATGGAACTCATGAGGTTCGTGCTCGTTTGAACTTTGCACCTGGCAAATGCTGGGTCTCCTTTGAAGGATTCAAACTCAAGCTGGAAGTTGAGTGATCCTTTCAATGCCTTGGTGCTTTTGACTTTGGATTGATCGACGAGGGCTCATTAGCCCTCTCGACATCACCGATAACGCACAAAGGCGCAACCCGCTATCAGCGTGATGAGGAGGATTGAGGCGAATTTGATGTCCCGCATAACTGGCATGAACTACTTCTCGAATGGCGCCGCAGCTTAATGCTAGATCCGCGACCCGTACAGATTTCCGGTCTTTCAAACCATTTCAAAGACATCATTCAGATGCTGATGAGCGCGGCGGTTTGCTGAACCAATCTAACGGCGTATCGTAATCCCAATAGCGTTTGTATGTGCAAATATCCTTTTTTCCGTGATTACGCCGATATCTTTCCGAATGCAAAAAAACAACTTCTTGATGTGTTATTCGCATGCGACTAGTTAGCCACGACCGTTCGTCGGATTTTTTTGAATATAGGAAAAATAATAAAGTTTAGTGTACATATAGGTTGGCAAGACGCGACGACCAGCCAAGCCCAAGCAGAACGCGCGTTAGACCGAATGTACCTTATAGACGGGTGTAGGTTTAGCCGTTAAAAAAGACGAGGCCCGCGCGCGGCGGGCCTCAGGTAGACGGTTTCAGGTTGATATCCTTTCGGAAAACCTGTGGTAGCATCCTATTGCACCACTTAAAGCTGTACATCTTTGGATCTAGACAATTTGAAGGTTATGGCTCTGTGACTGGCTCGTCAAGCTAGATAACTTGTCAAAGTATCGTTAGTTACGATATTAGTTTAGCTAAACAATTCCGCTAGCTAAGATTACTGATAGTAGAGACCTGCGATAATAGCGAGGCGAGCTACCAGGAAAGTGGGAAACTCCGCTACCTTTTCTACTAGGTGACGGTTTCTACTAACCTTTCTAGGTTACCAACATGAAGCTACTACTAAATCGGTATCTTCCTGAAGAGATGATTCGAGCGCTGCAGGCCGTCTATTGGTCAGTTCGCCTGGTTATTCTCGTTCGGGATATCTAATAGAGCAACGGCAGGGGCTTCGGCCCCTGCTTTCATTAGAAACCTATCTGCCCGTTATCCCTGCCGACACCACCAAGATTGCGCGTAAGCGCAACCATCGATGTACTTGATGCCGCTCAACACAAACCCAGTCACTGCCATACCTGCAAGCGTTGCATCTAGCAGCGGAGGTAGTGGATCGGGATCGAGTGGCATTCCCACCTCCACCCTGGCAACGTTCGCTGCACGGCCCAGTTCCTGACAGACCGATGAATTGACCATGACATTCCCCCTGATCGGTGGATACTGACGCCGCGCTTTGGGGTCGAGTGCGATACCGCGGTATCTCATTGGGGTGACCAGTACGCGCATGCCGGCCTCCCTACTCGTCACTGTCTATATCGAGCATCGCTTCAACGGCGAAAGCCAACGCCCCGTCTGCCAGCTCTAGCAATTCACTCAGCTCGTCGCTGTCGATGACCTTGTCTCGATGCATCGCATAAGCCCAGGCCAGCAATGTCTTGTGATGTGCACCTGGCTGTGTGAGCAGTGCGGGCTGATCCATCAGCATGGCTCGCCATTGTGAAAGTCCGGCTGGCTGGGGACGTGAAGCGTCCACAATCTGATGACCCATGGATCGATACCCTCAACAATTATACTGTATGCATAGACAGTATAATCATGCATTGTCTGGCCCATCTATTCCTGCCGACGAAACGACTAAGGGTAATCGGACATCAGAGATCCGATGCTTTCTCCCACAAAAAACCCGTTTCAGCCGAAGCAGAAACGGGTTTTTTGGTATTCGATCGCCTTACCCGGATTTGCTGGGCACATCCGTTGATTCGAAGACTCCTTCAAATGGATTGACGTGTATCCGTTTGCACATCTCAGAGTTCTTCCGGACGTAGACAACGTCCTGCTCCACTGGCCCGCACGTTGTGACCTTGGAGGTGTCAGCGAGCACCGTGTAGGGAATGAAGGCGTCTGCCGGCTCGAATGTGAGAATACCCAGACCGAGTATTGATCCGACGAAAAAGATTTTCAGCCAAGGGAAATGCTCGATTTCATCCGGGTTGGTTTTCACAGGTTTGGAATAAAGAAACTGCAAGCCCATGCGCCCGTACATGACCAAGCCGATCAGAATCAAGGAGAAGGGTACGGAGTAAATAAATCCTCCTATTGTCGATGCGTAGCGGATGTTCTCAACCTCAATGCCGGTCCGCGCATTGATGACCTTTTCCGCGAGGATCTTGCAGCCGTACAAAACGACTGCTGTATAGAGAAGCGACGAAGGCCAGTTTTTTACGAAAACGTTGATTTTCTTACGATTGCTTACCGCGTAAACGGCACCGCCAAGAGGAACCACTGCGAGCACGATGAACGACACTTCTTCGTGGCTCAGGTACTTGCCCAAGAAGGGGATCAATAAATTTGCAAGGATCAATGCCGTGGTGAGTAACGTCAGTTTGATCAGTGCTTTACGTGACTCTGTCATACGCAGTATGTTTCCTTGTGCAAATTGCAGCTCGATACCCGTTTTACGCAAGCTCGCTATGGCACTGTCGATGAACATTTCGGACTTACCAGACAATCGGAATTTGCCAATGATGCGTATGACTGGCTGCTTGCCATATGCAGAAGACATTGATCGAAGACGTCACCGCGTTCATAGAAGGCAATGTAGGTGTTTAGCTCTCTTGAACCATCAGCGTGCGAACTGTATAGGGAGGTTACTGAAGACCGTAACACGATGATTTTCTGAAAACGATCCGGCAGTTGAAGCGTCTGATGCACATAAATAGAGGGAAATCACCAGCGCTGCACCAGGTAGGCGCCCTCAGGCTTGTTTACAATATTGAGGGCGCCGTGAACATTTTAATCGCCTTTCTCTTCACTCGCTTCGACACCACACCATTCACAGCTTTCGCCATAATTTGGGTCGTAAGCCTCAGTAGAAAGGATCTGTGAATCGCCTTTTTGCTTTTGGTCGGCTTCAACGCAATCATCACATAAGGTAACGGTTGGATACTGGTCCGTTGCGCTATCAGCGGCCATATCGCCATTCACGGTGCAAGTTTTCATAGATAGGTCTCCTTAAGGTGGCAAATCACTATAGCCTTCGTTTCTTTGTCCGCCAGAAGCAAAATCCTTAAATTTCAAGTGACTGAGCATCCTTAATAGGATGCCAAATGGAGGATTTGCAATATTTTGCTTTTCATTACGCACAATTTACTGATTTCGGTCACATTCGTGTTGAGATCGTTTCTAATCATTTTTTTTGCAGAAAATCGAATCAATTCCTCTTTACGGAGGAATTCATTGACGAATTCGTCAATTTTTGATAGATTTAACCCATCGAAGCGACTGACCAGATGAGATTGAGCGCTTCCCAGCGGTGAAAACCGTAATCGCGCAAGGCGGTTCGCAAGTGGTGTCTGGATCTGCTTTACCGAATCGAAAAAGGCGTCCATGGCGCCTTTTTTCGTTTTAAAGCGCTTTCTTGTGAAAATGTGCTCGATTGTCGGATTAATTCCTCTCTAGCAGAGAATTCATTGACGAATTCGTCAGTGTTCTCTACATTTAGCTCATCGAAGCGACTGACCAGATGAGATTGAGCGCTTCCCAGCGGCGAAAGCCGTAATCGCGCAAGGCGGTTCGTAAGTGGTGTCTGGATCTGCTTTACCAAATCGAAAAAGGCGCCCATGGCGCCTTTTTTCGTTTTTCGACACTAACGCTTGGTTGAGGTCGGTTGTCGCATGTAGACTTTACCGCACAGCAGCATGAATCCCATTTTGCCGAAAAGCTTCGGTGGCTTGTCGGTTTGGTGGTAAGCGCTTTCTACAACCAGATTCAAATCCTGCGGTCTGTCCTCTGCGGCCCTACGCACTTCAAAAAATACGTGGTAGGGGCCGCTGGGGTCTTGAATTGTCATGGAATAGGCCCAATTGCGCATCGCAGCTGTCTCGTGGACCTTTGCCTGAGGATGGTTCAATCCTTGAATAACCGCAGGTAAGACAAGCGAAAGTCGATAGCGGATCGCACAGAAAGTACGTTGCCGTTTAGCGCCATCCAGAATAATAGGCTCACCAGCAGGATGCATTGTTGCGTCGTAGCCCTGAGTGAAACAATGGCTCGAAAACGTGACATGCACTTGCAACTCACGTTTGGCCAGTTGGCTTTGGATCGCAAACGTGAACGGCTCAAGGTGAGAGAAATCGTAAGTCTGACCACCGATGGTCAGCGCTGGAAAATAGGCGGTCACATCGGTCTCCGTTCCGGCCAGTGCAGCAGTTTACTCCTACCTGCAGATGATCGTTAGCAGCAAGGGAGTCGCTTAAGCTGTTACCACATTATTACGAGATCTCATCCCAACTAGGTTCTACGCCATTGAAGCCAACACCGTGATGATCTCCTGGTGCTCGATCAGCCAGAAAAGAAACGACCCCCGCACCCCAAAGGTGGGGCCATACTGCCATCCTTGAAAGCCCTACCCCGTCGATTTGAAGACCCCCCCCTGTAGCTTCGGCGCTTTCAGATTGTGATAGCGACCATCCGCACGGGCTTTCACAAGGCATATTTCTGGATCGCATTGATAAAATCAGCCACAAACAAAAGAACGGAGAAAGGCACTTTTCTCCTTCCCGCCGACGGGGTCGTGTCGTTTTTTTTGAAAGCGCTGCGGGAGTGAAATTGAATCTTCAACCCAAGCTGGCTGAGTTATAGATGACGAAGGTCAACTTCATTTGATGCAAAGTATTGAAAATAAATGAAGAGACTTTGCACACTTACTCGAAAAACGTCGTTCCACTCCGTTCAGCGGTATCACCTTATTTCGTTGGATAGAGATCAGAAAAAATTAGGACTTCGCCGTATTTTTTGAATCAGAACTCATCGGGAAACTGGCGAAAACTCTGAATCGTTTGGACTTCGAAGGGAGCCCGCAACCCTGGTGAATCAGGGGCTGCGGGAGTATGCGCAGTGTTCCAGCCGCTAAATTTGGCTTCAGAGAGATTTACTTCGTGTCAATCCGAGACTCAAACCTTTCGGAAGATTCTCAACGGATATCAGCGCTAGGTTGTCGGTAATAATTCGATCATCGTCCAGCAAGGCAAAAGAGGGAACCCACAAAAGAGCTTCTTTATCAAACTCATAGACAAGCTGCCGGCAAACCATTCCTCGAGCTTTTAGCCTAGAGGCTAAGCGCGCCGCTTGGCCGGCAGCACCTGCTGAAGCATCTAGAGCTGCATGAAGCTTTTTGACGTCAGTTCCCCTGTACAAGAATGAGATTTGACATCCCTCATAGAACGAGTGGAAGTCAATAATGGGGCTACGTCGCTCGGCCGCTCGACTAAGCAGGCGCTTTAACCAACCATGAATTCCTGCATATGAGGCTTTTCCCGCTTCAGAGGCGAATGCCTTCACGAAAGGGTTCCAGACAAGAATTACGTAAGGGATACCGATTCTGATCAACTCTTGCAGGGAATCGGCGGCATTATGAGAGAGCTCACCGCGCTCAATCTTGACAGGTGAGTCGTTGGCAACTTGGTTCAACCACTCTTCTTCAACCTCCCTCGGATCTGTTGCGATCTCGAGCCACATATCATCAGGTAGCGGAGGGAGCGTCTCAGGCGGTGGCACCAATGCTTGGTCATCAAGACCTAAATCACTAAAATTGAGGACATCCCCGCCCGCGTAATATCCGATCAGCGCGGCAACAAATTTTTGGCCCTCTTCGCTTTCGAACGACTCGCTTTCCAATACTTTTCCCTTGGGAAGTCCAGGATCGTGGTTATGAAGAAGGGTGAAAGGATTGCTATTGATCTGTGCGACCAGCCTATTCGGGTCGACGTCGACCTGAAGCTCTCCATGTTCATTGCGAGAGTCAGTCCAAATAACGGCGCGTACAATCTCGCCAAATTTCCCTAGAGCGTGGCGCCGCTCAGCTTCTTCCGCCCATCTAAGGGCAGCGGGCGTATCTTTCAAAAGGTCAGACATGGGTAACTCCGACGGTCGTTTATTGTCGATTGGTCAGGATAGGTCGTGATGACCATGATCCTAGATTTCTTTCAACTCACACCAGCAAAGAACGAGCATGCGCTTCCACAGGCACAAGCTATAGCGCGAGTTCGCAATTTTTTGTGCAAAACGACAGCCTTTGCTAACGGCCCCCTAGCCCACTGACATAGCAGATGATCGTAGACGAAGATCTGTATCACACTGCGCGACTACGAGAACGGGAGCGAAAATCCTGTGCGTGAAACGTACAAAAATTGTCCACACCTGAGAGGAATATATGAGATCTATTTCCCATAAGGTCCAGAAAATATTGGGTTCCGGCGTTTGCCCAGCGATAGCAAGATCTTTGTTTGGACTTGTAATCAGTAGGCCCCGGGGGCGACTCCTGGTGCCGGCACCATACAAAACGAAGCCCCTGCAGAAATGCAGGGGCTTTGTTGTTTCTGGCGTTTGGAACTCCCCAAAAGATTCCACATTGCAGCGACAAGGCCAGCGACGCCTTATCTCAATCAACAGACGAAGCCTTATCCCCGCGCTTCGAGCCGTTACAATTTCACATCAGCCCAACATTTACGGGTTCTCGCACCTACCTATAATGCACCCCAACACACCCGCCAAGCCTAGGTTGACCCAGTCAGCAAGCTCAAATCGTGCGGTTTTTTTTTGCCCGGAGAAAACTACATGAGGCCCTTCGACAAGCCGGCCCTCAGCGTAGAACAGCAATTGGAACTGCTAAAGCAACGAGGCCTGCAAGTCGCCAACGACGACCGCGCCATGCGTTTCCTGGAAGTGGTCACGCTGTTTCGCCTGAGCCCCTACATGCGCCCTTTTCAGGAAACGAACCCTGAACACACCTTCAAGCCTGGTAGCACTCTGAAAGCAGTCGTCGACATCTACCGTTTCGATGGCTCATTGCGACGCATAACCATGGATGCTATCGAACGTGTCGAAGTCGCCATACGAGCGACTATCATCAATCACATGTGCCCGAAGTACGGGCCTGACTGGATAGCTGATGCGTCAATCTTCTCCTCGTCATACTCACATTCGGATTTATTGCGGCCCCTGCGAGATCAACTGAGCAAGGAACGCAACAAACTTGGACGTGAAATTGATCGTATAAAAAAGAGCAGCCAAGCTGATCAGATCCAGCAGCAGCGAATTGAAAATCGCACACGCGATAATTATTTTCGATTCTACGGATCGACCTATTCCCATCCCGAGTTGCCACCAGCCTAGGCTGTTCTGGAAGAACTGAGCCTTGGAACCGTGTCCACCCTGTTCAATGCCATAGGCAAAAGCGTCGACAAAAAAGCAATCGCGAGCAGATTCAATCTCCCCTTCGAGGTATTGGCCTCCTGGCTCCACACTCTGACTTTCATCCGAAACTGTTGCGCCCACCACTCTCGACTTTGGAACCGGGAGCTCTCCATTCGACCATCCTTACCTAAGGAATGGGTCATCCAAAATGCGCCTGGCGACCGGCCTCAGCCTAAGCAGCGGCTATATATAGTGCTGACGATGCTGGCGTATCTAACCGATTTGATCAGTCCAGACAGCCAGTGGAGGTTTCAGTTGGCTGAAATATTGGATCAGAGAGAGCCAGGTTATTTAAGACTTATGGGGTTTCCAGACGACTGGAAACATCAACCGCAATGGCGGTTGTAGAAAGAGACGCCAGCATTCTTGCTTTTGCCATTGCGCGCGGAGAAGTGGCAAGAGAGAGCGTTTTGCCTAACACCTTTCAAGCCTTCATCTGACGTACAGATTCCCGCAAGTCCTGCTGGAATTGCTCCAGTTCTTCGACCATCGCTGATTTCTCCTTCCAGTTGCTTAAGGCTACAGGCAAGTTGTCGAGCTTTGCCTTGGCGTAGGCAATGAGCAACCAAATCGAGCCGTCAAAAGGCGCACCATACGGCCCCGCCGTATAAACAAACCATAAACGCTTATGGGTAAAGATCGACGGTATGTATGGCGTTAAGCGTTGTGAAATCTGCTGTAACGAGAAGCCACCACTAGCCACCGTTGCTCATTCGACCCTCGCAAAGCTACCGTTCAGCTCGTCGCTGCCAATTCAGCGACCGGGCCTGATAACCCGGGTAAGATACAGGCGCACCAGCGCCCCAATTCACGTTTGCCGGCGCATTTTTTTGTCTGCATTACCGTGCAATGGCGGCTGTGCGTGGGAGATCTTCGGGTCTGCCGGGTTCCTGTATCTCCGGTTTCTCAGCCTGCGCATAGCTGCCACCCTTTCGCCTGAGAACGAAAAATGGCGGCTCTCATTTGATACAGGGAGTTCACAAATGAATGCCATC
>Ga0157373_10003856_pt1 | contig 11334 bp, 19 predicted proteins | sample C65metaG_FD_113460 | JGI IMG/M metagenome (GOLD analysis project Ga0157373, IMG submission 113460) | Corn rhizosphere microbial communities from Kellogg Biological Station, Michigan, USA - C6-5 metaG | ecosystem: Host-associated > Plants > Roots > Rhizosphere > Soil | place: USA: Michigan...
AAGAATGGCTTTCATCCGGCGCCAGATTGAATCGGGTGTCCAACTGGAACAAGACGCCGTACTAGATTTGCAGGGCCACAACGACCATCTGATCCAGATTTGGGAGGCGCGTGGGCGGCTGCTTCTGATCACAGAAGGCGAGCGCGATCAGCTCAAGGCCGAGAACGAGGCGCTGCGTGACGCGGCCGCTGTCTCTGCCATGCGCATCAAGGAGATGGACCTGTTGTTCGGTCGATACATCCTCGCTATGCGTGCTGCGGTCATCGAGGATGAGCACGGCAAGACCGACATATCAGGGATGGATTGGATATTCAACTCGCTGGCTGGCCCAGGTCAGTTGCCCCCGGAAAGCGAGACGGATGCCCAGGCCTACTTTGACCGGGAAATTGTTGCTGTAGACAAGGGAATGGAAGAGGTCATCGCCTTCCACGATCAGCGCCGTGTGGCCAAGGCCCAAGAGGCCCGCAAGGTTGCCGGCAAGTGGACGAAGGAAGACGAGGCTGGGTCCAAGGCTGTTTACGAGCAATGGTCGAACCTGTGCGGTTACGTGCCTTGGGTGGAGGGTGGAAACTCTCTCAAGCAGGACGAGGCCCGCCGACTCTACGCAGCAATCGAAGGGAAGGTCTATTGCCATGGCCGATAAAATCTCGATCAACTGCCAGTCCAAGCTCACCGAGGCCATCACCCGCATGACAGCGATGTACCGCGACAAGAAGTTCGTCGTGGTCTCGCTGCGCCCGGGCAAGGACCGCACGCTGGATCAGAACGCGCTGTGGTTCGCCTTCTACAAGCGCATCGCCGAGATGACCCAGATCGGTGACATCGAGGACGCGCGCCGTTACTGCAAGCTGCACTTCGGTGTCGCGATTCTCACAGCTGACGACGAAGACTTCCGGGCCAGCTGGTTCAAGACCATGCGGCACCTGTCCTACGCCGACAAACTTGATCTGATGGGGGCGTGCACGCTGTTCGGCCCGGACGGCTTTCCGGTGACCAGGTTGTTCAACCGCGCCCAGGGCATTGCTTACACCGACCGCATCGTGGCCGAGTTCAGCACCAAGGGTGTTGTGTTCAGCGATTTGCTGGGGGAGGTGGCGGCATGAGCCATCAATTCAAGCAAGGGGACTTGGCGCTGGTCACCAATCACACTTACCCGCCAATGATTGGAATGTGCGTGTGCCTGATCAGTCGCCACACGGTTGGCCCGGTAGATCGCCGGGACCCAATGGACCCTGGTGTCTATGAGGTCGAGGGTGGCGACCCTGTGTGGGTTGTCGATGCCGAGGGCGCCATCGTTTGGGAGAAGTGGCTGATGCCCCTCCGCGGCGACTTCGCGCCAGAGCAAGCAAAGTCCCGCGAGGTGTCGGTATGAGCCGCCGCGATTGGTACGACCGGCGAACAGACAAGCGTGTCGCCCTGCAGATCGCTGAAGAGCAGCGGCTTGTTGCTGATAGCACCGAGTTCAGGATGGCGCTCGTTGCCAAGATGGAATCGGGAGAACTGACGCAACAGGAAGCGCTAGAAGAGCTGCGCAAGGTTAAGCGCGACGCGAAGAAAAACGGCAAGAAAACCCGCTCGCAGATCTGGAGGTCGGCATGAAGACCGTCAAGGCCCTCATCAGTCACCTGATCACCATCCTGGAAGCCGGGTATCACGCCCAGCCCAACGCCGTTCAGTTTGGAGGTGGGCTGTGATCGGACAGGCATTGAAGAAGTCGCCGCCGGCACGCCGGAAGAAGCGCTGCGTGAACGCCGCCTGCGGCACTCAGTTCATCCCGCAGCGCCTGGGGCAGAAGGTGTGCAGCCCATCCTGTGCGCTGGCAGAGGCGCGTAACCCGGTGAATCAGGAGAAAGCCCGCAAGGCGCTGGCAGATCTGGACCGGAAGGACATCAAGGCGCGGAAGGAAAAGCTGAAGAGCCGCAGCGACTTCCTGAAGGAAACACAGGTCGCCTTCAACGCGTGGGTGCGTGCCCGGGACGCCGCGCAACCGTGCATCAGTTGCGGCCGATTCCACCAAGGCAAGAACGACGCCGGTCATTACCGCACTGTCGCAAGCGCGCCTGAGCTGCGCTTCGAGCCGCTGAACTGCCACCTGCAGTGCTCGCCATGCAACACGCACAAATCCGGTGACATCGTGAACTACCGGATCAGCCTGGTGCAACGGATCGGCGCAGAGCAGGTGGCCTGGTTAGAAGGCCCGCATGAGCCCAAGAAATACACGATCGACGACCTGAAGGCGCTGACCGCGCTTTACCGGGCAAAGACAAAAGAGCTGAAGGGGAGATCAGTTGCATGAAAATCAATTCGGCACGTCAGGCATGGCACGACTGCACCTACACACCGGCACCCGGCCAAAGCTCGGACGTTGTTCAGCTGGGCGTGGTGGTCCAGGCCACTGAGCGCGGGCCAACCGCGAACCACGCAGTGCACAGCGCGCTGGCCGGGCACATTCAATCGGTCATTGCCAAGCTACACCCTCAGGTTCGTGTGTTCGGCGAGTACATGTACGCCGCGCACCGCAGCGACGACATCCGCGAGGCTGCTGAGGAGGTGGTGTTCGGCATGGTCGTCTCCAAGTCCAAGCGCATGACCGCCGGGAAGCGCGAAAAGCTGGAGTATGTGGTGAAGGGCGTGATGCGCCGGTACCGCTACATGCACCAGGGCGGGCAGTCGGCCAACGAAGACCCGATGATCAAGCCCGAGGCATTCCGTTCATGGCTGATGGCCGAGTACGGGGTTCGCTTGGAATCCTGCGCCTGGGCGCGCGATTGGGAGCATCTAATCACGCTGATTTTCGAATGCTGTGAGGATCTTGATAGGATGGCGCTTAGCCCGGTGGGGGCAGTCATTTATCAGATGAAGGACGCGGCTTGAATGGGAATTTATGAGTTCATCGTAAGGATGACTGAAGTGCTGATTTGGCCTGTATCGATTGGCCTTTTCATTCTCCTGACATATCTGAATCGCGGCAGGTTTTCAACGCTTATAACGTCGCTTTCGCAGAGGCTCAGAGAGCTAAATGTGGGTAGCATCAAGGTTGTTCTGGCTGAATCCAAGAGTGTTCCATCCCTAACTGCTGATATCACACACAGGTTTTTCAAGCGGTATACCAACGGACTCATTGTTCAACGTATGAGCTTTGACTTACCAAGGCCTTTGGAGGCACGGATGGTGTTTCCCATATCGTTCATAAACGAGGTTCTGAGTTTCCAATTCATAGGCCGAGCTCCACTCCCGATAAAAGAGGTCAATCTCGGGAACTTTGTATTGGACGCAACGCAGTGCAATGGCTCATTGAAGTTTGATTTAATTATCACCGGTATGTAGGTGTTGACTTCCCGCACGGCTGAGGGCATCATTTTGCCACATTGAGTATTTTGCCTACGGCAACTTGCTCCGAAAGACCCGCCATTGAGCGGGTTTTTTTGTGCCTGATTTTCACGCGGGCCTGCAGCCAGGGCAGCCCTTCGGGGGACATCTGGACACGGATAAGCCGGTAGTGCCGTGCTGCGTAAAACACCCGCAGCCCGCGAGCAGTGACCTCATGCTTTCATCTGCTGCGCGAGGCGAGCCGTCGAGACTGGTGCATTTTCGGTGCCAGCGATGGTGAAGCCTTTGGCGGACAGGAGGGGAAAGACCCTCACAATTTTCGGTGAAGGGTCTTGGCTAAAGCTTGGGCTGCTGTTACTTCAGGCGAAGCAGTCCGGCTGGCACTCCAGATTGCTTGGGGATGTACTCAAACTTTCCGGTTGCCACCAAATCCTGGATTACTTCCTGGACTGCCTGCATGGTGTCTGGACGTTTGGCATACCGAGTACGCAACAGGTGGTCCAGAGAGTTGGGTCTTACCTTGTCCAAGCTTCCTGCAACCGAACCGATCAAGATCTGTTGATTTGGCATGTCCTTAAGCGCGTCCGCCAAGCGACCTGCATAGAACCCAGCTTGACCTCCTCCATAGGGAAGGTTGATCCACTCCGGGTCTGCTGGCGTAACGCGCACAGCGGTATTAAGTGCTTCCAAGGCCTTCTCCAGTTGTTCCATTTTTGATGTGTGCAGGAAGTCCACCAAGCGGTCTCCCTGGGTCTGACTGACCCCGAGCAATCTGCAGAGATCGGCCTTGCGCATGTCTCGCTCCATCATCGCGTTCCACAATGCGATCTTCGCCACGGTAACCGCTGGAAGATGGACGACGTGTTCGCCTTCCTCTTGTGGGGTTGCGGCCGGGATAGCTTTCCGCTCATCGACATAGATCGAAAGTGTGGTTTCGATACCGTCCACAGCCTGCTCCATCGCATGCTGCTCATCATCGCCATAGCTGTGGAACTGTGGTAGGTCGCGGCAATAAACAGCCAGGCCAGGTGCGGTGTCTTTCTCAAATCGAATTGCATAGTTGTACATGTTCACTCCTCGGAGGTGATCGTTCAGCGCGCTCAGACAGGCGAAGGGGGCTCTCAGAGCCCCAGTTGTTTAATGATCGCCTTGCGGGTCCCTTCGGGCATTTCCTTTGCCCCGTGATCCGCGAAGGTTGTCCTGTTGCCGTTTGGGGCGGTCACTTTGAAGTGGCTTCCTTTGCCTGCTTCGAAGGTCACCCCTTGGGCTTTCAACCATCGTCTGAACTCGCTGAACTTCATCACCTCGCCTCGTTGTTTGGATAAGTCCAGTATACAACACTTTTGTGGTAATACAACAAATATGTAGTATTGCCTTTCATGCCCAGTACGGAGTCGAGCGCATGGAGTTCTTTCACCGCCTGCTCGACAGACTCGACTGGCTTGTCGCAGGGCTGATCGGCGCTATCGTCGCCAGCTGGTGGCACAAGGATGACCTCAAAGACCTTCGGTCTTGGGCAATTTTCCTGATCACCGGCATCGCCTGCGCGTTCTACCTCACCGGTATCGTGTGCGACCGCTTCGCCGTGACCGAGCCGAGTGACGTAGCTGGAGTCGGGTTCCTGCTCGGCGCCTTCGGGGGCTCTCTCATGGCCGCCATCAACCGAGCCATCAAAGCCGCTGACCTCTGGGCGCTCATCCGCCAGCGGTTCGGGGGAGGCAATCCACCATGAACCTTGAACTGATCAACTCCATCGCCTGCGGCCTTATCGCGCTGTGGGCTACCTGGTGCGTGCTGAGCGGAAAGGTCCGGGATGGGATCGTCGGCAAGATCATCTATTCGGCGATCGCCATCAGCGGCTTTGTCGTGATGACGCGCAACCAGACACTCTTCTTCGGCCCGACCAATGCTGGGCTGACGCTTCACGCATCCCTCTGCCTGGCTGGAGTACGCCACATGTTCATGGTCACGTATTGGCCGGCGGTGAAGAAGTGGATCTGCTCGAAGTTGAACTGCGATCACTGCCTGCGTGACCCGCGCTTCGGGTCTGATCCAGGTCAGATCGACAGGCGACACCGGCGTCGTAACTGACTCTTGGGTCATTACTAAAACCCATGATTTCTGCTCGTCAAACTCACTGAACTCCCGAAAACCGCCAAGATCAATCAATCCATCTTGATTCCCCATGGAGGGTGCTGTGATGGATGAAGAATTTGATGTTGCGACTGATCTCGAGTATTTCGGCTGCTTCGTGTTGATCCTTGTTTGCGCTGGAGTGGTTTGGGCGATCACCTGATCTGCGACTCCTGGCGCCACAAATTCAGATGCGTCCGTTTCGTGGCGCGGAGTAAGTCATGCCAGATCTGCACGGTGACCACGTCCACTGGTGCGACGATGGGCGCGGGATGCGCGAAGTGATGGTCGACGGCGTGCTGCGTCGTAGCGTCATCTATGCCGATGTCAAAGCTGGCGTGGTCGTTGCTCACGACCTGCCGCTCAAGACCAGTGATGGCGAGACGGTCGACATCCACCCGGAATGGGGTGAGGTCCGAGTCATCTACTGCGGCGGCTACGTGCGATCAAATCAAACATTTCGAATGGGCGAGGGGCCAATCCAGTGACGACCATCGCCTACAAAGACGGCGTCATCGCCTACGACTCCCGTATCTGCCATGGCAGCTCGATCACTCACGACGATTACGACAAGTGCCATGAGAGGGAAGGGGTGAAGTTCGTTCTCACCGGATTCGTGTGCGACTACTCGAAGCTGATCGGCGCCTGGTTCGGTGAGCCGGTTACCGGAACGGTTGAGTGCTCGGCGCTGGCCTTCGACGGCCAGTCACTGGTCTACGCCGCGTACAGCGACAAAGACGGACTCTGCAAGACGCCGATCTGGCTTGAGCGGCCTTATGTGTTGGGTAGTGGCTCGGATCACGCCATGACGGCGATGGACATGGGAGCCACTGCTGCTGAGGCGGTGGAGATGGCGAAGAAGCGGGATACAAGCACGGGCGGAAACGTTCGGAGTCTGGTCTTGAAGCCTGCGGCTGCTGAGTAGTGCGCTGAAGGCTTCCGAGGATCTTTCTCAGGCGGTGCGATTCAGCTCTTCTGCACGGGCGTTGGCTTCAGCCTCCAGCTGGAAATGGTCGCCTGTATGCTTGCCAGTAACCGTATCGACGATGTGGTAGTTAATCGCTTCATAGGCTGGTCTGAAATCCTCGTCCTTGACTTCAAAGCCTCTAACGAGATTGATCGGTTGTGGCGGCCTGACTTCGTATCGGCTCATACATGCTCCTTGTTTTTGAACCCGCGCCACCAACACCGGCCAGGCGCCCATATTTCAAGGGTAGACCATGGGTCGGCCTCAGCCACCAAAATCGATGCTGGACTTGTCCGAGTTATCTGACTTAGGTATCCGCCTTGCGCCTGCACGTGAGGTCTGGGAATGGATTCAAAACGAGATCCTTGCCGACACCGGAAGCATCCACAACGAAGACCACGCCCACCTGATTGATGCTGACATCGCGGTCATGTGGGCATCGGCAAGCTTCGAGAAGGCGGGGCGTCGAGTACTGGGACAGGCCGAACAGGTTGCCTTCCGCGCTGGTGGTTGGCAGAAGGCCCGTATGGAACAGCAGATGCGTGACTGGTTCGGCGATGTGCCGACATTCATCATCACTCTGGCTGCTGACTACTGCTCGTTCTGCAGTGACACCGAGTTTTGTGCCCTGATCGAGCATGAGCTTTATCACCTGGCCCAAGCGACAGACAAATACGGTCAGCCTGCTTTCACCCAGGACGGCGCGCCCAAGCTGAAACTCCAGGGCCACGACGTCGAAGAGTTCGTCGGTGTCGTCCGGCGCTACGGTGCGAGCACTGAGGTTCAAGCCATGGTCGACGCTGCAAACAAACCCGCTGAGGTGGGCAAACTGAATATTTCGAGGGCCTGCGGAACCTGTCTGCTCAAGTCGGCCTGATTCCTAGACAGGTTTAGACGGATGAACGCCTATGGCAGCTCTTCGAGGTGAGGTGAAAGCCTTCATCGTGCAGGCTCTCGCATGCTTCGACACGCCCTCTCAGGTTGTTGAGGCTGTCTCAAAGGAATTTGGCATCACGATCACCCGCCAGCAGTGTGAGTCGCATGACCCAACAAAGGCGGCAGGGCAGAAGCTGGGGCAGAAGTGGGCTGATCTGTTCCACGCTGCTCGAAAGCGATTCCGCGAAGCCACGGAAGACATCCCGATCGCCAATCGTGCATATCGGCTCCGCACGCTTGGGCGTATGGCCGAAAGGGCCGAGAACATGAAAAACATGGCGCTGACTGCCCAGCTGTTGGAGCAGGCGGCGAAAGAGGTGGGCGACGTCTTTGTGAATCGCCGCCTCGAATCTGAAAAGCCGCTGGGCTCCCAGGCTGATCAGCAGCACGCGGTCGCTGAGTACAAGCTGGAGCCTGACGAGAATGTCCCGACTACCCCGTACCTTTGATGCGCCGGTAAAGCTGACGCCGAAGCAGGCAAACATCTACGTGTGGGGCTTTCAGCCTCAGGCCAGGTTCCGCGATGCAGTTTGCGGTCGTCGATTCGGCAAGACCTTCCTTGGCAAGGCAGAGATGCGCCGTGCGGCGAGGTTGGCTGCGGAGTGGGGCGTCAGCGTAGAGGACGAGATCTGGTACGGCGCGCCGACCTTCAAACAGGCGAAGCGCGTCTTCTGGCGTCGGCTCAAGCAGGCGATTCCGGAAGCATGGCGTGCTCACCGGCCAAATGAGACTGAATGTTCGATTACCCTCAAGTCTGGTCACGTCATGCGCGTGGTCGGGCTCGATAACTACGACAACCTGCGCGGCTCTGGGCTGTTCTTTGTCCTAGTGGACGAATGGGCGGACTGCCCATGGGCTGCCTGGGAAGAAGTCCTGCGCCCGATGCTCTCCACTTGCCAGTACACGCTTCCGAGCGGGGATATCCGAAAAGGCGGTCACGCGCTGCGGATCGGAACACCCAAAGGCTTCAACCACTGCTACGACACGTATCTGGACGGGCAGGAAGGCGGCGAGCCGGACCACAAGAGCTGGCAGTACACCTCACTCCAAGGCGGCAACGTGCCGGCGGATGAGCTGGAAGCGGCCCGCCGAAAGATGGACCCCCGCACGTTCCGGCAGGAATACGAGGCTGGGTTCGAGAACTACTCAGGCGTCGTCTACTACACCTTCAGTCGGAAGGAGTGCGCGACGGTCGAGCGGATCAAGCCAGGCGAGGCTCTGCACATCGGCATGGACTTTAACGTCATGAAGATGAGCGCTGTAGTGTTTGTTGTGCGGGATGGCCTGCCGTTAGCGCTCGATGAGTTCCATAAGGTGCGCGACACTCCGGAGATGATCGAGAAGATTCAGGTGCGATTCCCCGGCCATGAGATTGCGGTCTATCCCGACGCCAGCGGCCAGAACACCAGCAGCAAGAACGCCAGCGAGTCTGACCTGTCATTGCTCAAGAAAGCGAGCTTCACGGTGGTGGTCGATTCGACCAACCCAGGCGTGAAAGACCGGGTGAACTCGATGAACGCCATGTTCCTGAACACCTACGGCGAGCGCCGCCTAAAGGTCAACATCGACCAGTGCCCACAGTTCACCCAGTGTCTGGAACGGCAGACCTACACAGACAAGGGCGAGCCGGACAAGGATCCGAAGAAAGGCCATGACCACATGAACGATGCGGCGGGCTACTTCATTGCCAAGCGCTACCCGATCAAGTCACAAACATCCGGCATGCGCCGCATAGGAGGCCTTGCCTAATGCCTGTTCAATCCACAAACCCCGAGTACGACGTCCACCTACCCGAGTGGCAGATGATGGACGATGCGCTCGAAGGTGAATGCGCGATTAGTCGCAGTGCGAAGTATCTGCCCAAGCCTTCCGGCATGGTCGAAGCAGAGAAGCTCGATGCGACAGGGAATGCCTACCTCTACAAGAACTACCGTGACCGCGCCCAGTACGAGCATTGGGTGCGCGACTCTCTGCGCTCGATGATGGGCCTGGTCTCTCGACTCATTCCCGAGATCAGCCTGCCACCCGGGCTCAAGGATCTGGAAGACAACGCCACGGCCGATGGCTTCGACTTGAAGCAGCTTTTCCTGCGCATGGTTCGCCAGACGGTTTCTCACGGGCGCATTCCGCTGGTGGTGAACGTCGACGACAGCGGCAAGCCGTATTTCTCAACCTACGCCACCCGCAACGCCATCAACTGGGACACTGCCGATCAAGGCGGCCGGCAAGACCTGGTGCTGGCGGTGTTCCGCGAGTTCCGGCGCAAGACAGAGGATCGGTACAGCCACGAATGCGTGACGGTCTACCGTGAGTTCTACATGGCGGGGAACGTCTGCTACACGGCAGTGCGCGACGAGGGCGGCGAGCTGATCGAGGACGAGCGACCACTCGGCACGATCGGCAACAACAATCAGCTGGTACGCGGCTTGGGTTACCTACCGGTCATCTACTGCGGCTCCACCGACAACTCCCCAGATGTCGATGAGGTTCCGCTGCTGACCATGGCACGGGCTGCCGTGAAGTCCTACCAGCTCAGCGCCGACTACTTCACCGCGCTGCACCAGACCAGTCACCCGCAGCCATGGGTCGCGGGATTGGATGACAAGGTGGAACTGAGCGTTACCGGCCCCTCGGCAGCATGGGATCTAGGCCCTAACGGGTCATGCGGTTACCTGGAGTTCCAAGGCGCCGGCATCCAAGCGGTTCGCACCGCGATGGGGGACCAGAAGAGCGCCGCGCTTGAGGCTGGCGCCAAGGTCATGGACGCCACCGGCAGCACCGAGTCGGGCGAGGCCCGCAAGACGCGCCAAGACGACCAGCACGCCACGTTGCACAGCATCGTCATCACGGTGGCTGCTGCTATCGAGCAGGGCCTGCGCTACGCCGCCGAATGGACGGGCTACAACCCAGACGAGGTAGCGTTCAAGGTCAAGCCAGAGTTCGACATCCCCGAGGTGGACGCCCAAGTGTTGGCCGAACTGCAAAAGGCTGTGACAGCCGGCGGCATCAGCTGGGACACCTACTGGCAGTACCTGACCACCGGGAAGCTGCCGGAGCGGGCCTACGACGAAGAAGCCACGCTAGTCAGCGAAGAAACTGACCAGGCGCGTGGCCTAAACTTGGATAGCGACGATGGCAGCGACCCCAACGCTCAACCCGGACGGTCAGCTACTGGAGCAGACGACGCGGCATAGCGTCATGCTCGAGAGGCTAAAGGCCGGCGAGGTGAAGAAGTTCGAGAAGTATCTGCGCCAGATCGACACGGTTGTGCGTGATCAGTTGACCCGCAAAGAGCTGACCACTTACAGCAGGCAGCGTCTCGACGAGTTTCTGGCGCGCGTCGACGGCAAGCTACTGGACATCTACAAGGCTTACAGCGACGTGGTGCAGGCCGATCTAGTCGACATTGCGCTGTACGAGTCCACGTTTGAGGCCAACAGTCTGGGGCATGCGCTGTCCATTGACGCTGTCGTTCCGACCAATGCAATCATCCGAGCGGCAGTCTTTGCCTACCCGTTGCAGGTGACCGGGCTCGACAGTGGGAAGCTGCTCAAGCCCTTCATCAGCGGTTGGACGCGGTCTGAGTCGATGCGGGTGACCAATGCGATTCGCTTGGGCTTTGGCCAAGGCCAGACCAACGCCGAAATCGTGAAAGTGATCCGCGGCACTGCTGAACAGAATTTCACCGACGGCGTCCTGGCCATCAGCAATCGTAATGCCAGGGCGGTGGTGCAGACCGCCATTCAGCATGTGGCCACAACGGCCCGCATGGAGACGCTGAAAGCCAATCAGGATGTGGTGCTGGGCTACCGGTGGGTCTCGACCCTCGACAAGAAGACCAGCGCCCAGTGCAAAAGTCTGGATGGCCGAGTGTTTGAGCTGGGCAAGGGGCCGCTGCCGCCGGCGCACATCAACTGCCGGTCGACCACGGTGCCCAGCACCAGGTTGTCCGCTACATTCTCGAAAGG
>Ga0157373_10003859_pt1 | contig 11325 bp, 12 predicted proteins | sample C65metaG_FD_113460 | JGI IMG/M metagenome (GOLD analysis project Ga0157373, IMG submission 113460) | Corn rhizosphere microbial communities from Kellogg Biological Station, Michigan, USA - C6-5 metaG | ecosystem: Host-associated > Plants > Roots > Rhizosphere > Soil | place: USA: Michigan...
CTCGTTGCGTAGAGGACGCCATGGCCGATCTGGCCGTGGTTTTTCACTGGGCGCCGGCTGACATGGACCAGTTGGGCCTGCAAGAACTGATGGACTGGCGCGAGCGCGCCAGGGTGCGGAGTTCCACCGATGGCGAATGATTTAAAACTTCAGGTACTGCTCAACGCAATCGACCGGGCGAGCGGCCCCCTGAAGGCCATCGACAAGGGCAGCATCGGCGCTGCCCGCGCACTCAAGGAAGCGCGCGACCGGCTCAAGGAACTCAACGCCCAACAGAAAGACGTCAGCGCCTGGCGCACTCAGCGCGCCGCCGCTGAGCAGACCGAAACCGCCCTCACCTCGGCCCGCGACAAAGTGCGCGCGCTCAGTCAGCAGTTTGCCGCCACGGGCGTTCCGACCAAGGCGCTGGCCAAGGACTTCCGCACCGCCGTGCGTGAAGCCCAGCGGCTCAAGGAACAACACCAGCAACAGTCCGAACAGTTACAGACCCTGCGTTCGAAGCTGTACAGCGCAGGGATCAGCACAAAAGACCTCGGTACTCACGAACGCCAGCTGCGCGAGCAGATCGGCGCCACCAACACCACAATCAGCGAACAGGGCAAACGGCTGGTCGCGCTGAATGCCCAGCAGAAACGCATGGCCGCCGAACGAGCCAAACTGGCGAAGACCCAAGGCCTTGCCAGTGACATGGCGGTCAACGGCGCCGCCGGGTTGGGCGTGGGTTACGCCGCGAGCCGCCCGCTGGCAAAAATCGTCGGTGCCTTCGCGCCGAACGAAGACTCAGCCACGCAGCTGAAAGTCTCGATGATGGACAACACCGGCAAGGTGGCCGAGGACTACCAGAAGATCACTGACCTGGCGACACAGCTTGGCGACCGGCTACCGGGTTCTACCGCCGACTTTCAGAACATGATGACCATGCTGCGGCGCCAGGGCATCAGCGCGCAGAGCATCCTCGGCGGCACGGGTGAGGCCGCCGCGTATCTAGGCGTACAGCTGAAGATGCCCGCCGAAGAAGCCGCCGAGTTCGCGGCAAAAATGCAGGACGCTACGCAGACCACCGAAAAAGACATGATGTCGCTGATGGACACCATCCAGCGCGGCGTTTATGCGGGCGTTGATCCCGGCAATATGCTTCAGGGTTTCAGCAAAATTGCTCCGGTAATGAACACCATCAAAAAGTCCGGGATTGATGCCGCAAAAGAATTGGCACCTCTGCTGATCATGATGGATCAAGCCGGTATGGAAGGTAGTTCGGCCGGTAACGCGTTCCGCAAGATCTTTCAGGCGGGTCTGAACAAAGACAAGGTAGGCAAAGCCAATGACCTCGCCAAATCTACCGGCAAGGGCGTCTCTTTCAAATTTACCGATGACGACGGGAATTTCGCCGGGCTGGAAAACCTTTACGCTCAAGTCGAGAAGCTGAAAGCCTTCAACGATGAAGATCGCACCGCCATTACCAAAGAGCTGTTCGGTGATGATGCGGAAACGATGATCGTGTTGGACACGATGCGTACCAAAGGCATCGCGGGTTATCAGGAAGTTCTGGCCAAACTGCAAATCCAAGCGGACTTGCGCCAGCGTGTAAACGAACAACTGCGAACGCTGACCAACGTCATGGAGGCAGCTGAAGGCAGTTTCACCAACGCATTGGCCGAGTTTGGCGACGCTATAGCACCGGAACTGAAGGAGCTGATCGATTCGTTGGGCGCAATGGCCAACAAGGTCGGCGCATGGGCACGGGAAAATCCCAAGCTGGCCGGAGGGCTGGTCAAGGTCGTAGCCTTGGTAGCCGGCCTCTCGTTCGTGTTCGGCGGCTTGGCAATCGGCATGGCCAGTTTGCTCGGCCCGTTTGCAGTCATTCGCTACGGCATGGCGATGTTCAGCAAGGAAGGTGCGGGAACGCAACGCTCGATGCAGAAGCTGTTCCCCACCATCACCGGTCTGGCCCGCAATGGCCTTCCCATGCTGGGCCAAGGCCTTCGCACGCTGGCCAGCACACTCAGCGGCGCACTGGTAACCGCCCTGCGAACCGTCAGCATTGCTCTGTGGGGCCTCGCCACCAACCCCGTAGCGCTGGCCATCGGTGCCGTCGTTGCCGTGCTCGCCGGTGCGGCTTACCTGATCTACACCAACTGGGACGCGGTGAAACTCTACTTCAGCAATGCCTGGACCGAGATCAAAGCCGGGTTCAGCGGCGGCGTCGGCGGCATCCTCACTACGCTCGCCAACTTCAGCCCCATCGGTCTGATCTACCAGGCCTTCGCCGGCGTCCTGAGTTACCTCGGTGTGGATCTGCCGAGCCGCTTTACCGAGTTTGGCAACATGCTCGTCAACGGTCTGGTCAACGGTCTGCGCGCGGGGCTTGGGCAGATAACGAGCGCCGTTGGCTCTATTGCCGATTCGGCCATCAACATGTTCAAGGAAAAGCTCGGCATTCACAGCCCTTCCCGCGTGTTCACCGCGCTCGGCGGCTTCACCATGGCCGGACTGACCCAAGGTCTGGAAGGTGGCCAAAACGGGCCGCTGGGCGCAATTTCCGACATGGGCAAGCAAGTCGTATCTGCCGGGCAACAGGCACTCGGCGCCGTGGCCGGCCCGCTGGGCGCCATCGGATTACCGCAGTTGCCAACCGGCGCCGCCGCATCCTCTTCAGTATCGATCGACAATCGCGCGCCAATCAGCCCGGCACCGGCCGCAGCCTACGACAGCCACGACACCTACGAAATCAACATCCACACCACGCCCGGCATGGACGAACGCGCCATCGCCCGCGCAGTGCGCGCCGAGCTGGCCCGCGTCTCCAGCGAAAAGAGCGCCCGCCAGCGCAGCAAACTGTCCGACCTGGAGTAACCCGCCATGATGCTTGCCCTGGGCATGTTCGTTTTCAGCCTCTCTACCGCCGCCTACCAGGAGCTGCAACGCCAGACCGAATGGCGCCACGCCAGCAGCAACCGCGTCGGCGCAGCCCCCGCTCGCCAGTTCGTCGGCCGTGGTGATGACTCCATCACTCTGCCCGGCATCATCCTGCCGGAACTCGCCGGCAGCGCCCTCAGCCTCGACGCCTTGCGCTTGATGGCCAACACTGGCAAAGCGTGGCCCATGGTCGAAGGCAGTGGCCGCATCTACGGCCTGTGGATCATCGAAAGCCTGAGCGAAACCAAGACGATCTTCTTCCGCGACGGCACGCCACGCCGAATCGAATTCACCCTAAGCCTCAAGCGCATTGATGACGACCGTATCGACCTGATCGGCGCCGGTACCAGCGCCGGCGTCAGCATCATGAGGGCGCTGCTGTGATCGATGCCGCCCTATCCCGCGTCACCGGTTTTCTGGACAAGACCATCGAGCGCTATAAACGCGAGGCCGCCTACCCGGTGCCAGCGTTTCGCATCACCGTGGACGGCAACGACATCGCCCAACTGATCAGCCCGCGCCTGATGAGCCTTGACCTGACCGACAATCGCGGCATCGAGGCCGATCAACTGAGCATTACCCTCAGCGACCACGACGGGCTGCTCGCTATCCCGCCCAAAGGCGCGGTGATTCGGTTGTGGCTGGGGTGGAGTGATACCGGGCTGGTCGACAAGGGCACTTACACCGTTGATGAAACCGAGCATTCCGGCGCGCCCGACGTGCTGAGTATCCGCGCCCGCTCGGCCGACCTGCGCAAAGGCCTGAAGACCAAACGCGAACGCAGCTGGAGCAACACCACGCTCGGCGACGTATTGGGCGACATCGCCTTGGGCAACGGCCTGACCGCGACCATCGCCGGCGCCCTTGACGGGCTGCCCATCCTGCAACTCGACCAGGCGAACGAATCCGACGCAAACCTGATCGGCCGCGTCGGTGAAGAATTCGACGCTGTGGTCACGGTCAAGGCTGGCTGCCTGCTGTGCCTGCCCGCCGGCGGGGGCAAGACCGCCAACGGCGCCGAGCTGCCCCACATCACCCTCACCCGCGCCGACGGTGACCAGCACCGTTACCTGCAAGCCGACCGTGATAGCTACGACGGCGTACGCGCTTACTTCTACGATGTGAACAGCGCCAAGAAACAGGAGGCCATCGCCGGCGGCGGTGAGAACCTCAAAGATCTGCGCCACACCTACAGCGATCGACAGTCTGCCCTTCGCGCCGCGCGGGCCGAGTTCAACCGTCTGCAACGTGGTAGCGCGACGCTCAGCTATACCCTGGCTATGGGCCGGCCGGATCTGATCCCGGAGCTGACCTATACGCTCGAAGGGGTTAAGCCGGAAATAGATGAAATCATCTGGTATGGGGGGAATGTGCAGCACACGCTTAGTGCGGACAACGGCTATACCATCAGCTTGGACCTGGAGAGCAAGCTGCCGGAAGATACTGTTGAGGGTCTGGCAGAAGAGAACAAGGGCGATTACACAGGTATCATTGCGTACTATCGCGACAACGGGGTGGGTAAACAAAAGTCAGTGACAGCAGGGAATCAAAGTCAACCGCGACGATTGCAGTGGCTATACGCCAACGAGAAAACGGCGAAACGGGCGGTCGAACGTGAATGGGAGCGGATGCAGATCGAGTTTTAAGGCTATGATTATCTGCATCACTTAACATCAACTCAATCTGTGAGCCAACTCAACGATATCTTTGTAGTTTTGTAATTTTAGGATGTCACTCTCCCTAGACAAAGCGAAAAAAACCGGGCTCCTCCAAGAGCTTATGTTTTGCGCCAAGTTGTTACGACTTTGATGGTCAGACTCCAACAGTGCCAAATAATAAGTCGCCAATTCTTTCACCGATGCTAGTTCCGTTGTGAAAGAAAACGTGACTGGGTCTGCCTCCGCCGCATCGTAAGCACTTACTGCTTCCATCGACTTCCCCGTCACCCACAGCCCCGAATAAAGTTCGGACTTCGTGGCTTTGAAAAACACTAGATATGCCAACCAAAAAAAGTGAACTGCCCCTTCAATTGAATCGCAGGCGCTTTTAATCTGCTTAATGTAGTTCATCAACTCTCGCAGCTCGACCTTAAAGTACTTACACAATCCAACTATGATTATTGCATTTTCAGTATATCCCTGAATAAAACTAATAGCAGTATTTTTTCTTGGATAAACATACTCAGCATCACCCGGAAAAAAGAATCCTATATTTTTACCCGTAACATTCAACTCTAACGCGACCGAGGCAATCTCAGGGAGACTGTGATGAACCAAACTATATATATCCGCGTTATTCAGATTAAACTCTGCATCAAAAAATCTATTCAGATATCGTTCAGATGAAAATCCTTGCCCGTAAACCGCACGTATTGAGTGAGCCAATTGGCGCGAGTCGGACGCAATAACAAAACGGCAGTTTTCCAGCTCAAAAAAATGTTTAATCCGCTCAAGCAGCTCTATTGCATATGTCGGGCGACAGCGGTCTAATTCATCAATAAAAATAAATGCAGGCTTTCTGAGACCTTTATTATCCGCAGCTTGAGAAAACCTTTCCAATATGGCTTTCTTAAATTCGTCCACATGTTTTAATGTTTTTGCTTGATCTGCTATTAGCGTACTCACAATATCGCTAGCAAAATCTGCTTCTTCTTGATCACCCTCGTCCCCCAGTAACTCTTTCAGCTCTACCCCGATGTATTTTTTCACTAATCCTTTAGCAATTAACGGAGCTGCCTTCTTCACTATTGAAGCAGTCGCGTCGACTGCGGCCCTGCCTGCACTATGTAGCGTTAGATCCAAATTATCTTTGGTTTGCTGTTCAATACACGTAATCAGTGCAATAAGAGGTTCAGCAGTATAATCAGTTTCCCACGCATTAAAAAAAACACAGACGTAATCACTATCCAGTTCATTTTTCCAACGATTCAAGAAAAAAGACTTTCCAGCCCCCCAAGGGGAATTCACATTCAAGACCTTCACATGAGGGTTCGCAAGCAGATACGACGTTAAGAATTTCGCACTCGGCTGACGGTCCATAAGATCGTCAGCCCATATTTCTTCGGCATCTGCCATCTTTCTACCCCTCTAGAACGTTATTAGGACATCCAAACCAGAAACATAATAACCAGCACCCAAGCGTTCACGTTGTGGAATCACGTATCGGCAACAACTCCTTGGGAAGTATAATCTTGGTTGGCGGAAGCCAGCCTTAACATTGTCGACGTGTACTTCTCTTTTATCCCCTCCTTAACTTCTGCCGATATATTTTTATCTTTCATTATCTTTTTTTGACTTGCCAAGTCTTTCTTTAACCTAGCCTTATATTGTGTAAGCCCCTCTGGCTCATCAATACGGCAGAAAAACTTAGCGACGAAATAACCAATCACGGGAACAATCAACGTGGTTGCACCGACCCAATACTGAGCATCTTCCGCCGGCAACCATTTCATACAAGTTGCAGTCGCGAACGTTCCCAAACCAGCAGTAACAGAGGCTTGAAGACCTTGAGGAGCAACCTTAGGCAAGTCCGCCATCAAGCACCTCCATTAGCAGATTTTAGTTGATCCACAACATACCCAGTCGTAGCAATGGTTTTCCTTCCAACTATTAAACCATCTCGCTTATAGACAATGATCACTTTATCCGTGGCCACATATCTATTTAGGAAATATCTAGCTAGAATTCGCGACATCTTAAAAACAACAGGCGCTAATATTATAAGCGATATATAAAATAACGCCTCTATAAAACTGGGGTTTACATTCACAATGCATCCCTCACACTAGTCGACGACCTTTATCTGCAAAATGCTTTGTAACTTCCACAACCACGTACGAATGTGTAGCCCTTGTCTGCCTGTACACCGACCTAGTCTCAATAACCACTTCAAACAAGTCATCTTTTGAAAACGTTTGTTTGTTCTGATTAACCTTATTCATAAATTTTTCGTCTGCGACTTCTACAGCATGCTCAGTACCGTCGGCAAGCTTCACTCGCCATCCTCGTCCAGACTCGAAATTTACCTGTACGAAATATGCTGTAGTCTTATCTTTAGAGGTTTCTTCGGACTCAAGTGAACCAACAGGTAACGGGGAAAAATTATGAGCAGCACTTTCTTTTACGGATAGAACGACATCTTCTTGCTCATCCAAGACTTTGAACGTCGCGTTTTTCTTGCCCGCAATTGGAGCCTGAATAACATTATGTAGCGAGTCCCTGACTTTCTTGTCCACTGCAAGCTGAGCCACGTACTTATTGCACTTGATCACCTCACCATCAACTTCGATAGTAGCAATATCTGATCCAGCTTCGACGGTTACCTTCGCAATCCTTCGACTCTTTAACTTCTTTACTACTTCTATTAGCGACCCACCTGCGACGGCGCCACCAATAGCTGAAAAGCCGATATACTTTAGAACTTGAAGAGCCGCCGGAGTTGAAGCTGAGAGCAGGAAGTCGACGATCACCGAACCTTCACGAACAGGAGAAGAGACCTTCAAATCAACCTCAGCTCCCTTATTCATCAGTGCATTGGCTTCAGATACAGCATTGTATACACCAAGAATAGACTTAGCCAAATCAAGTGCGTCTATTTCATGATTTTTGAAATCACCGTCGTCTGCATCGTAGGAAACTGAAAACTTCTCCTGAATAACCTTTGGCTTAGCCACTTATATCCCCACCCTTTTATATTATTGAGCAACGCCCAAAAACCTAATAATGTCGACCGATTTTATTATTTCCACTCACCCACAAGCTGTTATCCGCAGGAATGCCAACGAAAAACATTATGAAATCAATGTGATAAAAGATTTTTTTTGCGGAAGAGATACTAAGCACAGAACACATCCCTATGTTGCCTAAGTGAACTTATAGTGCCGCATCACTGAGTTGTCTCAGACGGCGATTGGCTGCATCCCTGCCAGCCTGACCGTTCTTAATGGGTACAGATTATGCTGGCCGTTTGGTATCGGCAAGGGCTTCAGTCAAATCCTTGAGGCGCTGCTCGACATCCATTAAGCGTTTCTTTTCCTCAGCAGCGCTTTGTATCTCCCGCTTGCCTGCATCGCCGAGGGAGCGAAACAGCTCAAGCATGGCCTTCTCCTGCATGTTTGCCGACTCAGGCCCTGCCCCCTCGATCGACACACCGTGAAACATAGAACCCTCACCTGTGAGTAGCCAATCCACACTTATACCCAAATGGGTACGAAGGGCACCCATGGCTTTCGCATTGGGTTCCCGCTCATCAAGAAGATAGTTCTGTAGCGTCCTGTAGGGAATTCCTACAAGGTCAGAGGCTTCCTTGATCGACAAGCCTTTGTGATCGAGAACACTGCGCAGGCGCGTGGCTATACTCATTTTTTCATAAGATCCGGTTGACGCACTCATTTGGGTGCGTATACTGCGAACAAACAGGTACATCTTAACCAAGTAGGAACACATCAACCATGAGCCAAGCCATGGAAAAGCGCCAGATCCAGGCGAGGCTGATAGAGAACGGAAGCAACTTTCGCCAGTTCGCGATCAGCCACGGTTACGAACCGCGCACGGTTACTCAAGTGGTTCAACGGTGGGCCGGACATGACTCGCTGCCACGTGGGCGCCTGTCGTTCAGCATTCTGAGAGACATCTCGCGATTGATAGGTAAAGAAGTACTGCCCGGCATCCTTGTCGATCCCAATGCAAAGCCAAATGAATCTGAGGCTATTGATCAACTGTAAGGCCGACGAAGCCAAGGAGAAACCAGAAGATGAAACGCCCAGTTCTAGCCAGCAGAAAGGATGTCGTCAGCGCAGTAATCGGCGCCTACGAAGGTGGCCGGATTTACGCTGCCGCCGATCTTGGCATGTCGCTCAAAAAGTTCGACAACCAGGCTTATGAAAATGCCGGTAGCCGACCGCTGAGTGACGACCACATTCATCGTCTCGAACAGGTCGTAGGAACGACTTTCCTGCCGGACTACATCGCAGCCAAATACGGCGGCATGTTCGTCCCGCTGACCGCGTCGGCGGACCTGGACAACGTCGAGTTGTACAACCGGTCAGTCAAAGCCGCCGCCAAGCGCGGGATGGTTGATCAGATCATTGCCAAAGCACTCGACGACGGTGTCATTGAGTCCTGCGAAGCCCAAGCAATCATCAACGCTCTGATGCACTACATGTCCGCCCGCTACGCCGAAGTGCTGGCCACCATTCAACTGCACGGTCGAGGGGTCGTCGGGTGAGTACTTACAAACTTGTCTGCCCGCACTGCCAGGGCCGCATGCGAATCCGCACCAGCGAAGGCACACACATTTTCCTGCGGGTGGCCTACCTGCAATGCACCAACGAAGCTTGCGGCTGGTCGGTGCGTGCCGAGTTCGAAATGACTCACGAAATGAGTCCCAGCGGCATGGCCAACCCATCGGTGCGCTTACCCATTGCCGACATCGCCCTACGCCGCGCCGCGATGAAAACCGCCAACGATCAACCCGACCTGCTCGACCAAATGGAAATGGAGTGTGCGCAATGAACCACGATCAGTTGACCCATGACTACCGCAGCAGCATGCAACGTGCCGCATTCGCTTACCTGCAACGGCACGAAGCGCAGTACCTGGTGGACTCGGACCTACTCTATGAAAACTGCGTTCGCCACTTGGCCACGTCGCTGGAGGTGCCTGTCTTCATGGCGGAGCGACTGGTGCACAACGCCTGGACCGAATTGCAGGTGATCGATCAGCGCAAGTGGATCGGCGTGGACTGGGGCAACACCCCCGGCTGCACGGTCGTGCACTTGATCGATACCCGCGCCGATCTGCGCTACCCGGTACCGGCGAGGCTGCTACCGCAGACCCTGCTCGCCCAGCGCGACTCCGCACACAAGCACCACCCTCAGTAATCCCTTTTTAACACCCCGCCCTGCCCCGCTTCCCGTGGGTTTGGGTGAGCTTTGCCTGAAATCCGAGGTGGATCATGGAAATCGACATCGCCATCAACGCAAAACTGCCCCGTGCACAGGCCGAAGCCCTGCTCCAGGCACTGCGCGCTCAGTACTCGATGCAGTTCAACGAGCACTGGTATGACGATCGGTTTCGCATGATTCCCGAGGGTTTACGGCACGGCTCGCTGCTGTCGGCCTTCCCGGTGATGGCCGCGCAAAAACGCCTGATTGGCGCCCTTAAACACAGTCTCGGCGAAGTGAAGTAAGCCCCGATGAACATGAAACACGATTTGCGCGCCGACATTCTGCAGCGTCTTGAGTCCGACTACGGACTCAAGCACAAAGCCGGCAAATACATGCGCCAGGGCGAATGCCCGGCGTGCAAGAAAAAGGAGCTGTACGCCTTCCACGATGACCCATGGATGATCCGTTGCGGCCGGGGCAAGTGTGGCCAGACCTGGCACGTCAAAGAAATCTACGAAGACCTGTTCGAGGATTGGAGCAAGCGCGCCCCGGCCAGCGAGCAACACCCCAGCGCCACCGCCCGTGCGTATCTGGAGTTTGCCCGTGGCTTTCGGCTTGATCTGATTCAAGGCTGGTTTACGCAGGAAACGTATTTCTCCGGCGAGCTGAATGCCGGCAGCGCAACGGTGCGCTTTGCGTTGGAGAAAGGTGGCTACTGGGAACGCCTGATCGACCGGCCGCACCGGTTCGGCAAGATGAAGGCGCGATTCAAGCCCGGTGACAGCCCGCGTGGATTCTGGTGGTGCCCGCCGTGCGTCGAGTTGCTGGACGTCAAAGAGCTGTGGATTGTCGAGGGCATCTTCGACGCCATCGCTCTGGTGCATAACGGTATTGCAGCTGTGTCGGCGATGTCGTCGGCCTTCTTCCCTGAAGAGTCTCTGAAGGAGCTGGCTCGGCAGCGCGGCGGCAAATTGCCCAGGCTCATTTGGGCACTGGACAACGAACCCGGCGCGCACAAATACACCAAGCGTTGGGTGCGTCAGGCTCGCGCCCTGGGCTACGAGTGCGAAGCAGCGCAGATCCCGCAATCGGACAGCCGCAAGGTAGATTGGAACGATCTGCATCAGCGCTGGGCATTCATCGACGGCGAGAGCGAACGTGCCGAGCAGATCGGAAAGGACCTTGCCACCGCTCGCTATCACGGGTCCTTGCTGATCGCCGAAAGCGCGTCTGAGAAAGGCGTACTGATGTACGAATGGCGCGAGCGCCACGAGTTTCACTTCGGCTTCGACAGCCGACTCTACTGGTTCAAGATGGACCTGGAGAAATTCAACAAGGCCATGCAGGCGCTGGAGTCCTCCGAGCGCCACGAAGACCAGCTGCTGAACGAAAAGCAGCGGCGCGAAAAGGCCTTACGCCAATGCGGTGGCGTGGTGGAAATCGCCAACTGCTACCCACAGGCCTTGTACTTCCAACGCAACGAAGTCACCGACGAATCCTGGTACTACTTCCGCGTCGATTTC
>Ga0157373_10003860_pt1 | contig 11322 bp, 9 predicted proteins | sample C65metaG_FD_113460 | JGI IMG/M metagenome (GOLD analysis project Ga0157373, IMG submission 113460) | Corn rhizosphere microbial communities from Kellogg Biological Station, Michigan, USA - C6-5 metaG | ecosystem: Host-associated > Plants > Roots > Rhizosphere > Soil | place: USA: Michigan...
CCCTGTTACTTCAAGCAGCGTGACGGTGCTGGCCAGCGCGGTTGCTTTCAGCATCCCGATCACTTCATTGGCGTAGGAGGGTAAGACGCTTCTGAAGGCGATGGGAAAGACGATCCGGCGCCTGATCTGCATCGGGGTCATGCCGACGGTCTCGGCCGCCTCGACCATGCCGGGCGACACCGCTTGAATGCCGCCGCGGAAGATTTCTGTCATGTAGGCGGCGCCGTTGAGCGAGAAGGCAAGCAGGCAGCACCAGAAAGGCTCGCGCAGGAACACCCAGGCGAAGCTCGCGCGAATAAACTCTATCTGGCCGAGGCCGTAATAGATGATGAAGAGCTGGACCAGCAGCGGCGTTCCGCGAAAGACGTAGGTGTAGACGAGAACCGGGAGGGAGAACGTTTTACGTGTGGATGCGCGCATGAAGGCAAGCGGAACCGAAAGAGCCGTACCGGCGCCCAGGGAGGCGAATGTCAGCAGCAGGGTCAGCGGAATGCCATCCGCGAGCACGATCGTACTGTCTAACAGGAGTGCGATATCCATGGTGTCGCTCCTCAGCGGCCGGGCACGGCAAACCGCCGTTCTAGAAGGTTGAAGGCGACCAGTGCGATGCTGGTCAACACGAGATAGAGAGCGGCCGCGGCGAGATAGAAAGTCAGCGGCGCCCGCATCGAACCCGCCGCGATGGAGGCGACCCGCATGATGTCGGTCAGCCCGACGATCGAGATCAGCGACGTCTCTTTGATGAGAGAAATCCACTGATTGGCCAGCGCCGGCAGAGCGATGCGCATCATCTGCGGCAGGATGACCAGCATCCAGGTCTGCCAGGGATGCATGCCCAGCGACCGGGCGGCCTCGACTTGTCCTTCCGGAATGCTGAGAACAGCGCCGCGAAAGATCTCGGCCATATAGGCGCCGGAAACGATGGTAAGTGCGACAACCCCCGCCAGGAAGGCGTTCACCTCCACATACCGGCCGAAGAGAGCGCTCATCGCAATGGTTCCGCCAAAGAAGATCAGCAGAATGACCAGCAGTTCCGGCACACCGCGGACGATCGTCGTGTAGCAGCCGACGGCAGCGCTCAGCGGTTTGAGCGGCGACAATCGCCCTGCTGCAGCGGCCAGTCCGAGCGCCGTGCCGAGCAAGCCGCTGACCACCGCCAGCAGTACGGTCGTCTTGAGCCCGTCAATGAACTGGATTGCAAAACCATCCATGGGGTTGACCTTCTATCGATGAGAGGCGAGGAAACCGCGGAGACGATCGGATGCCGGCGACAGGAAGAATTGTGGTGGCGGCGCTTCTTCCTCGATCAGCCCACGATGCATGAAGGCCACCCGCGTCGACACTTGCCGTGCAAAGGCAAGTTCGTGGGTCACGATCACCATCGTTCGCCCCTCGCCCGCCAAGACCTCGATGACGCGGAGCACCTCGCCGACGAGTTCAGGGTCCAGCGCGGAGGTCGGCTCGTCGAATAGCAGCGTCAGTGGCTCCATGGCCAATGCGCGTGCGATCGCCACACGCTGCTGCTGGCCGCCCGAGAGATGCCGCGGATAGGCATCGGCCTTCTCGGATAGCCCGACCTTGGCGAGGTAGTGATGCCCCAGATCCGCTGCGGCGCCACGCCGCATTCCCTTCACGTGCACAGGCCCTTCCGTGACGTTCTCGAGCGCGGTCTTGTGCGGCCAGAGATTGAAGCTCTGAAACACCATGCCCATCGAGGCGCGGATGCGGCGAACCTGCCGTTGGTCGACGATCGAGGCAGGTGCGCCCTTCTGGGCAGCGGGCCGGATAGCCAGTCTCTCACCATGGACCCAGATATCGCCGCGATCAGGGACGGTCAGTAGGTTGAGACACCGCAGAAGCGTGCTCTTTCCCGACCCGCTGCTTCCGAGGATCGAAAGAACTTCGCCGGGCCGGACATCCAGGCTCACCCCCCGAAGGACATCGGTGGGGCCAAGCCGTTTTTCGATGCGGTCCGCGCGTATGCCGTGAGATGACGCTGGTTCAGGAAATGAGGCGCCGGACGTCATTGGTACCGCCTCGAATGCGATGCATTCCCTACAGGGGATCCGACAAAATTCGGGCACGATAAAGCTCTTGTTGCGCGCATGGAGCGGCACCATCCTCTTGCTTCTTCAAGTTTCGAATGATTGGAGCGTTTGTAGCTCCTCCGGGCCGAGTGCGTCCTCGGCGGCGTCTGGACATGAGAATTGCCCCGAAATTCGGCAGGCGTCAATTTATAAGCAATAATATTTTGTGATAAGCCATGCTTATCGGATGACAGCCATACTTCGCCAAATTTGCATATTGGTATAAGCTCTGCTTTACATATAAATGGATCTGCACGTTCCGGGAGCTCCGCCATGGTCGAAATCGCAGGCACCGGAATTACGCTTCGGCATCTTCAAATCCTGCGCGAAGTCATCAGGGCGAGGTCGGAACGTGCGGCAGCGGCAGTGCTCGGCATCACGCAACCCGCCGTCAGCCAGCAGCTCAAACAGCTCGAGGCGCTGCTCGCCGTGCAATTGTTCGTACGCGACAAGGGTCGGCTTCTCCCGACCGCACAAGCGACGGCGCTCTTTCGCGACACGGACGCAACCTTTGCCCAGATGGACAGGATCGCCAAGACGGTGACCTCGATAAAGGGTATTGACAGCGACACGATCAGCATTGCCGCGCCTTATGTGTTCTCAATGAAATTGATTCCGGAGGCCATACGCGCGCTACGCTTGCGTCAGCCGGTTCATGGAATTCAGCTCAAGTCAGGCAGCTATCACGAGATCGCCGCGCATGTGCTCGAAGGGCGGGCGGACATCGGGCTCGCCCGCCTGCCGCTGGACGAGAAGGTCTTCGACTGGCGCCCTGTCGCGATAGCGACGAATGTTTACGTCTTCTATCCCGGCCACCGGTTCTCCGGGAAGGAGATAATTCGGCCGGAGGATCTGATCGGCGAACCTTTGGCGGATGTCGAGCCACAGATGCACTCACACCAGATGAACGAAAATGCGCTGCGCTACATGGGCGAGGAGCCGCATCTGGCAATTCAGGTCGATATCATCGGCCAGGAGATAAACTATGTCGCCGCGGGCCTCGGCATCACGAGCAGCAATACTTTTGCCGCGCGCCAGTTTGCAGCCTTCCCCGTCGAGTTTCGTCCATTCGAGCCTAGCGCGCTCTATCACTACGTTGTCTTCTGGCAGAAAGGCCGACGGCTCGGGCCAGTGCTGCAGGAAACGATCGACATCATTGTGGAATGCGCGACGGCCGGAGAGAGCACCACTCAAAAGGCGGAATAAGCGATAAGCAGCTGAAAGGGTTTGAACCGCTGTCACCTACGATCATCAACATTACGGCGTTGTTTTCGCTGACCTTTGTCACACTCTGCAATAATAATAGAGATAGCTCTGCGCTGCGTCTAGCTTAACTACAGTAGTCCCCTCATCATGCGCTAAATAATCGAGATCCTTACTAAACCGTAGGCGGTCCCTGGAGCGTTTCGCTTCCTCACGTTCTTCTTGGCTTGTGCTAGGTTTGTCACGTGCCTCGCTCTACGACTCGACCTGACTTGTGATATCGATTTTAACGGGTGAGGGAGCGAACGAGGAAAATCATGCGGGTGCCGGATTGGGACAGCTTAACTAAAAGAGTCGCCGAGCTACTTTCGACGTCGCCTGGCGGCTTGTCACCGCTAATGCCGGTCTTAGACCAGGCAGTGCGCTTCCTCGACGTCGATGCCGAAAATCGGACCCTTCTATTGCGAGGACGATCGTTGACTCTGGGTATCGTTGCCGCAGGTCTGTCTGACATTGACGGTGCGAACGAAGAAAATAGTGCTGCGTGGTTGGCTGATTGGTTGAAGGCTAGGGTCGGCCCGGATCACATCCAAAGGGTAGTATCCCATCTTCAATTGGAGCCGCAGAACGTATTTCCCCGATTGGCTGACGGTTATTCTGTCAATCTCACGGACAACGTTCGGGTGTTGATCCCAGTGGCTCAAGCTATCGCCGTTGAGACGACTGGCCGACCGGAGTTCGAAGCCCGGCATCTCGTCGGAGCGATGCTCCAAACCGGCTTTCTCGCCGGCCAGGTGATGTCGCTTTTCGGCTTAACGCTCGACACTGGAGTCCAGCAGGATATCAAAAGCCAGTTCATCAAACGCATCATCACACCGCGGTCAGGTGAGATTGCGTCGCTTTGGGAACGTGTGCTTGATGCTTCAGAGCCCCGTCCGGCGCGGGATGCGGAAGCCGAGACCGCTGACATTGACGGAATCCTCTCGTCAGCGGGTGCTGACGGCGTGACAAAGCTTGCCGCCCGAACGCTTCGGATTGCGTCGCAACTCAATCATCTCCCTGGCAACCGGGGGGAAATAAACCTTGAGCGGCTCGTCATGTCTGCCGCCATCGTGGGTCGCTCGATTGGGACCACGATGAAAGGTGAGGGAGCGGGCGTGGTCAGCATGGCGCAGCTTGTTAGCGAGTCTCGTTTTCGAGCGATTGAGCCATCAAACAGATTGACAGCTGGCAGGAAATTACAATCTCGGTTGGTGCCGGCGCCCACACCGCAGGCGTTAGTTTTGTTGGCGGAAGCTGTAGCGAACGGTGATAGATGGTTTGCCCGTGGGCATGTTCTCGGTGCCGATGCGCTTGTCGTGGCGCTTCTCGGCGAGATCGGCTCAGCTGATCTGCAAATCTCCGAGCTTCCAGCTGCAGAAATACCGAGGCAAGTCGTGTTGACGATCAAGGAAGGCGGAGGTGAATGGCAGTCCTGGGCGAACGCACTCAACGTTTCTGTCGAGGACAATCCCGTCCTAGGATCACGGGATACTAATACTTCTGTCGGATCTGGTCCGAATAGCAGTCCGGACCTACGGCAAAGAACCCAGGCATATGCGGATCTCGGTAGCGATTCTCCTGATAGAGCCGATCTAATCGATAAACTCGGCGTCTCCGACGAGGCTCACGCTTTTGCGCGCGTTGCCGCAGCCCGAAACGTTACAACTCCCCTGGCGTTCGGAATTTTCGGTGAATGGGGGTCGGGCAAATCATATTTCATGCGGCTGATACATGAACACGTCGCCTATCTTTCCAAGCTGGCGGAAGACCAGCACTCAAAGGCTTCCGACACTTTTTACCCGGGGATCGTGCAGATCCGCTTTAATGCTTGGCACTACGTGGAGATGAACCTCTGGGCGAGCCTGGTCGACAATATTTTCACGGAGCTCGATCGATGGTCGCGGCAAAGAAATGAGGGCGCGCCCGACAACACGATCCTCGACAAATTGACAACGGCGCGTGAGTTGACCCTGGAAGCAGCGGAGCGTCTTGTCGCGCAGCGTCAACATCAGAAGGAGGCCGCTGCTCGCCTATCTGCCGCGGAGAGCGAGCTTGCTGTTATCAAGCAGAACTTCAAGCCGACCCCAAGGACTTTCTGGAAGGCGGTGGAGAAAACTTTTAAGAAAGAGATAAACAATAAGGACTTCAAAGACGCGGCAGAAAAGGCCGGGCTGGACGATCTCGTTGACGATTCTAGATTGTTGAGCGAAACTCTGCGGGACGTTCATAGCGAGACAAAACGCGGCACGGTTATTCTGGCTGGCTTCCTTGGTCGGTTGTTGCGATGGCCGAGCCTGATCATGATCCTGGCCATCGTCCTGCTCGTGCCGCTTGGTGTCACATGGATAAGCGCTCAGTTGGGTGCCTCTGGAATCTCGTTTCTCAATCTTATCTCCGGAGCAGGCGGCGTTGCTACTCTATTGGCGGCAAAGGCGAAATGGCTTCTCAAGGAGGTTCGCTCTGGTGTGGCCAAACTTGACGAGTTCGACGTAACGCTTGAAACGGCAATCAGCGCCGAGTTGCAGAAGCCCGAGAATGGATTGAAAAAGGCGCAGGAAAAGCTTGCGAAATCTACGTCAGAAGCATCCGAGGCACGATCAGCGTTCCAGGCTAGCAGCGAAAAACTAGCGCAGACAACTAAAGAATACCAGCAAGAGACGGGCAGAGATAGGCTTCTGAGGTTTGTGCGGGAGCGTGCGACCAACGATCACTATTCAAAGCATCTCGGTCTGATCGCAAGCATTCGCAAGGACTTTACTCAGCTTTCGGCGATGATGGCCGAGGCAAGTGATAGTCCGCAAAGTGATCTCTCGAAGAACGACCAGGACTACAAAGATCGTGTTAAACGTCTCATCGAGATATCCTCTACAAATGAGCTGTTGCTTGCGGAGGAAAAGGCCGAGCTTGTGCGCACCACAGAGCGACCCGTTGTCAAAAACAGTGAGACCTTCAATCGCATCGTGCTCTACGTGGATGATCTGGATCGCTGCCCTCCTGACAAAGTGGTCCAGGTGCTGCAGGCCGTTCACTTGCTGCTTTCGTTTCCATTGTTCGTGGTCGTGGTCGCTGTCGATACGCGTTGGGTAAGCAGGTCGCTCGAAGACCAGTACAAGGAGCTCATCAGCGCAGGCGCAGGCACTGGGAGTGCAACGCCATCTGATTATCTCGAGAAGTTATTTCAGGTTCCCTACTGGGTCCGTACGATGACACCGGAGGCAAGCAGCGAACTTGCGGCGTCGCTTATCAGCAAATCGGTGAGGAAAAACCCCGCCCCCACTGCGGCCATTGATCTCGGTGAAACGCGAAACGCGCCAATCATGGAGGGAGGCTCCTCAGCGGTCAGCGCGGATCGATTGCTCACCACCGGCTCGACCACCAGTCTCAGCGGGACATTAACTGCGCCGAGTTTCGAACTTCAAGGGACATTGGACGTCGTTCAGCCGGACGTGGAAGCACTGACACTCTCCGATGAAGAAATGGCGTTCGCACGCGAGATCGCGCCTTGGGTTGGGCATACCCCACGCCGCGCCCTCCGCTTCGTCAATGTTTATCGAGTTGTGAAAGCCAGTTTCCGGAGCGACGAGGCAAGACGCCTCGAAGAAGGTGGCTATCGCGGGCTAATGGCGCAACTTGCCGTCACGACGGGATCACCTGGCCACGGCGATGTCTGGGATCGCCTCGTTTCGGCATTTCATAACGGCGAACCTCTCGATCAAGCGTACCTCGAAATCGAGAAAACCGGCAAGGTCGTACCTTCGGCGGTTAGGGCGGTCATTGCCGTTCTCGAACAGGAAAAATTTCCAGATACCGTCGGGTCCGATCTGAAATACTATGCCGAGCTAGCACGTCGGTACAGTTTCGAGGGTGTCGACCGACCTGCTCATCTCTGAGAGAGACACAGACGTCCAGTAACAGTCGGAGATTGGCCTCCCATCATGTCGGAAAAGATGCATTGCATATAGCCTTGGCCAAAGGCTTTGATAGATGCGACCCTCGGCTCGGTTTCCCATTCAAGGCAGATAATTCCGAGTTATGTGAATTTCAGTTCCCGCCATAGTTAGATGAATTGGAGCGGTTTGCAACCGAGGACGAGGTATTTGTCTCAGGGATTGGCAACGACATCTGCGGTACGCAAAATTCACTATTCAGTTTCGGCAGGGTTTGATCCGTTTTTTCGTTTCGCACTCGCCATCAGATTCGTTCTAAACGATTGTCCGAAGATGGCTTTTGCTATTCCAATTATACCAAGGGAAAATAGAAAACTCGAATTTATGCGAAAATAGACACCCGTCAGTGTCCGAAACCGGTCGCGATCACGGCGGAGGCAAAGCCGAGTGGCCGCACGCTTGCGTAGCGGACCCCGCAGCGGGTTGATCGACGGAGATCCGGGGCCGGACCAGGAAGCCATCCATCAAGAGCGGGAATGAGCGTCTCCAGCGTCCCAGCCTCGAGCTTCAAAGATACTGCTGATGCAGAGATCATCGCTGCACCTCGACTACCAAAAAACTATTGATAGGCAGCTCAGAACAGTGTTATGAAATAACTCGGCCGCCTTGCCAGACCTTTCGCCGGGTCAAAATTGGCTTCTCCTAGAACGTGCTTGTCGCTCCTCACCGTTGAGGTCGATGCGTAATCGGCGAACTCGACCATATGGAAAGGAGTCGACGATGGCCGTCGTCCAGCTGAATAATGCTTTCTTGAAATTATTGAAACGCTCGTTTCGCGAGCAGATGGATGCTAGTTCCTCCCATCTTACAGAGGCGATCGCTCGCGGCTGCGGATACCGAACCCATGCGGCTCTCCAGGCCGCTGCTAGTGGCACGTCAGGAGGACGGTATTTGTCCTTCGACATAGAAGCTTTTCGAGGAAGGCTGTCGGAGCTGGCACCCGGTGCGCATGTCTCGGCGCTAGAGATCCCATCGTTGGACCAGTCAGCACGTTATGTCGTGCGATGGTTTGAAGATGAAGCTATTGAAGTCGTTGAGTTTCTTCCGATGAGTGTAGGTTTCCGGCTACGAGGAATACCCACTGTCATCACTATCCGCCTGGAGCCGATCGCAGACGGGTATACTCGCTTCCACAGATCGCATGCGATCCACACCCCAAGCCAAATAGGACCATATCGGCCAAGCAGAGATTTTGATGACGAGGCGGCGTATGCAATGAACAGGGCGATAAAAAGCATCGTCGACTATTATCTCGAGGCCGTCAGGGCTGGCCATACGCCGCGAGCTGAATGGCTCGTCCCCTCAAGCCGTTGAGGTCTTCGCCGACACCATCGTTATTAACTCCGGGCGATCCGTTACAGCTGGATCTGCTCGAGAAAGATCCATTATGTCAAAGTCAGTAAAATCTCGACCCTTTATAAGCCGGCCGCGTTGCATTTATACCGGAAACGACCTCGACGCGAGTGACGGACTGTGGCGCCCGAGCCATGAACACATCATTCCCCTATCGCTGGGTGGATCGGATGATTTCGTCACAGACGATGTCGCGTTGACATCAAACTCGCGAGCCGGGAATGAGATCGATGATGAGGTAGCGTCCTCATTCCCGTTTTTATGCCTTCGCCACAGGTACGGTCTGCAAGGCAATCGTCGCGTCATCCCTAACATCAAGATTTCTGGCGAGTTTCTGGACCTTCAAGCAAGGGCTAGAGCAGAAATAAGTGCGAGCGGTGAAATTGCCTTTTCATTCACTGACGAGACGCAAGTGGACGGTCAGATAATGACGATAGCGAGCACAGAAGAACGTGTCCGCTTCCTGCTGAAGGGTCGTCTGGCTTCGGCGAACAAACGCCAGATGAAACTGGCTACCCCTTATGGATTTATTGAAGATGAAGAGGACATAGAAATCGCCCTGCTTCTTGCGGACCGCAATGAGGGACGCCAATTCAAGGGACGAGTGACAATTGACACGAAGCAATTTCATTTTGCTTTTGCGCGATTGGTGACCAAGGTTGCCATTGGCTTGGGCCATCGTGTTCTGGGGCCGGAGTGGACCTTCGGAGCAGGGGGACATCGCCTGAGGCAGGCTCTGTTTGCCTCGACAGAAGATAAGACAACCCCCCTTTTGCGTGGGACCCTGCATGCAGATGTCCCGCCTCATATAAAGGAGATCGTCGGAATCGTCGACGATCATCATGTGATGTCCGTGCTCCCCATAGGAAAAACGACAGTTGCGACGATCGCGCTTTTCGGCGGCGATTGCGGAGTGGCGGTTATAGATTTGGGATACGACTCGCGCCGTCATTTCATGCCGGCGATCCTTCTCAAGGAAGATATCGATTGCGCGTTTGCAATTCCGATTTCATCAGAGCGGTCAAAACGAGGACTGATTTCCCGATCACTTAAGGACTTGACACAAGCCGGTGTTTCGCAAGGCCTGCTTCCTAAGAACAAGGTTGCCGCGAAATTACAGCATGAGCGCTATCGAGCAGATCGCAAGAAAACGCGCTAATTGTGCATGCGGCTATCGCTTGAACGGAAACGCTGTTCCTATCGCACTTATGGGGGTGCAACGTCGCTGGCCGGCGTGTTCGTTGTCTCGCCCCGCAGTGTTCCGGTCGTCTGACGGTTTAACGAAGGTGACTTGCCACTGAACTTTTATTCGGCGCCGTCAAGCCGCTCGGAAATATGCAGCGAATAGAAAGCCGCTCACAATACCATCTTATTAATCGCACCATGCACCGAGCCTGTGATAAACTCAATCTGCGGAAGGCTGAGGGCATCATAAACTTCACGATTTACAAGATTGATGACAAGTCCGAACGCTTCGGCCAACTCCGAAAACGATGCATTTATGCTGGTTGCGGTCTCTTTTGTTAGAGCAGATCCTGTTTAATCTGGGTCATATCCTGCGGCCTTGAAGTAGTTGGCGCATTCTGCCGTCGTGAAGCGGGGCATCAAGGCGCCCACCGCATCCCATAAAGCGTCGATCTTTCGCTCCGCGCGAGCCCGCAACATGGCTTTCAATTTCGAGAATGCGTTCTCAATGGGATTGAAGTCAGGACTGTAGGGCGGCAGGAACATGAGTTTAGCGCCGGCGCGCTCGATGGCATCGCGCACACCGGCTGTTTTGTGTGCGGGCAGATTATCCATCACCACGATGTCCCCGGTCTGAAGGGTTGGCAGCAACACCTGCTCGACATATGCCAGGAAGACATTGCCGTTCATCGCCCCATCATAGACGAAGGGCGCAGTCATGCCCGTGAGGCGTAGAGCGCCTGTAAATGTCGTTGTTTTCCAATGGCCGTGCGGCACGCCTGCTCGACAACGCTCACCTCGAATGGCACGCCCTCGCAGGCGCGCCATCTTCGTCGAGAGACCGGTTTCGTCTATAAAGATCAGCTTCTCCGGATCGAGGTCGAGCTGCCCTTCAAACCAGGCTCGCCGGCGCTTCAAGACATCCGGTCGATCCTGCTCCAATGCATGTGCGGACTTTTTTTAAACGTCCACCCGCGGCCTCGCAGCCAAGCACCGAGCGCACTCCGGCTGATGCCGACCTGCCGCTCAACGCACAGACGCTCGACCATTTCGTCCAGCGTCACGTCCTTGCGATCGTCGATCATCTCGACAACGAACGCCTCGTGCGCATCCAGGCTCGAGGACCTTCGCCAACCTTGCGGCCGTGATGTCGGCTCACCATTGCTGGCCCTTGCAATCCACCGGATTGCCGTCGAAATCCCAACCCCGAACCGCGCGGCGGCCTGCCGTGCAGACATACCCGCCGCAGACGCTTTCAGTACGCGTAATCGAAGATCGTCGCTCAGTGCTCGTGCCATCATCCACCTCTTCGCTGTGGATGTTGAATCAGTTTCGCCGCGCCGCGTCACCTCACAATCGATTCATCAATCGCAGGATCTGCTCTAGATGGCATTTCCTTCGCTGCCGAACCCGGCAAGATGTTGGGTCTTCTGGGACCAAACGGCTCTGGAAAAACGTCACTTCTTCGCTTGCTGAGTGGTCTCAAGCAACCTCACTCGGGTACG
>Ga0157373_10003862_pt1 | contig 11320 bp, 5 predicted proteins | sample C65metaG_FD_113460 | JGI IMG/M metagenome (GOLD analysis project Ga0157373, IMG submission 113460) | Corn rhizosphere microbial communities from Kellogg Biological Station, Michigan, USA - C6-5 metaG | ecosystem: Host-associated > Plants > Roots > Rhizosphere > Soil | place: USA: Michigan...
TCATCGCTTCCCCCCAATGCGCCCTGACGCTAATACGCCTGCGTGCGGCCCGGTAGCTCAGCAGGATAGAGCAGCGCTTTCCTAAAGCGAAGGTCGGGGGTTCGAGTCCCTCCCGGGCCGCCACTCCAAAATTCTTGTACGCCGACATACGGGTATGCACGCCGGTTGCATCATCCATACTGTGGGGGATCGCTCTGGCGTCCCGCGGATCGGAGAGATGGCGTACTCGCCCAAGCCGCCGCTGATGGAGCCGACGCCGGATGGACCGATGTCCGGCGGCGATGATCTGCGCGCCTGGGTGCTGCAGTACGGGCCGGCGCTGCGCCGCTACTTTGCGCGCCGCGCGCCGGCGGCCGATGTGGATGACCTCGTCCAGGAAGTCTTCCTGATGATGCAGTCGCGCGGAGCCGCTACCGAGATCGACAATGTCGAAGGCTACCTGTTTCGCACGGCCGCCAACGTGCTCGGCCAGCGCCGTCGTCGGATGTCCTGGTCGTGGGGGCGGCAGGAGAACGTCGATGATCTGGAAGGCCTCGCCGATGAGCTCTCGCCCGAACGCATCCTCATCGGCAAGGAGGCATTCGACGCCATGGTCGAGGCGTTGGAAGATCTGCCGCCGCGCAGCGCCCTGGCCTTCATGCTCTTCCGGCTCGAGCACATGCCGCAGGAGTTGATCGCGCGCCGGATGGGCATCTCGGTCAGGGCGGTGCAGGCGCTTATCCAGCGGGCCGCCAATCGTATCTATGAGCGCGTGGGGTGGCGGCCATGAATTCGCACCTCAGCAGCGCGCCGCCTGATGCGCTCCGGGAAGAGGCGATGGCGTGGCGGGTCCGTCGCGAGCGTGGCGAGCTGTCACAGGCCGAACACGACGCGTTCGCGGCCTGGCTGGCGAGGTCGCCAAGCCATCGGGATGCCTACGCCGGGGTGGAAGAGTTCTGGACGGCGGCCGGTCAGCTGGACCGCCACCCTCGCTATGCCAGGATTCGGGAGAGAGCCGAGGCCGCCGTGGATCGCGGCCGCGTCACCCGCCGGGCCCTTGCCGCCGGCTTCGCGGCCGCGGTGATCGGGCTGGGCGGCGCGGGCCTCTATTTCCAGATCGCGCCAAAGCCGCTAGCTGACCAATCCTTCCGCACGGCGGTGGGCCAGCGAGCGACGGTGAGTCTGCCCGACGGCTCGCAGGTCACGCTCAATACGGACACGGTCGTGCGCACCCGGGCCAACGACGACCGCCGGCTGGTCTACCTGGACAGGGGACAAGCCTTCTTCAAGGTCGCCCACGACCGGCGCCATCCGTTCGTGGTGGCCGCCGCCGGCCGCACCGTGACCGCGCTCGGCACGGCCTTTGACGTGCGCGTCGATCACGGCGAGCTGAAGGTGGTGCTTGTCGAGGGCAGGGTGCGCGTGGAAGCGGCCCGGCCGCCTCGTGCCGGGAAGACGGCCATGCCGGCCGCCGAACCGCCCAAACCCATGGCGACGGACATGTCGGCGGGCTCGCAGCTCGTGGCGCGGGATGACACCGAATGGCGTCTGACGCCGACGAATGTCGATCGCGAGACAAGCTGGCTGCAGGGGCAGCTGGTTTTCGACGACGAGCCGTTGGGCGAGGTCGTCGACGAAGTAAACCGTTATTCGACCCGCAAGATCGCGATCGCGGATGCCGATCTGGCCAAACGGCGCGTGAGCGGAAACTTTGCGCCCGGCGATGTGCACGGCTTTGCAATGATCCTGCAGGCGGCCGGGGTCGCCACGCTGCGCGAGGAACCGGGCGGAGAAATACGGATCGTGGCGGCAAAGTAAAAAATTTGCTGGAGGCGACGTTCGCCTCCCGCCGGATTTCGCATCTTCCTCATTAAGGGCCGATGGCCCCGACAACAAAAGGGGGAAGGAAATGGGGCTTTTCAGGAAGTCTGGTCACGCGCATCTGATGCTCAGCGCGGCGGTGGGCGCGCTTGCCCTGGGATCCGGCGCCGCGTGGGCGCAGTCGAAACCCATCACGATCGCCCCGCAGACTCTCGCGTCCGCCTTGCATGACTTCGGCAGCCAGACGGGGCGCCAGATATTCTTCGCTCCCGAACTTGCGGCCTCCAAGGTTTCGCCCGGCGTCACGGGAGCGACCGACGAGCAACTGGCGCTCGCCGAAATTCTGCAGGGCACCGGCCTTACTTTCCGCCGCGAAGCAAACGCCTTCATCATCGAACGGGAGGGCGCCGACCCCCAGTCCGGAAGCGCCGCGGGGGACGGCGCTGACCAGGGCACGGTTCAGGCGCTGATCGTCACGGCGCAGAAGCGGGAGGAGAACATCCAGGACGTGCCGATCGCGATGTCGGCCTTCACGCAGGAGGAACTGACCAGGAGTCAGGTCGCCGGCGGTCCGGACCTGATCACCCAGGTCCCCAATATGACCTTCACCAAGACGAACTTCTCGTCTTATTCGATCCAGCTGCGCGGCATCGGCACCCAGGCGATCTCGGTCGCGGTCGATCCCGCCGTCGCGGTCGCGTTCAACAACACGCCCTTCCTGCGCTCGCACTTTTTCGAGCAGGAGTTCTACGACCTGCAGCGCGTCGAGGTGCTGCGCGGTCCTCAGGGCACGCTCTATGGCCGCAACGCCACCGCGGGCGTCGTGAACCTGCTGTCGGCCAAGCCGAAGTTCGCCTTCGAAGCCAAGCTGTCGGCCGACATCGGCAACTACAGTTCCCGTCGCCTCGAAGGCATGGTCAACCTGCCGCTGGTCGAGGACAAGGTGGCGCTGCGGCTCGCCGGCGCCTGGACCAAGCGCGACGGCTACGATATCAACCAGAACACCGGCAACGCCATCGACGGCCGCGACCTTTGGTCGACCCGGGCGACCCTGCGCATGGACCCCAACGACCGGTTCACCGCCAACCTGATCTGGGAACATTTCAAGGAAGACGACGACCGCCTGCGCTCGGGAAAGCAGACCTGCATGACGGCTACAACGCCTGACACCATTATGGGCGTGCCGACGGACCTTCAACCAGCCAGCGGTGGTGGAGGGCACAAGGATGCAGTGCGCAACCTCAATCAGGGCTGCTTGCCCACGTCGTTCTGGTCGCCCGAGGCCTACCAGGTGCCAGACGGCGCGACGCTGCCCTTCTTTCTCGCCCTTTCTCAACTCGGCGTGCCGATCACCGGTGGCGTGGCCTCGACGTTCGACGTTTACGCAGGCACGACGCAGTCAAAGAACTTGCGTGTCATCGAATCCAATAACGATCCAGACTACCGCGCCAGTGCAGACACATTCGAGCTGAACGCCGATTACGATCTCAACGACAATCTTACACTTTCTTCACAAACTGGCTTCAGCAGGGATTTCATCTGGTCACACCAGGACTATAACCGGTTTAATACAAGAGCGGGCGCATTCGACCCCAATGGCTTCAATCAGCTCGGTGCGGTGACGCCCGACCCAGGCGGCGCCCGCTATACCGTGCAAGCTCCGGCTGAACTGGTTGGCCAGCCTTGCGACATCCTCACCGATTCGAACTGCGCTGTGCCCGGCATCTTCTGCGATCCTCAGATTGGATGCAGCGACAAGCTTGTGCTGGAGGATCTGTCTGTAGCCCATTCACGGCAGTTTTCGCAGGAGCTTCGGGTGGCGTCGAACTACGACGGCCCGTTCAACTTCAGCATCGGCGTCAACTACCTTCGCTACAAGACGGTGGAAAAATACTACGTCTTCGTCAACACTCTCACGCTTGCGATGGCCAGCAAGAATATCAGCGGGCCGTTCAGTGCCATTAGTCCTTGGGTGCCGGGTGTCTCCGACAACAGCGACTGCCTTCAACAAGGCTTTAGCTACACGGTGCCGACAACTGCCCATAACCCGCAGACCGACCTCTGCGGCTATATCGACCCTAATCCCATCGGCAGCCTCAACGACGAAGGCCACAACTACTTCCTCAGCGCCAACCCCTACAACCTGACCTCCTACGCGATGTTCGGCGAGGCCTACTACAACATCACGCCAAATCTGAAGCTGACCGCCGGACTGCGCTGGACCGTGGACAAGAAAAGCTTCACGGAAATTCCGAGCGAAGTGCTGGTCGCCGGTTTCGGTTATCCGGTGACTGGCGAAATCCGCCAGGAATGGCGTGAACCCACCGGCCGTCTCGTCCTCGACTGGAAGCCACACCTATCCTTCACCGACGACACCTTGGTCTATGGCTCTTACGTACACGGCTACAAGGCGGGCGGCGCCAACCCGCCCGGTGCGGCGCTTCTCGCCTACGACACTGGCGACGTCCCCTTCCCGACGCACCCGAAGACCTTCGACGCAGAGTTCGTGAATGCGTACGAATTCGGGACCAAAAACACCCTGCTGGACGGCAAGCTGACGCTGAACATGGCGGCCTTCTATTACGACTATACCGGCTACCAGATATCGCAGATCGTCGACCGCTCCGCCGTGAACCTGAACTTCGACGCCAAGATTGGCGGCGCAGAGTTCGAAGCCGACTGGCGCCCGCTCGAGAATCTGCGGTTTGGCGTGAAGGTAGGTTACGAGGATACGCGCGTAGCCGACGGCATGCGCGCCATCGACCTGATGGACCGCGCCAACGGCGGGCGGCCCGACGCAAACGGTCGTACCTGGATGGTCGTCAAACCATTCGTCACCCAGGCCTCCAACTGCATCCTGCCGACCGATGTGGTCGCCGCCACTATCCAAGCTTATGCCGATGGCGCGAACGTCGCCGTGGATCAGGCCTGCCGCGAAGCCTACAGCCTGAACCATGACCCGGCCACACGTCTGCCGTTCTCCGCCGGTCATACGATGACGGCTGATGGCTACCCGATTACCTTCCCCAATTATCTAGGATTCGACCCTTCAACCGCTCCCAATGGCGGCACAGGATTCGACAAGAACCTGGGCGGGAACGAGTTGCCGAATGCGCCGCGCTGGACCGGCACGTTGACGGTCGACTACACCGTTCCGCTGCCTGACAGCTGGCTGGTGACGCTCCACAGCGACTTCTATCAGCAGTCGGAAGCCTGGGCGCGCATCTTCAATATGCCGGGCTATGACAAGCTCAAGGCCTACAACAACGTCAACTTCGCAGCCATCTTCTCCAACGAAGACGCCGGCTGGAAGGTTATGGCCTATGTCAAGAATGTCTTCGACAAGACCAACATCACCGGCGCCTTCCTGAATTCCGACGACACCGGCCTGACCACCAACGTCTTCCTGACCGAACCTCGGCTCTATGGATTGCGGGTGACGAAGACCTGGACCGACTCGCCCTGGTGGACCGCGCCCTACAAGCCGGGAGCCCACAATCCATTCACGCTTGAGCTCGCCGGTTACTACGGCCCGAATTCTCAAGACCACGAGGTCTTGAACCTTCCGCGGGCCGAACTCTTTCCGAGCGACATGCCGGTCCCGCTGCAGGCGCAGAAGGATCTCAGCTGGGGCAGCGGCGGCGGCGTGAAGCTGACCTATCAGCCCAATATCAACGGCTGGAATGTCAGCGGCAGCATCCGCTACGGCCGGGCGGCGGCGTCGACCAAGGATTATAAGCAGAAAGCCGTCGAACCGAGCTGCTTCGACTTCTACGGCAAGTATTTCTGCCGGGAGTGGACGACCGGCGGTCTTACGATCAATGGCGTCCTCGTCGCCCCCTCGGAAGAGAACGTTTTCAACTATACGGAGACGAGGGCCGGCAACGAGGAAGACCACACCATCGCCGACTTCATGGTCGGCAAGGACGTGAATATCGGCGCCGTGGACTCCAACGTCGCGATGGGGCTGCGCTACGCGAACTTCGGCTCGACGTCAGTGGCGACTGTCCATGGCCGGCCCGACTTCTACAGCCCCGACTTCTTCTTCGCCGGCGGCCAGCATCAGCACCGCCTCTGGGCCGATCTGCATGCCTCTCGTGAATTCAAGGGGGCGGGCCCGGTGATCAACTGGGACGGCTCGATCCCGCTCCTCGGCCATGACAAGGAAAGCGGCCTCGTCGCCCTTGAAGCCGGCGTCGGCGGCGGCGTCCTCTTTGGCAAGCAGAAGGTCAAGCTGCACGGCCAGACCCGCGATGCCTATGTTTACCTGAGCGGCAATGGCACATACCAGAACCTCAGGCCGCCGATCATCCAGACGACGGACCGCGACGAGGACAAGTCCGCTACTGTTCCTACGGCCAACGCCAACATCGGCCTGTCCTACACGCTGGGCGGGTTCAAGGTCAGCGGTGGTTATCGCAAGGAGCGCTACTTCAACGTCATCGATGGCGGTCTTGCCGAGCGCAAGAAGGTCGACCGCGACATCGACGGCGCCTACGCGAAGATCTCCTTCAACTTCGGCGGCTAGGTTTACCTCCGGCTTCGGTCCCCTCTGAACCGGAACATACTGAGGCGGTCGCCACCCCGGCGGCCGCCTTTTCTTTGTCTTGACACCCCCGCTGACCGCGCGAGCCTTAAACGCGTACGCACACACGTGGGAGGGACACCCGTGACCGGGTTGCCGGAGGGAAGGGCGCAGTGGTTGGCGGCGAATGTGCTGCCGCATGAGCCGCGCCTGCGCGCCTGGTTGGCGGCCCGCACCTCCGCGACAGAGATCGATGATGTCGTGCAGGAGGCCTACGCCATCCTGGCCGGCCTGCCGTCGGTCGCCCAGATCCACAATCCGAAGGCCTACCTGTTCCAGGTCGCCCAGACCGTGATCCTCCAGCGCCTGCGCCGCGCGGCGATTGTTCGCATCGACGCAGTGGAGGAAATCGAGCGCCTGAGCATCTTGGATGACGAGCCCTCGCCCGAGCAGCTCGTGTCCGATCGCCAGGAGCTTCGCCAGGTCGCCATGCTGATCGCCGCCCTGCCGCCGAAATGCCGCGAGGCCTTCCTCCTGCGCAAGGTCGAGGGCCTGTCACAGCGCGAGATCGCGCGGCGCATGGGGGTCAGCGAAGGCACGGTCGAAAAACACATCGCCAAGGGCGTGCGCCTGCTGATGGACGCCATGGCCGCTTCACCCCGAAACCCCGAGAGGAGCCATCGGTCCCATGGGCCGTTCGAGCGCAGAGATCGACGACGCGGCCGCTGAGTGGGCCGCGCGCGCCGACGCCGGCGCGCTCGATCCTCACGATGCGCAAGCGCTGGAAGCATGGCTGGCGGAGGACCCCCGCCATCTCGGCGCCTATGCACGCGCCGGGGCCGTGCTGGCGCACTTCGAAAAGGCGCGCGCGCTAGGGCCGGATTTCGACGCGGAAGCCCAGCGGCCGCCCAGTCGCCGTGCGGCCCTGTCGGCGCTCGCCGCGACGCTGGCGGTCACGGCGGGGGCGGGCGCTATCACCTACGGCCTGATCTTCCGCCGCTATTCGACGAAGCGCGGCGAGATGCGGCGCATCGCCCTGCCGGACGGCTCGACCGTGACGCTGAACACCGCCAGCGAGGTCGTCGTCGACTTCGCCGTTGGCCGCCGCAGCGTGAAGCTGGAGCGCGGCGAGGCGCTGTTCAACGTGGCGCGCGGGGCCAAGCCTCTCGAGGTGGAAGCCGGCGGCGTGCGGGTTCAGGCGTCCAACGCCACCTTCAACGTCCGCCAGCATGCAGGCCGTCAGGTGGAAGTGCTGGTTTGCAGCGGCGTTGTGGACCTGGCCGACGGCTCGCGCATCGCCCGCCTGCCCACGGCGACCATCGCCTATGCCCGGCCTTCCGCGCCGGTTTCGGCCAAGTCGGTCAGCGGCGACGATGTCTCGCGCAAGCTCGCCTGGCGCGAGGGCATGATCGCCTTCCACGGCGAGACCCTGGCCGAGGCGGCCGACGAATTCTCGCGCTACACCGACCAGCGCATCGTCATCGACGACCCCGAAGTCGCCCGCCGCACCGTGGTGGGACTGTTCGTCGCAAACGATCCGGCTGGATTTGCGAAGGCCGTTGCGCTCAGCTTCGGCCTGCACGCGCAATCCGTGCCGGAAGGCGTGAGGCTCACCGCGGATTCCGCCGCATAACTTTTTTGTTCCCGCCAAGTGGGGGAAATGAACGCTCCCAAGCATCCACCCAACGAAGCGCCCGAAAACGTGGCGCATCCAATGGGGGGATCCATGGAAGTTCGCAGGTCAAAGTTGAAGCTGGCGCTGGGCGCCGGCTGTGCGCTGGCGGTTCTGGCCGCCGCGTCGAGTGTTTCCGCCGAAGAGCGCACCTTCAGTGTCGCCTCCACCAAGGCGACCGACGCCATCCCCGAATTCGCGCGCCAGGCGGGCATCCAGATCGTCGCCCCGGCTGAAAAGCTGCGCGGCCTCAGCACGCCGGCGATCGAAGGCCGCTACGATACCCGCCAGGCGCTGGCGATGCTGATCGAAGGCACCGGCCTGCGTATCGCCTCCGACGACGGACGCACAGTGATGCTGTCCTCCGACCCCCAGTCGGGAGGCGCCGCGGGGGACGGCGCTGACTCCGGGACTGTCCAGGCGCTGATTGTCACGGCCCAGAAACGCGAAGAGAATATCCAGGATGTGCCGATCGCGATGTCGGCCTTCACGCAGGAAGACCTGACACGCTCGCAGGTCGCCGGTGGTCCGGACCTGATCACCCAGGTTCCGAACATGACCTTTACGAAGACGAACTTCAGTTCGTATTCGATTCAGCTGCGCGGCATTGGCACGCAAGCCATCTCGGCCACGGTCGATCCGGCCGTCGCGGTCGCCTTCAACAACACGCCCTTCATCCGTAACCGCTTCTTCGAGCAGGAATTCTACGATCTCCAACGGGTTGAAGTGCTGCGGGGCCCGCAGGGGACTCTCTACGGCCGCAACGCGACTGCAGGTGTTGTGAATCTGATCAGCGCCAAGCCGAAGTTCACCTACGAGGCCAAGCTGTCGGCGGACGTGGGCAACTACAGTTCTCACCGCCTCGAAGGGATGCTCAACATTCCGCTCGCCGAGGACAAGGTCGCCCTGCGCATCGCCGGCGCCTGGACCAAGCGCGATGGCTATTCGGTCAATCAGGTGACCGGCAAGCCGATTGACGGGCGGGACCTTTGGTCGACGCGCGTTTCGCTCCGCTTTGCCCCGACCGACAGAATAGACGCCAACGTCATCTGGGAGCACTTCGAGGAAAACGACGACCGTCTGCGTTCGGGCAAGCAGCTGTGCAAGACCGACGTGGTCACCAACGTCGCGGGCATTCCAACGCCTAACTTCTACCAGCCGCTCTTCGACTCCAGCGGTTTTCAGCGTGTCGAAATGGGCGTGCAGGCCAGCTTCAGCCAAGGTTGCGCGCCGGCTTCGCTATATTCTCCCGACTCGTTCCAGAAGACCAATTCTCTGGCGCTTCCCTATTATGCGCCGCTTGGTATTGTGGACTTGCCGATCACATTGATGCCGAATCCGGTGCCCGGCTTTACGGCTCCCGTTCCCATAGACCCTTACGCAAGCCGTAGCCAATCTCGTGATCTGCGCGTCATCGAGGCCGCGGTCGACCCAGCCTACAAGGCCAAGACCGACATCGCCGAACTCCAAATACGTTTCGATTTGAGCGATACGCTGTCCCTCAACTCCGAATCCTCTTGGGGTTCTGATTTCATCTTCTCGACACAGGACTATAACCGCTTTGCCGGCGCGCCGGGCGCCTGGGACGTGACCAGCCCGAATCTGACTATAGCCAAGTACCTATCTCGGGGCATCCTCAGGCCGGACGGCTTCTTTTGCGACCCTCAGATCGGTTGCTCTGACCGGCTGGTGGCCAAAGACCTGTCCACCGCGCGTTCAACGCAGTTCAGCCAGGAGCTTCGGCTTGCATCCGATTTCGACGGTCCGTTCAATTTCAGCCTGGGCGGTAACTTCCTGCGTTACGATACCGAAGACAAATACTACGTCTTCATTAATTCACTGACGCTCATTTCGGCGTTCGCTACAAACGGGAATATTCTTGCGTTCTCGACCGGGCAGTGGACACCCGGTGTAACTGACAACCGCGATTGTCTGGCTAACGGAATGATCGAGCCGGACTATACCAAGGGCCAGCCGATCCTTGCGTGCACCTATATCGATCCCAATCCGATTGGGAGTTTGAACGACCTCGGGCACAACTATTTCCTGAGCAAGAACCCGTACAAGCTGATCTCCTACGCGGTCTTTGGGGAGGCTTACTACAACTTCACGGACAACCTTAAGCTCACCGCGGGTCTGCGGTGGACCGTGGACAAGAAGGAGGCGCCGCTGGTCCCCAGCTGGCTGCTGGCGGCGACCACGGCCGGTTATCCTGTCTTCGAAACCGTGCGACAGCAATGGAGCGAACCGACGGGGCGCCTCGCCCTCGACTGGAAGCCGGACCTCTCGTTCACCGACGAAACCATGATCTATGCCTCGCTCGCCCACGGATATAAGGCGGGCGGCATGAACCCGCCGCCTTACGGCAAGGCGTTCTTCAACGCCCAGGGCAGCGACCTAGGGGCCCTCGTGGTCGCCGCTTCAGCGACGCACCCGAAAACCTTCGATCCGGAGTTCATCAATGCTCTGGAAGTCGGGGCGAAGAATACCCTGTTGGACGGCGCCCTCACGCTCAATCTGGCCGGCTTCTACTACGATTACAAAGGCTATCAGCTGTCGCAGATCGTCGATCGCTCGGCGGTGACGGATAACTTCGACGCCACCGTCTGGGGGCTGGAACTGGAGTCCGACTGGCGACCGATCGAAAACCTGCGGCTCGGGCTGAAGCTTGGCTATGAAAAGACCAAGGTTGCGGATGGTGAACAGGCCATCGACCTGATGGATCGTGTCGCCGGTCATCAGGGTTGGCTCCTGCTGAGGCCGTTCCCGTCTGTGCCCTCCAACTGCGTGATGCCGGAATGGTTGGTCGTCGGGAACGGTGGTGGGATCGGCGGGAACGGCAATGCGATCGTAAACGTGGGCGCCAATGGCGGCGGCGGACCCGGCGGTTGTGAGCTTGCCTACTTCCTTGGGGATGATCCGGTCACATCAACTACGAACGGCGCTCTTTTCCGCAACGCTCTCGACTACTCGACCTGGAGCACGGACCCTGCCGACTTCCCGTGCTGGCCGGCCGGACCACGCGCGCCCGGCACGGGCACGGGCTATCCCGGCGTCGATGTTGCTTGCCTCAAGGCAATGTCCAACAACGGCGAAGGCTTCTTCAAGCAACTAGGCGGCAACGAACTGCCTAACGCGCCGCATATGACGGCGACGATTACGGCCGATTACACCCTGCCGCTGCCGTCCAACTGGCTGATGACGCTGCACACCGACCTCTACTATCAGTCGGAGGCGTGGACGCGCATCTTCAACACCGAAGGCTACGACAAGCTCAAGGCCTATTCCAACATCAACCTGGCGGCCATCTTCACAAACGAAGA
>Ga0157373_10003863_pt1 | contig 11320 bp, 8 predicted proteins | sample C65metaG_FD_113460 | JGI IMG/M metagenome (GOLD analysis project Ga0157373, IMG submission 113460) | Corn rhizosphere microbial communities from Kellogg Biological Station, Michigan, USA - C6-5 metaG | ecosystem: Host-associated > Plants > Roots > Rhizosphere > Soil | place: USA: Michigan...
CGATCAGCTTCTGCCCATTGAGCAGGGTCACCGGTCCGGTATAAGCGGTCGCGCTTTCGTAGAGAAAGATATTGTCGTTCGCCGCGGGATTATTGCCCGTGCCGTTGTTGACCGCAGCGAAGGCTGCCAACGTATTGAAGGGATTTGTAAGGCGCCCGTCGCAGGGGCACGAAGCATTGTTGTTGACGAACCAGATCATACCGGCGACTGTGAGATTGACCGTACCGGTGTCGCTACCGGCAGCATTTGAGATTGTGTAGTTGAAGCTGTCGGGTCCCTCGTAACCGGCCGGCGGGTTATAGATGTAAGCACCATTTGCGGCGACGCTAAATTGGCCGCCCATCGCGGTAGCGCCACTGGCGGCGGTAACCTGGATGCCAACAGGGAGATCGTTGGCAAGGACGCCGGTAGTCGGAACTTGGATACGGATGTTGCCGGCCGCTCCGTGCGCATCGTCCACAGCCTCCGGTTTGACGCCGAAGCTGAACACGAAATCAGCAACCATATTGTCCGGGGGATCGCCCGCATCCGTGTCACTAATCTGATTAGCGATGACAGTTACAGTACAGATCACACCGGGCGGCAAGTCTGCGTTTGGATTCAACGTAATCTGATTAGTGCCGGAACCACTCACCGCAAACGCCTGAGTGTTTCCGGGTGCGGGACACTCGATAGTGAATGAACTGGTCGTCGCGTTCACATTCTCAGAAAAATTGATGACGATGTTGGCACTCTTCAAGATGTCGATCGCGTTATTTGTGGGTACCGTGGTCGTGACTGACGGCGCCTGATCGATCGTGAAACTGAAGACAAAGTTCGCCGCCAAGTTCTGCGGTGGGTCGCCGCTGTCCTGGTCGGAGACTTGCGCCGCAAAGACAGTTACGGTAACTGACTCGCCATTGGTGAAATCTGTGTTCGGGTTGATCGTGAACGTAGTTGGACCACCAGTCACAACTGTATCCGCGACGTTGCGTGTACCACTGGTCGCACCAACAATCTGGAACCAATTGCCGGTGACGTCGACTGGTTCGCTAAACGTGATCGTGATGTTTGTATTGTTGGCCACCTGAGTCGCGCCGTTGGTCGGCGTGGTGGCATTGACTGTGGGCGCTTGATCCATCGTGAAGCTGAATACAAAGTTGGCTGCCATGTTGTCAGGCGGATCGACGCTGTCCTGGTCTGTCACTTGCGCTGCGAAGACCGTCACGGTGCACAGCTCACCGGCAGTGAAATCGCTGTTCGGATTGATATTGAAGGTAGTTGGACCACCGGTCACGACCGTGTCGACCACGTTTCGCGTGCCGCTAGTTGCACAAACAATTTGGAACCAATTGCCGGTCACGTTAACCGGTTCACTGAACGTGATACTCAGATTGACGTTAGTTGCCTGATTGGTTGCGCCGTTCGTCGGCGTGGTGGCAGTTACAGTAGGCGCCGTATCGATCGTGGTGAAGCTGAAGACGAAGTTCGCCGTCATGTTGTCAGGCGGATCTCCGCTGTCCTGGTCCGTGACCTGCGCAGCAAACACCGTGACTGTGCAGACCTCACCATTCCCAAAATCAGTGTTCGGATTGATCGTGAAGGTGGTTGGACCACCAGTGACTACCGTGTCCGCGACGTTGCGAGTGCCGCTGGTGGCACAAGCGATCTGGAACCAGTTACCCGTGACGTTGACTGCCTCACTGAAAGTGATCGAGATGTTGGTATTAATCGCCTGACTCGTTGCACCGTTAGTCGGAGTGGTAGCTGAAACTGAGGGCGCCTGGTCCACAGTGAAACTGAAGACAAAGTTGGCCGCCATGTTCTGAGGCGGATCGTTGGTGTCTTGATCGCTCACCTGGGCTGCAAAGACGGTTACCGTTACTGATTCACCATTCGCGAAATCAACATTCGGATTAATCGTGAACGTAGTTGGACCACCGGTTACAACGGTGTCGGCAACGTTGCGCGTGCCGCTGGTAGCACCCACGATCTGGAACCAATTTCCGGTGACGTCGACTGGTTCGCTAAACGTGATGGTGACGTTACTGTTGTTTGCCACCTGAGTCGCACCGTTAGTTGGTGTAGTCGCGTTGACAGCGGGCGCCGCATCCATCGTGAAACTGAATACGAAGTTGGCCGCCATGTTGTCAGGCGGATCACTGCTGTCCTGATCCGTCACCTGCGCCGCGAATACTGTCACCGTGCAACTCTCACCCGAAGAGAAATCCGTATTCGGATTGATCGTAAAAGTAGTTGGACCACCGGTCACTACGGTATCAGCCACGTTACGCGTTCCGCTGGTGGTGCAAACAATCTGAAACCAGTTACCGGTGACGTTCACCGGTTCACTGAAAGTAACGGTGATGTCCGTATTCGAGACCTGATCGACAGCGCCGTTTGCGGGCGTGGTGTTGGCTACAGTTGGTGCCAGCTCAAGCTCAGTGGTGGTGAAAGAAAAGACAAAGTTTGCCGCCATGTTGTCAGGCGGATCGTTAACATCCTGATCGGTGACTTGTGCGGCAAACACGGTGACGGTGCAAGTTTCCAGAGCGGCAAAGTCAGCGTTCGGATTGATCGTGAACGTTGTTGGACCACCAGTGACGACTGTGTCGGCGACATTGCGCGTGCCACTGGTAGCGCAGGAGATCTGGAACCAGTCGCCGGTGACGTCGACCGGCTCGCTAAACGTGATCGTGATGTCGGTGTTCTGTGCCTGGTTCGTGGCGCCGTTCGTGGGAGTTGTGCTGGCGACACTGGGTGGAGCATCCACGTTGATCGACACGAGGGTAGTGTCGTTTGGTGTCAATCCATTCGTTGCTGTGTATGTGAAGGAATCGCCACCTTCGAAGCCGTTGGGTGGGTTGTAAGTAAAACTGCCGTTAGCGTTGAGTGTGACGGTTCCGCCCTGTGCTGTCGCACCACCTGCAATTGGCGCCGCCGTCGGTGCAGGAATACCTGTGTCGTTCGTGAGTACACCAGGAGCGGCGACGATTAACTGCGTGTTCTGAGCTGCTACGTAAACGTCCGGGAAGGCCAGCGGAGAAACCTTGAGGGAACCTCCCACGAGGGTCGTGTTCGGATCGATCGTGTCCGAAAAATTCACGCCCGTGGCGGCGTCTGGACCAGCGTTGCTTATGTTGACGTCGTAAGTGATTGTCTCACCCGGCGCAGCCTTACCATCGCCATCGAGATCAGGGAATGAATCGGTCTTCGTAGCCGTGATGCTCGGTGCAAACGGGGCAGCGGGCTCCATGCCGGATGCCGTCTCGACTCGTTTAGACAATTTCGGCGCACCGTACGCGAGCGGTGCAAGCGGACTCAAAATCATCAAGGAAATAATGAGACATGCGATTAACGTCCTGGACAGGTGATGCGGGTGTGGCAAAGAGTGGTTCATCTGAGTCCTCTAATTAGGAAAGGTGGATTTACAGCAGTTCAGCGAATAGACGCACTTGTGAGCAGCTATTTCTAAGCAAAATGTAGACTGTGACAAACAAATGCAACGCAGGATTGGTAGGCGTTGCGCACGGACAAAACCGACTGTATTGCAATGACAGACTTACAGTCAATGATTTTCGGGTGCGGAAAGGTACAAAAAAGCACAAAACGCGCTATGAGTCGCGCGTTTTGTGCTCTTTTATTGTTTAAGGCTGGGCCTCTATCCCCGCGATGGGAAGACGCCATGTAAGGGCGACCTCGAAAGCGAAATCTGGTACGTGTGCACTGATTTTCGCTTACTTACTTCCTGCGGCCGACTCCTTAACGATTTGGCGTCGGCTTCACAACAGGCGTTGTGCTCGCTTCCGCTCGCGCTTTGGCGCGGCGTTCCTTGAGCCGCCTATCTGCTTCAAGATCGGTCAGCAACACATAATTAAGATTTCCATCTTTGCCGCCTGCGAAGACGCGCACTTCAAAATCTTTACAAATAAGAATCTTCAACTGAGTGTCCATGCCGGTATATGGTTGCCATTGATCTGCTGGCGGCAGATTCGTTCCTTCGACGAACCTGGTGACAAACTCGTCCACATGTGAATACACCGGACCGTTATAACCGATATTCACACTTGACACCCGACCATCGAGCAGATTGAAAGTAAACTGACTAAATGCGGCGAACTTGTCGTTCGGTTCCAGCCTTTCAGGCAGGACCACGAAATTGGAGACGCCAAGTCGACTCGCCGGCCGCGACAATTGAGAGCGCAGCTCCGGATCGTCCTTGCTGCCGGGAAACACTGCCAACACCTCTGCCTGAGTCATCCCGAGTTTCAGAGCATTCACTACGGGAGCCTCAGCCTTCGTCAATGAACAATTTGTCGTTTGTTCCGAGGGAGCAACGCTTGGGGAGGGCTTGGCTTGTGGCGGCGTTGAGTTGCCATTCGGCTTGGCTAAAGATGTTTCTAGCTTGCCTGCACTACAGGCGACTCCCATCGCACATAAGATTACGAGAAACAATTTCACAAGCGATACCATTGGACGAACCTTCACTTTAGTACTATTCGATGCCAGGGAAAAGAACCGCCGGAGCGACTTGCGATCGCCTCCGGCGGCAGAAAGTTGTCGCACTCGGGCAACACCTATGTTCGAGGCGGAAAGACCCCCTGGAGCGCGATATTAAAATAGAACGTGAGGTAAGGCATCAAATTGTTATGGGGCTGGTCCCCCCCAGCGGGCGCCAATGCTTGATCGGACAGAGCCACATTAGTCGTCGACTGGTATAGCGTTCCTCCGGTTGATAAGGCAAATGAGGCGTTTGGACTTGGAACGTTAGTATCGGCGGGGTCCAAAACATTGGCTCGCATGGCGTGCGAGTGAGCGGGAATCTCCGACTCCAGGAGCGAAACCGTTTCCGAACCGCCCGTTTCCCCAAGGTCGTGAAGCGAAAGTCCAGGTCCCTGGCCAGGGTGCATTGGGGCACGGCCTTGCAAATCAGGCAACGCGAAGTTCGATTTACCATCGCCGCCATAGGTGGTGCCTAGCAATGAAAACAGGGCCGTATTCTGCGAAAGCGGCAGTAATTGCCCATCACACCACGCCCAACCCTTGGGCGCAAAGTTAAATGGAAAGATGCGAATTTCAGCTACGAAAGGATCTGCCATCACAATCTCCTTAAAGAAAAAAGGTCCTTAATCGTTCAGGTGCATTCACCTCACACACAACAGATACCAAACCTCACGATCATGTCGGACTTGGGAAGATCCCGAACAGCGAAATGATGAAGTCGACGCAGAGGTAAGGTTGAAAGTTTGTGTGTGGCTGACTGCCGCCAACTGGCCCCACCGCACCAGGATTGAAGTTCCCGTTGGGCACATCGTTGATATAGGGCGTAACGTTAAAAGACGAGGAAGGCAAATTCCCCCCTGGCGTAATCTGATCGCCGGTGACGACTGCGGCCAACATAGGGTGCGAGTGTGCAGGAATCTGGCTTGTCGTAAGCGTGACCTCCTCCACCCCGCCGGTCTCCGCCAGGATGAAACCGTTGCCTTGATGGATCGGGATGCGACCTCTCAGATCGGGAAGCGCGAAGGTGCTCTCGCCGTCGCCACCGTACGTCGTGCCGATCAGTTGAAAAAGGGTTTCGTTCTCCGAGATTGGCAGTAACTGGCCCTCGCAGAACATCCAGCCCGCGGGCGCGAAGTTGCCCGCGAACATGCGAATTTCTCCAACGTATGGTTGTGCCATTAAGTTTCTCCTTAGTTCGGCGAGGGGAAGATTCCTTGCAGCGCAATACAAAAACTCAATGTCAAAAACGGCTGCATATTCAAATGGGCCTGGCTTCCGCCGACGTTTACGATGGTTCCGGCAGTCATCGATGTCAGATTCGAGGGTGTGTGATAGACATTGTTACCACCACCCAAATAATTACCGTTTGGAGTTGCAATTCCATTGGTAGCTGTTGACGACCCATTAGCGACATGCGTGTGCGTCGGTATTTCAGCTATGGAAAGCGTGTGCGCCTGCTCACCGCCCCTCTCACCCAGCGTGTGGCCGCTGCCGACGTGGATAGGGGTCCGTCCGCGCAGATCGGGGAGGGCGAAGTTGACGCGTCCATCACCGCCGAACGTTGTCCCGAGCAAAGAGAAGAGGGCCTGGTTTTGGTTAATAGGAAGAAGTTGCCCATTACAAAGGGCCCAGCCTTTGGGGGCAAACACAAAACTCATGATTCTTACTTCAGACAAAAATGGTTCTGCCATATTGACTCCTCGTAGATTAAACTTCGAGAACTGTTGACTGGGTCTTCCGTGGGAGCGTCCAATCGTGAGTTATTCGTGACATGCCGAAAACAAACGTCGGGACTCCGGAAGTGGAACGATGCGCGAACTGAAATGCTTAGCTGAAGACCTCAGGAAACCTGCTTGAGGGCATTTGCAATGATTTGTCCACTGAAGCGGCGGAGATTCTACTCTGAGCGTACCAGAATATCAAGCTAAACCTGAAGACGAATTTAAACATTGTCAACCGCCTTCCCCTTCAATACACTCTGCCGCTGTGCCGAACCAACACCCATCTCACCGCTCAATAAGAGAAGGCCACACCCGCCCTTACAATACATATAACCCGTCCCTACCGAAGGAGACTTACAATGTCCGTTTCACGTCGTAAGTTCTTGAAATCCGGCGCCGTAGTATCTGCTGCTCTTTTGCTAAAGCCGGGCACATTTATGTTCGGTCAAAAATCCGTGTCCAGCGTAAAATCCGTGTCCAACACCTCCCTGAAACCTGTTCAGTCTTACAGTCGCGAAATGTTTGAGCCTTATATCGGCGACATCTTTCGGGTGCGCGTTGGAAAGCGAGTGATTGATCTAAAACTGGTGGCGCTCGAGGATATGCAACGCGCCTCCCATGGCATTACAACCGGAAGGATCGCCCGCACAGATTGCTTTTCGCTTCGATTTCACGCGGCAAGGCGACTCCCGGCTACTGCGGAGATCCATAGTCTTAAGCACAGCAAGCTCGGTAGTTTCGACCTTTTCATGACTCAGTCAAAAAAGGATGCCAAGTTTCGGTACACGGCGATCGTCAATCGTCTGGTTTAAGTGATAGAGGGTAGGCTGCCATTCCCGACTTGGTCTAATCACGATTCGTAATTCTCGTAATTAAAGAACCAGTCAGGGGCCGCTTGCCCCCGCTCTCCGGCCGTGTGTTATTTTGCTGTCATGAAGAGTACGCCCGAAACGTTCGAACTGGACGGGGGCGGGACGGTAGAACTACGTCCCGTCAGTGCGAGCGACGACGAGTTTCTATTGTCGCTCTACGCAAGCACGCGTGAAGACGAACTGGCGCAAGCAGAATGGGCCGAGGGGCAGAAGGAGATGTTCCTCCGCTGGCAGTTTGACTTGCAGCGAAGGGAATACGAGGCGCGATTTCCCGATGCCGCCTATAGCGTCATCCTGGTGGACCAACAACCGGCGGGAAGGATCTGGGTCGGAACCGATGACGAACAAATCCGTCTCCTGGACATCGCTCTATTGCCTGAGTTTCAGAACCGAGGTGTAGGGACGGCACTCTTGCAGAGACTAAAGACCGAAGCCGCGAACAGGGGCAAGGCACTGCGTCACATGGTTTTCGTGCTGAACAATAATGCTGAGCGCTTTTATGAACGGCTGGGGTTCAAGCTCATCGAAGACTTCGGCGCCTACAAACACATGGAATGGCGTCAATGACTCACTGCTTGAAGTAATTGAAAACCGCCTCGTACCGGCAACCCTGTTCATCCTGCGCGATTGGAACCAGGAACAATTCAAACGCGCCCATACCCTCATGTTCGAGCGCATAAATACCTTGCCTTATTAAAGGTTGGGCTGGGCCACGAAAGAACGCAGAAAACCGTTCCATCCCTTGCTGCTCGTGCTCCTTGCTTAAATAGCCTTTCACTTCCACCAGTTCCAGTTCGATCGGCGGTTCGCTTGCCACGCGGAACTTCGTGTTTACGTGTTTGGAGAATTCTGCTTCAGTCAGGATCGGCGACATAGATTAATTCTTCGAGCAATTGAGAACAAATGAGCGCTCGATCTCTCGAGCGCTCCTTTGGTTAGTGGTTATTGTTCGGACTGGTAACGGGCCATCACTCAGTTATACACAGTTCCCCATGGGCTGATCCACCATCGAGGTGGTGGGGCGAGGTAAGCTAACACCCCACCCCAATTGTTTGCTCCGAACAGCGAGGCGATCTCCACCGTTCCATCCTTGGTATCACCCTGGGATGGAGTGAAGTCGGTCGCCGTATCGTTGCCCGCACCGCCGATGAAGGAATCGGGTCCCGACCCGCCGGTCATGGTGTCGTCGCCGTTCTCACCCTTGAGAATATCGGTGCCTGTCCCACCGTCGAGCGTGTCGTTGTCGTTCACTCCCTCAAGGGTGTCATTCCCGCCCCCGCCGAAGATCAGGTCGTTGCCGTCCCCACCCCGGAGGGTATCGTTGCCGTTGCCGCCATCGACCGTATCGTCGCCGAGACCGGCGTTGACTGCGCCACCGCCGTTGCCGCCGCAGATCAAGTCATTACCGGCGCCAGAGTTGATCGTGTCGTCGCCGTTGCCGCCGAAGATCATATCGGTGCCCACGGTGGTGGTGCCGATGTTGATCGTTTCGGTCTTGTTGGTGCCGACGATGACTCTGATGTTGATCGAGCTCGATAACGTACCGTCAAACACCGTGATGGTGACGTCCGAGAACGCGACGTTATTCTGTCCCACGGCGTGGATCGTAACCGTGCGGTTGGCCCCGCTGCCGCCGAACGAGATGTTGCCCAGGGGCACCACCGCGGTGTTCGACGAGGTCGCGCTCAGGATCAAGCTGCCCGCTGGGGTCTCCAGGTCCCCGACCAGGAGGTTCAACGTGCCGGTCGACGAGCCGCCGCCGCACTGGCCGTAACCGACCACGACAGTCGGCGGACTGTTGTCGTCGTTGGTGATGGTACCCGTGGCCGAGTTGGGTGTACCAACGGTGTAGCCCGTGCCTGCGGTCACCGTCAGGATCACAGTCTCGTTGGGTTCCTGATCCGCGTCGCCGAACGGATCAACCGTCACCGTCGCCGTCGAACTGCCGGCGAGGAACGTGACTGTGCCGGAACCGGCGTTGTTGAAGGTATCCGCTCCTGTCTGCGTGTAATCGCCGCCCGGAGGAGCGAAGATGGCCGTCCCGCCTACGGAGAAGTTGACCGTCAGCGCGCCCGAGGTAATGCCGGTGCGCGTGAAGGTGTAGACCATGTTGGCCGCACCGTCCTCAAGCACCGAGGATGGCGATACTGCTACCGAGACCTCCGTGTCGTCGTTGATGATGGTACCGGTCGCTGAGCTGGGAGCCGCCACGTTGTAGCCGGTCCCGGCTGTCAGCGTCAGGATCACCGTCTCGTCGCCTTCGGCCGCACCGTCAGCGACGGGGTCAACCGTCACGGTCGCGGTCGAACTGCCGGCGCCGAAGGTTACCGAACCGGTGGGTGGAGTAAAGCTGGCCGCTCCACTTTGAGTGTAATCGGTTGTGAAGGTGGCAGTCCCTCCGACCGAGAAGCTGACCGTTAGCGGAGTGGCGGTGACGCCATTTCGCGTGAACGTGTAGACGAAGTTCGTCGCACCGTCCTCGGCAGTCGATAACGGAGCCACAGCTACCGACACGTCCGTGTCGTCGTTGGTAATCGTGCCCGAGGCCGAGCTGGGCGCGCCTACGCTGTAGCCCGAGCCTGCGGTCACCGTCAGGATCACCGTCTCGTCGGGCTCAACTGTGGAGTCGGCCGACGGATCAACGGTCACAGTAGCCGTCAGACTGCCGGCGGCAAAGCTTACCGTGCCGGTTGCGCCGAAGGTGGCCGCGCCCGTCTCCGTGTAGTCAGTGTTAAAGGTAGCCGTTCCGCCGACCGAGAAGTTCACGGTCTGCGCATCGGTAGAGTCTCCACGGGTGAAGGTGTAGACGAGGTTCGTTGCCCCGTTTTCGTCCACCGCGCCCGGTGATACCGCCACCGATACGGAGTTATCGTCGTTATTAATAGTACCCGTGGCCGAGTCTGGCACGCCGACCTCGTAGCCGGCGCCAGCCGTCACGGTCAGGCTCACAGTCTCATCCGGCTCGGTCGTGCTGTCGGCCGACGGATCAATCGTCACGGCCGCAGTCGAGCTGCCGGCTCCGAACGTCACCGTCCCAGTGGGCGGGGTAAAGGTCGCCGCGCCCGTCTGCGTGTAGTCGGAAATCGAGTATGCAGTCCCGCCGACCGAGAAGTTCACAGTCAGCGCGCCTGTGGTGCTGCCGGTACGGGTGAACGTGTAGACGAGGTTCGTTGCCCCGTCTTCATCCACCGTGGACGGCGCCACGGCTACTGTGACGCTCGAATCGTCGTTGGTGATGGTGCCGGTGGCCGCGCTGGGCACACCGACGTTGTAGCCCGTGCCATTCGTCACGGTCAGGATCACCGTGTCGTCGGGTTCGACTGAGTTGTCTGCTGTCGGGTCAACAGTAACGATCGCCGTCGAGCTGCCGGCGGCGAAGTCCACCGTGCCGTTGGGCGGGGCGAACGTGGTTGCACCGGTCTCCGTGTAGTCATCGTTGAAGATGGCCGTTCCGTTGACCAGGAAGTTGACCGATAGCGCGCCGGTTGTGACGCCGGTACGCGTGAACGTGTAGACGAGGTTCCCCGCACCGTCCTCCGCGGTCGATAACGGAGATACAGCTACCGTCACGTCCGTGTCGTCGTTGGTGATTGTGCCGGAGGCTGAGCTGGGCGCGCCGACCGTGTAGCCCGTCCCAGCGGTCACCGTCAGGATCACCGTCTCGTCGAGCTCGACGGTGGTGTCGGCCGACGGATCAACGGTCACAGTAGCCGTCAAACTGCCATTAGCGAAATTGACCGTGCCCGTGGGCGGGGTGAACGTGGTTGCACCGGTCTGCGTGTAGTCGGCGCCGGTGGCCGTCCCGCCGATCGAGAAGTTGACGCTGAGCTCGCCGCTGGAATCGCTACGGGTGAACGTGTAGACGAGGTTAGTCGCCCCGTCCTCGTCCGCCGCCAACGGCGACACCGCCACCGATACGGTGGTGTCGTCGTTGTTAATGGTTCCCGTGGCCACGCTGGGCGCGCCGACGTTGTAGTCAGCGCCCGCAGCGAGCGTAAGGGTAACTGTCTCGTTCGCCTCGGCCGTCACATCTGTTTCCGGATTGACGGTTATGGTAGCCGTCGGACTGCCGGCTGCGAAGGTTACTGTACCGTTGGGTGGAGCAAACGTTGTCGCGCCGGTTTGCGTGTAGTCATTAGGCGATGCCCCGAAGGTGGCCGTCCCGCCGATCGTGAAGTTAACGACCAGCGCGCCGGTGGTGTCGCCAGTGCGAGTGAAGGTGTAGACGAGGTTCGTTGCCCCGTC
>Ga0157373_10003865_pt1 | contig 11319 bp, 12 predicted proteins | sample C65metaG_FD_113460 | JGI IMG/M metagenome (GOLD analysis project Ga0157373, IMG submission 113460) | Corn rhizosphere microbial communities from Kellogg Biological Station, Michigan, USA - C6-5 metaG | ecosystem: Host-associated > Plants > Roots > Rhizosphere > Soil | place: USA: Michigan...
AGTCGAAGACCGCCAACAGCCTCTTCGCGGTCGGCTTCGACAAGCGCTACAAGGATCGTGGAATCAGGGCGAACGCTGTCATGCCGGGGGGCATCATGACGCCGCTGCAGCGGCACATGAGCAAGGAAGAGCAGATGGCCATGGGCTGGATCAACGAACAGGGCGAGGTCCGTCAGGGCTTCAAGACGCCGGAGCAGGGCGCTTCGACCTCCGTCTGGGCGGCGGTGGGCGACGAGCTCGAGGGCGTCGGCGGCCTCTATCTGGAGAACTGCGCGCAGGCGGGGCCCTGGTCAAAGGATCGGCCGTTCGAAGGCGTGATGGACTATGCGCTCGATGACGCCGAGGCTGACCGACTATGGACGTTGTCGAAGGAGACGACCGGAGCATGACGCCCGCGACCGCCTATCGCCTCGCGGGCCTGTGCGCCGTGATCGGCGGGCTGCTGCGCCTGATCGGGCCCCTGGCGCCCGACGTGCTGCACGGACAGGCGCTGCAGATCAACTGGCTCGCCACCGACGTGCTGCTGCTGCTAGGGCTGGTCGGCATCTATGGCTATTCGAGGAAGTCGCTGGGTCTGACCGGCATGGTCGGCTTCGTGCTGGCGGTCATTGGCGTGATCATCGTGCGCAGCGGCGGGGACATGGTCTTCGGGCCCGGCACCTACCGCTACGGCGCGGTGATCTGGACCATCGGCATGGCGGTGCTGGCCTTCCCCATGCTGCTGCGCGGCGTTGGGCACATGGTGGCGGCCGGGCTGTGGACGCTGGCGCTGATCATCGGGATTTTCTCGGCGATGCGGCCGGGCGAGAGCTGGGGCGTGCTGCTGGCCGAGGTCGCGTTTTCCGCCGGCTACATCGCCGCCGGCCTGCCGCTGATCGCCAGACCGGACAAGGGAGAGACGCAGTGAGCCTCGCCGGAAAGACCCTCTTCATTACCGGCGCAAGCCGCGGCATCGGCCTGGCGATCGCGCTGCGGGCGGCCAGGGACGGCGCCAACATCGCCATCGCCGCCAAGACGGCCGAGCCGCACAAGCACCTGCCCGGCACTATCTATTCCGCCGCCGAGGAGATTGAGAAGGCGGGCGGCAAGGCCCTGCCGCTGATCGTCGATGTCCGCGAGGAGGCCTCGGTGATGGAGGCGGTGGAGCAGACGGCGGCGAAGTTCGGCGGGATCGACATCTGCGTGAACAACGCCTCGGCCATCCAGCTGACCGGGACCGAAGCGACCGAGATGAAGCGCTACGACCTGATGAACCAGGTCAATGCGCGCGGGACCTTCCTGACCTCGAAGGCCTGCATTCCGTGGCTGACGAAGGCGGCCAATCCGCATGTGCTGGCGCTGTCGCCGCCGCTGGACATGAGCCCCCACTGGTTCGGCCGTCACGTCGCCTACACCATGGCCAAGTACGGCATGAGCATGTGCATGCTGGGCATGGCCGAGGAGTTCAAGGACGACGGCATCGCATTCAATGCGCTCTGGCCCCGCACCGGGATCGCGACCGCCGCCATCAAGTTCGCGCTGGCGGGCGACGAGGGCATGCGCCACTGCCGCACGCCGGAGATCATGGCCGATGCGGCGTACGCGATCTTCAACAAGCCGAGCCGCGCGTTCACCGGTCAGTTCGTGATCGACGACACCTTCCTCTACGGCGAGGGGGTGCGCGACTTCGACCGGTATCGGGTCGACCCGAACGCCTCGCTGATGCCGGACTTCTTCGTCCCCGCCGACAGCGTCCCGCCGCCGGGCGTGAAGGTCGGATGAGCCTTCGGGTCCGCGCGGCGACGCCGGACGACGCGGCGACGATCTTCGGCTTCATCCGCGACCTCGCCGAATACGAGAAGCTGCTGGACGAGGTGACGGCGACGCCGCAGGGGATCGTGCGCGACCTGTTCGGCGAGAACCCTCGCGTCTTCTGCGATATCGCTGAAGCGGACGGCGAGCCGGTGGGCTTTGCGGTGTGGTTCTACAACTACTCCACCTTTCGGGGCCGCCACGGCATCTATCTGGAAGACCTGTTCGTCCGCCCCGAGGCGCGCGGCAAGGGCGCCGGCAAGGCGCTGCTGGCAAGGCTCGCGCGCCGCTGCATCGACGAAGGCCTCCCGCGCCTGGACTGGGCCGTCCTCGACTGGAACGCGCCATCCATCGCCTTCTACGACAGCCTCGGGGCCGACGCGCTCGACGACTGGATCATCCGCCGGCTGAGCGGAGAGGCGCTGCGGAAGATGGCGGGCGTCTAGGCCCGCTCGAACACCGCGGCGATGCCCTGGCCGCCGCCGATGCACATGGTTTCGAGGCCGTAGCGCGCTTTGCGGCGCTGCATCTCGTGCATGAGGGTGGCGAGGATGCGCACGCCCGTTGCGCCGATGGGGTGGCCGAGGCTGATGCCCGAGCCGTTGACGTTCAGGCGCGAGCGGTCATCCCAGCCCCAGCCTTTCAGCACCGCCAGCACTTGGGCGGCGAAGGCTTCGTTGAGCTCGACGAGGTCGATGTCGTCCCACGACAGCCCCGTGCGGGCGAACAATCTTTCGACGGCGGGCACGGGGCCAAAGCCCATGGTCGCCGGATGGCAGCCGGCGGCGGCCCAGCCGACCATGTAGCCCATCGGCTCCAGGTTCAGTTCGGCCAGCTTGTCTTCGGCCACAATCAGGCAGGCGGCGGCCGCGTCGTTCTGCTGGCTGGAATTGCCGGCGGTGACGACGCCGTCCTTCATGATGGGCTTGAGCGTGCCCATCGACTCGGCGGTGGCGTCGGCGCGGATGCCTTCGTCCCTGGCGAAGAGGACGGGATCGCCCTTCTTCTGCGGCACGGCGACGGGCACGACCTCATCGGCGAACTTGCCGCTCTCCCAGGCCGCGGCGGCGCGGCGGTGGCTTTCGGCGGAGAATTCGTCGGCCGCATCGCGGCTGATCTGATGCTCGCGCGCTAGGTTCTCGGCCGTCTCGATCATGCCGCTGATGTAGCCGAAGCGTTCGACCGGCTGGCTGCGTTCGCGGCCCCTCTCCAGCCGGTCATGCAGCTTCACCGAGCCCGCGCGGGCGCCGGCGCGCATGTCGGTGGTGTAGTACTCGACGCGGCTCATGCTCTCGACGCCGCCGGCGATGACCACGTCCGCCGCGCCCGACTGCACCATCATCGCCGCCGTCGCGATGGCCTGCAGGCCGCCGCCGCAGCGCCGGTCGAGCTGCATCCCCGGAACCTCGATCGGCAGCCCCGCCTGCAACGCCGCCCAGCGGCCGACGCACGGCGTCTCGCCGTTGGCGTAGGACTGCGCGAAGACCACGTCGTCGATCCGTGCGGGGTCCACGCCTGCGCGCTCGATGGTCGCCTTCACCACCGTAGCGGCGAGTTCCTCGACCGGGACCGATTGCAGGGATCCAAGGAACTTCGCCACCGGGGTTCTGACAGGCGCGACGATTGCGGCTCTACGCATTTCAAGCTCCTAAACTCCGCTCACCCCGGCGGAAGCCGGGGCCCAGGACTTTCCAGCGGAGTGCCGACTGGACAGACCTGGGTCCCGACTTTCGTCGGGATGAGCGGATGTGAGAAAGGCTTAGACCGGCTCGTAGGGGAACACCGCCGAGGTGGCGCCAAGGTCGGTGAAGTCGTTCTTCATCGCCGGCAGGCACTGGTCGAGCAGCGAGCGCGGGTCCCAGCCCTCGACCTTGGCCATCGAGCGGACCGGGCGGGGCTGGTTGAACAGCACCACCTCGTTGCCGCGCACGGCGAAGATCTGGCCGTTGACGTCCTTCGACTCCGGCGAGGCGAGCGCCACGGCCAGCTGGGCGACCTGTTCGGCGCGCATGGCGTTCTTCATCCGCTCCACACGCTTGGCCGAGGCCTCGTCCTTGACCGGAATGGTGGCGATCATCCGCGTCCAGGCAAACGGCGCGATGATGTTGGAGCGCACGTTCTTCAGCGCCCCTTCCATGGCCACGATCCGCGACAGGCCCATGACGCCCAGCTTGGCGGCGGCGTAGTTGGCCTGGCCGATGTTGCCGATCAGGCCGCTGGTCGAGGTGAAGTGGACGTAGGCGCCGTCCTGCTGCTCGCGGAAGTGCTCCACCGTGGCGCGGGTGACGTTGTAGGCGCCGCGCAGGTGGACCTCGATGACCTTGTCCCAGTCCTCGTCGGGCATCTTGTGGAACATGCCGTCGCGCAGGATGCCCGCCGGGTTGATCACCGCGTGCAGGCCGCCGAAGGTGTCCATTGCCTGCTGGAACATGCCCTTGACCGAGGCCATCGAGGTGACGCTCTCGGAGTTGGCGACGGCCTCGCCGCCCATGGCCTTGATCTCGTTGGCGGTCTGCTGGGCGGGGCCCGCATCGCCCTCGTCGCCACCCGCAACGCTGCCGCCGAGGTCGTTGACGACCACCTTAGCGCCCTCGCGCGCCGCCAGCAGCGCGCATTCCTTGCCGATGCCGCCGGCCGCGCCGGTGACCAGAACGACCTTGCCTTCGAGAACGCCCATCGTCTCCGCCTCCAACGTTTGTTTGAAGTGCTCTAGTCGAGCCGGTCGGCCTTGCGCAAGGCCGGGAACAGCCTGGCCCAGATCGCGGTGACCGTCAGCGCGCCGACGCCGCCGAACACCGCCGCGCCCGCCGGGCCAAGGAAGCGGGCGTCCACGCCGCGCTCGAACGCGCCGAGCTCGTTGGAGGCGCCGATGAAGAGGGAGGAGACTGTGGCGACCCGGCCGCGCATATGGTCGGGCGTGACCAGTTGGACCAAGGTCTGGCGGATGTAGACGCTGACCATGTCCGCCGCGCCCAGCACCGCCAGCGCCAGCAGCGACAGCCACAGGATTTTCGACAGACCGAACACCACGGTCGCGGCGCCGAAGATGGCGACGCCGGTGAACATCCACAGTCCCGCCTTGCGGTGAATCGGGCGGCCCGCCAACACCAGCGCCACGACAGCCGCCCCCGCAGCGGGAGCCGCGCGCAGCAGGCCGAACCCTTCCGGGCCGATGTGCAGCACGTCCTTGGCGAACACCGGCAAGAGCGCCGTCGCGCCGCCCAGGATCACGGCGGCCAGATCCAGCGAGATCGAGCCGAACACGATCTTGTTGCGCCAGACGTAGGCCAACCCCTCCTTCATCAGCGACCACCGCGAGCCGGGCTGCACCGTGGGCTGGGTCGACTGGGCGATCAGCAGGGTGCAGCCCGAGGCCACGACGTAGAGGACCAGCGCCGCACCGTATGAGTGCGCGGGCGAGATCGCGACCAGCAGCCCACCCAGCGCCGGTCCGCCGACCGACGCCGTCTGCCAGGCCAGCGAGTTCCAGGCGATGGCGCGGGGCAAGAGCGCCCTTGGCACCAGCATGGGGCCCACTGCCGTACTGGCCGGCGAGAAATAAGCCCGCGCCGCGCCGAACACGAAGGCCACGCCCAGCAGCAGCGGGATGGTCGCGAAGTGCATCGCCGCCGCCGCCGTCAGCACCGCGACCGAGGCAATCTCTCCGGCCAGGCAAAACAGCATGATGGCCTTGCGGTCGTGCCGGTCGGCGGTCTCTCCGGCGGGGAGCGCCAGCAGCAGCACGGGGATGAAGGAGACGAGGCCGATCAGGCTGACCATGAAGGCGGAGTGCTTCACGTCCATGGTGCGCCGGGCGATGTCGTAGACCTGCCAGCTGAGCGCCACACTCTCGACCTGCACCGCCAGGACGGCGGTCCAGCGCGAGAGCCAGAACAGCACGAAGTCGCGCTGCCTGAGCAGGGCTCTGAAGGAGTTTTCGGAGGTGGAGGAGGGCTCGTCCATCGGGCCGCGCCAACATGGCTTGCGCCGCGCCGCCCTGCAATCTCGTTGACGCGCGGGGGCGTCGGCCCTATTGGCGCCCCTCCCATGAGCGCCCCCCTGATCCGCAACGAAGAGCCGAACGACGCTGCCCAGATCGCGGCGCTCGTAGAGCGCGCGTTTGGGCCCGGCCGCTATGCGAAGGCGGCCGAGCGGCTGCGCGAGGGAAATACGCCGAGAGCGGACCTATCGTTTGTGGCGGAAGCCGAGGGACGGCTGGTCGGCTCGGTGCGGCTGTGGCCGGTGAGGGTCGGCGGAGCGTCCGCGATCTTGCTTGGCCCTATCGCCGTGGACTCGGACGAGCGCGGAGCCGGGCTGGGGCAGGAGTTGGTCGAGCGGGCGTGCGCGGCGGCTCAGGCGGCTGGATGCGCCGCCGTGCTGCTGGTCGGCGACCTGCCGTGGTTCGAGCGGATGGGCTTCCAGGTGGCGCGGGGCGTGACGATGCCGGGACCCGCCGATCCTCGCAGGGTGCTGGTCAAGGAACTTCAGCACGGCGCGGCTGAAACACTGCAAGGGCTGGTCACGCTCTGAGCCGGCACTAAGTTAGGCGCATGGAGAGCAAGCCCGGACTCGAAGGCGTCGTGGCGGCCGCAAAGCAGGCGCCGGGGCGCGGGCTGCCGCCGGTGCATCTGTGGAATCCCCCCAACTGCGGCGAGATCGACATCCGCATCCGCAAGGACGGCGTCTGGTTTCACGAGGGCACGCCCATCGGCCGCGAGGCGCTGGTGCGGCTGTTCTCGACCGTGCTGCGCAAGGACGACGACGGCATCTATCTCGTCACGCCCGTCGAGAAGCTGAAGATCAGGGTCGAGGATGCGCCGTTTGTGGCCGTCCGCGTCGACCGCGACGGCCAGGCGCTGCGTTTCCTGACGAACGTAGGCGACGAGGTGGAGGCGGGGCGTGACAACCCCATCCGCGTCGAGATGGACCCCGCGACCGGCGAGCCGCGCCCTTACCTCCATGTGCGGCGCGGGCTGGAGGCGCTGATCGCGCGGCCGGTGTTCTACGAGCTGGTCGAGATGGCGCGGGCGCGCGAGGGCGTCATGGCCGTCCAGTCGAACGGCGCGTGGTTCACGGTGGGGCCGCTCGCGTGAGACCGGACGCCCATCCGGCCGAGGTCCGCTACTGGGTGCGCGAGCACCTCGACCCGCTGGAGGCGTACGGGACCGAGCGACCGCACCGCTCCGACTTCGACCTGAACCCTGAGATGGCGCCGAAGGGCGACGCGGCCCTGACGCCCGCCGCGGTGCTGGTGCCGCTCGTGGAGCGCGAGCACGGCCTGTCGGTTCTCCTGACCCGCCGCTCCGACACCCTGCGCCGCCACACCGGGCAAATTGCTCTGCCGGGCGGGCGGATGGACGCGGGCGAGACGCCTTGGGAGACGGCGCTGCGCGAGGCGGAGGAGGAGATCGGATTGGCGCGCCATCTCGTCGAGGTGGCGGGGCTGTCGACGCCCTATCGCACCGGCACCGGCTATCTGATCACGCCGGTGGTGGGATTCGTGACCCCGCCTATCGACCTGTCGCCCAACCCACACGAGGTGGCGGAGATCTTCGAGACGCCCTTCGGTTTCCTGATGGACCCGGCCAACCACGAGCGCCGCCACTACGATCAGCCCGGCGGCCAGCGGCGCTACTTCTACGCCATGACGCATGAGGAGCGGACCATCTGGGGCGCGACGGCGGGGATGTTGCGGGCGCTCTACGACCGCCTCTATGGCATCTCGGTCGCTTGAAGCGGCGCGGCGCGGGGTCTAACGGCAAGCCATGAGCGAGAGCATCGGCGTCCAGCCCTGGATGAAGCTTCCGGCCACTGAGGCCGTGATGGCCGCGCTGGCCGCCAAGGGCGGGCCGGACTGCGCCCGCTTCGTCGGCGGCTGCGTACGCAACACCCTGATGAAGCAGCCCATCGGCGATGTGGACATCGCCACGAAGCTGACGCCCGATGAGGTGACGGCTGCGCTGGAGGCGGCGGGCCTGCGCGCCGTGCCGACGGGGGTCGATCACGGCACCGTCACGGCCATCTCGAACCATCGGCCCTACGAGATCACCACCCTGCGCCGGGATGTCTCTACCGATGGCCGCCGGGCGGTGGTGGCTTTCACGACCGATTGGGCCGAGGACGCCCGGCGGCGCGACTTCCGTCTCAACGCCCTCTACTGCGACGCCGAGGGGACGATCCACGACCCGGTCGGCGGGATCGAAGACGCCCGCGCCGGGCGGATCGTCTTCGTGGGTGAGCCGCAGACCCGCATCCGTGAGGACCACCTGCGCATCTTGCGCTACTTCCGTTTCCTCGCCTGGTATGGGCGCGGCGAGCCGGACCGGGCGGCGCTCGAAGCCTGCGAGACCCTGCGCGACCTCCTGACTGACCTGCCGGCCGAGCGCGTTCAGAAGGAGTTGTTGAAGCTGCTGGCCGCCGACGATCCGCGTCCGGCCGTGAGGCTGATGGCCGCGACAGGGGTGCTGGCGGTGCTGCTGCCGCGAGCGGGAACGCTCGCCCGCTTCGAGGCGCTGGTGGCCATCGAGTCCGATCAGCTGTTCGAGAACGACCCCGACCTGCGGCTCGCCGCTCTGCTGCCGCCCGGCCCGGCCGCGGTGGCCGAAACCGTCGAGGCCTTGCGCCTGTCCAACGCGCAGAAGGAAAGGCTCATAGCCGCCGCAGGCGATGAACCCAGGATCGTGAGTTTCATGAGCCCACGGGAAGCGCGCCGGGCTGTCTATGCGCTCGGCGGCGGAACGTTCAGCGACCGCGTGAAGCTCGCCTGGGCGGCCGCGCCGAAAGCCTCCGCCACCTCCCAGTGGCGCGCGCTGCTGGCGCTCGGGCAGAGCTGGACGGCGCCCACCCTGCCGCTCACCGGCGAAGAGGTGATGGCGGCCGGCGTGCCGAAGGGCCCGTTGGTCGGCGAAGTCATGCGCGAGGTCGAGAGCTGGTGGGTCGAAAACGACTTCATCGACGACAAGCTCTCCATCGTCGAGCGTCTGAAAGCCGTGGCGCAGGGGCTGGCCTACTGACCTACGGCCATTTCACTACCGGCGGCATCGAACTCAGGATCGAGTCGACGTTGCCGCCGGTCTTGAGGCCGAAGGTGGTGCCGCGGTCGTAGAGGAGGTTGAACTCGACGTAGCGGCCGCGGCGGATCAGCTGCTCTTCGCGCTCTTCCTCGGTCCAGGGCTCGTGCATACGGCCGCGCGCGATCTTCGGGTAGATGTCGAGGAAAGCCTCGCCCACGTCCTTCGTGAAGGCGAAATCGCGGTCCCAGTCGCCGCTGTTGTGGTGGTCGTAGAAGATGCCGCCGACGCCGCGCGGTTCGTTGCGGTGGGGCAGGAAGAAGTACTCGTCGCACCACTGCTTGTATTTCGCATGCCATTCCGGATCGTGGGCGTCGCAGGCGCCCTTCATGGCGGCATGGAAGGCGACCGCGTCGGGGAAGTCCTGCTCGCGCTGGTAAGCGAGCAGCGGCGTCAGGTCTCCGCCGCCGCCGAACCAGGTCTTCGTGGTGACGATGAAGCGGGTGTTCATGTGCACGGCCGGCACGCGGGGGCTGTGCATGTGCGCGATCAGCGAGATGCCGGTGGCGAAGAAGCGGGGATCCTCGTCGGCACCCGGGATGTTCTTCTGCATCTCCGGCGTGAAGGTCCCGAAGACCGACGAGGTGTGCACCCCGACCTTCTCGAAGAAGCGGCCGTGCATCAGGCTCATCACGCCGCCGCCGCCGGCGGCGCGCTCCCAGGGGGTGCGCACGAACCGGCCGGGCACGCCGTCGTAGAGCGAGGCCGGCGCGTCGTCCTCAAGCTGCTCGAAAGCGGCGCAGATGCGGTCGCGCAGGGTTTCGAACCACTGGCGCGCCGTTTCCTTCTGCAGGTCGATGGTCGAGGCTTCTGGCATGTCCAACACGGCGCTTCTCCGGACGCGAAAGGGGGTGAAACGGGGGCCTGATCGCGCCCGCTCGTCCGGCGCGCCTTGATTACGATCAAGCCGCCTGTCATGGAAAGCCCGCCTGCGGCTGAGGTTTTGTCCAAAGGCTGGTTGAAAAAGGGCGAGACGCATTTTAAGGCGACCGCCTGAAGGACTTTGCGGGGTGGCGCAGCCTTGAGGGACGGTACCTTTCGTCCCGGCGCCTTTCCGCTCGCTTGAGGCCGCGCCCGTCCGGGCGCTGCTCTTTATGAAGGGGTGATCTCAAGGTGGCCAACACCGCCGCGGACGCAACGACCCAGACCGGCGCCGGGGAAGATCCCAGCCGCCGCGATTTCATCCATATCGCCGCCGTGGCGGGCGCGGCCGGAGCCGGCCTCGTCACCCTGTGGCCGCTGATCGGCCAGTTCGCGCCCTCGGCGGACACGCTGGCGCTGGCCTCCGTCGAGTTCGACCTTTCCAAGGTCGCCGCCGGCCAGCAGGTGACGATCAACTGGCGCGGCAAGCCGCTGTTCATCCGCAACCGCACGCCCTCGGAGATCGAGCGGGCGGTGAAGGACGACAACGCGCCGATGAAGGATCCCGAGCCCGACTCGAAGCGACACAAGCCCGGCAAGCCCGAGTGGCTGATCCTGATCGGCTCGTGCACGCACCTGGGCTGCGTGCCGACCTTCGGCGGCGGCGAGTACGGCGGCTGGTTCTGCCCCTGCCACGGCTCGGTCTATGACACCGCCGGACGCATCCGGAAGGGCCCGGCGCCGAAGAACCTGGTGCTGCCCGACTACAACTTCCTCTCCGACACCAAGGTCAAGATCGGCTGATCATGAGCGGACATTCGACCTACGAACCGAAGAACGGCTTCACGCGCTGGCTCGACGCCCGCCTGCCGATCCTGCGGCTGAGCCACGACACCTTCGTCGATTATCCGACGCCGCGGAACCTGAACTACTGGTGGACCTTCGGCGGCATCCTGTCGCTGATGCTGGGCGTCCAGATCGTCACCGGCGTGGTGCTGGCGATGCACTACACCGCCAACGCCAAGGAGGCCTTCGCCTCCGTCGAGCACATCATGCGCGACGTGAACTACGGCTGGCTGATCCGCTACACCCACGCCAACGGGGCCTCGATGTTCTTCATCGCGGTCTACATCCACATGCTGAGGAGCCTTTACTACGGCTCCTACAAGGCGCCGCGCGAGGTGCTGTGGCTGCTGGGCTGTGTGATCTACCTGCTGATGATGGCGACCGCCTTCATGGGCTACGTGCTGCCCTGGGGCCAGATGAGCTTCCACGGGGCGGTGGTGATCACCAATCTGCTGGGCGCCTTCCCCATCGTCGGCCAGACCATCACCACCCTGCTGTGGGGCGGATTCGCGGTCGACAATCCGACGCTGAACCGCTTCTTCTCGCTGCACTACCTGCTGCCGTTCGTGATCGCGGGCGTGGTGGTGCTGCACGTCTGGGCGCTGCACGTCACCGGGCAGAACAACCCGACCGGCGTCGATCCGAAGTCCAAGGCCGACGTGCTGCCCTTCACGCCCTATGCGACGGTGAAGGACGGGTTCGCCATGGTCCTCTTCCTGATCATGTTCGCGCTGTTCGTCTTCTTCATGCC
>Ga0157373_10003868_pt1 | contig 11315 bp, 9 predicted proteins | sample C65metaG_FD_113460 | JGI IMG/M metagenome (GOLD analysis project Ga0157373, IMG submission 113460) | Corn rhizosphere microbial communities from Kellogg Biological Station, Michigan, USA - C6-5 metaG | ecosystem: Host-associated > Plants > Roots > Rhizosphere > Soil | place: USA: Michigan...
AGCTGGTAAAAGCACGGCCTGCCTGACGGCAGGCCGTTACCGGCCCGCACACAAAAAATCTGACAGTCCCAATCCCCAAGCTCCAGGACGACTCAGCGCAGCTCCGCCATACAGGCTTGCAAGATATCCAGTCCCTCATTCAGCACCGTCGCCTCGATCGTCAACGGCGCCAACAACCGCACGATATGCCGTGACTTCCCGCTGGGCATCAACAACAATCCCCGCTCCCGCGCTGCCTCCAGCAACTGCGCCATCTGCGCCGTCGCAGGCTTGCCCTCCGGGGTCAACAGCTCAATACCGCGCATCGCCCCCACTCCGGTCAAACGCCCCAGAAACGGCGACAGCTTCTGCGCCTGCCACTGCTCGAAACGTGCCAGCAAAATCGCCGAGTACTGCTCGCTCCACGCCGACAGATTCCCATCAGTCATCACATCCAGCGTCGCCAACCCCGCCGCGCAGGCCAGCGGGTTGCCCGAATAGGTCCCCCCCAGCCCACCCTTGGGCAGCGTGTCCATCAACGCCTTGCGCCCAACCACCGCACCCAGCGGCACGCCGCCTGCGATGCTCTTGCCGAGCAACAGCAGGTCCGGTTCGATCCCCAGACGACTGAACGCAAAGCGCTCCCCGGTACGCCCGAAACCCGACTGGATTTCATCGATGATCAACACAATGCCCTTGTCATCGCACAGCTTGCGCAGGATGCGCGCGAACTCAGGGTCCAGCGCCAGAAACCCGCCCTCGCCCTGCACCGGCTCGATGATGAAACAGGCCACCTCGTCGATGTCGATCTCTACGCTGAACAAGCGCTCCATCGCCTTCAGCGTCTCGGCCACCGTCACCCCGTTGTCGACACTCGGATACGGCAAATGAAACACCGGCCCCGGCAACACACCGACCTTCTGCTTGTACGGCGCCACCTTGCCGTTGAGGTTGAGCGTGGCCAGGGTGCGGCCATGGAAGGCCCCATCAAACGCGATTACGGCCGACTTGCCGGTGTGGCCGCGCACTACTTTCAAGGCGTTCTCGGCCGCTTCCGCGCCGCTGTTGGTGAGCATGCCGCTGACCGGGTAACTCACCGGGATGAACGCCGCCAGACGCTCGATGAATTGCTGGTATGGCACATGGGGCGCAGCGTTGAACGCGTAATGGGTCATGCGCTGGGCCTGCTCGCAGATCGCCGCGACGATCGCCGGATGACAATGCCCCAGGTTCAGAACGCCGATGCCGCCGACAAAATCGATGTCCCGCTTGCCGTCAACGTCCCAGACCTCGGCGTTTTTTCCGTGGGTGAGGCTGACGGGGTGCACGAAGGAAATGGAATTGCTGACAGAAGGGAAAGCCATGCGCAAACGTCCTTGGGGACAGTGGGAATGGCGCCTATCTAAGCGATGAAGCGCAGCCCCTCACAAGCGAAATAAAGGCAAGGGTTCATTCCGCCAAGGACTGATGTCGCGGAACAGATAGTTAGCGACAGCGCTAAGTTGCGTCGGAGGGCAGCGCTCGGGCCCGATGGCGATAGTGCAAACACACCTGCCTGCGAGCAACTTCTGTCACTTAGTCGACCAACAGACTGTACTGCTTTTTTGTGATTTCGCAGCCTTTCAGTTTCCGTTCAGCTTCGTGAGCGTACGCTCGGATTCAGAACTGAAAGCGCCGTTTTGGGGCATGACTGATACTCCTGACTCTAACAACAAGGTGCCAGAAGGCCCCGCAAACCGGGACGCTCAGAACAAAGGGCGACAAGAATAGCCCGTATTTATGACTTTTCCATTTCAGTTTGAAAATATCGGAAGTGCTCGACATAAATTCAGGCTTTCGATGAAAAACCTACAACTCGTAAACGGAATTTTCATAAATCTTCTTCTATTGTCTAAACCACCGAAGTTATAGACGACGCAGTTTCGCTATATGGACATACATGCATTAACCCACGGATTGGTAACCGGTTTCAGTTCCACTACCCGCGCGCCAGTTGCAGCCGCTTGCATATAAACGACGAGCACCCTTTTTCCAGGGTGAGCACGTGCGTGTCCGTGCGCCTTGATATTGCTGAACGACCGGAGGATGTACATGAGTCTGGATTTTCTTCCTTTTTCCCGCCCCAGCATGGGCGATGAGGAAGTCGCTGCGGCCACCCGCGTGCTGCGCTCGGGGTGGATCACCACAGGGCCCGAGGCCCAGCGTCTGGAACAACAGTTTGCCGAGCGTTGCGGCGCACAACAGGCCGTCGCGCTGTCATCGGCCACCGGCGCCATGCACATCACCCTGCTGGCACTGGGCATCGGCCCCGGCGATGAAGTCATCACCCCATCGCAGACCTGGGTGTCCACCGCCAACATGATCTGCCTGCTCGGCGCCACACCGGTTTTCGTCGACATCGACCGCGACACGCTGATGACTGACTCCGCGCGAATCGAGCGCGCCATCACGCCACGCACCAAGGCCATCATTCCGGTGCACTATGCCGGCGCTGCCTTTGACCTCGACCCGCTCTACGCCCTCGCCGAGCGCCATGGCATCCCGGTGATCGAGGACGCCGCCCACGCTGCGGGTACCCGCTACAAGGGCCGTGCGATTGGCGCGAAAGGAACGGCGATTTTCTCGTTTCATGCGATCAAGAACATGACCTGCGCCGAGGGCGCGATGTTCGTCAGCGACGACGCGCAACTGGCCGATCGCGTACGCCGGTTGAAATTCCACGGGCTGGGCGTCGATGCCTATGACCGCCTGACCCACGGCCGCAAGCCTCAGGCCGAAGTGATCGAACCGGGCTTCAAGTACAACCTGGCCGACATCAACGCCGCCATCGCTCTGGTGCAGCTGGAGCGTCTGGACGCCATCAATGCCCGCCGCACTGAACTGGCCCAGCATTACCTGGAACGCCTGGCCGGCAGCGCGGTGTTACCACTGGCACAGCCGCAGTACGACCAGCAGCACGCCTGGCATCTGTTCATCCTGCGTATCGATGCCGAGCGCTGCGGTCTTGACCGCGACGCCTTCATGAAAGCCCTGCAGGCGCAGAACATCGGCAGTGGCATTCATTTCATCGCCACGCACCTGCACAGCTATTACCGCCAGCGTTTCCCCGATGTGATCCTGCCCAACACCGAGTGGAACTCTTCGCGCCTGTGTTCCATCCCGCTGTTCCCGGACATGACCGTGGCCGATGTCGACCGCGTGGTCAGCGCCATTGAATCGGCCATCGGATCGGCCACTAAAGCCGGGGGGCCAGCCCGTTCATGAAACCCTACCCTATCCATCGCGTGTCGATCGTCATCCCGGTCTACAACGAAGAACAAAGCCTGCCTGAGCTTTTGCGTCGCACTGAAGCGGCCTGCGCGCAACTGAACGTGCCGGCGGAAATCATTCTGGTGGACGACGGCAGTCGGGATGACTCCGCCGAGATCCTGCTTCAAGCCAGTCAGCGCGAGGGCAGCCCTGTGGTGGCGGTGATCCTGAACCGCAACTACGGCCAGCACGCCGCGATCATGGCCGGTTTTGGCCAGTGCAAGGGCGATCTGGTGATCACCCTGGATGCCGACCTGCAAAACCCGCCGGAAGAAATTCCGCGTCTGGTCACCCTCGCCCAGCAGGGTTACGACGTGATCGGCACCGTGCGCGGCAATCGCCAGGACTCGGCGCTGCGCCGCTGGCCATCGAAGCTCATCAACCTGGCCGTGCAACGCTCCACGGGCGTCGCCATGACCGACTACGGCTGCATGCTGCGCGCTTACCGGCGCAGCATCGTCGACGCCATGCTTGCCTGTACCGAACGCAGCACCTTCATCCCGATTCTGGCCAACAGCTTTGCCCGTCACACCACTGAAGTAGTGGTCGAGCATGCTGAGCGTGAGCATGGCGAATCGAAGTACAGCGCGATGAAGCTGATCAACCTGATGTTTGACCTGATTACCTGCATGACCACCACGCCTTTGCGGTTGCTGAGCATCATCGGCTTTAGCATGGCGTTCCTGGGCATTGCCTTCGCCACCCTGCTGATCGTGCTGCGCCTGATGTTCGGTGCCTCCTGGGCCGGTCACGGCACCTTTGTGCTGTTTGCCGTGCTGTTCGTGTTCACCGGCGGGCAGTTCATCGGCATGGGCCTGTTGGGTGAATACCTGGGCCGCATGTACAGCGACGTTCGCGCACGTCCGCGCTACTTCATCGAAAAAGTCGTGCGCAGCACACCGCCTGCGCCCGTCAGCAAAGTCGATTCCCCTGCTCTCCTGAACAAGGTTGCCCCATGAGTCTGAAAGCCGTTGTTTTTGCCTATCACGATATCAGTTGCGTCGGTATCGAAGCCCTGCTCAATGCGGGCTACGAGATCTCGGCCGTGCTGACCCACGCCGATGATCCCAGGGAAAAGACCTTTTTTGGCTCCGTGGCGCAACTCTGCGCCCAGCACGACATCCCGGTGCATGCGCCGGAAGACGCCAACCACCCGCTGTGGATCGAGCGCATCGGCAAACTGGCTCCGGATTTCATCTTCTCGTTCTACTACCGCCACCTGCTCAGCGAAAACCTGCTGGCCTGCGCCAGGAACGGCGGCTTCAACCTGCATGGTTCGCTGCTGCCGAGCTATCGGGGTCGCGCGCCGGCCAACTGGGTGCTGGTCAACGGCGAGACCGAAACCGGCGTGACCCTGCACCGCATGGTCAAGCGTGCTGACGCTGGCGCCATCGTTGCCCAGCAACGCATCGCCATCAGCGCCACCGACACCGCCCTGACCCTGCACGGCAAACTGCGCGCCGGCGCCGCCGACCTGCTCTCGGAAACCCTGCCGCTGTTGGGCAAAGGGCAATTGCCGGGCGTGGAACAAGACGAATCGTAAGCCACTTATTTTGGCCGCCGCACCGCTGCCGATGGTCTGATCGACTGGCAGCGCCCAGCTTCGCAACTGCACAACCTGGTGCGCGCCGTGACTCAACCTTACCCCGGCGCCTTCTGCCCGGTGGGCGAGCACAAGCTGATCGTCTGGGCCTCGAAAGTGCAGGCCGGCAACGAAGGCCAGCTGCCAGGCAGCGTGATCAGCTGTGAACCGCTGCGCATTGCCTGTGGCGAAGACTCGCTGGTGATCACCGCCGGTCAGCGCGGCGACGAAGGCCTGTACCTGAGCGGCCCGCAACTGGCGCGCGAGTTTGGCCTGGTGGAAGGTTCACGCCTGCTGGGCGGCGAAAAACGCCGTCAGGTGCGCCGCACGCGGGTGCTGATCCTCGGCGTCAACGGGTTCATCGGCAACCACCTGTCCGAGCGTCTGCTGCAGGATGACCGATACGAGATCTTCGGCATGGACATCGGCTCCGACGCCATCGAGCGCCTGCGCAGCCACCCGAACTTCAACTTCATCGAAGGCGACATCAGCATCCACACCGAGTGGATCGAATACCACATCAAGAAATGCGACGTGGTGCTGCCGCTGGTGGCCATCGCAACGCCCATCGAATACACCCGCAACCCGCTGCGTGTGTTCGAGCTGGACTTCGAAGAAAACCTGAAAATCGTCCGCTACTGCGTCAAGTACAACAAGCGCGTGATCTTCCCCTCGACCTCGGAAGTCTATGGCATGTGCCAGGAACCGAGCTTCAACGAGGACACCTCCAACCTGGTGGTCGGTCCGATCAACAAACAGCGCTGGATCTACTCGATTTCCAAGCAGCTGCTGGACCGGGTGATCTGGGCTTATGGCCAGAAAGGCCTGCAATTCACCCTGTTCCGTCCGTTCAACTGGATGGGCCCGCGTCTGGACCGTCTGGACTCGGCGCGCATTGGCAGCTCCAGGGCCATCACCCAGCTGATCCTGCACCTGGTGGAAGGCACGCCGATTCGCCTGGTCGACGGCGGCGCGCAAAAACGCTGCTTCACCGACGTGGCCGACGGCATCGAAGCCCTGGCGCGGATCATCGAAAACCGCGACGACCGCTGCAACGGTCAGATCATCAACATCGGCAACCCGGATAACGAAGCCAGCATCCGTCAGCTGGGCGAAGAGCTGCTGCGTCAGTTCGAGGCTCACCCGCTGCGCCACAACTTCCCGCCGTTCGCCGGTTTCCGTGAAGTCGAGAGCCAGTCGTTCTACGGCAAGGGCTATCAGGACGTCAGCCATCGCAAGCCGAGCATCGACAACGCCCGCCGCCTGATCGAATGGCAGCCGACCATCGAGCTGAGCGAAACCATCGGCAAGACGCTGGACTTCTTCCTGCGCGAAGCCATGACCGAGAAGGCGCAAGCACATTGATCCAGGCAGGCTTGCGTATTGATGTCGACACCTACCGCGGCACCCGGGATGGCGTGCCGCGTCTGCTGGACGCGCTCGACGAGGCCGGGATCAAGGCGACGTTCTTTTTCAGCGTGGGGCCGGACAACATGGGGCGCCACCTGTGGCGTCTGGTGCGGCCGCAGTTCTTCTGGAAGATGCTGCGTTCCAAGGCCGCGAGCCTGTACGGCTGGGACATTCTGCTGGCCGGCACCGCTTGGCCCGGCAAGCCGATTGGGCGTGATCTGGGGCCGTTGATGCGCCGGGCGCAGGAGGCTGGCCATGAGGTCGGCCTGCACGCCTGGGATCATCACGGCTGGCAGGCCAACGCCGGGCGCTGGACGCCCGCGCAGTTGACCGAACAGATCGGCCGTGGCGTCGACACCCTTACCGATATTCTCGGCAAACCCGTCACCTGTTCGGCCGCTGCTGGCTGGCGTGCCGACGAGCAGGTGGTACAAGCCAAGCAGGCCTTCGGTTTCCGCTATAACAGCGACTGCCGGGGCCACAGCCTGTTCCGCCCGCTGCTTGCCGATGGTCAACCCGGCACGCCACAGATTCCCGTGGACCTGCCGACCTTCGACGAGGTGGTCGGCCCGCAACTGGAAGCCAGTGCGTTCAACGATTACCTGCTGCGCCAGTTCAAACCGGCGAAACTGAACGTCTACACCGTGCATGCCGAGGTCGAAGGCATCGTCATGGCCGAGCCGTTCCGGCAACTGCTGCGTCAGGCGAAAACCGCTGGCGTGCAGTTCCAGCCGCTGGGCGATCTGCTGCCAGCGTTCCCGCAGACCTTGCCCCAGGGGCATCTGGTGCGCGGCGCATTGCCCGGGCGTGAAGGCTGGTTGGGAGTGCAGCAACCATGAACCGCCAACAATCGATTCTGTGGCTGCTGGCGGCGTTTCTTTTGGCCTACGTGCTGCCCCTGGGTTTTCACGGTTTGTGGATTCCCGACGAAACCCGTTACGCGCAGATCAGCCAAGAAATGCTGCACAGCGGCAACTGGGCCGCGCCGCATTTCATGGGCCTGCGTTATTTCGAAAAACCTGCTGGCGGTTACTGGCTGATCGCCCTGGCCCAGGCCGTGTTCGGCGAGAACCTGTTCGGCGTGCGCTTCGCCTCGGCCCTGAGCACCGGGCTGACGGTGCTGCTCACTTATCTGCTGGCCGGCAAGCTGTGGAATGACCCGCGCAAGAGCTTTGCCAGCGCCCTGCTGCTGATGAGCTTCATGTTCGTGGCGGGCCAGGCCGGTTACGCCAACCTCGATCCGCAGTTCACGTTTTGGGTGAGCCTGTCGCTGACAGCCTTCTGGTACGCCGTCCACAGCGTCGGCAAGCCGCGCGTGCTGTACTGGGCGCTGCTGGGTGTGGCGTGCGCCATGGGCTTCATGACCAAGGGCTTTCTGGCCCTGGCATTGCCGGTGATCGTCGCCCTGCCCTACATGATCTGGCAGCGGCGCCTGCGCGAACTGCTGACGTTCGGGCCTATCGCGATCGTGGTCGCGGCGGTGGTCTGTCTGCCGTGGGTGCTGACCGTGCACCTGCGCGAGCCGGACTTCTGGCGGTTCTTCTTCTGGCACGAGCACATCCGCCGTTTCGCAGGCAGCAACGCCCAGCATGACGAAGCCTGGTGGTTCTACCTGCCGTTGCTGGTGGTCGCGTGCATTCCGTGGGCGACTCTGCTGCCGATCACGTTCAAGCAGGCCTGGCAACAGCGTCGCCTGAGTGAGAGCGGCTTTCTGCTACTCTGGCTGCTGGTGCCGCTGGCGTTTCTCAGCATCAGCAACGGCAAGCTGCCGACCTACATCCTGCCGTGCCTGATGCCCCTGGCTTTGCTGATGGGCAACGCGCTGGCCGATCGTCTGAGCACTGGCAAAGGCCTCGCCCTGCGCCTCAACGGCTGGCTCAACGCCGGGTTTGGCGTCGTGGCACTGGCGGCACTGCTGTTCATGCAGGTCAAGAAGACGGTCTACGACCAGGAGCCTCAACACCTGACCCTGGCGATTGTGGTGCTGCTGACCTGGGTAATGTTCAACGCCTTGCAGGGCCTCAAGCCCCTGCGTTTCTGGGCAATCCCGGCATTGGGCGCCTGGCTTACGATCGCCCTGATTCCGATGGCACTGCCCAACAGCGTGGTGTTCAACAAGAACCCGGATCAGTTCGTCGCGCGCCATCAGGCAGAACTGGCCGCCACGACCCATCTGCTGAGCAATGACCTCGGCGTGGCTGCGGCGTTGTCTTGGCGCCTCAAACGCAACGACGTGGTGTTCTACGACACCCGTGGCGAACTGGAATATGGCCTGGCTTATCCGCAGACCATCCCTCGCGAAGTGGACTGGCATCAGGTGCAAGGCTGGATGACCGAAGCCCGCCGTCAGGGTTCGGTGGGTGTGGTGATGCGCGGCGACGGCAAGGATCAGCAGTACGAACTGAGCCTGTTGCCCAGCGACGGCAAGCAATACCAGGAAGGCAATCTGCTGATCCTGATCTTCGACAGGACGCCGTCATGACCTTTGTCCTGCTGCTCAGCGCCTGCCTGCTGACCTGTTTCGGGCAGATCGCGCAAAAGCTCACCGTCGAACAATGGGGCGGCTTCTTCCCCGGCCTCGGCCAAGCGTTGACCAGCGTCTGGCTGTGGGCGGCGCTGGCGTGCCTGGGTGGCGGCATGCTGCTGTGGCTGCTGGTGTTGCAGCGTCTGGACGTCGGCATCGCCTACCCCATGCTGGCGCTGAACTTCGTAATCATCACTCTGACCGGGCGCTACGTGTTCAACGAGTCAGTGGACCGTCGTCACTGGCTGGGCCTGGCGATGATCCTGATCGGCGTGATGCTGCTGGGGCGTCAGGCATGAACGTCTCGACCTTGAGTTTTTCGGCCGCCCGACGTCGTGGCCTGACCCTCGCGCTGTGCAGTGTGGCACTGGTCAGTGCCGCGCAACTGGGCATGCGCTGGAGCATGGTGCGCCTGCCGCCACCGGAGCAGTGGCTGCCCGCGGTGCAGACCGGCAGTGTCGACGTCACGGCCCTGGGCGTGGTGCTGGCCGCCATCGCCGCCTATGCCCTGTCGATGCTGTGCTGGCTGGGCGCGCTGCGTGATCTACCGCTTAGCCGTGCCTATTCGCTGCTGAGCATCAGCTACGCGCTGGTCTACCTGCTGGCAGCGTTTCTTCCCGTTTTCAACGAAGCACTCACCGTTCCCCGAACGGTGGGCGTAACCCTGATCGTGCTCGGTGTGGTAACGATCAATTTCCGACGTGACAGCGATCACGGCGCCAAGGAGTTGTCCCGATGAAAATCAGCGTCTTCGGCAGCGGTTATGTGGGCCTGGTGCAGGCCACTGTTCTGGCAGAAGTGGGCCACGATGTGGTGTGCATGGACATCGATCCGGCCAAGGTCGAGCAATTGAGCAAAGGCCACGTGACCATCTACGAGCCGGGCCTGGAAAGCCTGGTGCGGGAGAATCTGGAAGCCGGCCGGCTGCACTTCACGGGGGATGAAAAGCGCGCGGTCGAACACGGCGAGGTGCTGTTCATTGCGGTGGGTACGCCTTCGCGGGCCGATGGCTCGGCGGATCTGAGCGGCTTCTTCGCCGTGGGTGAATCCATCGCCCGTCATCGTCTGGAGCCGGTGATCATTGTCGAGAAGTCGACCGTGCCGGTGGGCAGCGGCGACGCTCTGCGCAGCCACATCGAGCATCACCTGCGTCAGTCGGCGCGGCTGCTCAAGTTCGACATCGTCTCCAACCCTGAATTGCTCAAGGAAGGCTCGGCGGTCAAGGACTGCCGTCGCCCGGACCGCATCGTCATCGGCAGCGGCAACCCGGAGGTTTTCCCGGTGATGCGTGAGCTCTACGCGCCGTTCAACCGCAACCACGACCGCATCATGTTCATGGACCTGCGCAGCGCCGAGCTGACCAAATACGCCGCCAACTGCATGCTGGCGACCAAGATCAGCTTCATCAACCAGATCGCCGAACTGGCCGAGCATCTGGGTGCGGACGTTGAGTCCGTGCGTCTGGGCATCGGTGCCGATTCGCGCATCGGCTACGACTTCATCTATCCCGGCTGCGGCTATGGCGGTTCGTGCTTCGGCAAGGACATCCGCGCGCTGATCCACAGTGCGCGAGAAGCCGGTTGCTCCAACGACCTGCTGAACGTCGTCGAGGACATCAACGAGCGGCAGAAACACAAGCTGTTCGATCGGGTGAACGCGTTCTACAAGGGCGAACTCAAGGGCAAGACCTTCGCGTTGTGGGGCCTGGCGTTCAAACCCAACACCGATGACATGCGCGATGCGCCGAGCCGTGTGCTGATGGAAGCCCTGTGGGCCGCAGGCGCCACCGTTCGCGCGTACGACCCGGAAGCGATGCAGGAAACCCAGCGTCTGTACGCCGACCAGCCGAACCTGATGCTGATGGGCACGCCGGAATCGGTGCTGCTGGGCGCCGATGCGTTGATCGTCTGCACCGAATGGCAGCAGTTCAAGGCTCCGGATTTCGACCTGATCCAGCAGCGTTTGAAGGCGCCGGTGATCTTCGACGGGCGCAACCTGTACGACACCGAACGCATGGCCAAACGCGGCTTCCAGTACTACCCGATCGGCCGCGGCGACTCCTGTAACCTGCCCATCCCCCAGCAACAATGGGCGCCGTATGAGTTACTGACCAATCACCACGCGGTCTGATACGACGCCCCAGGCTTGACCACACGGCTTGCCCGTGGCGGCGACCCAACCGTCGCTGCCACGGGCAAGCCGTGCTGCTACAGGGGGTTTATGTCGAGCCCGAGATTTGGGTCCGACGCAGGATTATTGCCCATCGCCGAACCTGTAGGAGCAAGAGGGGATCGGACGCGAAGCCGAGTCAGCATTCGCTTTTGATCTTGATCTTCGTACGAAATGGTTCAGACACCGCAGAACGCGACTTGGGTGCAGGCCGAACGCAGGCGGCGCGCAGTGGGCCGAGCGACATGGATGTCGCGAGAGCCGCCCCCGGCCATGGATGGCCGATGGCGGCGGGCCCCCGGAGCAATGCCGGAGTGAGGGCATGCCGAGCCTAGGCGAGGC
>Ga0157373_10003870_pt1 | contig 11312 bp, 10 predicted proteins | sample C65metaG_FD_113460 | JGI IMG/M metagenome (GOLD analysis project Ga0157373, IMG submission 113460) | Corn rhizosphere microbial communities from Kellogg Biological Station, Michigan, USA - C6-5 metaG | ecosystem: Host-associated > Plants > Roots > Rhizosphere > Soil | place: USA: Michigan...
GCTTGAGCTCAACTACATCGCCCCCTCGTTGGGTTACAATTTCTGACAGCGGCAACTGTGCAATTTCTGAGATTGGTCCCCAGTGAATATTCCTTAATTGATAAGTGAGAAAATCTGTGGTCGTTGCCGCTTTCCCCGTAGTCGCTGCTTTTTCATCAATCGCCGCTGATTGATAGCGCATCAATCGTGCATAGACGTCGCGCACAAGCTTCTCTTCGGCATTCATGGCCTGAGGCTGAGTCAAAAGCTGCTTTTGCGCCAAGGCCGTCGTCGTTGCCCGTGCTGCCGGCGCACGTCTCTGGCCGCGCTGATCATTCGGCCGATTGGCCGCGTCCCTTGATCGGGTGGTGGCCGCGGACCACGAGCCTACCAGCAACAGAGCCAATGTCAGACTAGCCGAGACTCTTCGCACGTTGTTCATGATTGCCTTCCTCCGCAAGGTTTCCGACAAACTTCAAGCGTCTACTGCGGCGCTCTGCTACTTGTTGTTTTTGCGCGGCACTGCCTTGTGAATGTCATGAAGAAATGAGACGGCGCTCATCTTTCGATACTTCACACTGACTGGATCGTCCGGCGTCACATCCGCAGGCTCGACAACTCCGTTCGTTAATGCAAACAGACCTTGACCTTCAGAGACCAACCGCTGACCCTTGAAAGCAGAGTCTTTGCTTTTGGTCTTCAGAAACAAAACATAGAGACCGCCATCTTCAGGCTGCTTGAAACCAACGGGCGCGATGACCGCAAACGTTTTGTCCGCGAATCTGTGCGTGCCGCCCGGCAGGCTAACAAGCAGAGACGCGCCTCTCGGCGATTCGCCTTTGATCACTTCCTGCACTTTCACCAGAAAGTCCGAGGTGATAAACCGCTCGTCCGATGTCAAATTAGCCTTATGACTGAGTACTCGCCCGACAACGATCAGGTCGCTTCGTTTTGCAAGCTCTTCGACGTTTGGATAAATCGTTCCGCGCTCAGGCTTGTACTTCAGAACGTACTTGCCACCCGCCTTCTTGGTTTGTTCATAAAGCGTCACTCTGGGCTTCGTGTCTTTGGTTTTGGCAGTCTGGGCGACAACGGCTGCGCCGCCCGCGACCGCTATCAAAGTTAGTCCTATCAGTAACACTTTCGGTCGAATGTTCCTCTGCATCACGTAACCTCCTAACCTAGTTAGCGAATGCCTCTTCCTCGTAGCAGTAATCGTATTCGCAGCAGATTCCCCACCAGTCGTCACACCAGCAATCGCCCGTGTCCCAGCAACTGCCGCCGCCACCACCACCGCCGCCACCGCCGCCGCAGTACTCGCCGTAGCTGTAACAACTGGTGACTTCCTCGGTCCAATACCTTGAACTACAACTGCCCTCACATTCCTGGTAGTAGTCGCGATACGTCACAGTGCAATACTGATAGTAATAACCGTCGCAGTATTCGTAGTCGTACTGGTCAAAGCCGACTTCTTCCGGGTCATAACAAACACACACACTTGTATCGGCACAGGTGCAGGTGTTTTGGTCCCATTGCCGACCGGCGTCTATGCAAGCCTGTCGCTGAGACCCGGTGGGATCGCAACCGTAGTAACTGCAAGTGCAGGAAAAGGGATCCCACGAGCCGCCGTTATTGATGCAGGATTGTTGTTGCGACCCGGTTGGGTCACACCCGTATTCGCAGAAGCAGGAGGCAGAATCCCAATAGCCACCGTTGTTGATGCAGTTCCACTCCTCAGTGGAGCTACAACCGCAGGTCGCACAGTTCACGTTAGGTCCGCAGCCGGACGCCTGGAAGCAAGTACCGTCGAAGCATTCCCAATGTGGATCGGTGTCGCCCGCATTTAAACAACACGCGCCTTGCGGCGTTAGCGGCGCGTCTGGAGCAGCCGCATTCAGTGGGTCCGAAGCGGCGACCGGCCCCCGTGCGTCATTCGCGAACGAGCCTTGCGCCAGCCATGCAACCGTCACGACCAGCACCAACAATATGAGTGCTCTTTTCATTTTTGGGCCTCCTGAACCAGGCGCTACTTCAAGGCGTTGCTAACTCTTAATTCGGCTGAATACTTCTGTTTCGCGTTCGGCAGTTAACCGTCCCACCCACGATTGCTGCACCGTGCCGCTCTTATCCACAATCACCAGAGTCGGCGTGCCCCTGACTCCCAACGAGTCGAGCGTGGCCTGCGCAACGGCCGTAATCGGCACGTTCAGACCGGCCAGATACTGCTTGGCTGCGTTGGTGTCTTGCGGGAACACGGCGACCACGCGGACGTTCTTTCGGCCGGCGAGCTCCTGCGTCAGCTTTTGGTAAAACGGAGCGCTCTCAGTGCAGAAGTAACATTTATCTGAAAGTGCGAGGACGACGGTTTGATCGCTGTCGGTCCAATTTACGCCAGGTATGGCAATCTGGGTTCCGGCGGCCGGGCCGGCCGGCGCGTTGCGTCCGCTATCACGTGGACCAGCCTGAGTTCCATCGGTCGGACGCACAATGGTGGCAACCGGTGTCGCTGGACGGAGTAAGTAGTTCTTGACCAAAACAGTCGCGCCAATGAGAGCTACCGTGATGATCGAAAGATTGGTTGCGATTTCGATGGTTCTTGCGAGCTTGCTTTTTTTGTCTTCCATGGTGGCCCAGAAATTAGAACGAGGCTGCGCACCTTTCAAGCATCTTCCCTTGCTTGAAGTGGCTATCTTTTGCTGTATGTGGCTAGTGCACGATCCGGCCCGAAAGGACGAGACTACTAAGCCCGAGATCGCGATGGTGGAACGCCGAACGCGCGCTTGAACTGGTGAGTGAAATAGCTGTCGCTGCTGATACCAACCGCGGCTTTTACTTCTTTGACGGTGTGATTGTTTGTCGCGAGAAGCTCCTTCGCTTTTCGCAGCCTCAGCGTTTGCAGGTAAACGGTAGGGGTCACTCCAACTTCCGCTTTGAACTTGTGGCGCAGGCGCGAAGGCGACAGACCAGTTACCCGGGCCATAAATGCCAGCGACAATGGTCGGTGCGGCTGTTCCTCGATGTACGAGATGAGGCGCTGAATTCTTATATCCATTAATTCAATGCGTCGCACTGCTGAACAGAACTGAGACTTGTGAAATCGAAGACGCCGTAACGCGGTCGGAACATTTCGTCCGAAGCAATGAACAACTGGGGAGATGGAACGAGGAGTTGTACAGGGGGAGAAGCTTGGTTACGCGGAGACGATAGTGGAACCAGGGTGGTCTGTCGGCCACTTTACTGACTTAGTCGGTTAAGTAACACAACAAAATGTAACGAAATGAAAGAGGGCTTGTGCTAAGCGGCTAGAAAGCGGCTGATCTCGTTTGTCACGATCCCATAGCATTCGCAGGCGGCGGATTCCAATCCCGGCCGGTTAAGAATTGTGATTTTGCCCCTGCGATAACGAATCAATCCTGCGTCCTGCAGCTTGTTAGCAGCAACGGTAACAACCGTCCTCGGAGTACCCAGCATTTGAGAGATGAATTCCTGCGTGAGGGAAAAGGTTTGGTTTCTGACTCGATCGTCTATCACCAGCAGCCAGCGACCCAACCTTCTTTCTACTGTATGAAAGCGATTACAGGTGGCCGATTGTGAAATCTGAGCGATGAGCGAATGAGTAAAACCCAGCAAGAGCTCTTGAAGTTTACCATTGCGATTAAACTCGAGCTTGAGCACCTCTGAATTGATTCTCAAGGCTTCAGCCGGAATCTGAACCATGCCCCGGTGAAGTGCCAGACCGGCTTTGAGAATTATCGGAATACCGAGCATGCCCTCGTTACCAACCATTGCCACCTCGACTGTTTCTCCATCTTCGGTCATTCCGAGCAGAGAAATCACGCCCTTCAGCGGAAAGTGGGCATAAGGGATGCAGGCTCCGACGTCGAACAGAATTTTACCCCTCGGGAGATGAACGACTTCCAGATGTGGAATCAGACGTTCGTACTCGGCACGAGGGAGGGCGGCAAGAAGCCGATTGTCGGCTGGATTACTCATTCCTATGGGTGTCGGCATGAGCAGTTCCCTTTCAATATTTCCGTGAGACCGGGCTACAAAAATGGAGCGGGCGACGAGGCTCGAACTCGCAACTTTCAGCTTGGGAAGCTGACACTCTACCATTGAGTTACGCCCGCTCGAAAAGTGAGGAAAAGATAGTTAAGGATCTGATTCGTGTCAATCCGCGCTGATCCGCGGTTTGATGAAATCCTTGATGAGGTCGTCCCAGCGGCCCTGCGATTTCAGTATTAACTCGATCACTTCACGAACCGCGCCAAAGCCACCCGGCGCTTCTGTTACGTAATGCGCGGATTCGCGCGCCTCGTGGGCTGCGTCCGCGACGGCGATGCCGAGACCTGATTGCAGCATCAAGGGGACGTCGTTCAGGTCGTCGCCGATGTACGCGACTTCGGCATTCGCAACATTCGCCTGGGCCAATACGTCAGCGAATGCCTGCACTTTATTTTCGTGTCCCTGAATGACGAACGACATGCCGAGCTTGTGCGCACGAGTCTCGACGGCCTTCGACGTTCGCCCCGAGATGATCCCCGATCTCAAACCCGCGCGATGCAACAACTCGATCCCGAGCCCGTCGCGCGTGTGAAATCCCTTCTGCTCCTCGCCGTCTGCAAACAGCCAGATGCGGCCGTCAGTCAACACACCATCGCAATCCATCAAGAGCAACTTGATGCGCGCGGCACGTTCCTGGACGTCAGTGTTCATCGCACTTCGAAGAGCTCGATGCCGGCGAGTTTCAAGCCTGCCGGGGTTTTTGCAAGCATCAACACAGCCGTACCCGAACCAACCGTGCCGAGTTTGCTCGCACGGATTTGCACGTCCGCGGCGATGAGGTTTGCGTTGAGTTGTTCGGTGCGCACGACTTTCGTGTCCCACGCTTCGGTGCCGATGCTGGCGTTGATAAATCGCACCAGTTCGCCGGAAACGATGCGCGATTCCAGTTCCGCCTTCTTGTTGCTGACGACTGCCTGGGCGAGTTGCGCGACAAATGCACGCACAGTCTCGTCAACCGGCGGTGCATTGTTCGCGGCTGCTTCCGCGCGAATGCGCGCCGCACGCGCCGCCAACGACGATGGATAATCACGACTCGCAATGACAGCGTCGTTGAAAAGCTTCGCTGCTTCAGCAGGCTGGTTGCGCTTCATTGCAATCTCACCGAGTCCGATGTTGGCCCAGGCGAGCGTCGCTGCAAACGGCAGAGGCTCTTCGAGTGCTGTGCGAAAGAGTTTCTCGGCGTCTTCAATCCGGTTCTCACCGAGCAACGCACGCGCGAGAATGATCTGCGCTTCCTGAAAACGTGGCGCGCTCGCAAGCATGGCGCGCGCTGTCGCTTCCGCCTTTGCAAAATCCTGAGCGCCGAGTTGCAACGACGCCTCATTCAACGCCTGAGACAGATCCTTAGCACGCGGCATCACGTCGTTGCCGTAGTCGAGTTGCGGATAAAGCTTGTCAGGATCAACTTCGACGCGCACGAGCTTCGACGGCGTCTTGAAAACTGCTTCGCCAAAATTCTTCGCCGGTATAGTCGCTTCCGCTCGCACTTCCTGCCCCTGCTCAGTTGTCGCTAAAACCGGAACCGTGACGTCAATCGAACCGATATTGCGCAACGCCGCTACCCAATCAGCGCCACGTTGCACGGGCAGGCCGACCATCAGATCAGTATCGACTACTTGATCGAGCTGTTGGTCTACCAACACCTTCAGACTGTCGCCGCCACGTGTCGCGAGTGCTTCACGGACGGCCGCAAGATTCAACCCATTCACATCGGTCTTGGCCGCCTGTAACGCGGCGCGCAATACAGTCATCAACTCCGCTCGACCAAGCCGCCGATCGACGAGACGCCAGAACATCGCGCCGCGATTCGGCACTGACGCGAAGTAAGTACTGTCCAATGGCGTCGTACGCGCGAGTGGACCATCACGCTGCGCGACTGTCGCATAAGCGAGTCGCTGCCGGTACAACTCCGACTTCACCGCATCCGCGCCAAACTGCTTTTCAAGAAACTGCGTTGCGAGGTAACGCACCAGCGCATCGCGTAACACACCGCCGCCCTCGCCGTAAACAGGTGTTTGACCGCCGATCCAAAGTCTGGCAACTGTTTCGGCGACCGAGAGCGCGGTCGCGGCATCGAGTTTCGGCAGGCGCAGCGCGTCGGCGTCGATAAGGGCTGTACCACCGTCGTTAAAACCCGCGCCTCTACGCACCGCAACTAATCGGAGCGGCGTGTCGGGTGCTGGTCCAAGCGCGGCCGCGTAGAAAGCACGCGCAGCCGCCGTGAACGCCATCAACCCTTCCGCGTGCTTGCGCTGCTCAGCGTCCGCGCCTTTCTCGAGCAGGACGATCACGCCTTTTGCGTCAGCGGCGCCTTCGAGTTTGTCCCAATCACCTTGTACAAAGAACGGCTCTGCATGCAGCGACTGATCAAACGTTCCAGCAGCCTTCTCAACACCTGAAGAAATCGCGTTTGGAATGTTGACGGTCAAATGAAAGGGGGCCGTGTCAGCGCCGCGCGGCGAGTACGGCGTGTTCGGCATCGGATACCAGAACGACAACGGCAAGAACTGCGTTGCGATCGGACTGATTGCACTGAGCCCGCTGTTGCTCTCAACTGGAAGCGTGTAAGTCACGGCTACGGAAACGCTGCCGTTCGGAGCAACGGACGCAGGCAACGAGACCTCGATTTGTTGCAGCTCACCGCGCGGAGTTGGCCGGACGATCGCGGCCGCACCGCCGACGGTCACTGATTTCACAGTCGCTTTGGAATTGAGACGCAGAGTCAGAACTCGACCTGATGCTGAGCCGACGTTCGTCGCGTTGATAGTTGCGACGCTGCTGAGCAAACGTTCCGGCTGTTGGACGTTTGCGTTGATATCAAACGAAGTGACCTGCCAGACAACGCCCGCTGGGGCTTGCGCGCCTGCGTGTGGCGCGAGACACAGTATGAGCGCAAGTAAAAGAGTTGTTTTCATAGTTACGGATTAAGAACCGGGCGCACTAAGTATGCCGAGTATTAACAAGCTGATGTATGTCGCGCAACATCAGAAGCAACGGCGCGAGGCGTTCGAGCGGCAGTGCATTTGGCCCGTCTGACAACGCTTTTTCCGGGCAGTCATGCACTTCCATGAAGACCGCATCGACTCCACACGCTACTCCTGCACGCGCAAGCGGTTCGATGTATTCCGATTGTCCGCCCGTTGCATGACCAAGCCCGCCCGGCAGTTGCAGCGAATGCGTCACATCAAACACAACCGGCACGCCAAACTCGCGCATGATCGGAAACGAGCGCATGTCGACGACGAGATTGTGATAACCAAAACTGGCGCCGCGTTCCGTCAACAACAGCTTCTCACAACCTACCTCGCGGGCTTTGTCGACGATGTTGCGCGCGTCCTGCGGCGCGAGAAACTGGCCTTTCTTGACGTTAACTGCCTTTCCGGATTTCGCGGCCGCCACGATCAAGTCAGTCTGCCGCGAGAGAAACGCAGGGATCTGAAGTACATCAACAACTTCAGCGACGCGCTCGACCTGCGAGACTTCATGTACGTCCGTAAGTACAGGAACATCGAGCTCTGCCCGCACGCGCTGCAAGACTTCGAGACCGGCGTCCATGCCGAGTCCGCGAAAGCTCTTGATTGACGATCGGTTTGCTTTATCGAACGACGACTTGAAGACGTAATCGAGGCCCGCGGCCTGCGCGCGATCGCGGCACTCACGCGCCATCATCATGGCATGCTCGGGTGATTCAACAACGCAAGGTCCGGCGATGATTGTGAGCCGGCCATCGCCAAACGTGGCATTGCCGACAGAGAAAGATGTAGACATATCGGATCGATAGAAGAAGTCATCCACAGATTACGCAGACTACGCAGATTTTCTTTGAATCCGCGTAATCTGCGTAATCTGTGGATTAATCAAAGCCCGAGTATACGCTTGACCTTGTCCAGAAATGAACCGGGCTCGGCTGGTTTTTCTACAGCAGGGGCAGGCTTACCGGCAGGTTGACCACCAAGAACTTTGATCTCGTTCGACCCGGAACTGAGCGCGCGTTTCTCCCGCAACCGCGAAATGTCAACAACCAGCCGTCCGGACGGCGACTCCACCCCAACGTCGCGCAGTTCCTGAATACCGGGCGCGCTCGTCACCGCGTGATGCTCGAGTCCGAGCCGCTCCGCAGCGTCGAGCAACTCACGTCGAAACTCTCCCGCATTCGCTTGTCGATCCGATGCTTGCTTCTCGAGCGCATGCAGGACGACGCGCTCGACGTCTTCCGGAATCGCCGCAACGATCTCGCGCGGCGCGTGCGGTGGAATGTTCGCGTGTTTCTCCGCGATCTCAGCGGGTGTCGTACCAGAGAAAGGCACCGTGCCCGCCAACATCTCATAGAGAATGACACCGAGACTGTAAACGTCCGCCGCCGGAGTCAACTCGTGGCCGTTGTGTTGTTCGGGCGACATGTAACGAGGTGTGCCGATGACTGTGTTGGGTTGGGCCAACACCGGCGCATCTTCGTCGTCGTCCGCGGAAAACGTCGCGATACCGAAGTCGAGCACTTTCACGACCGCGGGCTGGTCTGCACTCTGCGTAACGAGAATATTCGACGGTTTCAGATCGCGATGAATAATCCCGGCGACATGAGCCGCGGCAACAGCGTCAGACGCTTGCAGCATGATCGAAGTGGCGCGTGCGGTTTCGAGCGGCGCTTCCCTGTTGAGAATCTCGCGTAACGTTCGTCCCTCGAGCAACTCCATGACGATGTAATGGACGCCTTCCGAAGTTTGTCCGAAGTCCGTGACTGAAACTGCGTTCGGGTGACACAGCTTTACCGCCGCTCGTGCCTCTGCCTGGAAGCGATTTCGCGCCGCTTCATCTTCGACCAGCCGCTGATGCAGAAACTTGATCGCAACGGGACGGTCCATCGACAGGTGGCGCGCACGATAGACTGCGCCCATGCCGCCCGCACCGACGGGTTCCTCAACGAGATACTTGTCGTCGAGCGTCCGGCCTACAAACGGGTCCGTTGCGGACGATGTCCTTTGTGGATCGATCATTTATTTGAGGTGAGGTCGTCTGGGCGGGCCAAATTTTACCTTTTTTTAGCCACGAAGAAGCACAAAAAGTGAAAAATGTTTCCTGCGGGTTCTTGCGTTTTTTGCATAAAAATCTTTGTGCTTGTTGTGCCTTTCGGTGCCTTGAATTCGTTACGTTTTCGTAGCCTCAGTCGCCGGTGGTGGCAGTCAATCGTTCATGAACCACCAAATCGATGTCTCCATTCTTCTCCATCGAGGTCTCAGAGTGCAAACGATTTTCGTGCGCGGCGCGGACAAAAGACGCGAACAGCGGATGAGCATTGAGCGGCTGCGACTTGTATTCAGGATGGAACTGGCAGCCGATGAACCACGGATGCACGTCGCGCGACAGCTCGATCATCTCGACAAACTTACCGTCCGGTGAAACACCACTGAACACGAGCCCTTCCGTTTCCAACCTCTGCCGAAACTCAGGATTGAATTCGTAACGATGTCGATGACGCTCGCTGATCTCATCAACACCACCATAAACCTGCTGGACCAACGAACCAGGCGCGAGCCGGCACGGCCACGCTCCGAGTCGCATCGTTCCGCCTAACTCTTCAACGTCCACGAGGTCTCGCAGTTTGAAAATGATCGGGTGCGGTGTCTCGAGATCGAATTCAGTCGAATCAGCGTCCTTGAGTTCGCAAACGTTTCGCGCATACTCGATGCAAGCCGTCTGCATTCCCAAACAGATGCCGAAGAACGGCGTCCGCGTCTTGCGCGCGTAACAAATCGCGCGAATCATTCCGGCAACACCGCGCTTACCAAATCCACCCGGCACGAGGATCGCGTCGAAGTCGCGCAAGCGATTTTCGTAATCGTCGTCCATCAACTCTTCCGACTCGATCCACTTCACGTCTACGCGGAGATTGTTTGCGACGCCGCCGTGCGTGAGCGCTTCGCGCAACGACTTGTACGAGTCTTCCAGCTCGACATACTTGCCGACGATCGCGATCGACGTTTCACCACCCGAAGGCTCACGAATCGTCGCCACGAGATTGCGCCACTCTGCGAGATCCGCCTGCGGGGCCTGTTGTTCGAGTCCGAGTTGCGACACGATCAAGTCGTCGAGTCCCTGTTCGTGGAATGCGAGCGGCACGTCGTAAATGGTGTCGACGTCCTGCGCACTGATTACGGCGGACTCTTTCACGTTACAAAACAACGCGATTTTGCCACGCAGGTCGCGTGACAAAGGCTTTTCCGAGCGGCACAGCAGAATGTCAGGCGCGATACCAATCTCGCGCAGGTCGCGGACCGAGTGCTGCGTCGGTTTCGTCTTCAGTTCACCAGCAGCGGCGATGTATGGCACGAGCGTCACATGAACGAACAGCGCATTTCCGGCGCCCTCTTCGTTACCCATCTGGCGAATGGCTTCGAGAAAAGGCAACGATTCGATGTCGCCGACCGTGCCGCCAATCTCGACGATGATCACGTCAGGCTTGTCCTTATCAGCAACTCGACGAACTGCTTCCTTGATCTCGTTGGTGATGTGCGGAATGACCTGGATCGTCTTGCCGAGATAATCGCCACGACGTTCTTTCTCGATCACTGAAAGATAGATTCTGCCGGTGGTCCAGTTGTTGGCTTTCGAGAGATGCGCGTGCGTGAAGCGTTCGTAGTGGCCCAGGTCGAGATCGGTTTCGGCGCCGTCGTCAGTCACGAAGACTTCGCCGTGTTGGAACGGCGACATCGTTCCCGGATCGACGTTGATGTACGGGTCGAGCTTGATCAGCGCGACGCGCAGGCCGCGACTCTCGAGTAAACATCCGATCGACGACGCAGCCAGGCCTTTGCCGAGGCTCGAAACCACACCACCAGTCACGAAAATATATTTAGGCATCACGTTCTCCATTGGTTACGTTGTCATCACCGGCTTCGGGAGGATCTCCGGATTCGTCTTCGCCGTTGTAACGTCCCTGCTTCAAATCTTCCAACACCTCGACCGCTTTCTCCTTCGACGGATCGAGTGCTTTTTGTAATCCGACCAGACTAGCGCCGAGCAGTCCTGGTCCTTCCTGCGCGCGCCGCTCAAATTCTTCAGTGGTGGCGCGGTACGGTTTGCTCAGTTGTGATAAGCCGAACAGCCCGCACAAAACGAGGAATGCGATGACGCCTAATCCGATCCAATCGCTCATAGTCTTTACCTCGTTGCGTCGACTAACTCTCTCACGCGCTCGAGATCTTCCGCGGTGTCGACGCCCGTCGAAGCTGCACACGCTTGAACCACTTTTATCTTGACGCCGTGGGCCA
>Ga0157373_10003871_pt1 | contig 11311 bp, 14 predicted proteins | sample C65metaG_FD_113460 | JGI IMG/M metagenome (GOLD analysis project Ga0157373, IMG submission 113460) | Corn rhizosphere microbial communities from Kellogg Biological Station, Michigan, USA - C6-5 metaG | ecosystem: Host-associated > Plants > Roots > Rhizosphere > Soil | place: USA: Michigan...
CCACGCGAAGTCGCCGCCTCCGAGTTCGATCTCAACTACATTGGTCTCGATGGAAACATCGCCTGCCTCGTCAATGGCGCCGGCCTCGCCATGGCCACCATGGACATCATCAAACACTTCGGCGGAGAGCCTGCCAACTTCCTCGACGTAGGCGGTGGCGCCTCCCGTGAGCAAGTCACCGCCGCCTTCAAGATCATCCTCAGTGATCCGAATGTGAAAGGCATCCTCATCAATATCTTCGGCGGTATCATGGACTGCAACGTCATCGCGGAAGGCGTCATCGCCGCCGCCAAGGAAACCGGCCTCCCCATCCCCCTTGTCGTCCGCCTGGAAGGCAACAACGTCGAGAAAGGCAAAGCCACCCTCGCCGCCTCTGGTCTGGACATCGTCGCCGCAGACACCCTCGCGGACGGAGCCCGGAAAATCGTCGCCGCTGTTGGCTGAACGTTCTACGGTCATGACCCAACGGCAATTTTACGACTGGCAGACCCTGGGGGGAGGCACTGATGTCTCCACTCTGGTATATGCCTTGGAAAAGCGTGAAATTCCGTGGTGCATGATTGGCGGTCTGGCTGTGAATCATTGGGCTGAGGAGCCTATGGCAACTGCTGATGTCGATCTGGTCATCGCAGCAGGCGCCGTGGAAGAGGCGGTCCAAGCATTCAAGGAAGCCGGATTTGTGGAAAACCGTTTTGAGTGGTCCGTCAATTTGAAGGGCCAGTCAAAGGTGAGCATTCAGATCAGCACGGAAGCCCTCTATCAGGATTTTCCATCCCGTGCTGTGCCTGCGGATGTCCATGGCATTCTCATGCGCGTGGCTAGTTTGGAAGATACCCTGCGGGGAAAAATCGCGGCCTACAGTGATTCGGCCCGCCGCCCCAGCAAGCGCCAGAAAGACCTTGCCGATATCGCCCGTCTCCTCGAAGCCCATCCACAACTCAAAAACCTGCTGCCGCCAAACGTTTCCGAACGACTCGAAGCCTGAAAACCGAACACTGAAATCTAGCAAACTTTTTTATGTCCATCCTCGTTGACGAAAACACCAAGCTCCTCGTGCAGGGCATCACCGGTAGCTTCGGTGCCCGCCACGCCTCACTCTCCCTCGCCTATGGCACCCAGCTCGTCGCCGGTGTGACCCCTGGCAAGGGTGGCCAGAAATTCGAAGACCAGGTGCCGATTTTCGACACCGTTTCCCAGGCTGTCGCAGAGACGGGTGCCACCGCCTCCGCCATCTTCGTGCCGCCACCATTCGCCGCAGATGCCATCCTCGAGGCAGCGGATGCCGGTGTGGACCTCATCGTCTGCATCACCGAAGGGATCCCCGTCATGGACATGATGCGCGTGAAGAATGCCCTGCGCGGCTCCAAGTCCCGCCTCATCGGGCCTAACTGCCCCGGCGTCGTCACTCCGGGCTATGGAGAAAAATCCCACGGCGGCTGCCGCATCGGCATCGCCCCCGGCTACATCCACAAGCGTGGCAATGTAGGCGTGGTCTCCCGCTCCGGCACCCTCACCTATGAGGCAGTCTGGCAGCTCACCCAGCTCGGCTACGGCCAGAGCACCTGCGTCGGCATCGGTGGAGATCCTATCAATGGCACCTCCCACCTGGACGTGCTGGAAATGTTCAACAACGACCCCGAGACCGAAGCCATCATCATGATCGGTGAAATCGGCGGCAATGCCGAGGTGGAGGCCGCCCGCTGGGCAAAGGACCACTGCAAGAAGCCTATCGCCGGCTTCATCGCCGGAGCCACCGCGCCTCCCGGCCGCCGCATGGGCCACGCCGGAGCCATCGTCGGCGGTGAGGAAGACACCGCACAGGCTAAAAAGCGCATCCTCGCGGAGTGCGGCATCGCCATTGCCGAAACTCCCAGCGACATGGCCACAACGCTCCTTGAGCGCTGGGGCAAGTAATTTCGGTTTTTTTTCTTAACCCAATCAGGGATTGAAAAAATCTCTGATTGGGCTTAATCTTTTTCATGCCTCAGACCTTGCCTCAAGTTTCTGAAAAAGAGTTGGATGCTTTTAAATCTCTTTTTAAGAAGCGTTATCCTACTTCATTAAGTGTAGAGTCCATATTGGATAGTGATGGAGATGAAGCTCTTGAAGTGACATTGACTTTTGCTGATAACGTAAAAGATGAAGATCTTAGATGGACTAATGTTAGTGAAGGATTGGAAGCCATCAGGCAAATGATCTGGGAAAGGGACGGAGGGTCTCGTTATGTTCACATGCGCCTTCGCCGTAAAAAGGAACTTAGTGGTGAACTATGAGCCTTTCTTCAGATTTGCTGGAACAAGCGCGTCATTTAGCAGCTCGCGATAAAAAAAAGCCAAAGCAAGCAAACTTGAGGCGTGCTGTTTCTACTGCTTATTACGCGCTATTCCATTATTTAGGAGAAGAAGCAGCAAAGGGATTAGCTGGTTCTACTGATCAAGAATTGAGGAATCTCGTTAGGAGAGCCTTGGTTCATGGTAAAATGAAAGATTTTTGTATCAAATTCAACGGGAATGCAAAATTTGCTGTGCCTGTTCTTCAAGAACTCGATAAAAAGCTCACAATTTCCACAAACAAAGAAATAGTTAAACTGTCTAAAGCTTTTTGCGATCTACAACATCAGCGGCACGAAGCAGACTATAATCTGGCTAAATTTGTTAATCGTCCTGAAGCATTGAATGCTTGTGATCAGGTGAAAGAAGCGATCGAGGCATGGGAAAAATTGAAACTAAGTGATCCTAAAATCACTGCTACCTTTTTAATTTCCTTACTTTTGTGGCCAAGCTTGAATGGTCGTTGATTCATTTTGAATCCGCGCCTCTATTTTTTGCCATTACTCCTCTCACAAGAACGACTGTCCAGAGCTCACGCTTCAGCATCTTGATCCGCGGGCTTACGGTACCATGGCGGCGGATTTCATCCGCCATGGCCAGAGTTTGATAGAGAGGCATGGCGGTTGGGAACCGCCGCCACGTTTTCAATGGCAGATCAGCGCCGGGTGCGGAGGGCCTGGCGGAGGTGTTCCACTTCCTGCATCAGGTTGAGGATGAGCTTGAGGCCGGAGAGGTTTGCGCCGCTGGTGAGGCGGAGGTGTTCCACCTGGCGGAGGGTGCGGAGGGCCTCGTCATCGAATTGTTCCTGCCGGGTGCGGATGAGGCCGTGCTGCTGATAGTGGAGGATGGTTTCCGAGGAAACACCGCTGAGTTTTGAAACGATTTCCAGCGTATAATGGGCATCGGTTTCCGGAAGGTGCGGGGAAGGATCGGTGCTCATGGCTCAGGCGTGGCGTGGGTTGAAGTTTGAGGCATCGCGAAGTTTCTCCCAGAGCGCGCGTTCCTCATCGGTGAGTTTGTTAGGCGACTGGATGGTGATGACGGCATAAAAATTCCCCCGCTCACCGGATTTTCCCATGGGCAGGCCCCGGCCGCGCACGCGGAGGTGTGAGCCGTTTTCAGATCCTGCGGGGATCTTGAGTTTGACGAGGCCATCGAGCGTGGGCACGGGGATTTCCGCACCGAGCACCGCCTCCCATGGGGCCAGGTTGAGATCGTGATAGAGATCGTGGCCCTCCGTGTGAAAGTCCGGGTGGGCGGCGTGGCGCACACGGAGATAGAGGTCTCCGGCTTCCGCACCCCCATGGCCCGGTTCACCCTCGCCCGGGACGCGGATGCGCTTGCCATCGGTGACACCGGCGGGGATGCGTACCTGAAAGGTCTGCGTGGCGCTTTTTCCCGTGCGGGGATCGGTAGTCTGGAGGGAGATGGAGCGGAGCGCGCCGTGCATGGCCTCCTCTAGGGTGACGAGGATATCTCCCTCAATGTCGCTGCCCTTTCGACTGCGGGTGCCTGCGGTGGCCTGGGAAAAATCCCCGCCGAAGCCGTAGCGGCTGGCCCCGCTGAAGTATTGCTCGAAGAAATCGCTGAAACCGGTGCCGCCGAAGTTGAATTCCTGGCCGCCTGCTCCTGCCTGCTGCCAGTCCGGTGGCGGGGCCTGGCCTGCGCTCTGCCAGCCTGCTCCCAGTTGATCATACTTGCGGCGTTTTTCCGGATCGCTGAGGACTTCATAGGCCTCGTTGATTTCCTTGAATTTCTCTTCGGCGGTGGCCTTGTCCTTTGCCACATCCGGGTGGTGCGTCCGCGCCTGTTTGCGAAAGGCTTTCTTGATTTCCTCCGGTGTGGCCTCCCTTTTCACGCCCAGAGTCTCGTAGTAGTCCTTAAAATCCACAGCCTACCATTCACTCATCCACGGGAACTCTCAACCTGGAAAATCGCCGTTTCCGCCATCGCCAGATTCCCCACGCCAGCAGCACGCCGCAGCCCAGAGCCGCAGGCAGCAGCCAGCGGGGCAGGGGGATGCGTGCCTGGAAGTGGGTGACGATGGGCTGCCGCAGCGCCTGGGCAAGCGGCACCTCCCAGATGAGCGTGCGCCCGCCATCTTCTGTCCGCGTGGCATTGGATGCCTGTGGGACCACCGGCAGGTGGATGGTGTAGGAGAGCTGGCGCCCCTCCAGCTCCCGTTTCGGTAGAAAGATGGCTCCCGGCATGGCCTTTCCCGGAGAAATGCGCCGCGTGAAATCCAGCAGCGTGCCCTTCATCTCCAGATGGATGTCTCCCGTGAAGCCGCGTGCGGCATCCGGCAGATCCCCCACCTGGGCGCGGCTGGAGAGTTTTTGCAGATTCTGCACGGAGCGGAAGGCTACCCGCACCGTTACGCGCAGCCGGTCTCCCACTCTCACCACCTCATGGGAACTATGCGTGAAGGCCTCATTCCCATTCAAAAATGTGGCGATTTTTTCCCGTATGGCATCCTCCCCGCCGCTGAATTCCGCAGCCACAGCGGGCAGCGAGTAGGTCAGCTCCGCCCGACCACCGCCATCTGCCCGGAACCAATATTCCTCCCGCCCATCGATGCAGGAGCACAGCAGGCAGGCCGCCAGCACCGCCAGCCATGTGCAGAAGTGCCGCCTCATGCCCGCTGCTCCACGCTTCTCAGCAGAATATCGCCGATTTCCACATGCTCCGGGGCCTCCAGGATGGTGACAATGGCCTGCGCCACATCCCGCGCCTCCAGCATCTTCATGGCAGAGCGTGTCTGCAGCAGGGCATCCTCCCGCCCGCGGAAGTATTGGTCCAGCAGGGGAGTATCCACAAAGCCGGGAGAAACACATGCCACCTGGATGCGGGAGTGTACTGCGCGCAGCTCCAGCCGCAGCGCATCACTGATCGCTCTAACGGCGAACTTCGTGGGGGCGTAGAATCCGCCGCTGGGCGGCACCCGGTGGCCGCTCATCGAGGAGACATTCACGATCCGCCCGCCACTGGGTGGGAAGTGCTTCAGGGAAAACTGGCAGCAGAGGCTCAGCGCCATCACATTCACCCGCCACATCTCCTCCCAGTCCGCCGGATTTCCATCGATGATCCGTGACTGATAGGCGATACCCGCACAATTCACCAGGCCATCGATTTTTCCCAGCCCATGGAAAATGCGGGAAATCTCCTCTCGCTTCGTGAGATCCGCCTGGATGGGGGAGACATCCTCGGAGAGGGCCGTGGGGCGGCGCGTCACGCCCAGCACATTTGCTCCGCGCTCCACCAGCAGCTCGCACAATGCCTGGCCGATCCCGCTGGAGGCACCTGTGACCAGCAGTGTTTTCCCTTGCAGTGATGACATGCCTGCAAGTCTCTCACGCCTTCTGCCAGAGGGCAAGGGTGGCGCCCATCTCAACTTCCGGTGGAAAGCCCAGCGATGAAGCGGGCGAAAAACTCCGCGCCATCCTCCAGGGCAGAGATTTCAATGAACTCATCCACTGTATGGGCCTGATCGATCGACCCCGGGCCGATGCAGATGCTGGGGATGCCGCCATGGGAAAGATGAGCCGCATCTGAGAACCATGGAGCACCTGCCAGCGCCGTGGTGGGAGCAGTGGCCAGCAGCGCCTGGATCATCGGGTGGCTCGCATCCGTCGCCATCGGTGGGTTTTCATGAGGATTCACCAGCTCCACGGGGAGTTGTTTTTCCTCCCGAGTCTTGCGCAGCAGAGCCAGCCCGCCGCCTGCCGCCGCCAGTGCCGGAGTGATGCGGATATCCAGCTCCGCCTCCGCCAGATCCGGCACGATGTTGGGCCGGGAGCCGCCACGGATCACGCCCACATTCAGCGTGGAGCGGCCCAGCACCGGGTGGGTATAGGTGGCCAGCTCCGCCCCCAGCTCCCGCTCCAGCACATCCAGCGCCCGTGCCAACTTCAGGATCGCGTTTTCCCCCCGTTCCGGCTGGGAACTGTGCGCCGCCTTTCCCTTCGCACGCAGGGTGGCCCACAGGGAGCCCTTCGTCACATGCACCACCTGCATGGAAGTAGGTTCTCCCACCAGCGCGAACTGATAGTCGCGCCCATACTTCGCCGCGAAGTCCTTGCTGCCCCACTGGCAGGATTCCTCGCCCATGAAGCCTATGAAATCCACTGCCACGGGGAGAGTGGAGAGTTTTTCCCGGTTCTGCTGGAGACCCCAGAGCATGGCAGCCATCGGCCCCTTGGTATCGGAGGTGCCCCGGCCCCAGATCCTGCCATCCCGGATCTCTGCGGAAAATGGCTCCACGATCATCCCGCCCACGCCCACGGTATCCAGGTGCGGCCCCAGCAAAATGCGTGGCCGCCCATCCAGCGGAGCAAAGCGGGCGATGAGATTCGGCCTGCCCGGGCGGATTTCCTCCAGAGTCACCTCCGCTCCCAGTTCCTCCAGCCAACTGCGTAAAAAAATCGCCATCGCCTGCTCCCCGGTCCGGTCCGTGCCCGGAAAATTATCCGGATTCACCGAGGGGATGCGGACCAGATCCTGCAATAGGGAGACGACATCTAGGCTCATGCCGCGCACTTTCCTTCATGCGCCGGACACTGGCAAGACCAGACGGATGCTTGCCGGAAGCGCGGGCGGATGGTTTGCTCTCCCGCATGAGAGCCCGTCTGACCAAGGACTTCCACTTTGAAGCCGCCCACACCCTGCCCACTCTGCCTGATGGACACAAGTGCCGCCAGATGCACGGCCACACCTTCCGCCTGGAAATCTCCGTGGAAGGCATCGTGGATGAGAGCATCGGCTGGGTATATGACCACAAGCGCATTTCCGAGGCCATGGCTCCACTGATGGATCTGCTGGACCATTCCTATCTGAATGACATCCCCGGACTGGAAAGCCCCACCATCGAGCGCATCGCGGGCTGGTTCTGGAAAAAACTGGAGCCCAGCCTGCCCGGCCTGGCGGAGATTACGGTTTTTGAAACGCCTACTTCACGCTGCTCATTCAAGGGAGAGTTTTGAGAAAGATCCGCTGGAAATCGGAAATGGAAAAAGGCCGCCGGGATTGAACCGGGCGGCCTTTTGAGTAAGTAGCGGGGTAATCGGGCAGACGATTACTCGCCGGCAGGTGCTGCACCTTCCGGCATTTGGAATGGCATGGCAGGCTGGGCTGGAGCGTCTTCGATCTTCACCAGTTCCAGTTCGAAAATGAGGGTGCTGTTTGGTCCCATCTCGGCATTCATGCGCTTTTCACCGTAGCCCAGTTCGCTCGGGATGAAGAGCTTCCACTTGGCACCCACGGGCATGGTGGTGAGAGCTTCCTTGAAACCTGGGATCACCTGGAGGGTCATTGGGAATGGCTGGCCTTCCGGAGAGGCGTCGAACTGCTTGCCATTGGCGAAGGTACCCTTGTAGTTCACGAGGAACTGCTTGTTGTCCTCTTCACCTTCCTTGGGGGCCACGTATTTTTGGTCGCCGCCTTTTGCGAGGACTTCATACTGGAGGCCACTCTTGGTGGTGATCACGCCCTTGCGCTTGCCGTTTTCTTCAAGGAATTTCTTGCCTTCCTCGGCATTGGCAGCGGCGATTTTCTTTTCACGCTCCTGGAGCATATCGCCCAGAGCCTGCATGGCGGCAGCCAGCTTGGCTTCTTCCATCTCCGGCTTGCCGGACTTCAGAGCTGCGCTGAAGCCCTTGGAAAAGCTCTCCATGTCCAGATCGTCTCCATTGATGCCGAAGCGGCCGAATTGCTCGCCGAAGGAGGCACCGCTGCGGAAACCGAGCGCGTAGGAGGAATCGGTCTTCAGCACTGCCGGATCCAGCTTGGGGGCAGGAGGTGCTGGAGGCGCGGCGGGTGCCTGGGCGGCTGGTGCGGCAGGTTTTGTGGCAGCATCGGCAGCGGCGGTCTCGGCGGATGCGGTGGCAATAAGACCGAGGGCCAGAGCACCAGGAATGAATTTACGGATCATGGATTGGTTTGTATTTGAGGAAGAGCGTGCAACCTAGGCACAGCATACAAACGTGTCCAGACTGTGTTTTTGTTTAAAAAAGGCCTGCCGGAGTGGAGGATAGCCTGCCACCCAGCTTCAAATTTTAGCAGGTAAAGGCATTCCTGCCTTTAGGCGGTCTATCAGTTCCGCAGTTGCTCGATGAGCTTGCGTCGCCAGATGAGGGACTGGTTGTAGCTTTCCCGGTGGTACCACGTGAAGGCTTCCGGCTTGATGAGATTGTCCCCCAGGGCTACCTTGCCGCGGATGCTATCCAGCAATTCGCGGCGGTTTTCGGATTGGGAGTAGTTGCTGCTACGGCCCAGGATTTTATTGAGAGTCACGGCGATGCTGCTGTTCGGGTTTTGCTGGAGGATTTCCCGTGCTTCCAACTGCCACTTGTAAAAGGCCTGCTGCTCGGGTGATGGCTCCCGGGGTGGGTAATGGGAACTGCGGGAGGTGCGCTCCTGATAGACGGTGATGGCGGCGTAGGCCAGCTTGGTATCGTCATCCAGTTGCTCGATGATCTGGAATTCCTTCAGGAAGCGGGCAGGGGTGATGGGCGTCCACTTATAGGGGCGGTCCAGACGGGCGGCAAAGCGGCGCACTTCCGCAAAGCGGGTATCGGCAGCCCAGGTTTCCTTTTTTCCTAACAGGAGGTGGGTGACGATGCCGATGACCCTCAGGTCCTTCCGGGCAATGACGGGGCCGCCACTGTTTCCGGGAATGATCTGGGTGCTCACTTCCCAGCTTTCCGGTCCCTTGCCACGGATTTCTCCATTTTCCGGGGCCACGACTCCGGTGCCATCGCTGTTGCCAATAGCGGCGATGGGGTCTCCGATTTCAGCGGATTTTTCCGGGGATTCGAGTTCCAGGCCCTTGACGGTGGAGTTGACGATTTTCAGGCGAACGAGGTCCACGCCTTCGGCCACTTCCATGGAATCGAAGGTTTGGAAGCGATTGTTCTGCTGATCGCGGACGACGATGGATTTGTTCCCGCTGATGACGTGGGCGGCGGTGTAGAGCCACAGTGCGCCCTCCGTGGAGCAGAGGAAGCCGGTGCCGCGCCCCATGTCTCCCTCGATGACCACGACTTTATCCGTGATGGAGGTAGGAAGGGGCTTGGAGTCATCGAAGGGAATCTCCTCCGCTTTCTCCGCAGATGGCGGGGTGGCGGTCTTTTCTGCGCTGGAGGAGGCGTTTTCCCGCTGGGCCTGGTTGAGAATTTGATTTTTCTCCAGATCCTTCAGGCGGTGGATGATTTCCTGGCGGCTTTCCTTTTCGGTCTGGATCTGGACTTCCAGATTCTGCACGCGGCGGGTGAGGGTATCCAGTTTGTCCTGCGTGGCATCGATCTCATCCCGCAGGATTTCATCGGTAGCAGCCGTTTCCGTCACCTGCTGAACCAGATCGGTGGGAGCGGAGGATTCCTTATGACAGGAGACGAGCAGCCCCGGCAGCATGGCGGCACTGAAAATACGTATGGGAAAGCGGGAAATCATCGGAGTAGGGCCATGATAGATCATCCGCCGCTGCGGACAATTCGAAAGCATGAACCTCCATCAGAAAGGCAGGAGATGCCTGCTTGATAGATGTTTGTTGGTTACGCTGCCTGCTGGCCTTCCAACTGGTGCAGGCGGGTGGCGGTGAGGGCTGCAGCAGCGGATGCAGCACCCGTGGCGCGACCTTCCGTCTTTTCCGGTCCATCCGGCAGATTGGCCAGACGGCGGGTGAGGCGCAGCTTCAGTTCCGTGCGGTTCACCAGATCCTGGAAGTGGGCGGCCAGCACATCGTGGGCCGCTTGGGAGACAGCCGCTTCCGCACCTATGGAGGTGCTGGCAGAGGAACCGGACTGGTAGAAAATCCCCACGCCTTCTCCCAGCACGGCATGGATGGCATCATACACGGCGATGGAGGTGGTGGCGCGGATGGATTCCGCCTCATTTTCTGCCAGCCGATAACTGGCGAAGGGGAATTGTGATTCCGTAATCTGGATCGCGGTGTCGTCCCAGGCCTCCACTGCCTTGTTGAGTGAACGGCTGTAGAGGGATGAAAATACGTTGGTGGTTAATGCGGCAAAGGGAGCGGATTTAACGATCATGTGGATGGGTGAATGGTCTTTCGGGTAGGGCTTTTCTGGAAAGCCTGGTCGAAATCTCAGCTTGCACCGGGGATCTGACTCAGAGCCGGAGGAAGAATACCGCTTACTTCCTCTCTGTCAAGATAATGTATTACTAAAACAAGTAATTTAGTAATGATAAAGGTAGGAGCTCCTTACCACCCCACTCAAATGTCATCGAGCATGCCCTTGAGGCCACCGAAGAAGTTGTCCAGTTCATCGGTGCTGGGTTCCGCTCCCAGAATATCATCGTAGCTGGTGAAGTTGACGAATTCATCGTCCAGTTCCCCGATGAAGCTGCTGGCTTCACAGTGAGTTTCCTGGCCGTATTTCATCCGCTTACAGCAGTAGGTCATGGTCAGTTGGTCCTGGGCGCGGGTGATGCCCACGTAAAGCAGACGGCGTTCCTCATCCTTGGTTCCTTCTGAAATACTTCGCGTATGGGGAAGGAAACCTTCCTCCAGGCCCACCAGATAAACGATGGGGAACTCCAGTCCCTTGGAGGCGTGGAGGGTGATGAGGGTGGCACCCTGTTTTTTCTCCAGATCATCCTCCTCGCGCTCGGAGGCCAGGGCGCTGTCATCCAGGAAGGTCTGGATGCTTTTTCCCTTGGCCACGGCGGCACGCAGGCTCTCGATGACGTTTGAAATGCCCTCCGCCCGCTGGATGCGCTCCTGCTCGGTTTTGCAGCCGCGCTCCAGCCAGGGGAGATATTCCATTTCCTTGAGCATCGCCGCCAGGACATCGGCGGGGTTTTCGTGATTCAGCTCGATCCGGTTTTTATGCCCAGCAATGAGGGCCACGAATTCCTGCACGGCGGAGCGTGATTTGGGCCCCAGGGTATCGGTGAATTCCGGATCACACAGGCTTTCCCATACGGATTCGTTGTGCTCCCGGCTCCACTCGGTGCCGAGCACG
>Ga0157373_10003872_pt1 | contig 11311 bp, 11 predicted proteins | sample C65metaG_FD_113460 | JGI IMG/M metagenome (GOLD analysis project Ga0157373, IMG submission 113460) | Corn rhizosphere microbial communities from Kellogg Biological Station, Michigan, USA - C6-5 metaG | ecosystem: Host-associated > Plants > Roots > Rhizosphere > Soil | place: USA: Michigan...
GTGCAGCGACTTGCCGGCATCCTCCTCGAGGTGCGCACGCGTGAGCCGCACCGACTTCTGCGCGTCGCCGACCACGAATTCGACGCGGCCGCCCTGCACGACGGGGATCTCGTACTGCGAGATCTGGTAGCCCTTCGGCAGGTCGGGATAGAAGTAATTCTTGCGCGCGAACACGCTGCGCGGCTGCACGTGGCCGCCGACGGCGAGGCCGAAGCGGATCGCGCGCTCGACGGCGCCACGATTGAGCACCGGCAGCACGCCGGGCAGCGCGATGTCGACGGCGGACGCGTGGGCGTTGGGCGGCGCGCCGAACGCGGTCGACGCGCCCGAGAAGATCTTCGACGCGGTCGACAGCTGCGCGTGCGTCTCGAGGCCGATCACCACTTCCCACTTGGCGGTCATGATGCCCTCGAAGCGGGGCGAGCGCCCGCGGACGGCCATTCGGCGCTCACCGCCGCGGCTCCGAGGCAGCGCAATCGCGCGGCGCGCGCGCGTGCCAGTCGCTCGCCTGCTGGAAGCGATGCGCGACGTCGAGGATGCGCGCCTCGCTGAAGTAGTCGCCCTGGATCTGCAGGCCGATCGGCAGTCCCGCGCGCGTGAAGCCGCAGGGAATCGAGATCGCCGGCGTGCCGGTCAGGTTGCCGGCGATCGTGAAGATGTCGTTCAGGTACATCGCCACCGGGTCGGCGCTCTTGGCGCCGAACGGGAACGCGACGCCGGGCGTGGTCGCCCCCATCATCACGTCGCATTGCGCGAACGCGCGGCGGAAATCGTCGGCGATGAGCCGGCGCACCTTCTGCGCCTTGAGGTAATACGCGTCGTAATAGCCATGCGACAGCACATAGGTGCCGACGAGGATGCGACGCTTCACCTCGGCGCCGAAGCCCTCGGCGCGCGAGCGGCGGTACATGTCGGCGAGGCCGTCGTACTGCGCGGCGCGATGGCCGTAGCGGACGCCGTCGAAGCGCGACAGGTTCGACGACGCCTCGGCGGGCGCGATCACGTAGTAGACCGGCACCGACAGCTTGACCGCGGGCAGCTCGATGTCGACGGTCGTCGCGCCGAGCGCGCGGAACGTCGCCAGCGCGGCGTCGATCGCGGCGGCCACTTCCGCGTCGAGGCCGTCACCGAAATATTCGCGCGGCAGGCCGATGCGCAACCCCGCAAGCGGCTTGCCGGAAGCCGGCTTCGCGATCTCTCGCGTGTAGTCCTCGGCGGGCCGGTCGAGCGACGTCGAGTCGCGCGGATCGTGGCCCGCCATCGCATTGAGCATCAGCGCGCAATCCTCGGCGGTGCGGGCGAACGGGCCCGGCGTGTCGAGGCTCGACGCGAACGCGATGAGGCCGTAGCGCGAGCAGACGCCGTACGTCGGCTTCAATCCGCAGATGCCGGTCAGCGCCGCGGGCTGGCGGATCGAGCCGCCGGTGTCGGTGCCGGTCGAGCCGGGCACGAGCCGCGCCGCCACGGCCGCGGCCGAGCCGCCCGAGCTGCCGCCCGGCACCATCGCCGTGTTCCACGGGTTCTTCACCGTGCCGAAGTACGAAGTCTCGTTGGACGAGCCCATCGCGAACTCGTCCATGTTGGTCTTGCCGACCAGCACGGTGCCCGCGCGCCGGAGCCGCTCGACGACGAACGCGTCGTAGGGCGCGACGAACTTCGCGAGCATCCGCGAGCCGCACGTGGTGGTGAGGCCCGCGGTCATCAGCACATCCTTGTGCGCGATCGGCACGCCGGCGAGCGCGCCGGCGTCGCCCCTTGCGCGCGCCGCGTCGGCCGCCTTCGCCTGCGCGAGCGCGCCGTCGCGATCGATCGTCACGAACGCATTGAGCGATTGTTGCGCGCGCTCGATCCGGTCGAGCGTGGCCGTGGTGACCTCGACCGACGACAGCTTGCGCGCCGCAAGCGCCGCGGCGAGGCCCGCGATCGTGTCCTCGTGCGCGGCCATCACTCGATCACGCGCGGCACGAGGTAGAGGCCGTCCTCCGTCGCGGGCGCGACGCGCTGGAAGTCGGCGCGGCGATCGCTTTCGGTGACGCGGTCGTCGCGCAGCGGCGTCGTCATGTCCTGCGCGTGCGACATCGGCTCGATGCCGGACGTGTCGATGGCGTCGAGCGCGTCGATCATCGTGAAGATCGACGTCAGCTTGGCGTGCACGTCGGCTGCCTCGCGCGCGTCGATCTCGATCCGCGCGAGCCAGGCGATCCGCTCGATGTCTTGAAGGGTCAGGGACACGATGACACGGGCTCGAGGGTGGCTCAGGGTGGCGCCGGGAAGGGCCGCCGGCGGATTCCGCCGGACCTTCGGCAAAATGTCGGTTCGCCGCCGTAAGGGGCCGATTTTTCGCGTGTTTTTGCTGCGAATACGGCACCGTAGAGTATCATAGCCGCCACTTTCAGAAGGCGCGCCCGGACCTTCGTCGCGAAGGTTTCCCTCGTGCGCGCCAACGGGCCGATTCCGCTTCATGTTCGATCTTTTCAAAGGCTATTTCTCCAGCGATCTCGCGATCGACCTCGGCACCGCGAACACGCTGATCTACGTGCGCGGCAAGGGCGTCGTGCTCGACGAGCCGTCGGTCGTCGCGATCCGCCAGGAAGGCGGGCCGAACGGCAAGAAGGTGATCCAGGAGGTCGGCCTCGCCGCCAAGCAGATGCTCGGCCGCACGCCGGGCAACATCACGGCGATCCGGCCGATGAAGGACGGCGTCATCGCCGACTTCACCGTCACCGAGCAGATGCTGAAGCAGTTCATCAAGAAGGTGCTCGACTCGCGGCTGTTCTCGCGCAGCCCGCGCATCATCATCTGCGTGCCGTGCGGCTCGACGCAGGTCGAGCGCCGCGCGATCCGCGAATCGGCGCTCGGCGCGGGCGCGTCGAAGGTGTACCTGATCGAGGAGCCGATGGCCGCGGCGATCGGCGCCGACCTGCCGATCTCCGACGCGACGGGCTCGATGGTCGTCGACATCGGCGGCGGCACGACCGAGGTCGGCGTGATCTCGCTGGGCGGCATGGTGTACGCCGGCAGCGTGCGCGTCGGCGGCGACAAGTTCGACGAGGCGATCGTCAACTACATCCGCCGCAACTACGGGATGCTGATCGGCGAGACCACCGCCGAGGTTATCAAGAAGACGATCGGCTCGGCGTTTCCCGGCTCCGAGGTGAAGGAGATGGAGGTCAAGGGACGCAACCTCGCCGAGGGCATCCCGCGCAGCTTCACGGTGTCGAGCAACGAGATCCTCGAGGCACTCACCGATCCGCTCAACAGCATCGTGTCGTCGGTGAAGAGCGCGCTCGAGCGCACGCCGCCCGAGCTCGGCGCCGACATCGCCGAGCGCGGCATGGTGCTGACCGGCGGCGGCGCGCTGTTGCGCGATCTCGACCGGCTGTTGATGGAGGAGACGGGCCTGCCGGTGATCGTCGCCGACGACCCGCTGACCTGCGTGGTGCGCGGCTGCGGCAAGGCGTTGGAGAACATGGAAACGCTCTCCACGATCTTCACCACGGACTGACGCCGCGGTAGGCACGACGGCGCGCGGATTCCCCCAGGCGCCATGCTCCACACCGATCCGCCGCCGTTCTTCCACCGCGGCCCGAGCCCCCTCGCGCGGTTCGCGTTCTTCGCGGTGCTGTCGATCGCGCTCCTGTTCGCCGACTCGCGCTTCCGCTACCTCGAGGGCATGCGCCATGGCGTCAACACGGTGATCGCGCCGCTGCAGCGCGCCGTGCAATGGCCGGGCGAGGCGTGGGAAGCCGTCGGCGTGTACTTCGCGTCGAAGTCCGCTCTCGCCACCGAGAACGCCGCGTTGCACGAGCGCCTCCTCGCCGAAGCGCCGGCGCTGCAGGGCGCGCACCGGCTCGAGTCCGAGAACGCGCACTTGAAGTCGCTGCTCGACATCAAGGATCGCTACGCGGGCAACGCCGTCAGCGTCGGCGTCCTGTTCACCGCGCGCGATCCGTTCTCGCAGAAGGTGTTCATCGACAAGGGCGGCGACGCCGGCATCGAGCCGGGCGCCGCGGTGATCGACGAGGCGGGCGTGGTGGGCCAGGTGACGCGCGTGTTCGCGTCGATGGCGGAAGTCACGCTGCTCACCGACAAGGACCATGCGGTGCCGGTGATGAGCGAGCGCACCGGCGTGCGCAGCGTGCTCTACGGCGCGGGCGCCGGCCGCAGCCTCGAGCTGCGCTTCATCCCGCCGTCGGCCGACATCGCCGCGGGCGACCGCCTCGTCACCTCGGGGCTCGACCGCACCTATCCGCCGGGGCTCGCCGTGGCGCGCGTCGATGCCGTCGAGCGCGACACCGGCCAGATCTTCGCGCGCATATCGTGCTCGCCGCTCGCGGGCGTCAATCGCAGCGGCGAGCTTTTGGTGCTCGGACGCACCGCCGCGCTGCCGCCGCGGCCCGACGATCCGCCGACGCCCGACGCTGCGCGCAAGCCCGGGCGAGCCAAGGTCCGCCGCGGCGGCTAGGGGCGCACGATGCCGTCGCTCGCCTCGCGACCCGAGGAGATCCTCAAGCCCGCGCAGCCATGGTTCGTCGCGCTGACGCTCTTCGCCGGGTTCATCGCCAACCTGCTGCCGGTCAGCGGCTACGCGGCGATGCTGAAGCCCGATTTCCTCGCGCTCGTCATCCTCTACTGGTGCATCCAGGAGCCGCGGCTGATGGGCGTCGGCGTCGCGTGGTTCGCCGGGCTCTTCATGGACGTCGCCGATGCCACGCTGTTCGGCCAGCACGCGCTCGCCTATGCGTTCCTCGCCTACGCCGCGGAATACTTCCGCCGCCGCGTGCTGCGCTTCACGCTGTGGCACCAGGCGGCGCAGGTCGCGGCCCTCCTCGTCCTGTGCGCGGGTCTCGTGCTGCTGGTGCGCGTCGTCGGCGGCGCGCCGGTGCCGCGCTGGACGTACTTCGTGCCGCCGCTGGTCGGCGCGCTCGTATGGCCGCTCCTGTCGATCGTGCTGCAGCGGCCGCAGCGGCCCGCGCGGGCGTCGCGAACGTCGTCGCGGCGCTAGGGTCGAAGCCGCGATGCCGCGCCGCTTCCTGTTCGCGTCGCGCCGCCGCTTCGGCGGCGAGCGGGGGCTCGGCTCGCCCGAGTTGCGCAACCGCGAGCGCGAGCTGTTCCTGTTCAAGCGCCGGCTCACCGTGGCCGCGGCGCTGGCGGTGGTGGCGTTCGGCGGCCTCGTCGCGCGCTTCGTCGACCTGCAGGTGATCCAGCACAGCCATTACCAGACGCTCGCCGAGACCAACCGCATCGCGATCGTGCCGGTGGCGCCCAATCGCGGCGTCATCACCGACCGCAACGGCGTCGTGCTGGCACAAAGCTATTCCGCGTATACGCTCGAGATCACGCCGTCGCGCGTGCAGAACCTCGACGCCACCATCGACGCGCTCGCCGACCTGGTCGACGTGCGCGACCGCGACCGCCGCCGGCTGCGGAAGCTCATGGAGGAGTCGAAGAACTTCGAGAGCCTGCCGCTGCGCACCAAGCTCACCGACGACGAGGTCGCGCGCTTCGCCGCCAATCGCTACCGCTTTCCCGGAGTCGAGATCAACGCACGGCTGTTCCGGCAGTACCCGTACGGCGAGACCGCCTCGCATGTCGTCGGCTACATCGGCCGGATCAACGACCGCGACGTGGAGCGCATCGCCGACTGGAACGAGACCGCCAACTACAAGGGCACCGACACCATCGGCAAGGTCGGCATCGAGCTCGCATACGAGCGCCAATTGCACGGCGTCACCGGCAACGAGGAGGTCGAGGTCGACGCCTCCGGCCGCGCGGTGCGCACGCTGTCGCGACGGCCGCCGACGTCGGGCCAGAACATTGCACTGACGATCGACATCGCGCTCCAGCAGGCGGCTGAGGAAGCGTTCGGCGATCGGCGCGGCGCGCTGGTCGCGATCGACCCGTCCAACGGCGAAGTGCTGGCGATGGTGTCGAAGCCCGGCTACGACCCGAACCTGTTCGTCGACGGCATCGACTCGGCGAGCTGGCAGGAGTTGAACGAGTCGCCCGACAAGCCGCTGCTCAACCGGCCGCTGCGTGGCGCCTACCCGCCCGGCTCGACGATCAAGCCGTTCCTGGCGCTCGCCGCGCTCGAATCGGGCAAGCGCACGGCGGCGCAGACGATCTTCGATCCGGGCTTCTACCAGATCCCCGGCCAGTCGCATCGCTTCCGCGACGACAAGCCCGGCGGCCACGGCACGGTCGACATGCAGAAGTCGATCATCCAGTACTGCGATACGTACTACTACATGCTCGGCGCCGAGACCGACATCGACGACACCGCGCGCTTCCTCGGGCAGTTCGGCTTCGGCGCCAGGACGGGCATCGACATCGACGGCGAGCTCTCGGGAATCCTGCCGTCGCGCAAGTGGAAGCGCGATCGCTTCGGCGCGCAGAACGGCAAGTGGTATCTCGGCGATTCGGTGTCGGCCGGCATCGGGCAGGGCTACAACGCGTTCACGCCGATGCAGCTCGCGCACGCGATCGCGGCGATCGCCAACGACGGCGTCGCCTACCGGCCGCATCTGCTGCATGCGATCGGCGGCAGCGTCGAGGCGGCGGCCGCGATCGTCGACGAGCAGCCGACGCGGATTCCGTTGAAGCCGCAGAACATCGCCACGATCAAGGCGGCGCTGGTCGGCGTGAATCGCGAGGGCACGAGCCGGCAGGCGTTCGTCGGCGCGACCTACACGAGCGCCGGCAAGACCGGCACCGCGCAGGTGTTCTCGCTGAAGGGCGAGAAGTACCAGGAGAAGAACGTCAACGAGCGCCTGCGCGACCACGCGTGGTTCATCGCCTACGCGCCCGCCGACAAGCCGCGGATCGCGCTGGCCGTGCTGGTCGAGAACGGCGGCTTCGGCGCGGCCGCCGCGGCGCCGATCGCGCGGCGCGTGCTCGACTACTACCTGACCGGCGCCAAGGCGGCGCCGGCGTCCGACATCGAGTCGACGTCGGGTGACGACGAGAGCGATTGATGGGCGATTTCCTGTCGCGCGGCTGGGAGGCGCTCACGCGGCGCATCGACACGTGGCTTTTCGTCGCCGCCGCGGCGATCGTCATGGTGGGCCTGGTCACGCTCTACTCGGCGACCGACCAGAGCCTCGCGCGCGTGCAGAGCCAGGCGATGAGCCTCGGCCTCGCGCTGGTGCTGATGTGGATCGTCGCCAACATCGCGCCCGAGAAGCTCGCGCGCATCGCGCTGCCGCTGTACCTCGTCGCGGTCGCGCTGCTCGTCGCCGTGGCGCTCGCCGGCACCGTCGTCAACGGCTCGCGCCGCTGGCTCGACATCGGCGTCGCGCGCTTCCAGCCGTCCGAGCTCATGAAGATCGCGCTGCCGCTGATGCTCGCCTGGTACTTCCAGCGCTTCGAGGGCCGCATCGGCTGGCGCGACTTCCTGCTCGCGACGATTCTCATCGTCGTTCCCGTCTACCTGATCAAGCGCCAGCCCGACCTTGGCACGGCGATGCTGATCGCGGCATCGGGCTTCTACGTGCTCTACCTCGCGGGCCTCTCGTGGAAGATCATCGTCGGGCTGATGGCGCTCGGCGCCGTCGCCGCACCGATGATCTGGCCGATGCTGCACGACTACCAGCGCGAGCGCGTGCTGACGTTCCTCGACCCGTCGCTCGACCCGCTCGGCGCCGGCTATCACTCGATGCAGGCGTCGATCGCGCTGGGCTCGGGCGGCGTCGTCGGCAAGGGCTGGCTGAACGGCACGCAGGCGCATCTCGACTTCCTGCCCGAGCGCCACACCGACTTCATCTTCGCGGTGTTCGGCGAGGAGTTCGGCCTCGTCGGCAACGTCATCCTCGTCCTGCTCTACATGCTGCTGATCGGCCGCGCGATGGTCATCACCGCCAACGCCTCGACGCTCTTCGCGCGGCTCGTTGCCGGCACCACGACGCTGATGTTCTTCACGTATGCGTTCGTCAACATGGCGATGGTCAGCGGGCTGATGCCCGTCGTCGGCGTGCCGCTGCCGCTCGTGTCCTATGGCGGCACCGCGCTCATCTCGCTCTTCATCGGCCTCGGCATCCTGATGAGCGTGCAGGCGCACCGCAAGCTCGTCGCCGGCTGACGCGGCGCGCGACTCGCGCGCAGGCACGGCGGGTCATTTCGCGTGGCTGCGATACGCGAGCACGTCGGCCGGCGTCATCGCGCGCGAGCGTTGCGCGGCCACGGTCGCCGCATCGACCGCGCCGCCCGCGGGCGCCTTGTTGCTCCACGCGCCATGCACGTACGTGACGATCGCTGCGATGTCGGCGTCGGCGAGGTGGTTGAACGGCGGCATGGCGCCGTCGTAATGCTTGCCGGCGACATCGATCGGCCCGGCGAGGCCGTGCAGCACGACGAGTACCGGCAACAGGCGATCGGCCTCGAGATCGGGATTGCCGGCGAGCGGCGGGAAATAGCCGGGCTGGCCGCGGCCCTCGGGGCCGTGGCAGGCCGAGCAATTGCTTGCATAGAGGGTCGCGCCGTCGGGCGCGGCCGTCGCGGCGCCCGCGGTGGCTGCCGTCGCGGCGGGCGGCGGATCGGGACCGAGGTACGTCGTCAGGTACGCGAGAAGCTGCGCCTCGACGCCGGGCGGCGGCGAATAGCCGTAGTCGCGCATGCTGGCGATCACCGCTTTCCATTGCGCCGGCAAGAGGCCCTTGGCGTCGCGCACGTACTGGAGGTCGTGGCAGGTGCGGCACTGCGCGTAGACGACGTCGACGCCCGGGCCCTTCGGCAGCTCGACGTCGGCCGCCGCCGTCGATGCCGCGAGCCACGCGGCGCAGAACGCGGCCCGCGCGATCAAGGCGCGGCCACCGGTGGCGTGGAGCGTGCAGCGGCGCGACGCGTGGCCGGCGACGCGCCGCGGGGCTTCAGGCGACCGTGAACGCAACGCGGTCGACGCCGTGCCAGTCCCAGCCCCCGGGGTTCCACGTGGTGAGTCCGTCGAGCGGCTGCGAGCGGCCCCATGCGTCGAGCGCGCGGACCCATACCTCGTGCGAGCCCGACGTCAGCGGCACGCGCCTCTTCCACGTGTGCCACGCGTACGCGCCGTCGGGTGCTTCGATGTCGGCGGCCTGCCACGAATTGCCGCGGTCGAGCGAGATGCGCACCTCGGTGATCGGCACGACGCCATCGTTCCACGCGACACCGTGGATGTCGACGTCGCCGCGCGGCACCGACTGGCCGGCGAGCGGCGCGAACACGACGCTCATGATCGCGAACCCGTACGTCGGCGTGCTGTTCTGTTGCGTCAGGTCCTGCGTCGTGAACTTGCCCGGCTCGACCTCCTGGTGCGGCATCCGGTACGTCTTCTGCATCAGCGCGCTCGGCGTCTCCTGGTCCATCAGCATGAGGTCGGTCAGCCACTTCACGTTCATGTTGCCGTAGAAGCCGGGAACGATGAGGCGCACGGGGCCGCCGTGGATCGTCGGGATCGGCTCGCCGTTCATCTTGAGCGCGAGGATCGCGTCGGCGAGCTGCGGCGCGGTGAGCGGAATGCTCTTGATGAGGTCGGCGCCGCCGGCGACCGGCGGCTCGTCCTTGCCGTTGGCGGTGATGAAGCGCACGCGCTCGTCGGCGCCGAGCTCGAGGCCCTTGATGAGCGGCAGCAGCGGCACGCCTTCCCAGACGAGATTGCCCATGCCGCCGTGCTTCCAGCCGGAGCCGGGCGTCTTGGCCTTTGCCCAATAGTACGAGCGGCCGTTGCCGGCGCACTGCATCACCGAGACGCGCTTGACCTGCGGCATCGACGCGAGATCGGCGACGCGCAGCGTCTTCGGCCGCTGCACGAGGCCCGACACGAAGATCGTCCAGTCGCGGGTCGTTTCGACGCTGGGCGCCGCCGTCGTCGCCACCCAGCTCCCGGCACCGTCGACAGGGAAGTGCGTGCGGTTGTAGAGGATGTCCTTCGGCGTGTATGCGTGGCCGCGCAAGAGGTCGAGCGGCGTCTCCATCACGCCGATCTTGGCGTTGTGGACGATCATTTGCGCGCTCTTGCCCGCGATGACCGTGCCGGCGGCGGGCGGCGCGTCGGCGGCGAACGCCGACGACAGCGAGCCGGGAACGCGCAACAGGCCCGCTGCGCCGGCGAGTCCTGCAAGCCTCAGGAAATCGCGACGCTCGAACGTGATCGGGGTATTGGGCATGGGCTGGCTCCTCGGTGGCGACATTGCGCGTAAGGTCCGCCGTCGACGCCAGGATCAACGCGCCTGCACGCATCGGCCGCGCGTGGTCCATCCTACGCGGGCTGCCGGCCGCGCTGCTTGCGCCTGCGCAACGATTGGCGCGCGGGGAGCGAACCGCCGCGCGCTTCAGTCCGGCGTATCGCGCAAGCTCAACAGGTAGAACCGGGTGCCGCGGTCGTCGGGCGCCATCTTGAGGAGCCGGATGAACTCGAAGCCCAGCGCGTGCAACAGCTTCATCGAGCGCAGGTTCAGGGGCGAGGTGATCGCCGCGACGCGCGGCAGCGCGAATTCGCGCGCCGCGCGCTCGAGCACCGCATCGCAGGCCTCGCGCGCGAAGCCGTGCCGGCGGAATTCGGGCAGGAACGCGAAGCCGATGTCGACGTCGTCGAGCGTGTCGCGCTTGATGAGGCCGCACAGGCCCATCGGCGCGCCGTCCTCCTTGCGCTCGACCACGTCCAGCGCGAAGCCGTGGCGCTTGCGCATCGCCACCGGGCCGTCGTTGATGTAGCGGCGCGCGTCGCGGAGGTCGTGGACGTTGCGATCGCCGATGAAGCGCAGCCATTCCGGATCGTTGACGAGGCGCAGGATGAACGCCGCGTCGGCATCGCACAGCATGCGAAGCGCGAGCCGTGGCGTCTCGCAGACGATGGCGGTCATCGGCAACCGGTCCCTCAACGGCGCGGGCGGGCGCACGCGCGCGCCGAGTGTGCCAAATCCGCCCGTGCCGATCAATGGCCGCGGGCGAGGATGTCGACGAAGGAAAGCGCGAACAGGAAGCCAAGCCACAGCAGCCCCGCAGCGGCGGCGATGCGCACGGCGGCCTCGCCGCGCGCGACGTGCATGAAGAACACCAGCACCAGTGCCGCCTTGATCGCCGCGATCGTGAAGTTGACGACGACGTTGAACGTGCCGAGCGGCACGAACGAGCTCCCTGCGGTCAGCGCGAGCAGCGCCATCAGCGCGAGCCAGACCATGAGGTGCGAGCGCAGCGGCAGCGATCTCATGGGCTTGACCTTCGCGCTGCGCGCTCCGAGGCTCGCGGTTGCCGACATCGGCGCCCGGGAGGGTTGATGGCGCTCACGATCGCGACACGAGGTAGAGCGCTGGATACAGGAAGATCCAGACGATATCGA
>Ga0157373_10003875_pt1 | contig 11304 bp, 10 predicted proteins | sample C65metaG_FD_113460 | JGI IMG/M metagenome (GOLD analysis project Ga0157373, IMG submission 113460) | Corn rhizosphere microbial communities from Kellogg Biological Station, Michigan, USA - C6-5 metaG | ecosystem: Host-associated > Plants > Roots > Rhizosphere > Soil | place: USA: Michigan...
AGCATCAGGTTCCGGGCCTGTGGGCCTATTACTGCTGCGTGCAAAAGACCGAGGTGGCCAACCGTTTCTTTGCTCAACCTTCGGCGCGTAATCGTATTCTGGGCATCCAGCTTTACCTGTACAACATCAGCGGTTTTCTGCACTGGGGGTTCAACTTCTATAACAGCGGCCATTCGCGAGAAAAACTTAACCCCTACGCGGTGACCGATTGCCGAAATGCGTTTCCTTCCGGCGACGCCTTTGTGGTTTACCCCGGCGAAAACCTGATGCCGGTGGAGTCTCTGCGGTTACGGGTGCTGCATCAGGGATTGCAGGACATGCGTGCGTTGCAGCTGTTGGAAAGCCTGACGGATCGCCACACGGTAGAGGCATTGATTGAACAGGAACTGGGGATGCGTATCACTTTTAAACGTTATCCGCATCAGGCAGCACCGCTGCTGCGGTTGCGTGAAGCGGTGAATCAGCGGATCGAAGCGCTGATTTAATTGGCATAAAATGCGGCGAGGGGGCGACAAGCAGAGTGTCGCCACCAAGTTTTCAATAATTTGCTATACCTGATAGGTCGAGGGATTTCATTTTTTTGTCATGTTACTGACATGTTAGGGTCATAGCGCTGGCTTAATTTTGCAGCGACTAAGCCAGGAGATAACGCGATGTTTAGCTTGGACTCTCTGTTGCATGATGCATTTCCACACCGCAATACCCCTGCCTGGCAGCGTAGCCTGCTGAGAACTTTACTCTTCGAAAAAGAATTCAAACAGTTTGCCGCCGATTATCCCCATCTGAAAGGCCTGGATCTGATCGAGCAGGTGGTGGACTACTTCAACCTCAGTTGTGAACTGGTGGATGGCGACCTGGAAAACATCCCGAGCCAGGGGCCGGTGGTGCTGGTGGCTAATCACCCGATAGGGTCACTTGACGGACTGGTGTTGCTGCGTGCGGTCGCGGCGGTGCGGCCGGATGTCAAAGTGGTGGCCAGCCAACTGCTGACCTACATCGAACCGCTGCGCAGCCTGTTTGTACCGGTGGACAACGTCGCCTATAAGACCAGCCGCAAGCAAATTGAAGGTATGCAGGCGCAATTGGACAAGCAGGGTGCGCTGATCCTGTTCCCCGCTGGCGAAGTGTCGCGCATGAGCCCGAAAGGCATTCGTGACGGGCATTGGCATACCGGTTTCTTGCGTCTGGCGGCCAAGGCGCGCGCACCGATTGTGCCGATCCACATCAGCGCCCGTAACAGCAATTTATTCTACTTCACCTCCCTGGTTTATCGACCTCTGTCCACGCTATTACTGGTGCGCGAAATGTTCCAGCAGCAGGGCGGGCGCATTAAAATCCGCGTGGGTGGCCGTATTCCCTTTGCCAACTGGCACGACGGCCATACCAGCGCGAAAGATCTGGCGGAGCGTTTCCGCCGTCACGTTTATCGCCTGGGACAGGGTAAAGAAGGATTGTTTGCCAGCGAATCTCCGATAGCCTTGCCGGAAGACCGACTGGAACTGAAGAAAGCGCTGGCAAACTGTGAGCGGCTGGGGGTTACCCCGGACGGCAAAATCATCTTCCTGTATCGCCGTCAGGATGAAGCGCGTACGCCTATCCTGCGTGAGCTAGGACGCCTGCGCGAAATCGCTTTCCGTGCGGTGGGGGAAGGCTCCGGTCGCCGCCGCGATCTGGACAGCTACGACGACGACTATTACCACCTGGTGCTGTGGGACGCGGACGAGTTGGAGATTGTCGGAGCTTACCGCTTTATCCCAACCGCCGAGCAGTTGGAACGCAAGGGCCTGGAAGGCATTTACAGCAACAGCCTGTTCCATTATGACCGCGATATGGCACCTATTCTTGCGCAGGGGATTGAGCTGGGCCGCAGTTTCATTCAGCCGGCCTACTGGGGCAAACGCGGGCTGGACTACCTGTGGCTGGGCATTGGCGCCTACCTGGCGAAGTACCCGCAGTACCGCTATCTTTTTGGCCCGGTGTCCATTTCGGGTGGGATGCCGGTAACGGCGCGCGATCTGCTGATCGCCTTCTACCGGCTGTATTTCTCGCCGGACAGCGCGCTGGCGCAGTCGCGGCAGCCGTATCCCGCCTCGTTACCTCAGGTGCTGGCGCAGTTTGCCGGCGATAACTATCAGGAAGATCTGGTGCGACTGAAAAGCCTGTTGAGCAATATCGGCTGTTCGATCCCCACGCTGTATAAACAATATACCGAGCTGTGTGAACCGGGCGGGGTGCAGTTCATCGATTTTGGCACCGATCCGGCCTTTAATAACTGTATTGATGGGCTGGTGCTGGTCGATCTCACTCGGCTTAAACCTGCGCGTTTCCAACGTTACATCGCAGTGCATCAGCCGCACGAGGCGTGCATAGAGTAATTGGCGTGGCGCTCATGCGTTTTTGATCTAATCCGAAGCTTGGCGCCGGCGGGAGGAAATAGCCTAAGATAAGGCTTTGTTCCTCCGCCGGAGTTTTTCATGCCACAGCCGTTCGCCCCGTTTTTGTTGTCCGCCGAAGATCCCGCCGCCGTCGCGATTGAAACGCCAAAAGGCCTCGCGCCCTTCTTATTGCTTTGCGATCACGCCGGGCAGGCGATACCGCAGCAATTGGGCGATCTTGGGCTGCCGCCCGGCGAAATAGACCGTCATATTGGCTGGGACATCGGCGCACTGAACGTTTCACGTCACCTTAGTCGCCAGCTGGACGCTCCGCTGATTCATCAGCGCTATTCACGTTTGGTTATCGACTGTAATCGGACACCCGGCATCCCCAGTTCCATACCAGAACTGTCCGAGTTGACGCCGATCCCCGGCAACGTGGGCATTGCGGCCGAACAGGCGCTGGCGCGCGAGCATGAGATTTTTCTGCCTTACCATCAGGCGATAACCGACAGCCTGGATGCGCGCCAGCGTAGCGGCTTGCCGACGGCGATCGTTGCCATGCACAGCTTTACGCCGGTGTTTAAAGGCAACGCGCGCCCGTGGCAGGTCGGACTGTTGTTCAACCGTCAGCCGGAGTTCGCGTTGTTGCTGGCTGAGCTGCTGCGTGAAGAAGGGGATTTGCAGGTGGGCATCAACGAGCCCTATGCCATGACCGACGCGACGGACTACACCCTGCCGGTGCATGCTGAGCGCCGGCAATTGCCCTATGTCGGTATCGAGATCCGCCAGGATCTGCTTGCCGATCAACAAGGTCAACAGGCCTGGGCAGAACGCTTCGCCAGACTGTTACCGCAAGCCTGGCATCGCTGGCAAATTTGACTTTAGGAATATTCCCAGTGATGATAACTGTAAGGAAAGTGTCAACGTCATTGGGAAGTGCCAGGAGCGTCAAGTGGAGCAGAATGATAACGGATTGTTTATCAAGCAGGAGCGCTTTGAAGTACTGGCGATTCTGCGTGAGATTTGTAAACAACGTACGCCGCTACGGGTCGTAAATGAGAAGCAGCAGTTTCAGAGTTTGTTATTGAGCGTCGGGCCGGACAACATCGTGTTTAGCGGCGATGAGGTGGATGCGACGGTTGATGGCGAATACACCATCGTGATTGAAAGCCATGATGCGAAGATCGAGTTCTCCGTAGGTCGGGCCGAATTCATCGAGCAGCAGGGCGTCAATGTCTGTTCAACCCAATTGCCGAAGCAGCTGGTTTACATCCAGCGCCGCCGTCAGTTCCGTGTGACTACCCCTCACTGGCGCCAGTTTTTGTGCAGTGGTGAATACGCCGATGGCAGTGAATATCAGCTGAGGATCCACGATCTGTCCGCCGGTGGTGTAGGGCTGCGCGTTGACGGTCCGTTACCGCCAAACCTACAGCCCGGCTTCCAGTTCAAAAAAGCGTTGTTGGATCTTGGCAGCTACGGCAGTTTCAAGGTCAATATGGAGCTGGTGGTGATCAACGACGATCATGAGCTGGATGACGACGACAACATGGTGCATTTTTCACGCCTGTCGTGCCGCTTTATGAAACTGGGTTTGGCCATGGAAAGAAAAATTCAGAGTGCGGTGTTTGCGTTTGAATTGGACTTCAATAAAAAGAAAAAACGCTAACCAAGACGCGAGGGGCAGCTGGCTGCCCCGTCACTCACGGCCTATTTCAAGGCGCGCAGACTGCCAATTTCCTCCAGGCCGAAATGCTCCGCTTCCGCCAGAACATCACAAACTTCCCCCCCGGCGGTCACGATCGCCTCATCGAGACTTTTGCCGTGCAGCAGATGGCTGACCAGCAACGCGGCGAACATATCCCCGGTGCCTTTGACCTTTGATTGAATTCTGGGGTGGGTATAGCTTTGCACTTCGTCGTACTTGACCAGCAGTAACCCCAGTTGATCGTCGTTTTCCGCCACGCCCGGAGCGCTGGTCACCAACACCCACTCGGTGGTGTCATTGAGCAACGCCTGTGCGGCCTGCCGCGTCTGTTCCTGAGTGGTCAGAGGGTGACCGCAAAGCTGCTCCAGTTCGAAGCCGTTAGGGGTCAGGCCATTGGCCAATTGCAGGAAGGGGGAGCGGTAGCAATCGACAATGCGCTTATCGACATAAACCCCTTCGCCGTAATCGCCCATCACCGGATCGATATAAATCTTTATCTGCGGATTGATCGCGCGCACGCGCTGTAACCAGGTATCCAGAATATGGCATTGGTCGACATTGCCCAGATAACCGACAATCACCGCCCGGGTGCGATTCATCACGCCGCGGGCCAGCAAATCCGCCAGAAAACCGCCGAACCACTCGGCGGAGATCACGCCGCCGCTGGGCGCACCGTAATAAGGGGGGCAACCGAACAGCACGCTGGGTACCTGCAGCACTTCCAGCCCCTTTTTCAACAGCGTGCGGTAGGCTATCCCGTTGCCGACGCTGCCATACACCACCTGAGATTGAATACTGATGACATCAATCTGCGGCGGCTGTAATTGAGAAATTTGTTGCATCTATCACTTCCTTGGTTCGATTTTATCCAACCAGCGCGTAAATACCTGGCGGGCGCGTTGCTCCAATTCTGTGCCGTAACGCGCAGCCTGTTGGCGCAAAAGCTGCGGCACGATGCCGGCCAGCTCCAGTTCACAGGCATGTCCCACCAGCCACCGTTCCAGATCGCGGTGATCGGCTTCCAGATGGAACTGTAGCCCAAGGGCGAAATCCTGATACTCAAATGCCTGATTAGGGCAGATATCGGTGCCCGCCAGGCGGGACGAGCCTTCGGGGATCATAAACATATCGCCGTGCCAGTGAAGCACCGGTGTGGACGCCAGTGGCGCCAGCACCGAGTCTTCATTATCCGTCAAGGTTAAGGGAGCGTAACCGATCTCTTTCACGCCAAGCGAAACGACCTCGGCACCCAGCGCCTGGGCAATCACCTGCGCGCCGAGACAAACACCGATCGTAGGCCGTTTTTGCTGGAGACGCTGGGTAACCAGTGCTAACTCATCGTTGAGAAACGCATAGTGTTGCTGGCCGGCGAAGTGTTGAGCGGCGCTGATTGGCCCGCCCAGCACCACCAGCAGGTCGGTATCCTCGTTAACGATGGTGCGGATGTCGTCACGGCCCGCGTCGAAATAATCAATCTGATAGCCACGTAATGACAGCAGTGAGCCCAGAATGCCGAGGTTTTCAAAATTTACATGTCGGATCGCGACAACTTTTTTCATTATTGTGGTACCTCTTGGCTATGAGGGTAAGGTTCCAGTTCCAGCGTATCGCCCAGGATGGTGATGCCGCCAATGCCGCTTTGATAAATTATCCGGCGCTCTTTGACCTGGCTGATACTCAACTGGTAACCCTGATCGGCAGGGAACAGCGCCTGAGCCTGCTGAAGCTGATCGGCAGCCCATGGCGTGAACATCTGCAAGCGACCGAAGGCTTTCCCGCCCTGTTTAATATCCAGTACGTAATGTTTTTCCATCTTTACCCCTTAACTTTTCCGTTCGAAACAGGTAATCTATTTTGAACTAATACAAAAAGGTTTTATGTATGAGATCATTGTATGCAAAAGGCGGCAGCGCTGTCCAGATTGCTGAACAGATCAGCACGCAGATAAAGCAGGGTGATCTGCAGCCGGGTGACCTGCTGCCGCCGGTGCGTCAATTGGCCGGCGAGTTGGGGGTCAACCCCAATACCGTCGCCAGCGCCTATGCCAAACTGCGTGATGCCGGTTTGGTGGCTACCCGCGGGCGTGCCGGTACTCAGGTACTTGAGCAACCTTTAATGACGGTGCGCAATGTTCGGCAAGTGCCTGAGGGGATGGGGGATTTGGCGAGTGGTAATCTGGATGCCGCGCTGCTGCCGGCCCTGTCGCTGGGCGCCGAAGACGTTTTCCCGCAGCAGACCGGTTATGACGTCAGCGGGGATTTACCGGCGTTATGTCGGCTTGCCGGCGACTGGCTGAGTCAGCAGGGCGCAGAGTTGGGGGAACCGGCGGTGTTTTCCGGCGCGCTGGACGCTATCGAAAAGGCGTTGCGTATCCATGCGGCGCCGGGAGCCTCGGTGTGGGTGGAAGATCCCTGCTGGCCACCGCTACTGACGCTGTTGCGGCATCTGCGGCTGAAGCCTTTGCCGTTACCGGTTGATGAACAAGGGTGCCGCTTACCGGAAAAAGAGGCCGCACCTCTGGGAGCCGCGGTGATCCTGACGCCTCGGGCACAGAACCCGACCGGCATGTCATTAAGCGCGGGCCGGGCCGCGAGTTGGCGGGAATTCCTGTCGCAAAACCCGGGCTGTCTGGCGATCGTCGATGACTTCTGGGGACCGCTGTCGCAGCGGCCGCTGCATTTGCCCTTTACCGCAGACAATGGCCTGTATGTGTTATCGCTGAGCAAGTTCCTCAGCCCAGATCTGCGTATTGCGCTGGCCTGCGGCAAGCCGCAGCTGCTGCAGACCATGCGGGCGGATCAATACATTCGCGAGCGCTGGGTCAGCCATATCCTGCAGCAGATTGCCGTTAAATTGTGGACGCAGGCCCAGCAAGAGGGGCTGTTTGCACGGGCGCAGCAAACTTATCAGCAGCGGCGTGACGATTTGTCCGAGCGGCTGCGCGCATTGACCGGCGTGCCGGTATCGCCGGGAGAGGGAGTGCATATCTGGTTGCCGGTGCGTTCAGAAGCCGCCGCCAGCCAAATGATGGCGCAGCGTGGCTGGCTGGTGCAGAGCGGCGAGCCCTTCCGCCTGAAAAGCGGCCCGGCGATCCGCATCAGCCTGGCTAACCTTGAGCCGGCGCAGCTGGAAACGTTGGCTCAGGATCTGGCCGTCGCCATCGGCACCGGCACCGTGGTTAACTGAATCAAACAGCATCACCCGCTAGCGCCAGCAATTGCAGAGAGGCGAGGCGGGCGGCAGGCTGGCTGATGGGGGTATCAATCACAAACTCCTCTACGCCGTACTGTTGGTGTAACTGATCCAGCTGTTGACGCACCTGCCGGGCGGTCCCCAGCAGTATGTGGCTTTCGCGCGGTTCGATACGGTAATCGGTAGCGCCGGCCTGTTGCACAAAGCTTTCCGCCTGTTCAAGACTGCCGACGGTCACGCTTTGCCCGCCGGTCACGTGGACACGATACTGCTGGATCCCGGCTGCCAGATCCTTGGCCTGGCTTTCGCTGTCGGCGACGATCGCTGCCACCGCCAACAGGGCTTTTCGGCCACCGCTTCGCTCACTGTAATGAGCAAGCGCCCGCCGGATGTCCTCCGGGTTGCCATTGAGATGAGCGGCAAACACGAAGGCCCAGCCGTGTTCGGCGGCCAGTTGTACGCTTTCGTTGCTGGCACCCAGCAGAAAGCGTTGCGCCGGCTGAACCGGCTGTGGCGTTGCGCTCAGGCCGGGCTGTGCATCATCGTTCAGATAGGCATTTAGCTGCGCGAGCTGTTTATGGAAGTCAGGCTTATTCTGCTGATCGTGCGCGGCCTGCAGCGCCTGAGTCGAGAGCGGTAGCCCGCCAGGCGCTTTTCCCACGCCCAAATCAACCCGGCCCGGTGCCAGCGTGGCCAGCAGATTGAAGTTTTCCGCCACCTTATAAGCGCTGTAATGCTGCAGCATGACGCCGCCGGAGCCGATACGGATCCGTGAGGTTTGTCCGAGCAAGTAGGCAATCAGCACTTCAGGGGAAGGGCAAGCCAGCTGCGGGGTATTGTGATGCTCCGCCAGCCAAAAACGGCGGTACCCCCAAACTTCCGCCTGCTGTACCAGATGCAGCGTGCGTTTGAGCGCCTCGGCGGCGCTTTCTCCTTCGGCAATCGGACTTTTTTCCAACACGCTCAGGGCATAAGCCATTTTCCTGTTCCTTTATCATCGATGATTGATGACAAATACCATGCAGAACACCAGCGGCGTAATATTGATTGGAGATAGGATATTCCATTGATAAAAAACGGATTTAGATATGCACGAGGTGGTAAAGGGGCGCGTGGTTGACGCGCCCGATTCACATCAGGACTCCAGCCAGGCCTTCAGGCGAATAGCGTCGCTGTAGTGGCCGTAGCGCTGCTTTGAGCCGAGGAGGATGATCACCACCGGCTGCCCCTTGATCAGGGTTCGCATCACCAGACAGTGGCCGGCTTCGTTGGTGAAACCGGTCTTTTGCAGCTGAATTTTCCAGGCCGGATTGTTGATCAGCCCATTGGAACTGCGATAAACCAGCTGGCCCCGACCAGGACGGACGATTTGTTGCTTGTCGGTGCTGAAACGGCGAATGGTCTGATAACGGTAGGCATGATTTACCATTTTCAGCAGATCCCTGGCGCTGGCAACGTTGCGCGGCGTCAGGCCGGTCGGATCGTAAAAGCGGGCGTGTTTCATGCCGAGGCTGCGTGCTTTCTGATTCATTTTCGCCACAAAGGATTTTCGTCCCCCGGGATAGCCGCGGCTCAACGCGGCCGCCGCACGATTTTCCGATGACATCAGGGCGATGTGCAGCATATCGCGCCGGCTGAGAATGGAGCCCAGCGTCAGGCGCGAATGGGTCTTCTTGAGCAGATCGCGGTCGGCAGGAGTGACTTTTATCGGGTTGCCCAGCGGGCGTTTGCTGTCCAATACCACCATGGCGGTCATCAATTTGCTCAGCGAGGCTATCGGCAACACGCGGTTGGCTTGTTTCTGATACAGCGTTTTGCCGGTACGCTGATTGACCACCAATACCGAAGCAGAGTGAAGCGCCAGCGGCGCAGCAGCCTGCGCAGAGGGCTGAAACAACAGCAGCGTGAGAATCAAAATGACGCCGAAGCCTGAGGTGGAAAAGCGAAAAAGGGAATTCAATAAATGCATGGCAACCGTGACTACGTTCCTGACTGATGAAAAAATATCAGCAAGAGTCTGCACAGCAAATGTGGAGAAAATAAGGTGACCCTTCCGGATCTGAAAACCCGGCGGTGGCGTTCTGGCGTGAGGAGAAGGCAGGGAGGCGGCCATGCGCCTCCCTGGCAGGGCATCAATACACTTCTGGCACGACCATATTATCCGGCACCGGGCTGCGACTGTAGTCCGGGCTGCGTTTGCGTGGCGGCAAGGTGATCACGTTGCCTTCGGCTTCTTCGTAGGGCACTTGCTTAAGCAGATGGCTGATACAGTTCAGCCGGGCCTTTTTCTTGTCGACACCCTGAACCACCCACCATGGCGCCTCAGGAATGTTAGTGCGCGCTAACATGACTTCTTTGGCCTCGGTGTAATCCTCCCAGCGGCGGCGGCTCTCCAAATCCATTGGGCTGAGCTTCCACTGCTTGAGCGGATCGTGAATGCGACTGAGGAAACGCAGCTCCTGCTCATCGTCGGTGATCGAGAACCAATACTTGACGATTTGAATGCCGCTGCGCGTCAGCATCTTTTCGAATTCCGGCACGCTGCGGAAAAACTCTTCGTATTCTTCGTCGTTGCAAAAGCCCATCACTTTTTCCACTCCGGCACGGTTGTACCAGCTGCGATCGAACAACACTATTTCGCCGGCGGCCGGCAGGTGCGCGATATAGCGCTGGAAGTACCACTGGGTACGTTCGCGATCGTTGGGGGCGGGCAGCGCGGCCACACGGCAGGTGCGCGGGTTCAAACGTTGGGTGATGCGTTTGATCACACCGCCCTTGCCGGCGGCATCGCGGCCTTCAAAGATGATCACCAGACGGTGACCGGTACGCATCACCCAGTCCTGCAGTTTGACCAATTCACCCTGCAGCCGCAGCAATTCGCGAAAATACTGTTTGCGCCAGGCTTTTTTCTGGTCGCTGTCCACCTCGGCGTCGTCAAAGCGCAGGTCGTCCAGTTCCATTTCCAGCTCTTCGTCATAGCTGTCGTAGAATTCCTGCAGCAGGAGCTGGTTGAAGGTGTCGTCGTGATTAAATTCATGCATAGCCATAGTTGATTCTCCGTGTTAGCCCGGTTTTAAAAATGGGTGAAGATCCAGTAGAGCCCGGCGGAAAGCAGCACCGAGGCTGGCAGCGTCAACACCCAGGCCATCAGCAGATTGCGTAGGGTGGACATTTGCAGGCCGGAGCGGTTGGCCGCCATGGTCCCGGCAATGCCGGATGAAAGAACGTGGGTGGTGGAAACCGGCAGGCCGAAAGCATCCGCCGCCCCGATAGTGGTCATCGCCACCAGCTCGGCGCTGGCGCCCTGCGCATAGGTAAGGTGGCTTTTCCCGATCTTCTCTCCCACGGTGACCACGATGCGCCGCCAGCCGACCATGGTGCCCAGCCCAAGCGCTATCGCTACCACCACCTTGACCCAGAACGGAATAAAGCGGGTGGCGCTGTCCAATTCGCCTTTCAGCGCGTCCAGATTGCGTTGCGAGTCAGCGGGGATCTGAAGTTGTTTTTCCGTCTTCAGGTGCTTAATGACCTCCGACGTCAGGTACATATCATTTCGGGTATTGGATACCGCCTGCGCAGGGATTTTGTCGACCGAGCCGTACTGGCGAATTTGATCGCCGATGGCGCCGGTCAGTTGGGCCAGGGCAGGCACTACCTCCGGCGTCAACTCGCTGGTGCGAACATAGCCGGTAAGGACTTCACGCGCAGGAACCTGACTGACTGCTGGGAACAGTTGCAGCAGTTGGTTTTTTGTCACTTCCGCCAATGCCGCTACGCGGGGGATTTGCTCCGGCGGCATCGAACGGTTCAGCGCATAGGCAATCGGCATGGTACCGACCAGGATCAGCATGATAAGGCCCATGCCTTTTTGCCCGTCATTGGAGCCGTGAGCAAAGGAAACGCCGGTACAGGTGAGGATCAGCAAGCTGCGGATCCACAACGGCGGCGGCGAGTCATTTTTGGGGGCGGTATACAACTGACGGTTTTTAACAAAGACCTTCAGCGCCAGCAGCAGCAAGGCTGCAAATA
>Ga0157373_10003877_pt1 | contig 11302 bp, 10 predicted proteins | sample C65metaG_FD_113460 | JGI IMG/M metagenome (GOLD analysis project Ga0157373, IMG submission 113460) | Corn rhizosphere microbial communities from Kellogg Biological Station, Michigan, USA - C6-5 metaG | ecosystem: Host-associated > Plants > Roots > Rhizosphere > Soil | place: USA: Michigan...
TTATCGGCGCGGTTCCCCCGGCGGGATTAGCAGACTGGCGCTATCTTCTTGTGTCAGTTTCGGCAGCTATCATTACCATGTTCCTCGATTCGTTTTTACAATTGTTCAATCGCCCGGTATTGCTGTTTGATGCCTTGGGATTGTCGCTGTTTGCTGTTTCAGGAGCAGAAAAAGCGCTGGCTTTCAGCCATAACAATGAAGTGGCTGTTTTGCTGGGAATAGTTACTGCTGTGGGCGGCGGCGTTATCCGCGACATTTTTTTGAACAGGATTCCGGTAATTTTTGAAAAAGAGATCTATGCTTCAGCGGCATTGCTGGGTGCTTTGTTGGTGGTTTGCGGCCATTATTTAGGTATTCCCAACAAATGGACTTTTGCGGCGGGATTCCTCGTTTGTTTTATGCTGCGTTTGCTGGCTTTGAAATATCATTGGCAACTTCCTTCTTTCTCAAAAGAAAAGAAAAAGGGTTGATAACCGACAGCAACCTTCTTTTTTACGAATGCTGCAGCTTCATTTTCTCTTTTTTCACCACCGGTTTGAAGGTTTGTGTGTTCACAGTGGCATTGAGTTCGTTTAAGATCGTGTACAATCCAAAATTCGTCCTGTTGATGTAAATGAAATGTTTAACGCCGCGTGGCTGCCTGAATTCCGGCATTTTCGTGATCTTCTCGCCCCATTCGTAAATGTCTTCGAAAAATTGTGGCTGGCTGAAATCAAATGTTTCGCTGGCATAAGGCATCGAAAACAAAGAGATCATTTCTTTATAAGACTTATAATAAAATTCTACCTGCCGTGGCGTATCATTCGGCTGGATCATTCCCAGCTTTCTGAAAGCTTCAATAGTAGCAGATTTGTGATTCATCAATCCGTTCCAAACCAGCGCGAAGAAAGGCTCGTAAAAATCTTCCGGAATTTCTTTGATACATCCAAAATCAATAACGGCAAGGTTTTTATCTGGCATGATCAAAAAGTTTCCGGGATGAGGATCGGCGTGTACCGCTTTCAATTCGTGCTGCTGAAAATGATAAAAATCCCATAAAGCCTGCCCGATCTTGTTTTTAAAAGCCTGTGATGGCTTGGTTGCCAAAAACTCTTTTAAATGCAATCCTTCCATCCAATCCATCGTAATGATCTTGGCGGAAGAAAGCTCCGGATAATAAGTTGGAAAAACTACATTTTTCAATTTACTGCACGCTTTTGAAAACTGGATAGAGCGGCGCACTTCCAGCTCATAATCGGTTTCTTCCAGCAATCGTTCTTCCACTTCTTTGATATAAATATTCAACTCTTTTTCGTTCATTCCAAGTAAGCGAAAGGCAAATGGTTTTACTAATTTCAAATCCGAAGAAATGCTGTCTGCAACGCCGGGATATTGCACTTTTACCGCCAGCTTTTTTCCATGTAAAGACGCCTGGTGCACCTGCCCGATTGAAGCGGCATTGGTAGAAACCGGATTGAACGTGTCGTAAAGTTCTTCAGGACGTTTGCCAAAGCTTTTGGTGAAAGTCCTGGTGATTAAAGGGCCGGAAAGCGGCGGTGCATTGTATTGTGATTGGGAAAATTTATTGACATACGCCTTTGGCAGCACATTTTTATCCATGCTAAGCATTTGCGCCACTTTAAGCGCCGAGCCTTTTAACTGGCTGAGCGAATTGTAAATGTCTGACGCATTGTCTTCATTTAATTCATCACGGGAAAGATCTGGATTAAATAATTTTTTTGAATAGTGTTTTATGTAATTGCCACCGATCTGAAAACCCGTTTTTACAAATTTTGCAGAACGCTCTACTTTCGTAGCGGGCATGGATTCCTGTATTTTCATTTTTTAGATTCCCATTTTTTCTCTGAATTTTCCATTCCTTACCAAAAATTTTCCATACTCAAAAAGGTTGTCGATAGGAGAGTGTTGAAACAAATCGAATGCTACATTCACTCCTTTTTCAATCGCTTCATCGGTTTTTTCAAAACCGGCGCTGTCGTCGTCTGCCCAAAAATTTACAAGGAAAGTAAATTGAAGCCAAAGCGCGTCTTTGTATCTTTTGCTGAAAAATTTTCTTTCTGCCAACTCGCCTGAATCCAATCCGTCATTGATCACTTCTTCCGCAAAGCTTTCAAAGATGGGTTTTACTCCTGCCAGCACATCAGGCGAAGAAAATTTCTTTGAATGTTTTTTCAGCGTATAAATGGCAAAGCTTCTTTTCGTATTCAGCAATTCTACAAAGGCATAAAAAAATGAAAGCATTTTTTCGCGGGAAGAATAACTGGCCCACACTTCCTGTTCTTTTACTTTTTCAATTACCTGGTTGGTAATTCGTGTCCAAAATGATTTTTCTATCGCATTGAAGGAAGCATAAAAAGAATAAAATTCTGCCTCGGTGATGTTCAGCTTTTTTGCAAAATCATACACTGATTTCGGAGGTTCGTTGTTGGTTAATACGTAATCGATATAAGCTTCTTCAATTTGTTGAGAAGTGATCATTGGTTTAACTGTTGCTTTTGCCATTAGTGATAATAATTGTTGAGTGAGTATAAAGGTAGAAAATGTAACATTGTGAAAATGTGAAAAATTCAACAATTGGCGAATGTGAAGATTATCCTGCTCATGTTGCCCATTAGCAATTGCCGAAAACAATGCAGTAAAGGAATTCATATTATTTGTTTGTTTATTGAAATCATAATATTCTTTTTACATTCGATAAAAATTTTTATAGATGAAACTGCTTTATCAAATTATGGGTACTTTCTTCCTTTCTTTTTATTGTTGTTTGCTGCAGGCACAAACGGTTATTAAAAACAACACACCCCGAGACGCAACAGTTGATTATACAAGGCTTTCGAATATTGACACGCTCATCAACGGATATGTTTCGCGCCGCTGGGTTCCCGGCGTTGTTACGCTGATCGTGAAGGATGGAAAAGTGATTCAAAATAAAGGATATGGATACAGTAATGTTGCTTCGAAAAAACCAATGGAACCCAATAGCATTTTCCGGATTGCTTCCCAAACAAAAGCGATTGTAAGCGCCGGAATATTGATTTTATATGATGAAGGAAAATTGTCTCTGCAGGATCCGGTTTCAAAATATTTGCCTGCCTTTGCGCATCAAAAAGTGCTGGATCAATTCAATGCTGCTGATACCACCTACACCACCGTTCCTGCAAAAAGAGAGGTAACGATCAAAGACCTTCTAACTCATACGTCCGGCATCGATTATCCCGTCATCGGCAGCAAAGAAATGACTGCCATTTATGCGAAGGCCAACATTCCTTCAGGATTGGGCGTTTTCAACGACAACCTGGAAGATGAAATGAATGAGCTCGCCCAATTGCCGCTCGCTTTTCAACCCGGAACCCAATGGCGTTACGGATTGAGCGTGGATGTGCTTGGCGCTGTAATAGAAGTGATCACGAAGACAAGCCTTGAAGATTTTTTGAGAAAAAATATTTTCGTACCGTTGCAAATGAACGACACCTGGTTCAACCTGCCGGCCTCGAAAGCCAGCCGGCTTACCAGCGTTTACACGGAAGATTCTTTGCACCATGTGATCCCGTGGACTGAAAAGGATTATGGCGTTGATCCCAATTATCCTTTGGCCACCAAACATTATTTTTCAGGAGGCGCCGGCCTTTCCTCTACAGCCATGGATTATGCGGTGTTTTTACAAATGATCATGAATGGCGGCAGTTATAATGGCAAACGGATCCTTTCAAAAAGAGTAACAGAGATGATGCTGCACAATCAACTCGATTTTACTTTTGACGGCACCAATTATTTTGGATTGGGCTTCCGGATCGTTAGTGATAAAGGCAGTGCCGATCATTCAAGAAGCGAAGGTACTTTTGATTGGGGCGGATTCTTTGGAACCACTTATTGGGCAGATCCAAAGGAGCACCTGATCGTATTATTCATGACCCAGCAAACTCCCAATTCGCACGGCGACCTGGAGGAGAAATTTGAGCAGATATTGTATGGAAGTTTCAAGTGATGTTGGATGTCGGATGTGGTGATGTCGGATATTAGATACTCATGTTGTATGTTAGATCAGTCGCTGCCGGGTAAGAAAGAGTAAACGAAGAAATAATTTCAATTTCTATTGCGCTGTTTTCTTTACACCACACTCAACCGCAATCAATAGCAAAAAGTTTTGGGAGGAAATGGATTTTGTACAATATTGTTGTATCTCACTTTATAATGGCAGTCTTAAGATTCATATTGTAAGCTTCCCCAAAGTGCCTCCATTTAAAAGTTGAATAATTTTTTAACTTTAAATGGATAATTATGAAAAAAACAAGACTCACAGAAACACAAATTGTAAAAAATGCGTACAAGCAGTAAATACAAAAAAAGTATCTTCATTCCGCAGCTCAACGTCTGCAATGGGGTTGATGTGATGCTCGCCGCACAAACGTATAAATGCCCAAAGATTACAAGTTGAATTAATATTCGTAAGTGCAAGGGAAGTAACACCATTTTCAACCGCAGCGAGCACGAGCTTTTCTGTTGAAAAGGCTGCGTAACGGATTTTTGCTGACAGAACTTGAAACAATCATTACGGACTATCTGATAGATAAGCCCTGATTCCGACGGCATCATTAAATTGAGAATGCCTTTTAAAAATGCAAATTAATTGCTCACTCTGCAACCTTATTGTTGGTATTAAAGGTGCGAATTAAATTGATACCCTAAAAACCAAGAAGGTTTATTTCAGCGCTCGTTCTTTAAAAAGTGCGAGGTAAAACCTTCCTGGTTTAATACATTTAGCCGCACGGTTTCCATGGCAAAGGTCCTCACGTTCTTTTGATGTGTTTGTTACTGGATTAAACATTCAATTCTTTCACTTTTTTGGGCTAATCTCCCTGATCAAAAAATCAAGATTTTTTTTATCAGGCAAGTGCACTGCTTTTGGATTTTGATCCAGCAGCATGATCATATTTGAAGTGGTATTATAAGCCCGCCATCGCGGAAGTCCTTTTGCATTTGGATTGCCTGAACGAATAAAATTTGCCCAATAAGATGACATCGTATTTTCCAAAGAATAATCGACCGGTTGCCACGGGCAGCGATGCACCAACTTTAAATTATGATACGCATAAGCGACCTCACCCGTGTGAAAAGCGCCGTATTTCTGATACTCGCCGGTTGCAGGAAGTTTTCTTGCAAAACGGTACACATACACTTTATACCTGCTTTTCTCCGATTGCTCGTTGGCCCATAAATAATTCTGAATTCCAAATATATTGTCTCGTGAAAGTTTTGCTGTGGAAGCAGCCACTTCTGCATCTGTATTTCCGGGATACAATTTTAAAAATTCTGCTGCGTCATCGCCGTATTGCTTTTCAGCCTGCTTTTTGTATTCTTCTACTGTCGGCATTTTGCCAAAAGCCAAGCCATCATCTTCATTCCATCCGGTCAGCAAAGCCACATCATTTTGCTTTCCTTCTGCAAAAGTTTTGGCAATTGATTCGGTCATTACATATCCATCAATATTTGGGGAATTCAAAGACCAGGGTTTCTTTAATAATTCATCTGCCGGAATCTTTCTCAGATCTTCCAAAGAAGTAGCATTAACTGACTTCTCGAATTTTTCTCCCGCTTCTTCAGCATCTTTTAATGTCGGCGTTTTCTGACCTATGAATTGCCCACCACTTTCAGCAATGGCTTTTTTAAATAATCCTTTACAAAGGGGAGAAGCAACAAGATAATTAACACTAAACGAACCCGCTGACTGGCCGGCAATCGTAATATTATCAGGATCGCCACCAAAAGCAGCGATATTTTTCTTTACCCATTTGATCGCTGCAATCTGATCAAGCAAGGCATAATTTCCCGAGCTGTTATGAATAGATTGTTTCGTCAATTCCGGCAATGCAAAAAATCCAAAAATACCAACGCGATAATTGGCGCTGACGAATATGATTCCTTTTTTTGCCATTGCTTGGCCATCATAAACCGGAACTGCAGTGCCGCCACTTACAAAACCGCCGCCGTAAATCCAAATCACAACAGGTCTTTTTTCTTTTGCAGAATGAGCGCCGGTCCACACGTTCAGGTACAAACAATCTTCGCTGATCGGTTCTTTGGGAATCAAATATTCTTCAGACCATGGACCAAAAGGATGTGGACTGTTTTGCATCGGGCTTGGGCCAAAGGCTGTACATTTTTTAACTCCGTTCCATGGAGTTACAGGCTCGGGCGCTTTCCATCTTAAATTACCAACCGGAGGCGCAGCAAAAGGAATTCCTTTGAAAATATGAATATCGCCGGACGAATCAACAGTTCCGGAAATTTTGCCACCATCAACCTGAATCACTTCAAAAGGCTTTTGTTGTTTTTGAAAAGACCATGAAATGAATGCCATCAAAATGAAGACAAAGGCGGCTGCGGGTTTTATTATTTTTGAAAGCAAAGTGAAAGGTTTAATACAGGAAGAAATGAATATAAAGATAACAACTTCATTCTCACCGAATAAGAAAAATAGAAATTGGTCCTTTTACTATTAGTACGTAACGCAATTTTTAAAAATCAGAATTGAGTTTCAAACTCTTCTTCATTAGCTGCAAAAAAGCGAGATTTGCTATTTAATACTTTTGAAAATTTGGAAATTTATTGACGATTTAGCATGTTACCGAAGTTCAAAAAATTACTCATTCAGCCTAAATTATATCTCAGTGAAATAACAGGAGTATTACTGTTGGCGCTCGGTATTTTTTTTATCAGGAGCGAGGGAAAAGAATTAAGAAATGTGGGTGAATATTTAAGTTCCGGTGATGGCGCCTGGATTGCCGTTGGAATTTTTGTGACTGCTGTTTATATTTTTTTGCAGGCCGTCATGTATATCGCCAGCTTCAAAGCAGTTGGATTAAAAGTGAGTTTGTGGGAATCGACCGTTCTGTTTCTCAAAAGAAATCTCATCAGTATTTTTCTCCCCGGCGGCGGCATTACTTCACTTGCATTTTTTACAAAAGACATCCAGGAAGAAACGAACGAAGAAAATAAAACGCGCATTCATATTGCCAGCACTATTTATGGTTTTACAGGAATTGTATCTATCATCATTATTGCCATTCCGGTTTTGATTTATCTTGCTTTTATCGGCGAAAGCTGGCAAAACGCCAACCAGGCCGCGGTGATCCTGATCTTCTTTGTGCTGCTCATCGTTTATATCGTTATTTCTTTTATCAGGAAAGGCTGGGTACACCGTTTGGTAAACCGCTTTTTACCACAGATTAATACAGAATTCAGGAAAGAACCGAATTTTAAATTCCGGTTTTTTATGGTGAATATTTATGCCGTTCTGATAGATCTGACGGGCATTTTGCATTTGTTTATTGCCATGAAAGTAATGGGCGTGGAAGCAAGCTGGAAAATTGCTTTGGTCGGCTATGTGATTGCAACTTTGCTCCTCGTAATTTCTCCTTTTTTGCGGGGAATTGGTGCGATAGAATTTTCATTGACACTTATTTTAAAACATTATGGCTTTCCAACTTCTGAGGCATTTGCCATCACATTAATGTATCGCCTTTTTGAGTTTTGGATTCCGGTTGCAGCGGGAATTGTAAGCTTTATGTTAAAGAAAGGAAATATGTTGTTGCGGATTGCGCCCGCGCTGCTTCTTTTTGCTCTCGGTATCATCAATATCGTTTCTGTATTGACGCCGGCGCTTCGTTATCGCGTTAAATTATTAAAAGAATTTCTGCCACTGGAAACCATTCACGTTTCCAATTATATGGTTTTTATTCTCGGCTTGCTTTCAATTATTACGTCTGCATTTTTGTTTCGCGGTTTGAAAAATGCATGGCGGTTTGCGATGCTACTTTGCGTTTTGTCTCTTATTGGCAATCTTACCAAAGCGATCGATTATGAAGAAGCATCGGTTGCATTTTTTAGTTTGCTGGTTTTATGGTTTACAAGAAAACAGTATTACATCAAACACAACAAACAACTGCAGCGCTTTGGCATTGAAACTTCTTTGATCATTCTTGCCAGTGTTATTATTTACGGTGTCATCGGATTTTATTTTTTGGATAAAAGACATTTCGGAATTGATTTTGGTTTTCTGGATTCCGTTAAACATACTTTTCTCAATTTTATTTTGCTCGATGTAGATGACTTAGTTCCAAAAACGCAATTCGGAAAAGTTTTTCTCGATACGATTCATATCAGTGGAATGGTTTCCATTGGCCTGCTTTTTTATGCCTTGATCAAACCATATTTTGTTACCATAAAACAAGATCGTGAAGACTTTTTGAAAGCGGACGAATTGATAAAAAAATATGGCAATTCTCCGGTAGATTATTTTAAAACTTCCGAGGATAAATCATTTTATTTTGGAGAACAGGTAGAGGGATTTATCTCTTACCGGCTGACCGGAAGTTTTGCTATTGTTTTGGACGAACCTGTTTGCGAGGGGCCAAAAGAAAAATTGCAGATGCTCGAAGAGTTTGAAAGCTTTTGTTTTGAATCTGGCTTAAAATCTGCTTATTATCGTGTGGATGAAGATTGCCTGCGACTTTTTAAAGAGATTGGGAAAAAATCTTTGATCATCGGACAGGAAGCGGTTATTGACGTTCAGAATTTTACTTTGGAAGGAAGAGATAAAAAATCGATGCGAAATGGTTTGAAAAATATTGAAAAGAAAGGATTGATTTCGGTAGTTCATCAGCCTCCGATCAAAGATGGATTGTTGCAAAAACTGAATTATGTTTCCAACGATTGGTTGAAAACAACCGGGCGTGAAGAAATTGTTTTTACACAGGGAATGTTTGATTGGGAAAAATTAAAACAACAAACAATCATTACGATAGAAAACCGTGACGAGCAGGTTTTTGGATTTCTCAATATCATCCCGGATTATGCACCTGAGGAAGCCACTTACGATCTGATTCGTAAAACTGAAGATGCGCCGGGCGGCGTTACAGATGCATTGATCATTTCGCTGATAGAATATTGTAAATCAAAAAAAATAAAATACTTAAACCTCGGACTGGCGCCGCTTTCAGGCATCGAAGAAGCACGTGATCTTCCTGAAAAGACATTAAAATTTGCATATGAAAAATTGCAGCAATTCCGTCATTATCGTGGCTTAAGAGATTTTAAAGAAAAGTTTTCTCCCGTGTGGAGCAACAAATACCTGATCTATGAAAACCATTATGACCTCATCAGTTTGCCAAAGGCGCTGAACAAAGTAATGAAACCATAACCGTATGAAGCATCTGAAAATAATTGTTGTAATAGCCACCGGAATATTTTTATGTAATCCTGTGCAGTCGCAGACAAAAGTGAATATTTCTGATTTGCCTGTAACGATTATTCCTGCAAAAAGGCAGGGGCCCGACCTGATGGTTTTATACATCAGCGGCGATGGCGGATGGAATACTTTTTCTCAAAATTTGTGCAATCAGTTTGCTGCTGATGGCGTTCCTGTTGTTGCGCTCAATTCTCTAAAATATTTCTGGAGCAGGAAAACCCCGGACGAATCTGCGCAGGCAGTAACCGCTTTGCTTGATGAATACAGATCTGTCTGGAAAAAAAATAATATTTTATTGTGTGGCTATTCTTTCGGCGCTGATGTAATGCCTTTTATTTATAACCGGCTTCCTGAAATTTTGAAAGAAAAAGTAACGCGCATTCAGTTGCTTTCTCCATCGGCCTACACTGATTTTGAAATTCATGTTTCTTATCTTTTTATTTCCAAAAAAAATAGTGTCATTTCAGAAGTTCAGAAAATCAACAAACCGATTATTTGTTATTATGGCGAAGATGAAAATGACAAACCTTTGCAAAATGTGCGTATGCCGAATTTTAAAATGGTTATTTTAAACGGGGAACATCATTATGAAAAAAGCTTTGCAGAGATTGTGCAATCCGGAATTTCTCCTAAATAAATTGGTCTTATTTCTTTGTTTACTGGAATTTTTTCAGTGAAGCAACCAATAATGGTGATTTATAAACGGGTATGTCATTTGTTTTGTAAAACAAAAATTTCAGCATGAATAACGTTCACCCTAAAAATATCATTGCTGCCGGAAAAGATTTAAAAGATGCTAAAAAAGTTTTGATCATGATTCACGGGCGGGGTGCAAATGCGCAGGATATTCTTTCACTCGGCAATTATTTGAATGTGAAAGATTTTTGCCTGCTTGCTCCGCAGGCTTTTAAAAACAGTTGGTATCCATTTTCTTTTTTGGCTCCGCCTTCGCAAAATGAGCCGTGGTTGTCTTCTGCTTTGTCATTGATAAAAGATACTTTGAATGATGCAGTTGCATTCGGAATTTCTGAAGAAAATATTTTTTTTACTGGCTTTTCGCAAGGTGCTTGTCTTACATTGGAATTTGTTGCAAGAAATGCAAAAAAATATGGCGGCGTTGCTGCTTTTACCGGTGGATTAATTGGCGACAAAGTTGATTCAAAAAATTATAAAGGAGATTTTCAACAAACGCCGGTTTTTATTGGAAGCAGCAATCCTGACCCCCACGTTCCTGTGGAAAGAGTTCATGAAACAACACGGATTTTAAAATCAATGAATGCTGAAGTAACTGAAAAGATCTTTCAGAATATGGGACACACCATTACAAAAGATGAAATTGATCTGACGAATGAATTGGTTTTTAAATAATTATTTTTGCTTTACAATTTTTCAATTCAAGTGCCGCACTTTATCATCCACTGTTCAGAAAATATCCTGACACAAAAAACTCCTGGCGAAATAATGCAGGCGGTTTATGATGTTGCAGAATCTACCAAACTGTTTATGAAAGGCGATATAAAAGTGAGAATACATCCTTTTAAATATTATCAATTAGGTGAAGAGAAAAAAGATTTTATTCATGTTTTTGGAAATATTATGGAAGGAAGAACGACGGCACAAAAAGCAGATCTTTCTGAAAAAATAATTAAAAAATTAAACGAAATGTTTCCTGACATTTCCATTTTATCAATGAACATCAATGAATTTGAACTTGCTACTTACTCCAATAAATCTTTGATCGATCCATTAAACACCGAACGCGACAGATTTTTTTAAAAAGAAATCTTCCAGTTTTTTCATTTCATTTTATATGCATGATTTTTGAGAAGCATTCCTTGTATGGAAAAAAATTATGCATCAGTTTACAGCGCTCTTGGCGCCGATATTTTGATTGCTACCATAAAATTTATTGCAGGCGCTTATTCCCACAGTTCTTCCATGATCTCTGAAGGAATTCATTCTCTGGTGGACAGTACCAACGAAATTTTGCTTTTGTATGGAATGAAAAAAAGCAAAAGGACTCCTGATAAATTGCGGCCTTTTGGTTATGGAAAA
>Ga0157373_10003878_pt1 | contig 11302 bp, 12 predicted proteins | sample C65metaG_FD_113460 | JGI IMG/M metagenome (GOLD analysis project Ga0157373, IMG submission 113460) | Corn rhizosphere microbial communities from Kellogg Biological Station, Michigan, USA - C6-5 metaG | ecosystem: Host-associated > Plants > Roots > Rhizosphere > Soil | place: USA: Michigan...
GTGCGTGATTCCCACTGGAATAAGTAATCACACCGCGAGCGCGTTCTTCGTCCGCAAGAGAAGCGATCTTGTTGTATGCGCCGCGCAACTTGAACGCCCCAATAGGCTGCAGATTCTCGGGCTTCAAATATAAAGTTTGTCCCTCATACTCCAGCGGAATGAGCGGCGTGCGGACGGTGATCCCGTCAAGGCGGCTGCGGGCTTCACGGATATCGGAAATAGATACCATGCGGTTGGCGGGTTCAGCTAAATCTCCAATATCACCGGCATAATCAGCGGCCGCTTCTGCGTCTGTTTGGAGATAAAGCGCTTCAGATCGGCACGAATCTTTTCTTTAATCACGCCGTAGTCGGCTCGTTCTTCGTCGCTGGATTGGCCAAGCGTCTGCACCACGATTTGCTTTACTTCCTCCATGAACCCATTCTCGCCTCCGGAGAAGCCCCGAGTCACAATCTCAGGCGAAATCTCGACTTTGCCAGTCAGCTTGTTAATCGCAATGATCGGCAACACAAAGCCATCTTCGCTCAAGTGGCGCCGGTCCTTAATCACGAGGTCTTCGACCACATCCGTCCGCGAACCAGAATCAATGCAGATCCGGCCGACATTCACACGTCCGGCTTTACGCGCGCCGAGTTCATCGAGTTCCATGATGTCGCCGCTCTCCATCAGCATTACGCTGCCAACCGAGCCGTGCATGGATGCCGCCAGTTCCGCGTGCAGCTTGAGCTGGCGATACTCGCCGTGAATCGGTATGAAATACTTCGGCTTCACCAGATTGATGATCAGCTTCAGCTCTTCCTGGCTCGCATGTCCGCTCACGTGTACCGGCGGTGTCGAGCCATCGTCGTAGATCACGTGCGCTTCGCGGCGGAAGAGATGGTCAACCATGCGGTAGATCGCCTTCTCGTTCCCCGGAATGATTCGCGAGGAAAGCACGACCGTGTCGCCTTTCTCGATTTTTGCGTGCTTGTGATTGTCCACCGCGGCGCGGGAAAGTGCGCTCATAGGCTCGCCCTGCGTGCCGCTGATCATGATGCATACTTTTTCGGGAGCGAAATTCTTCACTTCTCCGGGATTGATCAGCAGTCCGTCCGGGATTTCGATATAACCGAGGTCCTCAGCGATCTCCGACGAACTGGTCATGGAACGCCCCATAAAAGCCAGCTTCCGCCCGTGCTCGTATGCGAGCTCTACCGCGAGCTTGATGCGATGTATTGATGACGAGAAGCAGGAAATGAACAGCCGGCGCTCGGTCCGCGCGAAGACTTCATCAAATTTGCGTCTTACCGCTCGCTCACTGGGCGTATAGCCCCGGCGCTCAACGTTAGTCGAATCCTGCAGCAGCGCCAGCACACCTTCTTTTCCGTACTCGGCGAAGGCGTGCAGATCGAACAGACGATTGTCCGTCGGAGTAGGATCGACTTTGAAGTCGCCGGTGTGGATCACCACTCCGAGCGGAGTGTGTATCGCCAATGAAACGCAATCCACCAGGCTGTGCGTGACCTGAATGGGATGAACCGTAAACGGCCCGATCTTTACGCGAACTCCGGGACGCAGTTCACGCAAGTCAGCATTGTCGAGCAAGCCGTGTTCGTCGAGCTTGTCCTCGACGTATGCCAGCGTGAATTCGGTCCCCCAGACGGGAACATTTAGTTCGGATAGCACCCAGGGCAAGGCGCCGATATGGTCTTCATGTCCGTGGGTCAGAACGATGCCGCGAACGCGGTGACGGTTTTCGGTGAGATACGAAATGTCCGGGACAACGATATCCACTCCGAGCAGTTCGGCCTCAGGAAACATCATGCCGGCGTCAACGACAATAATGTCATCGCCCCAGCGAATGGCCATGCAGTTCATTCCAAATTCGCCGAGACCGCCAAGCGGCACCAGATGCAGTTTTCCAGAGGGCATGAAGATTCATTAGCGTAGCACAGCGACAAATGCCGCAGGCTGCGGCGAATTTGACCAGAAGCCTTTTGCATCAATCGCAGTGGGCGATTATCTTAAAAGCTCGGCACTGGCCGGCAACCTCACGGTCGCCGCGAGAGTCGAAGCTCAGATGGCAGACAAATCCTGGTTGCGCGGAAGAGTAGAAAAGGCGGTTAGCAAAGCGCTATGGCGCGCGTACAAAACCGTCAGGGTCGATCCCAACCGGTTCCTGATGGAAATCCGCGCCGCTCACGGACTGCCGGTCACAAGTTTTCAGGGCATGTATTCGGTTGAACCGCCGGTCCTCGACACCGTCGCGGAAAGCATTATCCACAGCAGCATGAAAATGGCGGCTGCGGAGGGAGCGGGTTTTGGCCTTGGAGGGCTGCTGACCATCGTGCCTGACTTCAGCATTCTCGCCGGCATCACTCTCCGCACGATTCAAAAGCTGAGCCTGGTTTACGGATTCGAGTACAACACCGACGAAGAAATGGCGGAACTCTGGATCGCCGCGGCCAGCGCCGCCGGTGTTGACCTCGGCAGGGAACTGCTGGAAAAGAATGTCGTGAACCGTCTGGTGCCGCGCATTATTCAACGCATCGCAGCAAAAGCCAGTGCGGAGTTCGTCGAGAAGTGGGCGGGTCGCCTGATTCCTGTGTTCAGTTCCCTGATCGGTGGAACCCTGAACTACTATTTCGTTCGCGGCTGGGGAGAACGCGCCCATGCGCACTTTCGGCAAAAACATCTGGAACGGCGGCAGCAAATGCTGCAGCAACAAAGCCAGGGAGTGAGTTAACAAAATTGCCTACCCTGAAATCCGTAAAGTAGTTTCATCTCTCGCCTACAAATAATCCTTCACGAAAGTATTTCATGCCATCTGGCAGTACTTTCTCGGCTATTCGCCCAACGCAATCGTTTGCGCAACCAACACTGGGCTATCTGATTGATTCTGGGCTTTATGCGCTTCTGGCAATCAGACTGCATTCACTCCCGCTGGATAAAACGATTCATGAAACGGAGAAATGCAAGTGAACGATCATCCGAAAAATTATCGTTGGAAAGAGTTATGCCAGGCGATTCTCGATGAGCCTGACCCAGTGAAATTGCTGGAACTTGTCAGATTACTGAACGAGGAACTGGAAGCGCGGGAAAAAGAGACCAACGAAACAAGAAATAAATGTTATACCTTGACTGCTGCCGCGCAGAATAAGCCAGAGCCAGAATCCCCGTAAAATTTATCAGAGCCAGCCCTTGTTTCTCGCTATGCGCGCCGCTTCCACGCGATTAGCCGCGCCTAACTTGCTGATTGCCTCCGAGAGATAATTTCGTACCGTTCCCTCGGACAAGTTCAGTTTTTCCGCAATATCCATGCTTGCCAGTCCCTCGCCCGCGAGTCGCAAAACCTGGCGTTCGCGGTCGGTGAGCGGGTCCGGTTCCACCCAGGCCTCGGCCGCAAGTTCAGGATCAATAACGCGCAATCCGCTCTGCACGCGCCGCACCGCTTCTGCTAGTTTTTCGGCGGCCATGTCTTTAAGCAGATACCCTGAGGCGCCGGCATCAAGCGCCCGGCGCAGATACCCGGCCCGGGCGAAGGTTGTCAGGATAATGACCCGCGTTGCTGAACGCCGGCGTTTGAGTTCTGCCGCCACATCCAAGCCGGACATCTCCGGCATTTCAATGTCGGTGAGAAAAATGTCCGGTTTGAGATTGAGCACCGCATTCAGCGCGTCGGCGCCATTTCGTGCGCGTGCGACCACGCTGATGTCGCCTTCGATTTCAAGTAACGTGGCCAATGCCCCGAGCACCATTCCCTGGTCTTCGGCAATGGCGACCTTGATTGTCTTTCGTCCGGCTTTGACAGAGGGATTCAATGCGTGCTGTTGCTGCCGTTCAGCGGAAATTCAAATGTCAGCTTGGTTCCGGCATGGGTCTCGCGCATCAACCTTCCGCCCAGGGCTTCGATCCGCTCGCGCATACCGCGCAGCCCGTTACCTTCCACCTGAGTTCCGCCTCGGCCATCGTCCTCAATCTGCATAACGCAATCGCCGTTGTTGGCCGCGATTTTCAGGATGCAGGTGCGGGCTTGTGCGTGCCGAACCACGTTGGTCACAGCCTCGCGCATAATCAGCGCAGCCACACTTTCCTGCGCCGGACTCATTGCAACTTCAGCCGTTTCTTCGTGAAGTGCAACGCCGGCGCTTTCCAGCACGGACCGGGCACGTCCTAGTTCCTCGCACAGCTTATAGGAACTGTAGCCGCGCAAAGTGTTCCGGATTTCGGCCATGGCTTCCCGCGAAACTTTCTCAATGTCAGAAATCTCAACCTTGGCCTTCTCGGGATATTTCTCGATCAGTTTTCCCGCCAGTGTGGATTTCACAATGATCAACGACATGGTGTGGCCAAGAACGTCATGCAGGTCGCGGGCAATGCGCTCCCGCTCCGCGACTTTGGCAAGATGTTCGATTTCATCATTCGCCATGCGCAGTTTGTGATCGGCGCGATTTTTTTCCGCGAAATGAATATTCGAGAGCCCGACTCCCAGGGATACCACCATTGAGGTCGCCCAGAAGCCGGCGGGGGCGTGAAGTAAAAGAGCGTCTGCCGCCAGCGCCAGAATCAGGGCTGCAACTGCAACGTAAGCCCACCGAGAGTTGTGAATCGTCCAGGCGATAAACGATGACCCCAGAATTACGAACACCGAAGCGCCCTGATTGATATGTCCCAGTCCGATGCCCATCCCGATCATGGCGACGATCAAAGCGTAATTCCATGGCGGTCCGGTCCAAAAAATCCTGAAGTAGAGCACCAGGAATATTGCGGTTGCACCGATCGTAATCAGCCAATCGTGATTTGTGGCATGAGGTCCCAGCATCGGCTGGAAAAAGAAGAACGCGAGAAATACCAACCAGACGTATGGCACCCAGCCATGGTCACGGTTTTTGGGAATTAGTCCCATCAGGAGTCCGAATCCATTCTAAGCCGAACGCTCATCGCCCTCATCCATTCGCTTTCTGATCGCGTTGATGCCCCATCCGTGCCGCGCCCAGGCAAAGCAGCGTAAACCCGGCCAGCGTCTCCCAGTGCCCGGAGGTCGGTTCTCCCCGTCCTGCGCCCACCAGATTCAAAGCCAATTGTGACAGGTGATACGGCGGCAGAAACACTGCGATTTTCTGCACGAACTTGGGGAGAAACATGAACGGCATCCACAGGCCGGAGCAGAACGACATCGGGAGATAAAAAAGATTGATCACCGCGGGGGCCGAATTCGGGCTGGCAAAATATCCGATCGCCAAACCCATCGCGCAGAAGGGAATCGATCCGGCCACGAGAGTGAACAGCAGTTTAACTGCGGTCATTCCTGTCAGGTGTACCCCGCCGAAAACAAATCCCATAAGCATCAGCGCGACTACGTCAATGGTGCTAAAGGTGATTGCCATCAACACTTTTGCCGAGAAATATGCGAACAACGGCATGGGACTGGCGCGCTTTACCTGAAGCCAGCCGAGCCCTCGTTCACTGGAGAGCCCTGCCGCGGTGCCGAAAAGCGACGCGCCCATCACTCCAAACGTCCCATAAGCCGGAATCAGATACACGGTAGTGCTGATGCTGCCGATCGTCTGTCGTCCCATCACCAGGCCGAAGAGAACATAGAACATCAGCGGAAAAACCAGGGTCGAAACCGAGAACATGGGGAAGCGCAGATTTTTCAGAAATTCGTACTTGGCTTCCTTGGCGCAGATTATCAACAGATTTGGACGCCGCAGAACTTCGGGAGTAATTGTTGCCGCACTGCTTGCCATAGATCGCTCCTCGATTTGTCCCAGATCAGTCACGCTTGCTTGGAATGCGATAGCGCATCGTCATCTCTGGTCAAGGCGAGAAATGCTTCTTCCAGACCCGCGCTATTCACTTCAATTCCTGAAATCTCAACATCAAGCTGCAGTAATTGCCGTAATACCTCTTCCGCCCTAGGGGTATGAATAACGGTGGCATTGCGATCGGCGCGAACATCGGAAACACCCGGAAGTTTGCGAATTAGTTCGAGCGGCAATTGGGTTACGCAGCGAACCCGTTTTCCGGCGGTGCGCATCTTGATTTCCGCCGGCGTCCCTTGTGCGATCAGCGATCCCTTATTGATTACAACAATGCGGTCTGCGAGCGCATCCGCCTCCTCCAAATAGTGGGTGGTTAACACCACCGTCTTTCCGCGTTGCAGCAAGTTGCGGATCTCCTGCCACAGCAGATGACGCGCTTCCACATCGAGCCCGACTGTTGGCTCGTCCAGAAAAAGCAGATCAGGATCGCCGCAAATCGCCAGGGCGAAGAGAACTCGCTGTTTTTGCCCTCCAGAGAGAACTCCGAACTTCCGGTCTCGCAGTTCTTCAAGGCCGGCACTCGCGAGCGTTTCGGAAATCGGAAGCGGCTTCGGGTAATACGAGGAAAATAAATCGATGTGTTCGCGCACCCGCAGCGTCTCCGGGACCCGCCCTACTTGCAGCATAGCGCCGACTCGGATATGGGTTTCGGTGAGCGCCGGATCGCCTCCAAAGACAGAAAGCTTGCCCGAGTTCGGTCGGGCCAATCCCAGCAGCAGTTTGATCGCTGTCGTCTTCCCGGCGCCATTAGGACCCAGCAGCGCGACCAATTCTCCTCCGCAAACGTCCATATTGAAGTTGGACAATGCTTGGACTTGGCCATAGTTCTTGTTGACGCCTTCGAACGTGGCGACTGGCGCTTTATGCAGACGGCCGTCGTTTCCGTACCAGGTGGTGAGCATTTGTGCGCTTGCCATAAGCTGGTTTTCCTTAAGTGACACCGGGATCTTCCCGCACTGCTGAAATTGCGAACAGTGGAGATCATCACCACCCGTCAGTGACAAATGTCAGAACGAAGAACTCACCCTCGCGTATAATTCGAGCTTTTCGGGTTGGGGTCGCCGGAACAGCGGGCATCACCGTTTCGGGGCAGGAGCGCGCGCTGCATGACCGTACGTCCTGGGGTGGAGGTTGTCAGCCTTACTGATGTAGGCTGCCAACGCGAAAATAATGAGGACAGCTTCCGCTACTGGGAGCCCGAGGATGATACCGCTTTCGCCCGCCTGGGAAGGCTGGCCGTAATCGCCGATGGAATGGGCGGAACAGAGGGCGGGCAGTTCGCCAGTCATATCGCTGTGGAGAGCGTACAGGAACTCTACTCATCTTCCACTGAAGCCGACCCGCAAATGCAATTGGTGAACGGCCTCCATCTGGCTAATTCTCGTGTGCTGGAAAAAGCCCGCCGCGAGCCCGCGCTTCACGGTATGGGAACAACCCTCACTGCTATCGCGATAGTTGGCAACCACCTTTATTTCGCTCACATCGGTGATAGCCGGCTTTATCTCATCAGGACGGGGAGCATTCGCGCACTCACGCGTGACCATTCGCTGGTCGCTAGATTGGTGGAAAGCGGTGTCATTCGTGCCCAGGAGGCCGATACGCATCCGCAGAGGCATGTGCTGACGGCCGCAGTGGGCGTCACTGATGCAATCGAACCCGACGTTCCTTCCGAGCCGTTGCAACTAGTAAAAAATGATGTCTTGTTGCTCTGCACCGACGGCCTTTGGGGACAGATGAGCGAATCGGAAATAGCGCAAACCATCTCGTCTCACAATATTGAAGACGCCACGCGCGCACTGGTACAACTGGCGAAAGACCACGGCGGGCCTGACAACATCACGCTGCAAATCCTTCGCGTCGTCTGAACCAAACGTTCGATTGTGCCTTGATTTTCTTCAAGTCTGCAAAAAGCTGCGCATTGTCGCGGTCTCGACCGTATCTCTCCCGAATGAAATCCCTCAGCGTCAGTCACTTACGGGGGAGATTGATTTGGCGTGCTGCCTGCAATGTCCTTCATGTCTATTAAGCAGATAGACATTATGGTAAAGTGATCAACATGAAGATCTCCCAAAAAGGTCTGTACGCTCTGCAAGCCATGATGATGCTGGCACGCCACTACAACCAGGGCGCCATTCGCATCCGTGACATTGCCTACGAAGAAGAGCTGCCGGAAAAATTCCTTGAGCTGATTCTGCTTGAACTGAAGAACGCAAGGATTGTCGAAAGCGTTCGCGGCGCGAAAGGCGGTTATCAATTGCGTCGCTCGCCCGCCGACATTCACCTGAGCGAGATTATTCGCTTGATCGACGGCCCACTCGCGCCTTTTGGCGATGCCGAGCAGTTGCGCAGCCTCATCGACCGCGACTCCGATCACCGCGCTCTTTACAGAGTTTTTCTCGATGTCCGTGACGCCGCTGCCAAAATTCTGGAGAGCACTTCGCTCGCCGACATTATGAACCCTTCGCCGTCGCCTCGTCAGAAAACCCGCAAGAAGAAAATCGAAGCCAGCATTCTGCCGATGGTAGTGGGCAACCGGACAGCACGATGAAAATTAAGCTTCTGATATTGTTTTCCGTCCTCGGTGTGAGCGCTCTGCTTCACGCCCAGTCAGTTGTAATTCGCGTGGGCGCTTTCCCAAATATCACTCATTCCCAGGCAATGATCGGTAAGGCGAATGGCTGGTTCGAGAAAGCCATGGGGCCGAACGTAAAAATTGAATGGCAGAGCTTCAATGCCGGTCCGTCCGCCATCGAAGCCTTATTTGCCGGGGCCATTGACATGACCTACGTTGGGCCCAACCCGGCAATCAACGGATGCGTCCGGTCGAACGGCGAAGCGCTGAGAATCATCGCTGGTGCAACCAGCGGAGGCGCAGCGCTGGTGGTTCGCGGCGATTCCGGAATCAACGGGCCGCAGGATTTTCACGGGAAGAGGATCGCATCTCCGCAGCAGGGCAACACGCAGGACGTAGCTTTGCGCGCATGGTTAAAGTCGAATGGACTCAAGACGCGCGACAAGGGTGGCGACGTCGTTGTCATGCCGATCGCCAACCCCGATCAACTCACCCTTTTCCTGAAAAAAGAAATCGACGCGGCCTGGGCGCCGGAGCCGTGGGCTTCGCGCCTGGTGCACGAAGCCGGCGGGCGAATTCTCGTGGATGAACGCAATCTCTGGCCCAATGGACAATTCCTCACCACTGAATTGATCGTCAGCACAAAATTTCTGCAATCGCATCCGGACCTGGTCAAGACCTGGTTGAAAGCCCACGTCGAACTGACCGAGTGGATCAACAAGAATCCGTCTCCGGCCAAACAGATTCTGAACCAGCAGATACAGAAAGAAACCGGCAAGCCCCTCGCCGCCGGAGTTCTGGACGATGCGTTCGGCCGCATGCAAGTCACTTACGATCCCTTGCGGGGACCGCTGATGCGGGCTGCACAATCTGCCTTCGACGCCGGATTTCTCGGTCGGCAAATGCCCGACCTTTCCCATCTCTACGACCTGAATCTGTTGAACCAGGTGTTAGCGGAAAAAGGAAGGAAGGCTGTCCAATGAGCCAACCGCTTAGCAATTCAATGACGGTCGTTTCTGCAGAGCGTCTCGCGCCGTCTCCCACCGCCGGTCAACGCAAGCCGGTGGCGATTGCGACCGCCTGGGACCGGCCGTCAGATATTCCCAAGTTATCGCTCAAAAATGTGTCGCTCAGCTACATCACAAATTCCGGCGGACATCTGATTGCGCTCGAGAACATCAACCTGCAAGTCCGGCCTGGGGAATTTTTGTGCATTGTCGGGCCGTCTGGTTGCGGAAAGTCCACCCTGCTTCATCTGATTGCCGGGCTTCATCAGCAGACCTCCGGTGAGGTGAAGGTGGACAACGCTCCGGTGCAGGGTCCGGGAACCGATCGTATTCTCATCTTCCAAGACTTAGGACTATTCCCCTGGCTGACCGTTTCTCAAAACGTTGAATTTGGAATGCGGATGAAAGGCATCTCCAAAAAAGAGCGTCAAGCAAAAGTAAGAGACTACTTGCGGCTGGTCCACCTGCAGCAATTCAGTGAAAGCTACACCCATCAGCTTTCCGGTGGCATGCGTCAACGTGTAGCGTTAGCGCGAGCTCTCGCCACCGAGCCCGATGTCCTGCTGATGGACGAGCCCTTCGCCGCGCTGGACGCTCAGACTCGCGACCTGCTGCACGACGAACTGGAACGGATATGGGCTGAGACTCGCCGCACCATCGTTTTTGTGACCCACAACGTTCGCGAAGCAGTGCGCCTGGGAGATCGTGTGATGCTGATGACATTCCGTCCAGGGAGAGTAAAGCGCGAATACAAAGTTGATCTCGAACGTCCGCGCCATTTGGAAGATGTACCGGTGGCGGCGAGCGCCCGCGAAATACTGAATGATCTGCGGGAAGAGATCAACAAATCTCTCGAGGAGGAGTACGGGCTTGAAGCGCACGCTTAGGTTGATCCTGTTTTACTCGGCGCTAATCGGCCTTTGGGCCCTGCTCGCAAAGCTGCGCGTTTGGCCGCCTTACATTTTTCCTACTCCCCGGGGAGTAGCCGAAACCCTATGGGCCGGCTTCGCCGATCACAGCTTCTGGATTGCCATCGGCGTAAGCATGCGCCGCATGCTCGTCGGTTACGGAATTTCTGTCGTGCTTGGCCTCGTTCTGGGCCTGGGGCTCGCAAGCAATAAATTCCTCGAGCAGACTCTTGGCGGATTGTTGTTGAGTCTGCAAACCCTTCCCAGCATCTGCTGGCTGCCCATTGCAGTGCTATGGTTTGGCCTCACCGAAAAAGCAATCCTTTTTGTCGTGGTCATGGGTTCATTACTCTCGGTCACCATCAGCATGGAGACCGGTCGCAAACAACTTCCAAAGATTTACAGCATGGCAGGGAAGAACCTGGGTGCGCGCGGCGCGAGACTCTTCTGGCACGTCACGCTGCCGGCCAGTCTGCCTTACATCGTCGCCGGATTGAAGCAGGGCTGGGCCTTTGCGTGGCGCTCGCTGATCTCTGGCGAGATGATTTTCGTGACTCTTGGCCTCGGCCAGTTGCTGATGATGGGCCGCGACCTCAACGATATGAGCCAGGTGGTCGCGGTCATGATTCTTATCATCGGCCTCGGATATCTGGTGGATGGCCTGGTTTTCAAGACCATTGAAGGTCGCCTGCAGCAGCGTTGGGGTCTGGCAACAGCAGCCTAGTCATTAATTACATCGGTTCGCAAAGGCGGGTAAGCGTACCTATAATGACTACTACTATAGTAGGGATACTAGACTAATTCGAATTCTTTACCGCTACGGTTCAAAAGGAGAGCAGGAGCAATGAGAGCAAGCTTCCGTTGGGTAACGATCGCAGCTATTTTGTTTGCCGCTGTTTTTGCGCTGACACAGAGTCCTTCCCAAGAGAAACATTCGGGAACCACAACTGCGCCAGCATCACAGCAGGACCTCCAGTCACTGCGCGATCTGGTTGACGCTCAACAGAAGCA
>Ga0157373_10003879_pt1 | contig 11301 bp, 20 predicted proteins | sample C65metaG_FD_113460 | JGI IMG/M metagenome (GOLD analysis project Ga0157373, IMG submission 113460) | Corn rhizosphere microbial communities from Kellogg Biological Station, Michigan, USA - C6-5 metaG | ecosystem: Host-associated > Plants > Roots > Rhizosphere > Soil | place: USA: Michigan...
CATGCAAGTGACTGAATGATGAAGGCTTTCACCTCTGGTTTTAATGCAGCCATATTTCACCATTCTTCCAAAGCATTCTAAAATTTACGCCAGTTTCATCAGGCACGTTCCACAAGCTCTGGCTACATTAAGCTGTGCCACCTCAGCGGGCTGACTTGCGGCTTCCACCAATTGCTGAACGTCAGCGCTGGCACCATATCGGCGAACAACGCCAACGAACTCCTCAACGTCATGCCCTCGCATTGTCATCACTGGCCGCCCCTCTGAATTGAATTTTGGCGCGCCGAATTCATCCCGCGCCTGTGTTATGTGATAAAGCTCATGCTCAACGAGAGCGCAGAAGTCGAGGTCACTGCATTCACAGCAGTAGTCCGCAGCCAGCGTTATGATAAAGCGAGGAACATACCCGAACCATTCATGCATCTGCTGCTGCATGCGCGCCTTCTGCCATCCACCGGCTCGCAGTGTGACTTCCTCAGCCTGACCCAGCACAGTTCTGCCGCGTTTAGTGAAGGCGGTCGATGCCCACATAAATCGAATATCGGCGTGCTGTAGGTGGAGATGCTCAGGGTTATGGAGCGATCCGTCCTCATTGAGGATGTGATCAGTGATCCACTCATGAATTTCATTAGCGGGGGTCAGGCTGATGTGGGGGTTAAATTCATTCAAAAAACTTTGTGGTGGTCGCGGTCGGTTTAACTGGTCAATCTGCATGGGCTTAACCTGTGTATTTTGTCACTACCACCTCAGCCTCTGTACCAGATGCAACACGCAGCCATATTACCCACGGCGTGTATACATTCAGAACGCGACCAGCTTGATGCCAAGCGCTTGAATCTGCGCTGTCGGCATACTCAATAAACCCCTCATCTACTGTTACGTGGCCGCTGTTCGTGCCGTCTGTAATCTGGACGGGCGTTCGCGTTATGGTTAGTGATTCAGACATAGCTACCTCTATTTACTTAGGTTGGCTGTTAGACGGCGGTTATCACCAGCGTTGAAACCATGTCGCGCAGCGTTACCGTTAATGTGCAGGTTCCGGCAGTGAGTATGCTCACAGCAGCCTGGCCTTTAGCCGAGGTGGTGATGTGCTGCACCATGCTGGGATTAGATATCGTCCAGACAGCACCATCTGCTCGCCCAATTTGAGCGCCAGTTTCACCGCTGACTAAAAACGCGCCGAGGTATTGCCAGCCTTTAGGGGCGGTCGCGTTCAGCATGGTGAAGTGGGTGCTGTCTACCTGAGTGACATACCACGGGGATGTGAGTGTTTTGTTGCTGTCGTTCTGGATGAATATCGTGTCGGCTGGCGGTTTATTCTGGCCGCCAATCACGATATCGCCGGGTACTGATATCCCCGACATATTGGTGCCACCAATGACAGTGGCATCGGGTGTTAAAATCATTGGTTGCTCCATTAAAAAACCGCCCGTAGGCGGTTATGCGTAATGCTTCGACCAGTGCTTACTGCACTCGTCTATTGCAAAGGATATTTGACGACCACAGCCGCGTTTTAAAGAATCCATGACCATTGTAGGGAAGCCCGTACTTTGCTGAGGCGCTAGGTGCTCAAGAGATACCTCGTCATCTGTTCTCACCCAGAGCTTATGGCCGGAAATATCTGTTTCTCTATAAACGGTGATTAATTCAATATTGTCCGCTGAATCCCCATCATTTTTGAAGATCTCATATCGCGTCATTTCTCCATCACCACTGCGGTATTGCAGGACTCGCTCCAGTGTCAGTTTAGACATAATGTTTAGCCTCTAATGTTTAACGAGATGAAACGTTAAATCATCACTTAGGCCAATTCAATCCATCATCAAGCACACTCATAAATTTGTCTTGTAATGATTACGTCTTAAAGTCGGGTAACTCTTGTTTTTTCCGCCATTCTCTCACTTCAGCAACAACTTTTTGCGGAGTTAGGTCTTCGTCGTCATTATAGTAAATCAGGTCTGAGCTTTCGGGGTACTCGCTGACGGTGATGAAATTCTCAAGCAACTCGTCCTGAAACTTTTCACCACCGTCTACACTGAAAATCTTAGCAACTAATTCCGTAAATTCTGCTTCCGTATAATCCTGGAATCTAGGCTTTAACTTCATGGCTGCTTTCCTCCTTTTCGGTGAAGATCATCTTACTCTTTTTGCTCCAGCGCGTATTCCTACTTGAGCTCGCCATCAGGCGCGAGACTGTCCCGAGTCCGACTTCATTAGCGATACCTTCACTCCAATAAAAAAACCGACCGTAGGCAGTTACATTTGGTCCATGTTTTCTTTACATGTTGCAAGATGTCGCTCAATCAAGACGTCATCAAGCATTGCACCTTCAGGAATAATATAGTCATAAGATTTATGACCCTCCTTAGTGATATCCCACTCCCAACTTATCTCTGTTCCAATTTCAGTGGCCTTCCCTACTCTGATAGTCGTAACGCTCCAGGTTGCGCTAGGATTAGCATTATTGATTCTTTTGAAAAACTCTTCAGCATCCATATCAGTACCCTTTGTGAGGAAAAGTACAGAGTAACTTTATGCTGCTTATACATTCAATTTAATTTTCAATATTCAAAATCATCCGCAATGCACCCCATTAATTTCTTTAATGAATTAATTAACCTCCATATTTTCATTGCCAGACTTAACACAGATTTTTCCCCACGTTTCGTTATGCGCCAGAATCGCACGCTGTGTCGAAGCGCTCATTACATCGATATCGTGGTCACTAACATAGATGGGATGTACCCATTCACAGCCGGTATCAATTAGGCTGACGCCGCCACCGTTCCCGCAACCGCTCAGACACAGCAGCATCAGGTAGGCTGTTAATATCCTGCTGAACATCGACAGCATTTTTCAGCACCTCAATATGTTTTTCAGACGCCTCAGCCTGAACAGACGCATGCTCAGCTGCTGCTTTGGATTCAGCTGCGTTTTTGCCTCTGCTACGACCCAGACTGAATGCGGCCACTACCAAACCGGCAATGACGGCCAACACGGTGAATAGTGTTTGCATCAGATCAAACCCTGATAGGCGTCATAGGTACCGGAGCGCATAACCTCCGCGTGACGACGTGCGCGCCTTGGCGTCTGGCGTGCCCAGTTACTATCCAGCATTTCAACTGATCCACCTGCAAAATTACCCGCTGCTATCATGGCCAGCGATTTTTTAAATTTAGCCAGACCACTGACACCTAATTGATACGCCATGCTGTTGAGAACGTCGCGGCGAGCGTCGTTGCACTGAACTAGCGCAGCCACAATTACAGGCTGACGATTCATGGCCGCTGATTTTGCGTCAATCAGGCAGCGTTTCCAGGCGTCACCCACAGAACGTGGCACGGTGAACGTGTAATTACCCAGCGATGCGCCTTTAGGTCCGATACGGATGCCGCCAGCTACGGTCGGAAAGCCCAGCGTGTCCAGATATGGGGTCTCAACGTAACCCTCCTCAAAATTGAGGATTTCAATGATTCTACTCATCACCTTTACTCCGTGGTGGGTATGAAACAATGCGTGCGACATTACCTCGCGCCGCAAATACAGCCGCGCAGATCAGCGCGTTCGCTACAACTACCGGCCAGCCGCTGACGTGGTATTGCCCGAACAGCCATAGCAATGCGAAATTGCCATAAAATAGAATCAGACCAGCAGCTATCCATGAAATACCGCGCTTATGGGTTCGCCTGTTTTGCTGAATGCCATCAGGCGCACGGCAATAGCCGCGCAAATGGCGACATCAATCACTGTCAGGAAATCGCTACTAATCATGATTTCTCCCCCAGCCATTTTTTAACGAATGGCAGTTTTGAAACACCGCCGTTTTTCAGCCAGAAATAGCCCTGCACCGCAGCAGCGGAAATGATTACAGCCGCTAGTGCGTCCAGCGGTTTTTCGCGGTAATCCAGATAGTCCTCTACTTTGTCCGCAACAAACCCGGCTCCAAATACGCCAGCTGCATAGCCAAAGAGGAAATAACCAAATATCTGGCGGCGCGTCAGGTCACTGACAGTGACGATAAAGCACATAGACCCGGCAAACGCACCGAATGCGATTGAGTAATCTACAGAGGTGATGAATCCCACCAGCGCAGACGTGACAATGCCCCAGCCAGCTACCGTTCCCACAGTAGCGCTGGTGCTCAATGGCTCAGCCATTACTTCTCCCTCTGTTTTTTAGAGTGACTTTAGAAACAAAAAAGGCCCGCCGTAGCGAGCCTAAATCTGGTTAAGCGGTTAAATATCAGTGATCTTGGTTCAGGGTTTTTAAAACATTTTTGATGCAAATTGGTGTCATTCTCTCCTTAAAGAAGCTTCTGGCTTCATCATAGGGAGTGGTCATCTCACCCACCATTTTTCTGAAGTTCTTAGCGCCCTCAGTGGAGACTTTCACAAAGTCAGCTTTATCTATCGAATAGTCAGACAGGGAATGCCCGGCTGCATTAAAAGCAGTCAATTCACCATATACGATTTCAAATACATCAGTATCAGTTGAACCGGCCCTATCCGTTATATGCCATTCCATCTCACATAAATCTTCAGCTGACTGCTGATGATTTTTTATTGCTGCATGGGATGAAACCGTCACCAGCATCAAAAACGTACAAAAGTATCTCATGCTTCCTCCTTGAAAAGAGAAATACTAACTTTATGCCTTTTTTAAGGAAAGGCCTGTAATGGCGCTCAGCTCTAGCAATCAATAAGAGCATGATTAGCATTAAACAAAAAACCCGCTCGGAGGCGGGTCTTGAAGAGGGGTTGCTTGCGGATGAAATCGTGCGAAGCATACAGCTATTTAATCAGTCACTGGTTCACTATTCAAGTAAAACCTTGCGCTATTTAATTCGAATGCATCATTCATTGGCTGATACAGCATATATTCAGCAACTGATAGCCATGTCTTTATACGGCGTCGGCAGGTTGAGTAACTCCAGTCGGGGTGGTTCTCATTAAGCTCATCAGCAAGGTCACGCATACTCACCCTGTCGCGGTAATGCCTCTCAACAAGGTAGCGCAACGGTTGATCGTTAATAAGAACGCTGGCGATAACTCTATCCATTGCCAACGCTTCGTCATCTGTACAGAATGTCAGGCTTGAGCGCAGACTTTCCCGCATTATGTTTTCAACCCACGCCTCTAATTCTTTCGAGCAGCCTATTCTTTTTATTTTTTTGAGGACATTGCTTAAATCGTTATGTGTGACGACATACCGTTTCAAAAGTTTTTTAAACATGTCCGGCGCTTGAGGGCATTCATTGATTGATGACCAGCGGCCCCACATTTTTAATTTCCCCTGCAGCCAGACGCGCTCCAGCGTTCTCAACTCAAGTTCTCCGCCTGCATTTGGTCGTGACATGTCACGCATATTAATCTCCACACTATTAATTTTTAACTGAACCTATGACGCCAACTGCTATGGCGTAATCGAGGAACCGAAACAGCAGCACAATCTGGCTGCCATATTTCGCCTCAAACACCCTTACATTCCGGGGCAACTCATCGTGATACGCTCTGCAAAGCGACATCATAAATAAATTAAGTGATCTAATCCCATGCCCAACCAATCATGTTCAACAACTTTATGAGATTTATGCACATACTAATGCTATCAAAAAAGCATGAGATTAATCATTGAAAACTTTTAGAAAATCATCAATGACTTTGCTATTGCATTTTTTCATATTAAAGCCAAAAAAAAGTACATATTATAAACAGGATAAGTTAGATAAGCTTATCTTTTAAGTGTTATTTGCGTATAAAGACACCATCTTAAGCTAAAAAGTCCCTACCTATCACTTTTCAGTAAAGCAAAGCTTAACATTGGTTAAGAAAAAGCTTACATTTACACTTTATGTTATCTTAAGGGTGGAACGGATATGAAAGATTTGTTTGGTGGTTTTTATGGAGCTACCGAAGCTGAAACAAAAAAATTATGGAGAAGCAATAAAAGTGTGTTTGTCTTTGATACCAATGCTTTACTTCTACTCTATCGTTGTGAAAGTGAGACTCGAGAAGCATTCTTTAGTCAATGGGAAAAAATACAGGATCGTGTCTGGCTTCCGTATCATGTCTGCCTTGAATATCAGCGAAACAGACTAACCGCCATAAAAGATCATGTTATGGAACTGAGGCACTCTAGCGATCATATTTCCTCTAGAATATTAGAGGCATCCGACATTAATAAGTTTGACAAGAAGCATGCTGCAACTATACGGAGATATGATAGCTTAAGAGACAAAGTAAGCGAATTGAGCTCGCACCTTCAGAGTACAGTAGACAAATTTGTTGAAGAACAGATAAACACTAGAATTCATGAGGCAGACTTTTTAAAAAACCATGACACAGTAAGGGATCGCATCAGTGAATTAGCAGGAAATCGCATAGGTAAAGCGCCTAACCAAGAAAACATCCATGCATTAGAAAAAATGGGTGAGGTTCGCTACAGTAATCAAATTCCCCCAGGCTTTGAAGATGCAAAAATTAAAAAAGAAGAAACATTCTCATACAACAATATAATTTATAAAAGGAAATTTGGTGACTGGTTCATTTGGAATGAAATCCTTGATTATTCATCTGAATATGAACCCAAAGCTGTAATATTAGTCACCAATGATAATAAAAAAGACTGGTGGTTTGAAACCGGAGGTCGGACCAGGGGGCCGTTAGAATCACTAAAAACAGAGCTATCTGAAAAAGGAAAAGGTTCTCAGCTACTATTATACTCATCTGCTTCGTTTTTGATTGCTGCAAACAGCCATCTGGATGGCAAAGAAACTTCCCCTGAGTTAATTAAAGAACTAGAGCGAGCATCTGAAAAGTCGACTACAATCCACTGGTCATATAAAAATAAATTCGCTAAAAGCAGCTTTTATAGACAGCTCCATTCTTTAAATAATTCGATAGATACACGTAGTAGTGATAGATATTATAAAAACATCCTTAATTATATTAATCACCTTAAACACGGACAATTACCCTCAGAGTTGCTCGAGCGAATCTCTACTCTTTTAGATGATGAAAACCTTCCACCAAGATATAGAGAACAATTAACAGCTCTTTATAATGAAACTCTGGGAAGATATTTTAATGAGCTCCCTACTGACTTAAATGAAGATACGGACAACGATGATGACGACGACTGGGTTTTTTTTGAAGATGAAGACGAAGCATAATAAATTTTAAATTAAAAACATGGCAGCTACATTATACAAAATATGTAGTTGCCATTAACTTCTTTATAATAAAAGCTTGTTTCTTCAGCAACGATAAACCATCATCCTAAGCATTTTTGACCAAGATGGTACCGTTGTTATTTATTTCTTACTTCGTGAAAGCCTAGTATCCTTTTGCGGCCTGCATGACATCCATGAACTCTGCGACTTTCAGGTAAGTTTCAAATGTCAGAGTAACGCGTGCGCCATCCTCATCCTGCTCTGCCCGGCAATGTTTGGCTAACAATTCCACCAGCTGGCGAGACTGTTTGGCACTGAATTGCGTCATGGCGGCAGCTTTGGTTAATTTCTTCTTGCCCGTGGCTTTTGCCTTTTCCAGCTCCGTCTTCGCTACTTTGCCCGCTGACGCACCATGCTCACGAACCAACGCGACCGCAGTTGTGGCGGCGACCTCTTTGTTTTTGACCAGTGCGATCAGCTCATCGCCAGAAGTCAGAAGCGACAGGTGGTTTTCAACGTCAGTGATCGAGCGCTTAACTTTTTTTGCAATCTGAGCTGGTTCCCAGCCCTGGTTAATCAGGCGCTGATATGCAGCTGCCCGCTCCAGTGGTTCCAGTGCTCGTCCCTGACTGGATGTGACCATGAATGCGATGCGGTCAGCCTCACTGCCCACGAAATCTTTGCATTCCAGGCGAATGTCATAACCGGCCTCCTGTGCCAGTTTGGCCCCGTAGTAACGATGGTGGCCATCAATGATTTTTATGCCCTGCTCTGTTACCTGCACAGCGAGCGGAGGCACATGCTCACCAGCGATGTAGGCATCGCGGAATTCCTCGACATGGGTTTGATCGATTTCCCGGATGTTGTAACCAATCTCGACATAGAGTTCATCAACGCCCAGCAGGTAGGTTTTGCGGGTCGTGATGTCAGTTTCAGTTTTAGATTTGGTGTCGTAAATTCTCGATAGCGTAGTCATTTTTGAAATCCCTTAATAACCGCGAAACCCTGCCGGGTTGGCGTAATCGACTGGTGAAATGTCTGTGATTGACCGCTGAACCGGGCCGAGCCTGAGTACAAGCTCATCCCATTTATCGCGGAGCTTTGACGGGCTGAGGATGTTCCGGCACCAGAACGGATCGCTCTGAACACGTTTGAACATCTTGCAAATTTGGTAGTGAGTGCGCTGGTCCTGTGAGCACATCAGGCGCACATCGTTAGCCCACGCGGTCCAGTTGGGTTCTCTTGGTCTAGCCAGTTCGCCATCAGTCTCAGCCGCTTTTTCGTAGAGGTGGATGATTTGCTCCCATATCCATTGCGCACATTTCAAATCCTCCTCGCTGCCCCACATGGTTCTTTTGGGGCTGCACACCACCGTGTCTGAATTACCAGACCGGGGGTTATTCACAGGCAGAGCGTCCGGGAGTGTAGCTCTTGGACATATAGGGTTTTTATCTAATGGATCATGTTTTGAATTTACTGACGGATCGTCGCCAGATTCTGGCGGGTGAAAACCCGGATTTTTGCTAGATTCCGACGGGTCAAAATTTGAGGGGTCAAAATTTGGTGCATCAGATTTTGACGCGTCAGATTTTGATGTGTCAGTTTTTGATGCATCAGATTTTGATGGGTCAGATTCTGGCTGGTGAGCATAGGCAGCTTCTCGCAGTTTCCTGACGTTCAGCTGGTACATGTTCGAGGTGTTACGGTTCCCCTTGCGCCGTATGGTACTGGTCAGCCAGCCATCGGCCTCGAGCTTGCGTATCGAGGTGCGCACAGTACTGGAGCCTGCGCCAATCTGACGGGCTATGGTTGCGATTGACGGCCAGCATATGCCCTCATCGCTGGAGAAATCAGCCAGCCGTGCCATGATGGCCACGCTGGTGATTTTCATACCTGACGCCGCGCAACCGTCCCAGACGTATGCAGACAATTTAACGCTCATCACTAACTCTCCTGAACTTCTGACCCCATATGTTACGGGGCTGAACGCAGACGTACGGGTAACCTGGACGCCTGAACAGCACCCGGTTATTCGTTACATCAACGCCTATGGTTTCAACAATCACACCGCGTGGATCGGCATAGCGCGCGACCCACGGCTGAATAACTTCGTCTGATAGCTGGGGCATTTAGCCCCCTGATTTGCTGGATTTTTCGAGAAAGAACCCCACAGCCCACTCAACAAAGCTGTGGTTAACAACATCAGGGACATCAGGTACTTTGAGTGCATAGCGGAATGGCTGCTGACTGCGCCCGCCCGTCATAGGCAGGCAACGGAATTGCGGAAAATCCGGGGATCTGTTTAAATTATTCACGCGATTATTTCTCCACACTAATTGATGTAGTCGCCGAGAACGCTGGGCTGCAACCCGGCGTTCTCACTTTTCTGGAGCGCAAAAAACTCTGTAAACCAGCGTCGTATGCTCCTGTAATTTGGTAATGGCACGGTGTAATTCCTCGTCGATGATCTCGCGTTCGTACGGCTCCACTACTCCATCCTCGATAGCCGCCCTCACCTGCTGTGAGTACCGGGTGATCTGTTCGATAGCCTCCAGCAGTCGCTGATTGATATCGCCGTAATCCACCAGCTCGACATCCGGTAGTGGCACGAACACGCCGCCAGAGGTTTTCGCTATGGCTGTTGCGATGTGATGACTACCAGCTGCCTGCTGCAATACCATCGACCACCCAATCGGAAACAACTGATCGCCACCATTGCGTAGCCTGTTATGAACGCCGTCCTCGGTAACATCCAGAATCTCAGCGGCCTCGGAATATCCACCAGCCAGACCGGCGATTGTTTTGCGGATCGCCGTAATCATCCAAGCTGGCTGGCGATCTGCTTTCCATTTCGGTTCATTACCCACGGTCCAATCCCTCCGGCTGTGGTTTGAAGACTGGAAAAAGTTCTGGATAATCTTCCCAGTTAAACGGCACAGAGCCTGCCGTAGCTGCTGCAATCAATAATGCGTACTTCCAAGGGATTACATCCCCCCACAAACTTACCGTTGATTTTGAGATGTTTAGGGCTGTAGCAGTCGCTACTGTTCCCCTGAAATGCTTGATGACTGTTGTTTTAAGCATGGTTCCTCCTTAAACGAATTTAGTTTAAACAACAAAACTCAAAAACGTCAATAATAAAAAACCTTCCAGTTTAAGAAACCAAACACATGATTGAGTCAGTTAGTGACCGCATTAATAAGCGAATGAGAGACTTGAACCTGCGTAGCAGGGATCTGGTTGCAGCGACAGGTGTATCAAAGGGGACAGTAAGCCAGTGGGTTAACGGAAACAATAACCCTTCTGCAACACATATTCCCAAACTAGCCAAGATACTAAACGTCACTGAAACTTGGTTAATAAATGGCGGGGCATACTCACAAAGGAGTAACTCAGATGAGGTGGATCAAAGGCCACTGCAAAAGATCCCTCTAATCTCCCTGGCGCAGGCGGGGGACTGGAGAAAACTCATGAACCTTGATAATAACTTTCCTGATTGGACCAATGTGACAGACGATGTTTCCCCCCGTGCATTTTCTGTAAAGATGGATAATGACTCAATGACAGGGGATGGCTCCATCAGCATTCCTGAAGGCTCCACAATAATTTTTGACCCCGATGTTAAACCTCAATCGGGCAAGATAGTTTTAGCTCGCGTGGGCGAATCAACAGTAATCAAAAAATTAGTTATCGATGGGCCTAGTGCTTATCTTGCACCTATAAAACCTGGCTATAAAACGATTGAGCTTGAATCGATCGACAATGTTATTGCTACAGGTGTTTCCGTTCAGACCAAATTGCCATAAATTCACATCCTAAACCCCCTCAGTATGCCAACCGCCCGCCAGACCGGGCCTTTTGTCCTCTCCTGCGATGATAGTTTTGACATCAAAACTTTTTCTATTGACTTGATTGTTTTGATGAGTAAACTCCAAACCAACAGTGAAACATGCCCATTTTTAATGAAGTAATGGATGCACTGTAAAACTTTTCTAGTGTGGAGTAATGGCAGTGGGCTATTGCAGTAGCCCACCAGCCATAATCGAGGAAACGATTATGATCCAGGACATCGACGACCTGATTACTGAAATTTTCGACGAATACCCCCGACCACGGCTCATCTGTAATAC
>Ga0157373_10003880_pt1 | contig 11299 bp, 10 predicted proteins | sample C65metaG_FD_113460 | JGI IMG/M metagenome (GOLD analysis project Ga0157373, IMG submission 113460) | Corn rhizosphere microbial communities from Kellogg Biological Station, Michigan, USA - C6-5 metaG | ecosystem: Host-associated > Plants > Roots > Rhizosphere > Soil | place: USA: Michigan...
GCAAGAAATACTCGTCGCTTTAAGCAAAGGTAGAAGTCTGTGAAACAGAACTCCCTGAAAGGATGGTTCAAGAGCGGCGCCCCCGGCGTCTGGATCAGCGGTGGCGCGGTGTCCATCGCGGTCATCATGACCATTGGTCTGCTGGCAGTGATTGCCGTGCGTGGCCTGGGTCATTTCTGGCCGGCGGACCTGATCCACGCCAACTACAACGTGCCGGGCATGCCCGCGCACCTGGTGGTCGGCGAAGTGGTGCAGAAGGAAGAAGTGCCCCGTGAGCGCCTGAAAAGCGCCGGCCTGCCGGTGCCGGACGAAGGCCCCGAGTTCATGACCCGCGAGCTGATCAAGGTCGGCAACCGGGACCTGAACGGCACCGACTTCACCTGGATCGTCGGCGACTGGCTGAGCGACCAGACCACGCCGCCGGAGCTGATGGCCATCGAGCGCCGCGAGTGGGGCAACTTCTACGGCTATCTGGTCAACGTCAAGGAAGAAGGCAAGGTCGTCGCCGAAGGCGAGGCCGCCTGGCCGCAGTTGCAGGCTCGCATTGCGCGGGGCAACCAGCTCGCCGCCGAGCTCAAGACCCTGGAAAAATCCGACATCGGTGCGATCAACGCCGGCCTGGAGCGTATCCGCCTGCACGGTCGCAAGCTGGAACTGGAAGGCAAGCTGGACGCCGCCGCGCAAGCCGACATGGCCAGCGAACGTGCCGAGCTCGACGCCCGCTACAAGGAGATTGAAGCGCGCCTGACCGACCTGCACGCCCAGTTCAACCGCGACAGCCTGACCGCCCGCGATGCCAACGGCAAGGAAGTGGAAATCGGCATTGGTAAAGTGGTGCACGCTTACCAGCCGAACGGCATGGGCACCTTCACCAAGCTCGGTTTTTATTTCAGCAAGGTCTGGGAGTTCCTCAGCGACGATCCCCGTGAAGCCAACACCGAAGGCGGGATTTTCCCGGCGATTTTCGGCACGGTGATGATGACCCTGATCATGGCGATGATCGTGACGCCGTTCGGCGTGCTGGCAGCGGTTTACTTGCGTGAGTACGCCCGTCAGGGCCCGATGACCCGCCTGATCCGGATTGCGGTGAACAACCTGGCGGGTGTACCGGCCATCGTTTATGGCGTGTTCGGCCTGGGCTTCTTCGTCTATGTGCTGGGCGGCTCGGTTGACCGTCTGTTCTTCCCCGAAGCGCTGCCGGCGCCGACCTTCGGCACCCCGGGTCTGCTCTGGGCCTCCCTGACCCTGGCCCTGCTGGCGGTGCCAGTGGTGATCGTGGCGACCGAAGAAGGCCTGGCGCGGATCCCGCGTACCGTCCGTGAAGGCTCTCTGGCCCTTGGCGCGACCACGGCCGAGACCCTGTGGAAGATCGTCCTGCCGATGGCAAGCCCGGCGATGATGACCGGCATGATCCTCGCGGTGGCCCGCGCCGCCGGTGAAGTGGCGCCGCTGATGCTGGTGGGTGTGGTGAAACTGGCGCCGTCGCTGCCCCTGGACGGCAACTACCCCTACGTGCACCTGGACCAGAAGATCATGCACCTGGGCTTCCATATCTATGACGTGGGCTTCCAGAGCCCGAACGTAGAAGCGGCGCGCCCTCTGGTCTACGCCACGGCACTGCTGCTGGTGCTGGTGATCGCCACGTTGAACCTGTCGGCCGTGTGGATCCGTAACCACCTCCGCGAGAAGTACAAAGCACTGGATAGCTGATTTCACACCGATTTTCTGTGGGAGCGAGCCTGCTCGCGATGGCGTCACTTCGGTGCAAAGCCAAACCGAGTCGCCTGGATCGCGAGCAGGCTCGCTCCCACACCACCGAACCGAATTTGTTAGCACAGGGAGCCTCCCATGCAACACGAAGCACATACACACGGCATCAACATGTCGGCCCTGGGTCGCAACAAGCAGAGCCTGAACCTGGCCGAAGAAACCGTCGCCATCGAAGTGCCAGGCCTGAACCTGTTCTACTGCCAGAAGCAGGCGCTGTACGACGTCAGCCTGAACATCCCGAAACAGCGCGTGACCGCGTTCATCGGTCCGTCGGGCTGCGGCAAGTCGACCTTGCTGCGCACCTTCAACCGCATGAACGATCTGGTGGACGGCTGCCGCGTCGAGGGTGAAATCAACCTCTACGGCAACAACATCTACCGCAAGGGCGAGGACGTTGCCGAGCTGCGTCGTCGCGTGGGCATGGTGTTCCAGAAGCCCAACCCGTTCCCGAAGACCATCTACGAGAACGTGGTCTACGGCCTGCGCATCCAGGGCATCAACAAGAAGCGTATTCTCGATGAAGCCGTGGAATGGGCGCTCAAGGGCGCGGCACTGTGGGATGAGGTCAAGGACCGCCTGCATGATTCGGCCCTGGGCCTGTCCGGTGGTCAGCAGCAACGCCTGGTGATTGCCCGCACCATCGCCGTGGAACCGGAAGTGCTGCTGCTCGACGAACCCTGCTCGGCCCTGGACCCGATTTCGACCTTGAAGGTCGAAGAGTTGATCTACGAGCTCAAGTCCAAGTTCACCATCGTCATCGTGACCCACAACATGCAGCAGGCGGCGCGGGTTTCAGACTACACAGCCTTCATGTACATGGGCAAGCTGGTGGAATTCGGCGATACCGATACCTTGTTCACCAATCCGGCCAAGAAGCAGACCGAAGACTACATCACCGGCCGCTACGGCTAGCGGCAGCTGCGAGCCGCAAGTTTCAAGCGGCAAGTAAAAGCAGTTCAGCGTAACGACACAAATCAGCTTGCAGCTTGAAGCTTGCAGCTCACAGCTTTTGCGGAGCAAACCCATGATTTCGAAGGAAGGCCTTACTCACCACATTTCCGCCCAGTTCAACGCCGAGCTGGAGGAGGTGCGCAGCCACCTGCTGGCCATGGGCGGCCTGGTGGAAAAGCAGGTCAACGACGCGGTGACCGCGCTGATCGAGGCCGACTCTGGCCTGGCCCAGCAAGTGCGCGAGATCGACGACCAGATCAACCAGATGGAACGCAACATCGACGAAGAGTGCCTGCGCATCCTGGCGCGTCGCCAGCCGGCCGCTTCCGACCTGCGGCTGATTATCAGCATCTCCAAGTCGGTGATCGATCTCGAGCGGATCGGCGACGAAGCCACCAAGATCGCCCGTCGCGCCATTCAATTGTGCGAAGAGGGCGAGGCGCCGCGGGGTTATGTCGAAGTGCGTCATATCGGTGATCAGGTACGCAACATGGTTCGCGATGCCCTGGATGCCTTCGCCCGCTTCGACGCCGACCTGGCGTTGTCGGTGGCCCAGTACGCCAAGATCATCGACCGCGAATACAAGACCGCCCTGCGTGAGCTGGCGACCTACATGATGGAAGACCCGCGCTCGATCTCCCGGGTACTGAGCATCATCTGGGTGCTGCGTTCCCTGGAGCGTATCGGCGATCATGCGCGCAACATCTCCGAACTTGTAATCTACCTGGTGCGCGGTACCGACGTACGGCATATGGGACTCAAGCGCATGAAGGAAGAAGTTGAGGGCTCCCCGTCCGAATCCCCTAATGTTCCGGGCGAAACTGACGATAAGTAGGATTGCCAAGAAAAGCGCCCGGCCTTCTGGTCGGGCTTTTTTTTTGCCATTTTTTTTATCGACAGCAGCACCCCGTGAACGAAAAGTCCCGGCGTGACTGAAGGTTTTTGGCGATGTGCCATCAGTAAAAGCGGTATGCTTGCCGGGATTTTTTAGAGGTGTATCTGGATGAGTAAGGTCAGTGTGTTGGTCGTGGACGATGCTTCGTTCATTCGTGACCTGGTGAAGAAGTGCCTGCGCAATTACTTCCCGGGCATCCGTATCGAAGACGCGGTGAACGGCAGAAAGGCCCAGGCCCTGCTGGCCCGCGAGGCGTTCGACCTGGTGCTGTGCGATTGGGAAATGCCGGAAATGTCTGGCCTGGAGTTGTTGACCTGGTGCCGCCAGCAGGACAACCTCAAGGGCATGCCGTTCGTCATGGTCACCAGCCGTGGCGACAAGGAAAACGTGGTCCAGGCGATCCAGGCCGGTGTTTCCGGCTATGTCAGCAAGCCCTTCACTAACGAACAGTTGCTGACCAAGGTCAAACAGGCCCTGCACAAGGTCGGCAAGCTCGACACGCTGATGAACAGTGCTCCGACCAAGATGAACTCAGCGTTCGGCAACGATTCCCTCAGTGCCCTGACAGGTGGCAAGGCGGCGCCGGCTGTCGCGGCGGCGGCCCCGGCGCCCGCCAGGCCAGCCGCTGCCGCCCCAGCCGCTGTCGCCGCGCCGGCCCGTGGCCTGCTCAACAGCCCGCCGGTCAAGGCCCCTGTCCCGTCCGCTTCTGCCGGCGCCAACCGCGGCCAGGGCCAATTGCGCCTGTCCAGCGGCACCCAGCAATGCGTGATCAAGGCCTTGAGCCTCAAGGAAGCGCTGCTGCTGGTCAAACGCTCCGATACCCTGCCGCAAGTGCTCGAGAGCTCGGTGCTGGACATGGAGCAGGGCGACAACGCCGAAACCGCTCGTCTGAACGGCTACCTGCACGCCATCGTCGCCCACGAACAGACGCCGGACAGCGAGTGGCTGCAGCTGACCTTCCGCTTCGTCGACAAAGACCCGCAGAAACTCGACTACATCTCCCGCCTGATCGCCCGCGGCACGGCGCAGAAGCACTTCGTACCGGGCGCCTGATCCAGCGGCGCCTTCAGAGATCGTTCCCACGCTCCGCGTGGGAATGCCTCCACGGACGCTCTGCGTTCGGTTTTGAAGGACGCGGAGCGTCCCAGGCTGCATTCCCACGCGGAGCGTGGGAACGATCACCTCACTGATCCAATTCTGAAACATCCGTCGATTACGCTGGTCCATTCCAGCTGCTAGGCTGCTGTGCAGGCCTCCATTTCTCGACAGAACCTTTGCCCATGCTCGCGCCTCTGCTGTTCGCTTGCGGTCTTGTCTTGGCCACCACGTCGGTCATGGCCATGACGATCTACAAATCCACCGATGCCAACGGCGTGGTGTCCTACAGCGACCGCCCGAGCAAGGGCGCCCAGGTGTTCGTGTTTCGCGACCGCATGGTCGAACACCTGGAGCGCCAGGTATTTCTCGATATCAAGAAGCAGAAGGGCGTGGACGCGGTGTTCGTGCGCAATGACCTGTACGCACCGGTGGAGATCGAGTTGAGTTTCGCCGGGTTGGACAATGTGAGCGGGGCGCCGAGCCGGCCGATTCGTCGGGTCTTGCCAGCGCGCAGCAACCTGCGCCTGGCGCTGCTCACGGCCATCCAGCCTGGAAAGCCGTTGATGTACACCCCCAGGTTCGAATATTCCCTGGGCGACCCGGCAGACGCGGCACAGGCCTATCGCTACCCATTGCCATGGCGCGGTGGGCCGTTCCGGCTGAGCCAGGGGGCTAACGGGCAATACAGCCACTACGGTCCGAAGAATCGCTACGCCATGGACATCGCCATGCCCGTAGGCACGCCGATCATCGCGGCGCGGGGCGGCGTGGTGATCAAGACCGAGAATGAACAGACCGGCCGTGGCGACGACCCCTCGGGCAACTTCGTGCGGGTGCTGCACGATGACGGCACCATGGGCGTCTACCTGCACCTGCAGAAAGGTTCGGTGAGTGTTCGGGAAGGGCAGCGGGTGGCGGTGGGCACACCCTTGGCGTTATCGGGCAACACCGGCAACAGCTCCGGACCGCACCTGCACTTCGTGGTGCAACGCAATACCGGATTGGGGCTGGTGTCGATTCCCTACCAGTTCGATCAGCCGGTGGGGGAGTTGCCCAACTTTGCGGTGGGCAAACAATAGATTGGAGGTGTGCCGAGGGAGTTTTTGTGGCGAGGGGATTTATCCCCGCTGGGCTGCGAAGCAGCCCTGAACACCAGCAACGCGGTGTTTCAGGCAGATCGAGTGGGCTGTATGGGGCTGCTGCGCAGCCCAACGGGGATAAATCCCCTCGCCACAGATAAACCCCCTCGCCACAGGGCGATGCTCAATCGAGCATCAACACCTTCGCCAGAATGATCTTCGGTCCTTTCATCTTCTTGATGATGATCCGCAGACCTTCGACTTCCAGCACTTCTTCCTCTTCCGGCACCCGCTTGAGGGTTTCGTAGACCAGCCCGGCCAGGGTCTCGGCTTCGATATGGTCCAGGTCGATCCCCAGCAGGCGCTCGACCTTGAACAAAGGCGTGTCGCCGCGTACCAGCAGCTTGCCCGGCTGGTACGCCAGGATGCCGCGCTCGGCCTTGCGGTGTTCGTCCTGGATATCGCCCACCAGCACTTCCAGCACGTCTTCCATGGTCAGGTAGCCGATGATGTTGCCGTCGGCCTCTTCGACCACGGCGAAGTGCGAGCCGCCCTTGCGGAACTGCTCCAGCAATTGCGACAACGGCATGTGCCGCGACACACGCTCCAGGGGACGGGTCAGTTCGGCCAGGTTGAACGACTCGGGAATGTGGTCCAGGGCCGCCAGTTCCAGCAGCAGGTCCTTGATGTGCAGCAAGCCGACGAACTCCTGGCGCTCGCTGTCGTACACCGGATAACGGCTGAACTTGTGGCGCCGGAACAGCGCCAGGATTTCCTTGAGCGGCGCGTTGAACTCCAGCGTCACCAGGTCTTCCCGGGAGTTGGCCCAGTCCACCACTTCCAGCTCGCCCATCTCCACGGCCGACGCGAGGACCCGCATGCCTTGGTCGCTCGGGTCCTGACCGCGACTGGAGTGCAGGATCAGCTTCAGTTCTTCACGGCTGTAATGGTGCTCGTGATGCGGCCCGGGCTCGCCTTGGCCGGCGATGCGCAGGAGGGCGTTGGCGCTGGCATTGAGCAGGTAGATCGCCGGGTACATGGCCCAGTAGAACAGGTACAGCGGCACGGCGGTCCACAGCGACAGCAGCTCGGGCTTGCGGATCGCCCAGGATTTGGGCGCCAGCTCACCGACCACGATGTGCAGGTACGAAATGATGAAGAACGCGGTGAAGAACGAAATGCCCTTGATCAACTCCGGCGACTGGACGCCCACCAGGTCCAGCAACGGTTCGAGGATATGGGCGACCGCCGGCTCGCCCACCCAGCCCAGGCCCAGGGAGGCGAGGGTGATACCCAGCTGGCAGGCGGACAGGTAGGCATCGAGCTGACTGTGGACGGTGCGCAGGATGTGGCCGCGCCAGCCGTTCTGGTCGGCAATGGCTTCGACTCGGGTCGAGCGCAGCTTGACCATGGCGAATTCGGCCGCAACGAAAAAGCCGTTGAGCAGAACCAGGATCAGAGCAAAAAGAATCATGCCGAATTCGGCGAAGAGTGTAACGAGGGACAAGCCAGGGGAAGGATCCATGATGGAGTTTTGCAGGTTCCGTAAGCGCTATAGAGGTTAAAAATGAGGGCCTGAGAAAGCAGGCATAAGTCAGCCAATGTAGCGGCTGACTCGGCGATTGCCTAGTGGGTAGTGCCGACCGATATCAATCGGCAGGGTTGGCGAGGCGTGCGCGAACCACCTGGGCCGGGGCGAAATGGCAGGTAAATGTGCTGCCATGGCCGGGTACGCTGCTGATTTCCATGCGTGCGCGATGGCGCAGCAAGACGTGTTTGACAATCGCCAGGCCCAACCCGGTGCCTCCCGTGTTGGAGTTGCGACTGGAGTCGACGCGGTAGAAGCGCTCGGTCAGCCGTGGCAGGTGTTTGCTGTCGATGCCGATGCCCGAATCCTGCACGCTCAGGTGGGCACCTTGCACGTCGCCCCACCAACGGATGTGGATCCGGCCTTGCTCCGGCGTGTACTTGACCGCGTTGAACACCAGGTTGGAAAACGCGCTGCGCAGTTCCGCCTCGCTGCCCTTGAGCTGCACCGCGGGGTCGACTTCCAGGGTGATGGTCTGCTGCTTGGGACCGGACAGTTCCTGGGCATCCTCGCTGATGATCTGCAGCGGGTCGTCGATGGGCACCGGCTGGTTGTCCGACGGGTAATCGGTGGCCTCCAGTTTCGCCAGCAACAGCAAATCGTTGAGCAGGGTCTGCATGCGCCCGCCCTGTTGCTGCATCTGCTGCAAGGCCCGACTCCAGCGCGGGTTCACTTCCTCGACGTTGTCGAGCAGGGTTTCCAGATAACCGCAGATCACCGTCAACGGCGTGCGCAGTTCATGGGACACGTTGGCGATGAAGTCCTTGCGCATCTGTTCCAGCTGATGGATGCGTGTGACATCGCGCACCAGCATCAAGTGCTCATTGTTGCCGTAGCGGGTGATGTACAACTGGATGCGCAGCCGGTCGTTGGTGGGCGAGGGAATCTCCAGCGGCTCGGCGTAGTTGTCCTGCTCGAAGTACTCCTTGAAGCGCGGATGACGCACCAGGTTGGTCACCGGTTGCCCGCTGTCCTGGGGCGTCTTGAGGCCCAGCAGGGTCTCGGCGGCGGGGGTATACCACTCCAGATTGCCGTCGCTGTCGAGCATGATCACCGCATCTTTCAGCGCGGCGGTGGACTCCTGGACCCGGTCGATCACCGCCTGCAAGCGGCCGCGCACGCGCTGGTCGCGCCGTTGCAGGTGATAGATGCTGTCGAACACCTCGCCCCACAGGCCATAGCCGTCGGGTGGCGCTTCGTCGGGTTTGTGCAGGCGCAGCCATTCATGCAGGCGCAGCAACTGTTTGAGGGTCCAGGCCAGGTAAAGCCCCAGGCCCGCGGCCAGGCTCCAGCCGTAATAACCGCTGATCAGGCCGATCAGCAAACAGCCGGTCACCAGCAACAACATGTGGCGAATCAGGGTGCCATGCCAGTTTTGATTCAATTGAGCGCGCGTCCTTGTCAGCTTGTCGGGCGGTCAGGGCTCGGGTCAGGCCTTGGTAGAAAAACGATAACCGGTGCCGCGTACGGTTTGTACCAGATTCTCGTAGGCATCACCGAGGGCTTTGCGCAGGCGGCGGATGTGCACATCCACGGTGCGCTCCTCGACATAGACGTTGCCGCCCCAGACCTGATCCAGCAGTTGCCCACGGGTGTAGGCGCGCTCCTGGTGGGTCATGAAGAATTGCAGCAGGCGGTATTCGGTCGGGCCCATCTCGGCGGGCTTGCCGTCGATGGTCACGCGGTGGCTGATGGGGTCCAGCAGCAGGCCGCCGACTTCAATAGGCGCTTCGCCATCGGTTGGCCCGGCGCGACGCAACACGGCTTTCAGGCGCGCCACCAACTCCCGTGGGGAAAATGGTTTGGTGATGTAGTCGTCCGCACCCACTTCCAGGCCCTGGATTTTGTTGTCTTCTTCGCCCTTGGCGGTGAGCATGATGATCGGGATGTCCCCGGTCAGCTCATCGCGCTTGAGGCGCCGTGCCAGCTCGATGCCGGACGTGCCGGGCAGCATCCAGTCCAGCAGGATCAGGTCGGGCTTGCGGTCGACGATGATGGCGTGGGCCTGTTGGGAGTTCTCTGCTTCCATGCAGTCATAGCCGGCCATCTCCAACGCAACGGCAATCATCTCGCGGATGGGCGCCTCGTCGTCGACGATCAGAATGCTCCTGCCAACCATGGGGTAATCCTCTTGTCATTTAACTGTCTTGCGCCGCATTAGATAACGGAATTATTGCAGTCGTGTGACAGTTATTTCGGCGCCCGACGGTAAGGAGGATTCTGGACTACGCTTTTCAGTCTGAATCCTGACAACTACCAAAGAAGGTTTCCATGACTTATTACACGCAATCCCTCAAGGCATTGGCGGTAACGGCTGCCCTGGCGCTTCCGGCGCTGGCCTTCGCGGCTGAGCCGGCGATGGAAAAGGACGGCATGCTGACGGATCACAAAGGCATGACGCTGTACACGTTTGCCAAGGACGCGGCCGGCAAGTCGATGTGCAATGACAAATGCGCCGCCAACTGGCCACCGCTGAAGGCTGATAGCGATGCAAAATCCATGGGCGAATGGACCGTTATCAAGCGAGACGACGGCTCGATGCAGTGGGCTTACGACGGCAAGCCGTTGTACACCTTCGTGATGGACAAAAAAGCGGGAGACAAGACCGGCGAGGGCAAGATGGATGGTGCCTGGCAGATCGCCAAGCCTGACTGACCGAGGTCTGGCTGGAGTCTATTGTGACGGGGGGATAAATCCCCTCGCCACAGTTGGCCTCAGCGCAACGCATAATCCAACACAATCCCCACGAAAATCGCCAGCCCGGCCCAGTGGTTGTGCAGGAACGCCTGGAAGCAGCGCATCCGGTCCCGGCCACGGGTGTACCAGAACTCCCAGGCAAAACACCCGGCGGCGACCAGCAGCCCCAGGTGGAACCAGCCACCCAGCTTGAACTGCGAGCCGGCCAGCAGCAGGCAGCCCAGGGCCAGGCCCTGCAGCGTCAGATTGATCACCCGATCGGCATCGCCAAACAGAATCGCCGTGGACTTCACGCCGATCCGCAAATCATCGTCCCGGTCGGTCATGGCGTAGTAGGTGTCGTAGGCCACGGTCCACAGCAGGTTGGCGATGTACAGCAGCCACGCGGCCGCCGGCAAATGGCCGGTTTCGGCGGTGAACGCCATCGGCATGCCCCAGGAGAACGCAGCGCCCAGCACCACTTGCGGGTAATAGGTGTAGCGCTTCATGAACGGGTAGGTGAGGGCCAGCGCCAGCCCGCCGAAGGACAGCAGGATCGTCGGCGTGTTGGTGCAGAGCACCAGCAGGAAACTCACGGCCATCAGCACGGCGAAGAACACCAAGGCTTCTTTCGAACTGATCTTGCCACTGGCCAGCGGGCGCTGTGCGGTGCGCTTGACATGGCCGTCCACCTTTCGGTCGGCCCAATCGTTGATCACGCAGCCACCGGCGCGGGTCAGGGTCACTCCGAGGACGAAAATCACGATGTTGGCCAGCGACGGCGAGCCGTCACCGGCAATCCACAGTGCCCACAGGGTCGGCCACAGCAGCAAATAGATGCCGATGGGCTTGTCCATGCGGGTCAATTGCACGAAGTCCCACGCCCGTGGGTTCAGGCGATTCAAGGATTTGAGCAGTTGCACGTACATCAGCAAGTCTCCGAATAGGCGCGGGCGACGCTCCACAGGCGCGGCAGGAAGATTTCCGCGACCAGCACACTCAACGCCCCGCGATCGAAACGCGAGCGCCGGCCCCACAACTCAGCGGTGCGGACCTCGCGCGGCAACCACGGCTCGGGGTAATGGCACACCTCGATGGCCCCGCGCTTGAAGGCCTGGTCGCAAAACAGCAGCTCCCCCAGGGAGCGGCTACCCAACGCGTCCATCTGCAACCCGTCACCCTGCAAGGCGCTGCGGGCCGCCACACTGCGGGCGAACACCCAGGGCTCGCCGTGGCCGTGCA
>Ga0157373_10003883_pt1 | contig 11296 bp, 9 predicted proteins | sample C65metaG_FD_113460 | JGI IMG/M metagenome (GOLD analysis project Ga0157373, IMG submission 113460) | Corn rhizosphere microbial communities from Kellogg Biological Station, Michigan, USA - C6-5 metaG | ecosystem: Host-associated > Plants > Roots > Rhizosphere > Soil | place: USA: Michigan...
CCGGTCGCCACCGAGCCCTGGTGATAGCTGGTGTGCACGCGGCCGGTGCGAGGATTGACGATGCCGGAAAGCTTGTCGGTATAGGTGCTGCGCAGTTTGGCCAGGCCGCGGTAGTCGAGGATCAGCCGGGGCAGTTCATGCGTGTCCGCGATCGCTTCCAGCGCTTCCTCGTTGGTCGACGGCTGGCCGGTCGGCGTCTTCAGTTTCGCCTGCAGGCCGAGCTCGTCGAACAGCACGGCCTGCAGCTGCTTGGGCGAGTCGAGGTTGAACTCACGCCCGGCCAGCGCATACGACTGCTGCTGCAATTCCAGCATGCGCTTGCCCAGTTGCTGGCTCTGCCGGCGCAGCGCGTCACCGTCGATCAGCACGCCGCGCTGCTCCATGCCGGCCAGCACGGGCACCAGCGGGATCTCGATGTCCTCGTAGACCTTGCGCAGCGACGGCACGCTTTCCAGCTTCGGCCACAGCGCATGGTGCAGGCGCAGGGTGACGTCGGCGTCTTCCGCGGCATAGCGGCAGGCAGTGTCCAGGTCCACCTGCGAGAACGAGATCTGCTTCGCACCCTTGCCGGCGACCTGTTCGTACTTGATCGTTTCGTAGCCGAGGTATTTCTTCGCCAGCGAATCCATGTCGTGGCGTGTGGCGGTGGCGTTCCAGACGTAGGACTCCAGCATCGAGTCGTGCTTCAGGCCCTGCACCACGATGCCGTAGTTCGACAGGATGTTGATGTCGTACTTCGCATGCTGGCCGAGCTTGGGTCGCGCCGCGTCCTCGAAGATCGGTTTCAGCGCGGTGAGCACGACGTCGCGGTCGAGCTGCGCCGGGGCGCCGGGGTAGTCGTGGCCGAGCGGGATGTAGCACGCCTTGCCGGGCTCCACGGCGAAGCTGATGCCGACGATGTCGGCGCGCATCGCGTCGATGCTGGTGGTCTCGGTGTCGAACGCGATCAGCTCGGCGCGGCGCAGTTTTTCCAGCCAGGCATCAAACGCCGCTTGCGTGGTGACCAGCTCGTACTCACCGGGAGCCGAATCTGTGGGAGCGGCTTCAGTCGCGGCATTCTTTGGCGCGGTCGCGGCGAGGGTATCGCGACTGGAGTCGCTCCCACCCGTCGCTGCTGCGGAGTCCAGATCCTTCAGCGCCGCCTTGAACTCGTAACGCGTATACAGCTCGCGCAATTGCGTTGTATCCGCATCGCGCTGGGACAGGTCGACGGGACTGAACTCCAGCGGCACGTCGGTCTTGATCGTCACCAGCTCGCGCGACAACGGCAGTCGCGGCAGAGCCTCACGCAGGCTTTCGCCGATCTTGCCGCCGACCTTGTCGGCGTTGGCGATCACGCCGTCCAACGAACCGTATTCGGCCAGCCATTTGGCGGCGGTTTTCGGGCCGCACTTGGTCACCCCCGGCACGTTGTCGACGGTATCGCCCGTGAGCGCGAGGAAGTCGACGATCTGGTCCGGCCGCACGCCGAATTTCTCCACCACGCCGGCGCTGTCCATCACGGTATTGCTCATGGTGTTGACCAGGGTGACGTGCGGCCCCACCAGTTGCGCCATGTCCTTGTCGCCGGTGGAAACCAGCACATCGATGCCGAGCGCCTGTGCCTGCGCCGCCAGCGTGCCGATCACGTCATCGGCCTCGACGCCGGGCACGCACAGGATCGGAAAGCCCAGCGCGCCGACGATCGCCAGCATCGGCTGGACCTGCACGCGCAGGTCGTCCGGCATCGGCGGCCGATGTGCCTTGTACTGGTCGTACATGTCATTGCGGAAGGTCGGCCCGGGCGCGTCGCAGACGAACGCCAGGTAGTCCGGTTTTGCGTTCAGCGTGGCACGCAGCATGTTGACCACACCGAAAAGCGCGCCAGTCGGTTCGCCGTGCGCGTTGCTCAACGGCGGCAAGGCGTGGAATGCACGGTAGAGGTAGGAAGAGCCGTCGATCAGGATGAGTTTTGGCATGTCCCATTCTCGCACCTGATCGCCGATGACGCTCAGCCGGGGATTCGCTCGCGCCGGATTTGATTTGCGCAAGCAGGCGAAGTCGAAGCATTTGTTCGGCTTCGGTCTTGTGGGCCTGCGTTAGCAGAGTGAGAGAAAAGCAGGTCGGACGGCAAGATCAGTCAGCGTCGATCAGCCATCCGTGCCCTCTTGTCGGCGCGCCTGGCGCAAGGCCGGGCGCATGTCGAAACCGGTTCGTTCCCGCCCAGCGGAACCCCGGCACCAAGCCGGTAAATAGTGAGACGTTTTTCTCATTTCCACGAGCGAGGTCGTACTAGCTTCGGCGCTACCGCGCCCCGACAGGAAAAACCCATGCAAAGGACATGCAGACCGACGCGCTCCCCTGCGTTCGCCATTGGCTGCCTTGTCTGGCCCCGCGACCCCGTGCCGCGACGTCGATGCCCGCGCCCTGCTGCCCGATGACCGCCTATCCCGCTGATTTGGGCTGGAGCCGGGCGCGCCTGCCCGTCAGGCACGGCTGGTGGCCACGCATCCGGCAGAGCGTCCGGCCGTCTGAAAGCTGCGGAAATGCGCGCAGGACACGCATGGAGCGCATCGACGGTATTCGAAAAAGCGATCGCCTTTCACTCACTACCCGCCACCGGAGGAATGCATGCCGACCAACATCAATATCCAGAATGGTTCCGACAGCACGCTGAATCTCACCACGTCGGTGCAACCGGCACTTGGCGACGATTACTGGGGCATCTACAACGCAGCGCCGCACCCGGCGTCAAGACACCCGTGCTGTGGATGGAGCGGAACGTCGGCATCACCAAGGGCGATACCTGGGTGTTCAGCACCAGCTTCCAGTTCGACGGCGCGGCGATCGTCCTGCAGGAATCGCTCACCGGCACCACGGCCAGCAGCGACATCAAGATCCGGATCATGGCCAACGCCCAGGACAGCGGATGGTCCGATGTGGATACGTCGCTGCCATTCCAGGGAGCCGACGGCAACCAGTACCAGATCGACGGCAGTTTTTTCCGCAATGGCAGCTACGACGACGTGACCTACACCCTCGTCCACCTCTGACCATCTCAACCCTGCAAGGAGCAAGCGCATATGCCTACCACCGTTTATGTTCTGAACGATTCACCCTCGTCCATCAGTGTCGATACCTCCGTGACGCCGGCACTCGACCCGAGCTATTGGTCCCACCCGAGCGGCCCAGTCGACGCACCGCCCGGGCCGCAGGTCGAAATGCTTTGGATGGATCGTGACGTGGGCATCACCAAAGGCGACACCTGGATATTCACGTCCACCGCGACCGTGGGCGGAACAGAGGTACAGATGCAGGAGCAGGTCACCGGCACGGCGTTCAGCAGCACCATCGCCCTGCAGATCGTCGCGGCCGACCAGAACACCGGTTGGCAAACCGACGTCGCGCGTCTCCAGTTCCAGACGGCGAGCGGCGAGACGTGCCAGGTCGAAGGCCAGTTCGTGTCCGTCCCGGGCGACGACTACGACAACGTGATCTACGACATCGTGCTTTCCTGACCCATCCGCATACGACGCAAGGAGCATGACGCCATGCCGAGCAATGTCTACGTACAGAACAACCTGTCATCCGCGCTGACCGCCAACACCGCCATTGCGCCGGCGCTCGGCAGCGAGTACTGGTCCAACCCGACCCAGGCCGCGACCATACCCGACAACGCCCAGCAGACCGAGGTGTACTGGGTGGACCGCAACGAGGGCATTACCAACCACGATGTCTGGGTGATCACGTCCACCATCACGGTGGGCGGCGCGACGGTACTACTGCAGGTGCAGCTGACCGGCACTTTCGCCAGCAGCGACATCGCCGTGCAGGTCGGCGCCGGCAGCCAGAGCACCGGCTGGCAATCGAGCAACACGGCGCTGACCTTCACCGCATCGGACACCAACACCTACCGCGTCAGCGCCAGCTACGTCGCGGACGGCACGTACGACGACGTGGTCTACGCCGTCACCCTGGTCTCGCAAAACGCCATCCTGCCGCAGATAGAACACGTCGTCGTGCTGATGAACGAGAACCGCTCGCTCGACAACCTGCTCGGCTGGATCTACAGCGGTGGCAAATCACCGGCGCAGTTCCTGCCGGCGGGTTCGTCGCAGAGCTACGACGGCCTCGTCGCGAACACCTACTCCAACAGCGACCCCAACGTGAATGGCGGGCAGCCGGTCTACGCCGGCAACGGCACCACGTCGTGGAGCGAAGGCAGCACCACGATCTCCGAGTGGTTCGTGCCCAGCCCCGATCCAGGCGAGGAGTTCGACCACGTCACCACCCAGGTGTTCAACGGCCAGCCCAACGCGAACATGAGCGGGTTCCTGACCGATTACCTCACCCAGTACAACGGCAGCAGCGCCGAGCAGATCATGCAGTCGTACAGCACCGAGCAGTTGCCCATCATCAGCACGCTGGCGCAGTCGTTCGCCGTGTCCGACGCATGGTTCGCCTCGGTACCCACCCAGACCTGGCCCAACCGCGGTTTCGTCCAGACCGGCTCGTCGGACGGTCATACCAACAACGACTACTACCTGCCGTGGGACATCACCACCGTCTTCGACGTATTCACCAGCCAGAACCTGTCCTGGGCGGTCTACAACGACGGCACCCTGCAGTCGCTGACCAAGACGATGTTCCTGACCAAGTACTTCGGCAACGAAACCAACTTCCTCGGCATCAGCGAGTTCCAGGCCGCGTGCGCCCAGCCCGCCAGCGCACCGGCAAACCAGAAGCTGCCGAGCTTCAGCTTCGTCGAGCCCAACTTCGGCGTCGTCGGCAACGACGAGAGCTATCACCCGCCGCACGACGTCCGCCCCGGCGAGCAGTTCCTGGCAACCATCTACAACGCCATCGCCGGCAGCCCCTACCGGGACAACATCCTGTTCATCGTGCTGTTCGACGAGCATGGCGGCACCTACGACCATGTGGCGCCACCGGGCGGAGCGCAGCCGCCCTCGCCGGACCCGGTCGCCACCGACGGATCGAACTTCGGCTTCGACCGCTTCGGCGTGCGCATTCCGGCGATCGTGATCTCGTCGTGGGTGACTCCGGGCACCGTGTTCCGCAGCAACACCAGCGTGCCGCTGGACCACACCAGCGTGCTGGCCACCCTGCGCGACTGGCTGGGCCTGTCCGATGCGTTCGCCGGCATGCTGCCCAGTCCGCGCATCACCGCCGCCCCCAACCTGGGCTATGTGTTGACCGAGACGACAGCACAATCGTGGCCGACCCTGCCCACGCCGCCGGCGAGCATGCTGTCCATCCCGGAGCCGGGCGACGACGAACCGCTGAACGACGTGCAGAAGGGGATCCTGATCGGCGCGGCGGGGCTGGCCAGCGGCCGGCCGTTCACCGAAGAGGAAAGCCGGCAGGCGCTCGTCCGACTGAAGACGCACGGCGATGGCCGCTCGTGGCTGATGGCGCTGCACTTGCAACAGCCCTTGAAGTAGCCGGCGTCCCTGCAACCCATCGGCGTGGCATCGATCGCCGATGGGTTGCCTAGCCTGGGCAAGGGCGCCTGGGCGGGTACTCCACAAACCCGGCATCGGCACATGACGCTGTCGAGCCCCGCCTCCCGATAGCCCAAGGCACCCCGTGCGCTTCAATAAAGCGCCGGTACGGATGGCTTTGGGCTTGCCATGCACGCGGGGGTGTTTCATCGAAAGGGTGAGGCACTTCTCCCAGGAGTATCCGTACCGACCGGTCTGGGCGAACCTCGCGCTTCACGGCAACGCGTAGAGGCGCTGCTATGCTCTGCTTCCCGACCGAGGTTGCCGCCATGAAAACCGCCGTCCTGCTGGTTGCCGCCAGCGCCATGCTCGTTTCAAGCCTGCTTGTGCCGGCTGCGTATGCGCAGTCGTCCGGCGCGAGCAACGTGCCTCCGCCACCCGGCATCCACGATCCGGGCGTGAAGGCGGTGGCTCCGCCCGCTCTGAAGCCGCGGACATTGCCGGCGCCGCCCGCCCGTGGCGTCGCCGCTGACCGGGATCCTTCGCTGCCCGAGGTCAGGGTGCGCCAGAAGGGCGACGACAGCATCCAGGAATACAGCCGCAATGGTCGTGTCTACATGGTGGTGGTGACGCCGAAGAACGGCATCCCGCAGACCTACATGGTCGATCCCGAAGGCCGGCTGGTCGACGAGCATGGCCAGAAGCCGGTGCGGCCGGTGATGTACAAGGTGCTGGAGTGGGGCAAGAGCAAGCCGGCGGATGCGGATTCGAGCGGGTCGAACTCGGACGACGGTCACTGACGCTGGGTCGTCCAGTCGGCGCGATGCCGGACGAGAGCGTGTGTCGACATCGAACGGAGGACAGCAATGCAACTGCGCGAAAGCTGGCTGCTGTTTGCACTGGGCTCGGCGCTGTTCGCGGCGTTGACCGCGTTGTTCGGCAAGCTCGGCGTGGTCGGTATCAACTCGAACCTTGCCACCTTCATCCGCACCGTGGTGATCCTCGTGGTCACCGCCGGTATTCTCAGCCTGCGCCAGGAATGGGCCAAGCCCACCGGCCTGCCACTCAACAGCTGGGTGTTCCTGGTGCTGTCCGGCATCGCTACCGGCTTGTCGTGGCTGTGCTACTACCGCGCGCTGCAGTTAGGGCCGGTCAGCAAGGTGGCCCCGATCGACAAGCTCAGCGTGGCGCTGGCGATCGTACTGGGGCTGGTGTTTCTGGGCGAAAGGCCAAGCTGGCCGCTGCTGGTCGGCGGCATGTTGATCGTCGCCGGGGCGATGGTGATCGCGCTGTTCTGAGCACGCTTGCTGGCTACGCCGGATCGTCCAGCTCCGGGTAATGGCGAAAGATGCCGCTCTCGTTGAACGCCAGCCGCCGCGGCGACGCCAGATAGGCGGCGATGCGCGGTCGTTCGGCGATGCGTTGTTTCAGCGCATGCAGCAGTGGCAGTTCGCGTGCCATGCGTTGCATCGCGCGCGGAAACGCATAGTCGAGTCCGGCCATCAGCTGGAACAGGGAGAGGTCGACGTAGCTGTGTTCGTGCAGCGCATGACGACCGCCGCCGCGCTCCAGCACCTGCTCGAAGTAGTCGAGGAATTTCGGCAGCCGCGTCTCGCGCAGTTCCGCCGCGCGTCGTCCGGCTTCGACGCGCTGGTCCTCGTAATACAGGCCACCGGCGATCGGATGATGGGAGTCGTGCACTTCGGCGACCAGGTCGCCGATGGTCAGCTGCAGCTGGTTCGCGTACAGCCGGCGGCTCTCGCTGTCCGGCACCAGGCCGAGCGGCGGGCCGAGATGGTGGAGGATGGTTGCGGTCTGCGCGATCACCAGCCGGCCAGCTTTGAGGAACGGCGGCGCAAACGGCAACGCGCCGTCGTGGGCGCCGTCGAGAAAACGCACGATGGCGTCGTCACCCTGTTCGCGCGCCACGTCGTCATAGTCGGCGCCGGCATCCTCCAGTGCCAGCCGCACGAATTCGCCGCGGCCCTGGATGCCGGTCCAGTAATACAGTTCGTAGCGCATGACCGCCTCCAGCCCAGAGACGTCGATGCTGGAACGACAGGCTTCAACAACGCGTGAGCGACACTTCCTGGGGGAGCGGCTTCAGCCCGCGATGCTCTGGCGCTACCGGCGGAAACCATTGCGGCCGAAGCCGCTCGCACAAGGACTGCTCCACAGCCATCAATGCCGGAAGTGGCGCATTCCGGTGAACACCATCGCGATGTCGTGTTCGTCGGCGGCGGCGATCACTTCGCTGTCGCGCATCGATCCGCCGGGCTGGATCACGGCACGAATGCCGGCTTCGGCGGCGGCGTCGAGGCCGTCGCGGAACGGGAAGAATGCATCGGACGCCATCACCGAACCGCGCACTTCCAGCTTCTCGTCGGCGGCCTTGATGCCGGCAATCTTCGCGCTATAGACGCGGCTCATCTGGCCGGCGCCGATACCGATGGTCTGGCGATCGCGGGCGTACACGATGGCGTTGGACTTGACGAACTTCGCTACCTTCCAGGCGAAGATCAGGTCGTGGATTTCCGCCTCGGTCGGCGCGCGGCGGGTGACGACCTTCAGGTCGGCGGCGCCGATCATGCCGGTGTCGGCGCTCTGGATCAGCAGGCCCGAACCGACGCGCTTGGAGCTGTTGCCGGGGTGCGCGTGCTGCAGGTTTCCATCGGCCGGCGGCGGGATCACCAGCACGCGCACGTTGCCCTTCTTCGTGAATGCCTTCAGCGCGTCGTCGGCGTAGCCCGGTGCCAGCACCACCTCGACGAACTGGCGCTCGACGATCGCGCGCGCGGTCGCGCCGTCCACCTCGCGATTGAACGCGATGATGCCGCCGAAGGCCGAGGTCGGATCGGTCTGGAATGCCAGGTCGTAGGCCTTGCCGATCCCGTCCATGCTTACCGCCACGCCGCACGGGTTGGCGTGCTTGACGATCACGCAGGCCGGCTTGCTGAAGCTGCGCACGCACTCCCACGCGGCGTCGGCGTCGGCGATGTTGTTGAAGGAAAGCTCCTTGCCCTGCAACTGGCGAAACGTGGCCAGGGTGCCCGGTGCCGGTTCGAGGTCGCGGTAGAACGCAGCCTGCTGGTGCGGGTTTTCGCCGTAGCGCAGATCCATCAGTTTCACGAAGCGGCTATTGACCTGGGCCGGGAACGTGGCGTGGCCGGCGATGGCGTCGTGCGTCTCGTTGAGTTCCAGACCGGACAGGTAATCGCTGATCGCACCGCCGTAATTCGCCACCCGGTTGAACGCGGCCACCGCCAATTTGAAGCGGGTGGCGCGGGTCAGGCCGCCCTGGTTTTCGATCTCGGCCAGTGCGCTTTCGTATTGATCGGGCGAGGTCAACACGCCGACATCATTCCAGTTTTTCGCCGCCGAGCGCAGCATCGCCGGGCCACCGATGTCGATGTTTTCGATTGCGTCCTCCAGCGTGCAGCCGGGGTTTGCCACGGTGGCTTCGAACGGGTACAGGTTCAGCACCAACAGGTCGATCGGCTCGATGCCGAGTTCGGCCATCACGGCGTCGTCGGTGCCGCGCCGGCCGAGCAGGCCGCCGTGCACTTTCGGGTGCAGCGTCTTGACGCGGCCATCCATGATTTCGGGAAAACCGGTGACGTCGCTGACGTCGGTCACCGCGATGCCGGCTTCGCGCAGCGCCTTCGCGCTGCCGCCGGTGGACAGCAGTTCAACGCCCTTGGCGGCCAGGCGCCGACCCAGATCGATCAGGCCGGTCTTGTCCGAGACACTGAGCAGGGCGCGACGGACCGGGACGAGCTGGGGCGTGGACATGAGCGGGTTTCCATGACGGGAAAGCCGCTGATTATAGCCGTCCGGATGAGTTGACGTTTTGGCGCGGCTCAACGCTCGTGAAGAAAACCGCTTCCTGGGGTTTTCTTCTATCGCGAGTCCCGCGCTTGCGTACCCGATCCGCGACCGACGATCCCCTGGCCGGCCTGAGAGGTTGAATAGTCACAACCTCTCAGAGCAGGCCGTGCGCGGCCAGCTTCTTGCGCAACGTGGCGCGGTTGATGCCTAGCGCGCTGGCGGCGCGGCTCTGGTTGCCCTCGTGGAAAGCCAGCACCTCGCGCAACAGCGGCAATTCGACCTCGCGCAATACCAGCGCATGCAGGCCTTCGGCACATTCGGTGTCGCCGATGTCGGCCAGATAGCGACGCACGGTGCGGCTGACGCATTCGCTCAACGCACTCTGCGAATGTCCCGCCTGTGAACTGGTGCTCTGCGACGAGGTCAGTTTTGCAGCCTCGGCAGCAGGCAGTCTTACGGCGTTCACGGGCATCTTCCTCACGTACGGGGCAACGGCTGCTTGGGCCGGTGCGCATGGTTATGGCGGGTGCTGCGGATGGCGATGCGTGTCGAGCGAAGTCGGCACGCCGGGCAGAAGGTCGAGTCTACCCGTGCAGGCCGACAATTTTAAGTGCTACTCGAAACCGAACTCGAACGCGACGGCCTTGTCGCCGGGATCCTTCACTTCCACCAGCAGGACGGCGCTGGAGCCTGGCGCCAGCCCGCGCTGCAGGATCGCATCGTCGTCGAGGTATTCGCGAGGCTGCAGCCGGCGCATCGCCACCCTTTGCCCTTGTGCATTGGACAAGGTGATGGTCAGCACCGGATACGGTTGCGTGAATGCGGCGTCATTGCGAATGCTGGCGCTGATCATCAAGGCGCCGGGCACGCTGGGATGCGCCTGCACGTTGCTGGCGGGCAAGCGCAATTGTCGCGGCGCGGCGACCAGGGGCAGCTCGCAGTGAAGGACGTTGCAGGTATCGCGCAGCCAGCGCCCGACGGTCGGGTCGCGAATCAGCATGTCGCGCTGGGCCCAGGCGAGCTGGACCAGGAGCAGCATCGCCAGCACGGTACATACGACGACCCATGGCCAGCGCCGCGAAGCACCGGGTTGCCGCTGGTGGTCACGTCCATGCGATCGTCGCGGCTTGCGCGCACGCGGCTCGCGAGCGAAACGCGGTGCGATTACCAGTTGCGAGAAGTCCGCCGCCGCTGCCTCGGCGGCCGAGGTTTCCTCTTCGATGACGGCAGGAGGATCCGGGCGTGGCCGGTAGACGACGAGGTCGAGGCCGGGCGGCTCGAACGCGGGTTCGTTCACCGGCAGCTCGACGAAAGGTTCGGGCGGCAGTTGTTCGGTCAGCGTCGCAAGACTGTCGAAGCTTGCGCCACAGTGTCCGCACCCGACATGGCCGTGCGCCTTCGCGAGCGTCTGTGCGTCCAGCGAAAACACGGACAGGCATTCGGGGCATTGGGTATACATGCAGGCCGCTTTGGATCGGTGAGTGGCGAGTCTAGCAGCCGGCAAGCGTGACCCTGCAGCGCTGGCGGCTCGGGCTGCGGGGAAATCCTGTCTGTCGGATTGACCATTCGCGCCGGCAACAAGACGGTTTCACGAACAGGAAAATCAGCCGCGGCGGCGACCGCTGATGCGCACCCAGTCCTCGCGGGTCTCCACGCGCAGTTCGTCGAACCACTCGGTGTAGCGCTGCAGCAATTCGTCCTGCTGACCGGCGAGGATGCCGGAGATCGCGAACGGTGCGCCGGGTTTCGCGGCGGCGGCGAAAGTGGGTGCGAGCTCGCCGAGCGGGCCGGCGAGAATGTTGGCGATGAAGACGTCGGCTTCTTCGGCGACGACGTCTTCGGGCAGAAACAGCGCGAGGCGATCGGCCACGTCGTTGCGTTCGGCGTTGTCGGCCGACGCGATGAGTGCCTGCGGGTCGTTGTCGACGCCGATGGCGCTGGCCGCGCCGAGCTTCAGTGCAGCGATCGCCAGGATGCCGGAGCCACAGCCGTAGTCGGTGATCGTCTTCCCGGCGAGGTCGAGTCCG
>Ga0157373_10003885_pt1 | contig 11291 bp, 10 predicted proteins | sample C65metaG_FD_113460 | JGI IMG/M metagenome (GOLD analysis project Ga0157373, IMG submission 113460) | Corn rhizosphere microbial communities from Kellogg Biological Station, Michigan, USA - C6-5 metaG | ecosystem: Host-associated > Plants > Roots > Rhizosphere > Soil | place: USA: Michigan...
CGGCGCTGACGGGGCCCTCGACGAGGCCGCAAATCTCGGCGATGACCTCCAGCATGGGGCGGCCGGACTTGGCGATCAGCGTGGGATTGGTGGTGACGCCGTCGACGAGGCCCGTGGCGGCGAGGTCGGCGAGAACCTTGGTGTCGGTGGTGTCGAGAAAGAGCTGCATGGGATGGGTTCTAGCCGCTGGCGCGGAGCCTCGCCAGCCGTGAGCCGCATCGCCTCCATCCTGCTGCCGATGCCGCTGCCCGAAGCGTTCGATTACGCCGAGCCGGAGGGAATGGAGCTGGCGGTCGGCGACCATGTGGCCGTGCCGTTGGGGCCGCGGGTGATCCGGGGTGTCGTGGAGCGCCTACGCGAGGGGACCGGCGGCAATCGGCCGCTGAAGCCCGTGCTGGAGCGGCTGGACGATCCGCGGCTGCCGGAGAAGACGCTGGCGTTCGTCAACTGGGCGGCGCGCTACGCGGTCGATGCGCCGGGCCAGCCGCTTGCGATCGCGCTGCGGGGGCTGCGCGCGCCGAAAGCGCGGCCGGAGAAGGTCGTGGCGGTTACTGGCAAGGCGCCGAGCCGGATGACGCCGGCGCGGGCCAGGGTGATGGAGGCCGCGGCCCGGGCCGAACTGTCGCCCGCGACGCTGGCGGGCGAGGCGCAGGTGTCTTCGGGCGTGGTGAAGGGGCTGATTGACGACGGCGCCCTCGAAATCCGTCTGATAGAGCCGCAAAGCGGGTTCGCCGAGCCCGACCTGACGCTGAAGGGCCGCAAGCTCAACGCCAGCCAGGCGGCCGCCGCGGCGGCGTTGAAGGAGATGGTCGGGAAAGACTTCTCGGCCGCCCTGCTCGACGGCGTCACCGGCTCGGGCAAGACGGAAGTCTATCTGGAGGCGGTCGCCGCCGCGCTGGCCGCCGACCCCGAAGCGCAGGTGCTGGTCCTGCTGCCTGAGATCGCGCTGACGCAGGCGGTGATCGGGCGTTTCGCCGAGCGGTTCGGGGCGGAGCCCGCCGAATGGCACTCTGGCGTGATGCCGCCTCGCCGCCGCCGGGTGTGGGAAGCGGTCGTGAACGGCCGTTGCCGGATCGTGGTGGGGGCGCGTTCGGCGCTGTTCCTGCCCTTCCGCAAGCTGGCGCTCGTGGTCGTCGATGAGGAGCACGACGCCTCCTACAAGCAGGAGGACGGCTTCATCTATCAAGCCCGCGACCTGGCCGTGGCGCGCGCCAAGATCGAGGACGCCATGGTGGTGCTGGCCTCGGCCACGCCCTCGCTCGAGAGCCTCTACAACGCCGAGACGGGCCGCTACCGCTGGCTGAAGCTGGCGGATCGCCACGGGACCGCCGTGTTGCCGGACGTTTCGCTGATCGACATGCGCGAGAGCCAGCCCGAGCACGGCCGCTGGCTGTCGAAGCCGCTGGTTGAGGCGATGGCGGAGACCTACGGGCGCGGCGAGCAGACTCTGCTGTTCCTCAACCGCCGGGGCTATGCGCCGCTGGTGCTGTGCCGGGCGTGCGGCGAGCGGATGACTTCGCCTGACACCGACAGCTGGCTGGTCGAGCACCGCTACACGGGGCGGCTCGTCTGCCACTTGACCGGCTTTTCGATGCCAAAGCCCGCCGCATGCCCCCATTGTGGCGCCAAGGACAGTCTCGTCTCCATCGGACCCGGCGTGGAGCGTGTCGAGGAGGAGGCGCGCTCGCTGTTCCCCGAGGCGCGGATCGCGGTCTTCTCGTCCGACACCGTGTTCGACGCCGAGGGCGCCAAGGCGCTGATCGCGACGATGGCGGCCGGAGAGATCGACATCCTGGTGGCCACACAGGCGGCCGCCAAGGGTCACAACTTCCCCAACCTGACGCTGGTGGGGGTGGTGGACGCCGATCTTGGCCTGCGTGGGGGCGATCTGCGCGCGGGTGAGCGGACCTTCCAGCTGCTGGCGCAGGCGGCGGGGCGGGCGGGGCGGCACGAGCGGCCCGGCCGGGCGCTGTTGCAGACCTACGCGCCCGATCATCCGGTCATGCAGGCGCTCAAAAGCCAGGACCGGGACGCCTTCATCGCCGCGGAGATGGAAATGCGGGAGGTCTCGGGCCTGCCCCCGTTCGGACGGCTCGCGGCGGTGATCTGCATGGGACCCGACGCGGCGGTGCTGGAGGCCTACTGCCGGACGCTGGCGGCCGCGACGCCCAACGCCGAGGGGGTGGAGGTGTTCGGCCCCGCCGACGCGCCGCTGGCGCTGGTGCGCGGACGGCGGCGAAAGCGCTTCCTGGTGCGCGCCAACCGCGATGTGGACCTGCAGGCCTTCCTCGCCGCCTGGCGGGCGCGGGCCAAGGCGCCGGGGTCGGTCAGGGTCACGATCGACGTGGACCCCTACAGCTTCCTCTAGTGCAGGGTGCGGTTTCCGCGCTTCTTGTCGGCGTCGCGCGACCACATGTTCAGCGCCTCGACCCCGCCGGAGAAGGCCATGGCGGCGTAGATGTAGCCCTTGGGCACATGCACGCCGAAGCCGTCGGCGATCAGCACCGCGCCGATCATCAAGAGGAAGCCCAGCGCCAGCGTGACCACGCTCGGATTGGCGTTGATGAAGTTCGACAGCGGATCGGCCGCCACCAGCATCGCCAGCACCGCGATAATCACCGCGGCGATCATGATCGGCAGGTGCTCGGTCATGCCCACGGCCGTCAGGATCGAGTCGATCGAGAAGACGATGTCGAGCAGCAGGATCTGAACGATGGCCGCGCCGAAGTTCATCACCGCCACGTTCTTCTTGTCGAGCACGTCATCGCTGGGGGTGGTGTCGACCGCGTGGTGGATCTCGTTGGTCGCCTTCCAGACGAGGAACAGACCGCCCGCGATCAGGATCAGGTCGCGGGCCGAGAATGCCGTTTCGAACGAATGCTCAGGCCCAGTCAGGCCCAGGTCGAACACCGGCGCCGTCAGCCCAACCAGCCAGGCGATGGTCGACAGCAGGATCAGACGCATGATCAGCGCCAGGCCGATCCCCATCCGCCGCGCCTGCGTCCGCTGATGCTCCGGCAGCTTGTTGGAGAGGATGGCGACGAAGACGAGGTTGTCGATTCCGAGCACGACCTCCATCACCACCAGCGTCACCAGCGCGAGCCACGCCTCCGGGTTTGAGGCGAGCGAAACGAGGCTTTCCACGGATTTTGTCCCTCAGCGGCCCAGGTCGTTGAGGTCCATGTAGGGGGCTTTGATACCGTCGTGAACAGCGCCGCCTCGAATTGATGCAGCGGGCGCAACTCGAAAAAACGTGAACGGCCGCGCGCCATTTACGGTCTTTTCATTGCGGCGAAGGATGTTTACCCCTTTCGCCAAGTGTCGCGGGGAGTGTTTTCCGGAATGCAAGGACGGACGAGAACCGTACTCGGTTCCCTGGCCGCTGCCATGATGTTGAGCCTCGTGCCGATGACCGGCGCGGCGGCCGACATGTACTGGCAGTGCGTTCCGTTCGCCCGCCTGATCTCCGGAATCCAGATCTTCGGCGACGCCCGCACCTGGTGGGACCAGGCGACCGGCAAGTACGACAAGGGCTTCATCCCCAAGGCCGGCGCGGTGCTGTGCTTCAAGCCGACGGGCAAGATGACGCTCGGCCACGTGGCGGTGGTCAGCCAGGTGCTGACCGACCGCGTCATCCAGATCACCCACGCCAACTGGTCGATGATCGGCGGCGCGCGCGGGCAGATCGAGAAGGACGTGACCGTCATCGACGTATCGCCGGCGGGCGACTGGAGCCTGGTGAAGGTCTGGTACGACCCGGTGCGCGATCTCGGCTCCAGCGTCTATCCGACCTACGGCTTCATTTATCAGAACGCTCAGGCGGCGCAGCTGGCCTCGGGCAATTCGCGGGTCGCCTACGCCCAGAACGCGGCCATCTCGGTGGCCCAGACGGCGGCCAGCCAGGTGGCTTCTGCGGTCCGGCCAGGCGCCTCGCCGCTGTCGATGATCGGTCAGGCGGTGGACTCCACCGACCGCATCGCCGCGCTGATCCAGGCGGCCACGGCGAACAACGCCGCCAATCCTTCCAACTAGAGCCGGTGCGCTATAAGCCTGCTTCAGACGGAGCAGGCTCGAGGGCGTCATGCTGAAGGTGCTGCGCGCGGGCGGAACGGCGCTTGAGACGGCCAAGGTCGGGCCGAAATGGCCCCTGCCCGACGACGCCATCTGGATCGAGCTGATCAATCCCACCCGCGACGAGGAGCTGTGCGTCGAGGCCGCGCTGCACCTGCAACTACCGACGCGCGAGGAGATGGCCGAGATCGAGCAGTCGTCGCGGCTCTATCAGGAAAACGGCGCGACCTTCATGACCGCGGCCATCCTGACCCACGCGACCACCGACTACCCTGTGCTGGCGCCGGTCACCTTCGTGCTGGACGAGCACCGCCTGATTACCATCCGCTATGCCGAACCGAGCGCCTTCAAGGCCTTCATCGGCCAGCTGGAGCGCACGCCCGGCACGCCAATGAGCGGCGGCGAGCTGTTCCTGGGCCTGCTGGACGCGGTCGTCGACCGGATCGCCGACATCCTCGAAGGCGTCGCCGCCGACGTAGAAACGACCTCGCAGGACATCTTCCGCCGCCCGCGCCAAGGCGGGTTCGAGCCGCTGATCTTCCAGCTCGGCCGCGCGCAGATGGTCGACGCCAAGGCCCGCGCCAGTCTCGCCAGCCTCGCGCGACTGATCAGCTTCGCCTCGCTGGCCAACCAGCTGGAGAGCGTGCCGGACCTGCGCGAGCATCAGCGTTCGTTGCAGCGGGACGTGCAGTCGCTGACCGATCACGCCGGCTACGTCTCGGCCAATATCACCTTCCTACTGGATGCGGCGCTGGGGCTTATCAACATCGAGCAGAACACGCTGAGCAAGGTGTTCTCCGTCGTCTCGGTGCTGTTCCTGCCGGCGATGCTGATCGCGTCCATCTACGGGATGAACTTCCACCACATGCCAGAGCTCGCCTGGATGGAGGGCTATCCGATGGCGCTGGGCCTGATGGCGGCCTCGATGCTGGCCGGCTTCGGCTGGCTGAAGTGGAAGCGCTGGCTCTAGCGCCTACATCTTCTTGCGAAGCGGCAGCAGGTCCGGGAACTCCGGATCGCGCTTCTGGGCCTTGGCCTGGAAGGCTTCCATCATGTGGGCGGGCGAGAACATGCCGGTCTGCCAGACGGCGATGTAGTCGAGGCCGTCCTTGATGGTATGGTCGCGGGCGTAGTTGATCATCACCTTCGAACCCGCCACCGCCAGCGGCGACTTGGACGCAATCTCCCGGGCGGTCGCCAGCGCATGCTCGACCAGCGCGTCGTGGGTCTCGAACACCTCGTTGACGAGGCCGATCTCCCTGGCGCGCTGGGCGGGAAGACGGCGGCCCGTATAGGCGAGCTCGCGCACCCAGCCCTCAGGGATCAGCTTGCACAGGCGCGGGAAGGTGCCGACATCGGCGGTCATGCCGATGTTGATCTCCTGAATGCAGAAGAAGGCGTCGGCGCTGGCGTAGCGGATGTCGCAGGCGCTGGTCATGTCGACGGCCCCGCCGATGCAGCCGCCCTGAACGGCGACGATCACCGGCATGCGCGCCTCGTCCAGGCAGGAGAAGGTGTCCTGCAGGTGATGGACGTGGCGGCGGAAGCTCTCGGCGGCGTTCTGCCTGTCGCTCTGGGCCTCGGGGACCACGCCGGCGCCCTCGGTGAACACCGACAGCTCCATGCCGGCCGAGAAGTGCTTGCCGGTCGAGGAGATGACGATGCAGCGGGCGCGGGCATTGTCGTCGATGTCGCGCACGATGGCCGGCAGCTCGTTCCAGAACGCCCGGTTCATGGCGTTCATCGCGTCGGGGCGATTGAGCCGGATGTGGGCGACGCCGGCCTCGATGAAGACATCGAAGCAGGTCCACTCGGCGGTCTTGGCGGGGGCGGTCATGGCGAAATCTCCGTTTGACGGAAGATTAGGCGACCTGACGCCACGAAAGCCAAGCCTCTAGAGGTCGACCACCTTCAGGCCCGTCTGCTCACGGATAAGGTCGGCGACGATGCGGCGGTGGCAGCCGGCGGCGTCGGCCTCGTAGCAGAGGAGCGCCGCCTTGCGCTCCTTGGCGATCTCAATCGCTTCGGCGAGCTGGAGCTGGGCCTGCGGCTCTTCGAGGTGGTGGTTGTAGATCGTGTGCATCTCGCCGATGTGGCCCTTGCGGGCGGCGTCGCGGCCGGGCTTCGGCGTGCCGAGCGCCTTGAGGTGCAGATAGTCGATCCCGGCTTCGTGCAGGCTGGCGGCGAGGATGTTCTTCGAAAACCCGGCCCGGCGCGAGGACGGCACGGCGCGCACGTCGATGACGATCTCGACTCCTGCGTCCTTCAGGCGGCCGATCACGTCGGCCTGCGTGGCGTTCTCGTAGCCGATCGTCGCAAGCGCGTTGCCCATCGGCCTTCCTCCTTGCATGCCCTTGGGGCGAGCCCCTACCTGTAGCACCTTCGCGTGAAGGAGAGTTCCCAGCCCATGGACGCCGCCGTTTTCCACGAGCCGAGGCGGCGTTTCATCGCCATCGAAAGCCGCGCCGGGGCCGGCGAGATGGCCGCGCTGGACTTTGGCCCCAGCGACCGGCCGTTCGACGTGATCTTCCTCCACGCCAACGGATTCAACGCCATGACCTACCGCTCCATCCTGGGACCGCTGTCGGCGGGCCTGCGGATTCTGGCGGTTGACCAGCGGGGCCATGGCGCGAGCCGCCTCGCCGCCGAGGCGGAGGGCCGCCGGTCCTGGCGCGACTTCCGGGACGACCTGGTCGCCCTGCTGGATGCGCTGGCCCAGCCGCCGGTGGTGCTGTCGGGCCATTCGATGGGCGGAACGGTGAGCCTGATGGCGGCCGCCGTGCGGCCGAACGCGGTCAGCTCGCTGGTGCTGTTCGACCCGGTGATCATGCCGCCGCTGATCGCCCTCTACGCGCACGCGCCCTGGACCTCCGGGCGGCTGTGGAAGCAGATGCCGATCGCGCAGGGGGCCATGCGCCGTCGCAACACGTTCGACAGCCGCGAGGCCGCCTTCAACGCCTACAAGGGGCGCGGCGCCTTCAAGACCTGGCCGGACGCGGTTGTGGCCGACTATGTGGCCGGCGGCTTCATCGACCTGCCGGACGGCAAGGTGGCGCTAGCCTGCGCGCCGGAATGGGAAGCCTCCAGCTTCGCAGCGCAAGGCCACAATCCATGGGCGGCGTTGCGCAAGGTCAAGGCGCCGGTGCGAATCCTGAAGGCCGAGAAGGGCTCGACCTGCCGCGGCAGCGTCGGCGAACTCAAACGCCGCAAGCGGGACCTGCGCATCGAGACGGTGCCCGGCTCGACGCATTTCCTGCCCATGGAGCGCCCCGACCTCGTCCGCGACGCCCTGATGGACGCAGCGGTCTAGAGCGTCAGCCCGGGCGTCACGTGGGCCTTCAGGTCCGCCTGCGCTTCCTCGGAAATCGGCACGATCTTGCGCGAGTCGAGATCGAAGGTGATGGCGATGGCCTCCGACGTGCCCCAGGCCTTGCCGGTCTCGGGATCGAGCATCCAGTGCATCAGGCGCTGGGTGCGGGCATCCACGCCCGCCAGCCCCGAGCGGATTTCGACCCGATCGCCCGACCGCGGCCAGTCGAGGTGGACGATGCGGTATTCGAGGACCGCGCCGCCGATGCGGCCGGGCTTCTGCGGCGCCTTGTCGGCCACCACCGTGCGGAAGGCGCCGACGAGGCTCGGGATGCCGTCGGAGACGCGGCCGATGAACTGCTCCACCCGCATGCGGCCGAAGATGTCGATGTCGGTCAGGCCGATGGCGCCAAGCCCGATACACAGCAGCCCAAGCTCGTCGGCGCGCTCGAGGCTCGCCCGGCTGTTCACGGGGTCCAGCACGATGCTGCGGGCGGCGGCCTGTTCGGGAACCTCGACCTTCAGAGCCTTGGCGCGCTCGAGGGTGCGGGCGGGCCAGGGGAAGGGCCGCGCCTCGCCGGGGGTGACGTGGGCGACGGTGGTCTGGAAGGTGGCGGCGATCTCACCGGATTTCGAGTGGATCAGCAGCTGCAGGAGGCGCGCCTGGTCCTGCGCCATCTCGATGACGCCGCCGGTCATGTGCAGCGCCGCGCCCGCATGGCACTCGCGCAGGAAGCGGATGTGCTGGTCGCGCACCAGCAGGGTCGCCCCCGCGCCCGGCGCGAAGGCCTGCGGCAGGCCAAGCAGCGCGGCAAGCCCCGCCAACCCCTCCATCGCCCGGGTGACGTAGAAGCGCACATTCATGTGCCCCATCTCGTCGCATTCCCAGGTGTTGACGCCCCCGCGCCAGATTTCGACGCCCTGATGCTGCAAGCTCAACTCCGGCAGTCGGCGCAAAGGCCGTGAGCCTCGATGGTGACGCTGGTCACGGCGTAGCCCGCCGCATCGCCCAACGACGCCATCGGCGAGGCGCCATGCGAGGCGATCTCGCGAGTGGCACCGCAGCAGTCGCAGATCAGGAAGGCGGCCGCGTGCCCGTCCTCGCCCCGGCGGCAGGCGACGTAGGCGTTGAGGCTCTCGATCCGGTGAGCGAAGCCCTGCTGGGTCAGGAACTCCAGCGCCCGATAGACCGTCGGCGGCTTGGCGGGCTCGCCGTGTTCTCCGAAGGCGGCGATGAGGTCATAGGCCTTGGCCGGCTGACCCGCGCGCAGCAGCAGCTCCAGCACCCGGCGGCGGGGCGGGGTGAGCTTTTGACCGGCCGCCTCGCAGCGCGCCTCGGCGCTCGCCAGCTCGGCGCCGAGCGCGTCATCGCTCAGGTGCGCATGGTGATGCTGATGTCCGCAGTCGGCCATGTCCTTGAGGTAAAGGGCCGCCGGACTGCGCGCAAGCTAGCCCTTCTTGTCGAACAGCCTGGCCCAGCGGGGCTTTTGGCGGGTCTTCCAGGCGCCGCGCCAGTAGGCGTCGGAGCCGATCAGCGGCACCACCGTGGTGGCTTCGGCGAAGACCATCTGCTCCCAGGTCACGTCGACCTTGCCCCAGGAGCAGGCCTCCTTGAGCGTCGAGGAGGAGCAGGCGCCGTCGCGCACGTCGGCCACGGTGATCTGGACCGCGTACTTGTGCATGTCGGCCTCGATCCCGAGGATTTCGGCGCAGACCACGGTGTCCTGGGCGAAGTTCTTCGGAACGCCGCCGCCGACCATGAACAGGCCCGTGTCGCCCGCCGCGATCTTGATGTCGGTCAGCTCGCGGAAATCGGCGACCGCGTCGATCATCACGTAGGGCTTGCCGGCCTTCATGCGCTCGACCTGGTGCTTGACGAGGCCAAAGCCCGCCGAGGAATCGACGAACGCCGGGCAGAAGATCGGCACGCCTTCCTCGTAAGCGGTCTGGACGAGCGAGCCGGGCTTCTTGGCGTTGCCCGCCGCCAGCCACTTGCCCATCTCGTGGATGAATTCACGCGACGAGTAGGCGCGCGGCTCGAGCGCGTCGGCGATGTCCTTGATCGTCATGTCGACGTTCTGGAGCTCTTCCTCGTCGATGTAGGTGTCGTAGATGCGGTCGATGTACATCGCCCGCAGCTCGCGGTCGTCCACCGTCGAATCCGCCTGGTAGTGCGTGAAGCCGAGCGCCTCGAGGAAATCCATGTCGACGATGGAGGCGCCGGTGGCGACCACCACGTCGATCATCCCGAACTTCACCATGTCGCGATAGACGTGCATGCAGCCGCCCGCGCTGGTCGAGCCGGCCAGGATCAGCCAGGGCGAGCACTTCTCGTCGGCCACGGCCATGTTGAAGATATCGGCCGCGCGCGCGGTGTCCCGCGACGAAAAGCTCATCTTGCGCATGGCGTCGATGATCGGCCGGGCGTCGAACGAAGCGATGTCGACGTGCTCGACGACATTGGCGAGCAGTTCGGCCTTGCGGTTGTCGTTGGGAGGAACGGGAGCGTTCATCGGTCAGGTTTCCCTTTTGGTGAGCGCCCGTCCAATAGCGACGTGAGGGCCCGGACGGAGCGACGGGGCCTCACCTAACAAACCAGCCGGGTGGTTATTTCCTCCGGCGCTTCCGGCCGCCGCGGGCCTTCAGGCGAACGACGTTGGTGTTCGGAACCTGCGGGGTCGGGATCGACCGGCGGGCCAGACCGAACATCGAAGCCATCGGCGCGTCCCCGACCTCGACGGTCTCGACATCGCCGAAGCCGTTGAAGCGGGTGGTCATCGCCACGCCGTAGGCGCCCAGCATGCCGATTTCGACGTAGTCGCCTTCGCGAACGTCTTCCGGCAGCCAGAACGGTCCCGGCATGTGGTCGAGCGAGTCGCAGGTCGGCCCGTAGAAACGAAAGGGCTTCAGCGGCCCTTCGACCTCGTGGGCCTCGCCATCGCCGCTCCGGTAGAGCTTCACGGGAAAGGGCCACTTGGTGTGCGCGGCGTCGAACAGCGCCCCGTAGGAGCCGTCGTTCAGATAGAGCGCGTCGCCCTTCTTCAGCTCGACCCGGGTCAGGATCGAGGAAGATTCGGCCACCAGCGCCCGGCCGGGCTCGCACCACAGCTCGGTCGTCTCGGAGACGGGCATCTCGTTGAAGCCGCGCTCGATGGCCGCCAGGTAGTCGGCCATGTCGGGCGGCACCATGCCGGGATAGACCGACGGGAAGCCGCCCCCCACGTCTATGACATCGGCGAACACGCCGGCGCGGACCAGCGCGCGGCCGGCCTGGGCCATCGCCGCCTGGAAGGCGGTCGGGCGCATGCACTGGCTACCGACGTGGAAGGAGACGCCCATCAGCTCGTCGGTGGCCTGGCGCGCGGCCAGCAGCAGCGAAGGCGCCTGGGTCTGGTCGACGCCGAACTTGCCTGACAGGGAGTAGGCCGCGCCCTCGGCCTGTACGGCGAGGCGGACCATCAGGTTGAGGTCGCGCGCGCCGCCGGTGGCTTCCAGCAGCTTGGCCAGCTCCTCATGGGTGTCGAGCGCGAAGGTCCGCACGCCATAGTCGAAGTAGGCGGTGCGGATGGCGCTGCGGCTCTTGACCGGGTGCATGAAGGCCATGCGGGCGCCGGGCGCATGCTCCGCGACCAGCTCGATCTCGGGGATCGAGGCCACGTCGAACGCTGTGACGCCGTTAGCGGCCAGCGTGCGGATCACCCACGGCGAAGGGTTCGCCTTCACCGCGTAGAGCACGTCGCCTTTGAAATTGTCCCTGAACCAGCGCGCCGCTAGGGCCACGGTGTCCGGCCGCACGAGGGCGACAGGACGTTCCGGGGACCGCTCACGGACCAGGTCCAGGGGCGTATGGTGCCTATCCACCTCACGCAACCCCCAACGGATTGTTGAACCCAGACCGGCGTTAGCAGCGC
>Ga0157373_10003886_pt1 | contig 11291 bp, 8 predicted proteins | sample C65metaG_FD_113460 | JGI IMG/M metagenome (GOLD analysis project Ga0157373, IMG submission 113460) | Corn rhizosphere microbial communities from Kellogg Biological Station, Michigan, USA - C6-5 metaG | ecosystem: Host-associated > Plants > Roots > Rhizosphere > Soil | place: USA: Michigan...
GCCCGAAGCCGCCGCCGCTGGATGCCGGCCGCGGTGTTGCTCGGCCTGCTGCTCACCCTGCCCGGCTGCACGTCGAAGGCGCGGGCGCTGGACAGCGACGAGGTGGCGTTTGCCGGGCAGCAGTACCGGGTCGTGCACATCAACCTCAAGCGCGAACAGTTGGGCCTGCACTGGCGCAATCCGCAGGATGGCCAGCCGTTCGGCAGCGTCGAGAGCCTGCGCCAGTGGGGCGAGGCACATGGCCAACGGTTGCTGTTCGCGGCCAACGCCGGCATCTACGACCACAAGTTTGCGCCGCTGGGCCTGTACGTGGAGGACGGCAAGACGCTGGTGCCACTGAACCTGGTCCACGGCAATCCCGCATCGGGCAATTTCTCGCTGCTGCCCAATGGCGTGTTCGCGATCTACCCGGACGGCCATGCCGCGGTGCGCACCAGCGAGGCGTTCAAGGCTGACGACAAGGCAGTGCAGGCGGCGACCCAGTCCGGCCCGATGCTGCTGATCGACGGCAAGCTCAACGAGCAGTTCATCGACGACTCGGCCAGCCTCAAGTGGCGCAGCGGCGTGTGCGCGCCGTCGCCGCATGAAGTGGTGTTCGCGGTGAGCGAGGCGCCGGTGAACTTCCACACGTTTGGACGGCTGTTCCGCGACAAGCTGCATTGCCGCGATGCGTTGTACCTGGACGGCAGCATCTCGCAGATCTACGTGGACGGCGCGGGCTACGCCGGCGCGCCGGCCTTCATGGTCAAGCCGTACGCCGGCATCTTTGCCGTGTTCGCCAAGCCTTGATCCGTGACCACCCACCCCATGACGACATGCCCGTGACCTCACGCTCCTGGCGCATCGCACGCGCCGTCCTGGCGAGCCTGCTGGCCTTGCTGCTGGTTGCCTTCGCCGCGGCGTGGTGGCTGCTCGCCGGCGGTCGCGCGCGGCTCGACGGCACGCGCGCGGTGGCGGCGCTGCAGGCGCCGGTGACGATCAGCCGCGACGCGCTGGGCACGGTCACCATCGAAGGCGGCAACCGCGCCGATGTCACCTGGGCGATGGGTTACGTGCACGCACAGGAGCGCTTTTTCCAGATGGACCTGATGCGCCGCGCGAGTGCGGGCGAGCTGGCCGCGCTGGTGGGGCCGGCGGCGCTGCCGGTGGATCTCGACCATCGCCGCCATCGCCTGCGCGCGGTGGTCGACGCGGCATGGGCCGCGATGCCGCCGGCGCAGAAGGACGTGCTGCGCCGCTACGCCGCCGGCGTCAACGCGGGGCTGGCCGACCTGCGCGTGCGGCCGTGGGAATACCTGCTGCTGGGCAGCCAGCCGCAGCCGTGGCAGCCGCAGGACAGCGCCCTGGTCATCGCGGCGATGTACCTGGACCTCAACAGCGGCGGGCGCAACGAGCGCGAGTTGCGCCTTGCCCAGATGCGCGACGTGCTGCCGGCAGCGCTGGTGGATTTCCTGCTCGCGCCCGACCCCGACTGGGAGGCGCCGCTGCGCGGGCGCTTGTCGCGTTCGCCAGTGGTGCCCGGCACGGACGTGCTTGACCTGCGCCAGTTGCCGGCCAATGCGGCCACCGCGGGCCTGGCCGCCGCGGTGGCACCCGCGCTGGATGCGCCACGCCCCGGCAGCAACAACTTCGCCGTGGCCGGGTGGCTCACCGGCAACGGCGCGGCAATGCTGGCCAACGACATGCACCTGGCCTTGCGCGTACCCAACATCTGGTTCCGCGCCCGCTTGCGCTATCCCGACGCCGGCGCACCGCACGGCCGGCGCGACGTCAACGGCGTCAGCCTGCCCGGCACGCCGGCGATCATCGCCGGCTCCAACGGCCAGGTCGCCTGGGGCTTCACCAACAGCTACGGCGACTGGGCCGACTGGGTGCGCGTGCGGCGTGATCCGGCCGATTCCACGCGCTACAAGGTGCCTGACGGCTGGGCCGCGCTGGAAACCCACGACGAGCACATCCAGGTCAAGGGCCAGCCCGACACCATCCTGAAAGTGGAGGACACCCGCTGGGGCCCGATCATGGCCACCGACACCGACGGCACGCCGCTGGCGCTGGCCTGGATCGCGCAACAGCCACGCAGCTACAACCTCGGCCTGCTGCGGATGGAGCAAGTGGCAAACGTGGCCGACGCGCTGCAGCTCGCACCCACCCTGGGCATGCCGCCGCAGAACCTGCTGGTGGCCGACAGCAGCGGCAGCATCGGCTGGACCATCGCCGGCAACAGCATCCCGCTGCGCGTGGGCATCGACCCGTTGCTGCCGTCGGACTGGTCCGCGTCCGGCATCGGCTGGCAGGGCTGGGCCGCGCCCGCGCAGTACCCGCGCATCGAGAACCCCGCCGACGGCAGACTGTGGACCGCCAACAACCGCACCGTCGACGGCGCCGCGCTGAGCCTGCTCGGCAACGGCGGGCACGATCTCGGCGCGCGCGCGCAGCAGATCCGCGACGACCTGCACGCGCGCGCCAGCTTCACCCCCGGCGACCTGCTCGACATCCAGCTCGACGACCACGCGCTGTTCCTCACCCGCTGGCAGGCGCTGCTGCAACGCACACTGGCCGACAGCCACGACCCGCTGCTGCAGCAAATGAGCCGGCTCACCCGCCACTGGCGCGGCCGCGCCGCCGTCGACAGCGTCGACTACCGGCTGGTGCGCGCTTTCCGCACGCAGGTCAGCCAGGCGGTGCTGGCGCCGTTCGTCGCGCGGGTGAAACAACGCCATGCGGATTTCCGCTGGCCCGGCGAGCACAGCCCGGAAGCGGCGGTGTGGATGCTGATCCACGCGCGACCCGACTGGCTGCTCGATCCGAAGTACCCCGACTGGCCTGCCCTGCTCGCCGACTCCGCGCTCCAGGTGGCGCGGCAGCTCGACCGGCAACCCGGCGGCCTCGCCGCGCGCCACTGGAGCGAGATCAATCGCAGCGACATCAGGCATCCGCTGGCCGCCGCCCTGCCCGCATGGCTGGCGCGCTTCATCGACATGCCCGACCAGCCGCTGCCCGGCGACCACAACATGCCGCGCGTGGCGGTACCGGGCTTCGGCGCCTCCGAACGGCTCGACGTCTCCCCCGGCCACGAAGACCGCGGCATCCTGGAAATGCCCGGCGGCCAGAGCGACAACCCGCTCTCGCCGTTCTTCGGCGCAGGGCACCAGGACTGGGTTCAGGGGCGTCCCACTCCGCTGCTGCCGGGCCAGGCCACGCACACGCTGACGCTGCAACCGGAAGCCGGCTGACCACGACCTCGCATGCCCGGGCGCCCGGGCCTCGCAGGTCCGGCGCGTCGCCCCCGCGGGGCGGCATGGCTCCCGCCACCCCGCCACCCGGCGCGGCGTGCCGAAAAGTGTGACGCAGTTCTCATGATTGGTGCTATGTTGCGCCGACGCACAGACCACCGACACGGTAGTGATTGAGCTGCTGCCGGCCGTCTCGACGCGGGGACAACCCGCAAGGGACTGCATGACCAGGCACGGGAGTGCCGGATGTCATGACGCAGGGCACGGGATCACCAGGGTTCCGGTATTACGCCTTCATCAGCTACAGCCACCAGGACAAGACCTGGGCCGACTGGCTCCACAAGGCGCTGGAAACCTATGCGGTGCCGAAACGCCTGGTCGGGCAGATCACCACGACCGGCCCCATCCCCAGACGCCTCACGCCGATCTTCCGCGACCGCGACGAACTGGCGAGCGCGCACGACCTCGGCCGCAAGATCATCGAGGCGCTGGAGCAATCCGCCAACCTGATCGTGATCTGCTCGCCGCATTCGGCGGCGTCGCACTGGGTGAGCCAGGAAGTGCTGGCGTACAAGCGCCTCGGTCGTGACGAGCGGATCCTTTGCCTGATCGTGGACGGCGAACCGAACGCCAGCGACCTGCCCGGCCGCGAGGCGGAGGAATGTTTCGCCCCCGCGCTGCGCTTCGAGCTCGACGCCACCGGCCGGCTGGCCACGCAACGCGCCGAGCCCATCGCTGCCGACGCCCGCCCGGACAAGGACGGCAAGGCGAACGCCAAGCTGAAGCTGATCGCCGGGATGCTCGGCGTGGGCTTCGACATGCTCAAGCAGCGCGAGCTGCGGCGGCGCGCGCGACGGATGACGATGGTGGCGGCGCTGGCGGTGACCGTGATGACGGTGACCACCACGCTGGCGGTCCTCGCCATCGTTTCGCGCCACGCCGCGGTGGAGGCCAGCCAGGCCGCGCAGCGCCGGCAGAAGCAGGCCGAGGCCCTGGTCGGCTTCATGCTCGGCGATCTGAACGACAAGCTGGCGCAAGCAGCCCGGCTGGACATCATGCAGAGCGTCGACGACAAAGCGATGGCCTACTTCCAGTCGCTGCCGGCCACGGATGTCACCGACGAGACCCTGGAGCAGCGCGCCAAGGCACTGGAGAAGATCGGCAGCGTGCGCCTGGATCAAGGCAACCTGTCCGGCGCGATGGAGTCGTATCGGGCAGCCCTGCAGCTGTCCGGGCGCCTCGCCGAGGAAGCACCCGGCGACGCGGCGCGGCAGGTCGCCCATGCCCGGTCGTGGTCCTTCGTCGGCATGACCGACTGGTATCAGGGCAAGCTGGACGCCGCCTGGCGGGATTTCGAATCCGCGCAGAACGTGCTGCAGCAGGCACAGGCGCGTGCCGGCAATGACCTGTCGCTGAAGTTCGAACTGCTGAACGTCAACAGCAATATCGGTCACGTGCTGGAAGCACGCGGGCAGCCGGCCGCCGCCGCCAGCGCCTACCGGAACGCGTTGGCACTGGGTCGCGGGTTGGTCGCGGCCAATCCCGTCAACACTGATTGGTCGGCTGCATTGGGGATTGCACACAACAATCTCGGCAAGCTGGCCTTGCAGCGTGGCGATCTGGCAGAGGCGATCGCCGAGTACCACGCCGACGACGCGATCGAAACCCGGCTTGCCGCCGCCGACCCCAAGAACAATGACCAGCGCGAAAACATGCTGCGGGTGCGCGCGATCCTAGGCCGCACGCTGGCCCTGACCGGCGACGTCGACGCGGGCATCCGCGACCTCCAGCAGGCGGTCGACATCGCCGCCCAGCTGATCGCGATCGCGCCGACGCAAACCGGCTTTCAGGCAAAATCGGCGCTCTATCTCGTGCAATTGAGCCGCCTGAAACGCCTGCACGGGGACCTGCCGGCGGCACGGACGCTGGCCGCACAAGCGCTGGCCATCCTGTCCAGGCTCACTCGACAGGATCCAGCAAACGTTACATGGCAGCAGATTGACGCCGCGGCACGCAGCGAGCAGGCCGCGCAATCATTTGCCGGCGGACAGTCCGCGGCGGCGCAGGCGCAGGTGCAGGTCGCCATGAACATCCTGCAACCGTTACTCGCCAAGGAACCGGATGACCGCGGCCTGGTGCTGGATACGCTGTCCGCGAAGCTGCTGCTCGCCGACACCGCCAGCGACGCAGCAGCGACACGACGGCTGCGCGAGGAGGCATGGGAGGCGAGCCAATCGGTGAAGGACGGCAAGGACGATCCGCGCCTGCTCGCGCTGCAGGTCGAGGCGTTGCTTGGCCTGCAGAAAAATGCCGAAGCAAGGCTGCTGATCGAGCGCCTCTGGAATGCCGGTTACCGCGACCCGGCGCTGCTGGCGATCCTGCGGCGTGCCCGCGTGGATTACCCGGAAAACCCCGCCTTCGCGACGCGCATCGCGCAGATCATGCAGGTCGACGCCAGCACTCCGGCGCCCGTCACGGCAGCGGTGCGCACGCCGCACCCGAAGCCCTGAATCAAGGCGCTGCGGCCCGCCTTCCACGCCGCCCATCGATCCCTGCAGGAGTACGACATGCCCAACGTAACACTTGAGGTGACACTGAAAAACGGCAGCCTCGACGTCGACCAGTCGGGTAACGGAAACCAGATCGCCCACGGCCAGTCGGTGACGATCACCTGGCACCTGAGCGGCCCCGGCGTGAGCCCGGGATCATTCAATGCGATCAGCGATCCGACCCATCCCGGGTTCGCCTGGATCCAATCGCCTCCATCCGGCGTGTTCGGTCAGGCGCAACTCGCGAACAACGGCGACAAGATCACCATCACCGATGCCAACGACAGCACCAGCTCGAGCGGCGAGTGGATCTACCAGCTCTGCGCGACGATCAATGGCGCCCCATACTCGACCATCAGCACGCTGCCTACGGCCACCACGACGAATCCGGTGATCAAGAACCTGTAGCGCCACCATGCAGGCGCTTTGGCGCAGGGACAGCGAGGAAGCAATGCCAAGGGTACCTCGATCCGAACGGCAACATCGCATACCAGTCAAGCCTGGAGACCATCATGCCAAAGACCAGCAAAGACAATCAGAACATCCCGGCCGAACCGCAGCCAGACGACCAGACCCAGGATAGCAACCGCGACTCCGACCAGAACGTGGAACAGTTGGGCACGCTCTCGCCGAACACAACGACCAACCCACAGATCAAGAACCTCTGACACTAACCCAGTGCCTCGCATGGAACATCGATCTTGCCCCCTCGCACCTGCGAGCGTATCGCGGTGATCGGCGTGACCAGCCACCGCAATATCTGCGCGCCCGATGCCGACCGATTAGCGAACTGAAGGAGACCAGCCATGAGCGGATAACGAAACACGCCGGCTCTTGTACCGAAATAATCGATGTTCAATGAGGCATTTCCGCATAACGTGAGGATGAAACCATGAAATAGCGCATCGCATTGTCTGTAGCTTTTGGCATCGCCTTGGCGGCGACTTCGGCACTTGCCAGTGCCGGTACGCCGGCCGCGGGTTCCTCGGACTCGGTCATGGATGCCATCAGCAACTGGTTCGCCTGTGCGATTGGCAGTCAGAGTTGCGTATCTCCCGACACCACCACAGACCCGAGGATCAAAAACAACTAGCAAGGCGGCGCAGGCGGCAGGCCTGAGCAAGGCTTGCCGCCTTCATCCGCTCAAGGCGTTGGCGCCATCCGAAAATCGAAATTACCTGACGCGACCCCTTGCCCACCATGGAACATCGACCTCGCCTCCTCGCACCTGCCAGCGTACCGCTGGTGATCGGCGTCACCAGCCACCGCAACATTCCCGCCCGCGAAGTCGACCTGGTGCGGCGCCGCGTGCGGGAATTCCTGGCGCAACTGCAGCGCGATTTTCCCGCGCTGCCGCTGGTGGTGCTGTCCGCGCTGGCCGAGGGCGGCGACCAGTTGGTGGCGGAAGATGCGTTGGCGCTCGGCGCGCGATTGATCGCGCCGCTGCCGTTGCCGCGCGAACTCTATGTCGAGGACTTCCACCACGCGGCCACCCGCGACCGTTTCGATGCGCTCGCCGCGCGTGCCCGGGTGATCGAGCTGCCGCTGCTGCCGGACAGCACCCCCCGCGGCATCGGCAATCCTGGCCCCCAGCGCGATCGGCAGTACGGACGGGCCGGCGTGTTCATTGCGCGGCACTGCCATCTGTTGCTGGCGATCTGGGACGGCAAAGCGTCGACCCGGCTCGGCGGTACCGCCCAGGTGGCGGAGTTCTTTCTCAGCGGCGTGATGCCGGGCCTGACCGAGCGCCGCCGCGGCGGCCGTCATCACCTGCTGGGCAGCGGCGACGAGCGGCTGGTCTGCCAGATCGTCTGCTCGCGCGATACCGACGACGGCGCGCCGCTCCCGCCACTGCAGCCAGGGCAGCTGCTGTGGCGCACGCAGACTGAAGTTTCATTGCCCGACGTTCCGATGCCTGCGATGTTCCACCAGACTTTCGCGCGCATGGCCGAGTTCGACGCGGATTGCCTGAAATACCGCAGCGAGATCCACGGCAGTGCCGGTGCCGATGGGTCGCCAAGCGACACCGCGACGCTGGCGCGGCCGGAGGCGGCCCTGTTCCGTGCGGCGGACTGGCTGGCGGTGCATTTCCGCCAGCGTGTGCTGCTGGCGATGCGAACCCTCTACACGCTGGCAGCAGTCATGGCCATCGCCTTCACGATCTACGACAACCTGCCTGACCAGGACGACTTCATCTACGTATTCCTGCTGCTGTTCGCCGGCGGCGTATGGGTGGCCACGCTCGCGCGGCGACGCGGCTGGCATCGCAAATACCTGGATTACCGGGCACTGGCGGAAGGCCTGCGCGTGCAAGGCTACTGGCGCCGTGCCGGGATCTCGCTCACCGGCGACCCCGAGTTTGCACAGGACAGCTTCATGCAGAAACAGGACATCGAGCTTGGCTGGACGCGCAACGTGATGCGCAGCGCCGCACTCTGCCGCGTGCCGGGCAGCGGCAACCCGGAGAGCGAGTTGCGCGAGGTCATCAGCGAATGGGTCGGCGACGACGCGCATGGTGGCCAGGTGGACTACTTCCGCAGCAAGGCCGCGCAGCGCACGCGCCAGCATCGCTTTACCGAAATGCTGGGCTTCGCCAGCCTGCTTGCCGGCATCGGCATCAGCATCGTGCTGGCGGCGCTCGCACACCGCCTGGCCGCCGATACCAAGAACACGCTGGTGGTCATCATGGGCGTGCTGTCGATCCTCGCCGCCGTGCGCGAGGCTTATGCGTTCAAGAAGGCCGACAAGGAACTCATCAAGCAATACCGCTTCATGCAACGCATCTTCGACGAGGCGCGCAAGGCGCTGGCCCTGACCACCAACGCCACCGAGCAACGCGCCATCCTCCACGCGCTGGGCGAGGCCGCCCTGGCCGAACACGCCGAATGGGCCCTGATGCATCGCCAGCGACCGCTGGAACACGGGAGAATGTAGGCGAGACCGGAGCAAACCACATGAGTCGATCCACCGAAGAATGCCGCGCCTGTTTCGACTTCGAAGTCGACTTCTCCAACGGCGGCGGCATCCAGGGCCAGGGATTCCGGCTCGACATCGACGGCGACGACATCGACGACGCGGCGCTGGCCGACTACATCGTGCGCGACATGCGGTTGCTGATGGTCGGCGCCGTGCGCATCCTCAACAAGTCGATCATCCGCGAACGTCACAAGCGCCAGCCGCAAGCCGCGCCGGGCAACGCCGTCCGGCCGGACCTGATCGACCTCGCCACGTCGTGCACAGCGGCGAGGAGGTCTACCCCGGTCTGCCCGCGCCCCGCGTGTCGGACCATCTCAGCCACCAGGCCAGCATCGGCCGCTACGCCGAGGGCGTGACGTTCCAGATTGCGCGCATCGACATGGTGGCCAACTCCGGCACCGCGATCGACGCACCCTCCCACCGCTACCCCGGCGCCGCCGACGTCGCCCAGCTGCCGCTCGGCGACATCGCCGACGTGGATGCCGTGGTCATCCACCTGCAGGGCATGCGCGGTCGAAGCATCGACCGCGCCGCGCTCGCGGCACTGGACGTGCGCGGGCGCGCCGTACTGCTCGATACCGGCTGGGCCGCCCGCTGGGGCACCAGTGCCTACCTGCAGGCGCAACCTTTCCTCAGCCGCGACGGCGCCGAGTACCTGCGCGACCACGGCGCGGTGCTGGTCGGCATCGACGCGCTCAACATCGACGACACCGGCGATCCGCAACGCCCCGCCCACTCGATCCTGCTGGCCGCCGGCATCCCGATCGTCGAGAACCTCGCCTCACTCGCCATGCTGCCCGCCGAGAAGCTGCGCTTCTCCGCCGTGCCGATGCGCATGGCAGGCATGGGCACGTTCCCGGTGCGGGCGTGGGCACGCCTGGGTTGAGGTAACCGGCGGCATGCGGCAGCGCTGTGCGCCGCCGGAACTCGACTGATCGCGGAGGCACCCCGTCGCGCGGCGTGCGTCAATGCCGGCGCGACATTCGACCGCATGGGCCACCCGGGCAAAGTTGACCACAGTCAAACGTGAGAGCGTGGCGCACGCGCATGATCCGCCCTGTCCACAAGCGGGCGCGATCCATGATCAGCTGCGACACCGTCATCATCGGCGCAGGCCCGGTCGGCCTGTTCCAGGTTTTCGAGCTGGGCCTGCTCGGGCTGGATGCGCACGTGGTCGATGCCGTGCCGCATGCCGGCGGGCAATGCATCGAGCTGTATCCGGACAAGCCGATCTACGACATCCCGGCGGTGCCGGTGTGCAGCGGGCGCGAGCTGATCGCGCGGCTGCAGCAGCAGATCCGGCCGTTCGCGCCGCAGTTCCACCTGGGCCACACCGTCACCTCGCTGGAACGCATGCAGGACGGTCGCTTCCGCCTGCAGACCAGCGGCGGGCTGGCGTTCGACGCAGGCGCGGTGATCATCGCCGGTGGCCTGGGCGCGTTCGCACCGCGCACGCTGAACCTGCCGGAAGCCGCGCCGCTGGTGGGCCGCACGCTGCACTACAAGGTGACCCAGCCGGCGCTGTTCGACGACCAGGACATCGTGATCGCCGGCGGCGGCGACGCGGCACTGGACTGGGCGCTGGAGCTGGTCGAGCGCGCGCGCAGCGTGGTGCTGGTGCACCGCTCGTCGACCTTCCGCGCGGCGCCGGCCAGCGTGGCACGCATGCAGGCCTTGTGCGACGAGGGGCGCATGCAGTTCTGCGAAGGCGACATCGTCGGCCTGGAAACGGCGAACGACGCACTGGCGCGGGTGCGCGTACGCACGCGCAGCGGCATGGTCCAGCGCATCGCGGCCTCGCACCTGCTGGTGTTCTGGGGCCTGCATCCGGCGCTGGGGCCGATCGCCGAATGGGGACTGGCGCTGGAACGCCAGCAACTGGTGGTGGACCCGGCGACCTTCCGGACCTCGGTGCCCGGCATCTTCGCGGTGGGCGACATCAACACCTACCCGGGCAAGAAGAAGCTGATCCTGTCGGGCTTCCATGAAAGCGCGCTGTGCGCGTTCGCCGTGCACGCGCACCTGCATCCCGGCGACAAGGTGAACCTGCAGTACACGACCACCAGCCCCGCCTTGCAGCGGCGCCTGGGCGTGCGCGATGCCGAGCGCGATGAGGTCGTCGCCGAGCCGCCGCCACGCGTGGCGGCCACGGCCTGACCTCGCCCGCCCGCACGCGTTCAATCACTCATCCCGGGAGACATCCCATGCACCGTCCCTCCGCCTCCGACGACCTGCGTTCGCCCGAACGCCGGCGCTGGCTGAAGCAGGCCGGCCAGCTCGCCATCGCCGGCGGCCTGCTGGCCGGCGGCGGCTGGGCGGTGCTCAAGCGCAAGCAGAACCTGTGGCAGGTGCGCCGGGAGCGCACGCTGATGCAGACCTCGGTGGCAGTGACCTGCCTGGCCGATGACGTGCAAGCCGCGGGCGTGGCGATCGAGGCGGCGTTCGCGCGCATGGCCGCGACCGCCGCGCAGCTGACCCGCTTCGACCCGGCCAGCCCGCTGGTGCGGTTGAACCGCGACGGCCAGCTGGCGCA
>Ga0157373_10003887_pt1 | contig 11289 bp, 7 predicted proteins | sample C65metaG_FD_113460 | JGI IMG/M metagenome (GOLD analysis project Ga0157373, IMG submission 113460) | Corn rhizosphere microbial communities from Kellogg Biological Station, Michigan, USA - C6-5 metaG | ecosystem: Host-associated > Plants > Roots > Rhizosphere > Soil | place: USA: Michigan...
AGGTTCCAGTTTCATCGACATCGGTTCCGGTAGTGGGCTCTTCAGTCTGGCAGCGCGGCGTTTGGGCGCGCGCGTGCACTCGTTCGACTACGATCCGAATTCGGTTGCGTGTACAAATGAACTTCGGCGTCGCTACTTTCCGAACGATCCCAACTGGAAAGTCGAAGAAGCTTCCGTTCTGGATCAGCAATATCTCGCCACGCTCGGAAGTTTCGACATCGTTTATTCGTGGGGCGTGCTGCACCACACGGGCCAAATGTGGCCGGCGCTGGAAAACGTTCATCGACTCGTCGCGCCCGGAGGCAAGCTGTTTATTGCGCTGTATAATGACACCGGCAGCCAGAGCTCGCGTTGGAAGTGGTTGAAGAAAACGTACAACCGGTTGCCGGGTGTTTTGCGGGTGCCTTACACGCTCGTCGTGATTGCGCCTGATGAAGTGAAATCGCTGGCGCGCGCGGTGTTGAAGTTCGACTTAGGTTCGTACTTCAGATCGTGGTCGCAATATGATCGCCGGCGCGGCATGAATCGCTGGCGCGACATCGTGGATTGGGTCGGAGGTTATCCGTATGAAGTTTCAACTCCCGACGAGATCTTCGATTTCTTCACGGCGCGAGGGTTCGTGCTGACGAAATTGAACTGTGGGCGTGTTGGTCTCGGGTGCAATCAATTTGTTTTTCGAAAGCAATGCACGTAAGCGATAAGAGTGAAAGGTCTCATGAGACTCCTGCGAATCAAGTTCGAAGGAACAGTAATGAGAACGCTCTTAGCTCCAGAAACGTGCGAATCGTAGTAACCGTTGCGATTGTTCTCGGACTGGTTGGTATTTGCCTGTTCCTCGTGATGGGGCAGCGACGCCCGCGCCGCGTTGGAAACTCCTCAATCATTCAAGTCAAAGCGGGCGAGGATCTTCAGTCGGCGATCGACAGCGCCCGTTACGGCGACACGATTGTTCTTGAAGCGGGCGCGACTTTCCGTGGTCCAATCATTCTTCGCTTCAAGGAAGGCGCTTCGGATACCAGTCAGTACATCACCCTCACCACTTCAACTCCGAACGCGCTTCCAGCAGAAAATCAACGCGTAAATCCACAGACTCACGCGCAGGCGATGCCCAAGATTGTCGGGCCTGACTCTTCGGTCGCGATTGCGACTGACGAGCGCGCGCATCACTACAAGTTCATCGGGATTGAATTCGCGCCGGCTGAGGATTCCAAGTATCTTTACAACCTGATCGATCTCGGAAAAACCGAATACAAGTCGCTGGATCAGTTTCCACAAAACCTCGTGTTCGATCGCTGCTACGTTCATTCGACGGGACTGAACAAAGCGAGGCGAGGTTTTGGTCTCAACAGTGGCGACACCACGATCATCAACTCGTACATTTCCGGTTTCGCGGGCGAAGGCGACGAAACGCAGGCAATCTGCGGTTGGAATGGACCTGGACCATTTCGAATCGTCAACAACTACATCGAGGGTGGCGGGCAGAACATCATGTTTGGCGGCGCCGATCCTGCGGTGCCGAACCTTGTGCCTTCGGACATCGAGATTCGCCGGAACTTTATGTACAAGCCGCGCGAGTGGTTTGGAAAGGCGACGATCAAGGCGATGGTCGAGTTGAAGAATGCTCGCAAGGTGGTTATCGATGGAAACGTGCTCGAGTCAGCGGGGCTCATCGGCGCTTTTGTACTGACGGTGCGCAACCAGGGCGGAAGAGCGCCGTGGAGCACACTCGAAGACATCAGCATCACGAATAATGTGGTGCGGCATTCGAATACCGGCTTCAGCATTCTCGGAAAAGACGATTTGCAACCGAGTCAACAGGCGAAACGGATCCGCATCGCGAACAATCTGATGGTTGATATCGTGCCGGATTATTCCGCGGTGTTCATGATTGGCTGTTGCGGCAACACTGTCACGGTTGAGAACAACACTGTACAGCAAACCGGAAACATCATGACCTGCTACGGCACGAATCATTCGCCGTTTGTTTTCCGCAACAACATTATCCAGTTCAATGAGTATGGCTTCGTGTGTCCGCCAAACATGTTGGCTCCGAATTCGGGTGGAAACGTGATCGTGGATAATAGAGGCGTGATCGCAGGGAACGGCTATCCGAAGAACATTCCGCAAGGCAATGCCGTTGTCAGTTCACTCGACGCAGTCGGTTTCGTTAATTACGCGCAGGGAGATTGGCGACTGACGCCGCAAGCGAAGGCGAAGCTTAAAGGCGCCGGAGTCGACTTCGACGCGTTGGCCGCTGCGGTTTCCGCGACAGACGTCGAGCCACCGTACTTTAGAAAGAAGAGGAAGTAGAGCCACAAAAAGGCACAAAGATACATTTGTGTTTTTTGTGGCTAAAACAGGATGCGCGATCTCGTTAAGAAACTGGCCAGACGATCCAGGACAGCCATCATCATCTACAAGGTCTTTGACAACCGCCGCCTCAAAAAACGTGTTGCATCGGGCGACATCGAAACCACGCATGGATCCACTCACCTCAACCAGAGTGTGGCAGGAAGTCTTGACTACATCGAAAAGCAATTTGCTAATTACGTTAACTACGCGGGACTTACCTCTCTCAACGCCAAACGCATTCTCGAGCTTGGACCAGGAGACAATCTCGGAGTAGCGCTCAAGTTTCTCGCCGTGGGCGCGGCCAAAGTCGTTTGTCTCGATCGGTTTTATTCAAAACGAAATGCTGCCCATGAGCGACAGATTTACCAGGCGCTGAGAGAGAGCCTTGGCGCTGACGAGCGGAGCCGATTCGATGACGCCCTTAATCTCGCGGGCGAGGTTCAGTTCAACCCGGACAAGTTGCAGAGTGTTTACGGCGCGAGCCTGGAGGAGTTTGCCGCGAAGCTAGCGGACGAAAAGTTTGATCTCATAATTTCGTGCGCCGTGCTGGAAGAGATTTACGATCCCGATCCGGTCTTCGCTGCGATGGATAAGCTGCTGGCTGCGGGTGGCAACCTGGTTCACGTCATCGATCTCGGCGATTACGGCATGTTTCGGAATCAGGGGATGCATCCGTTAACCTTCCTCACGATTTCCGAGCGTGTCTACAAACGAATGGCATCGGATTCAGGATTGCCGAATCGAAAGCGTTTGGGTTACTACGTCGACAAGATGAAAGAGCTCGGATACGAGTCTAAATTCTTTGTAACGAGTGTGCTTCCTGAAGGAAGACTCGAGCCGGCTGCGGAGTACGCGCCGGGAAGATTCAAACGCGACTCGAATCTCGTGGCTGATATCCGACCAAAACTCGCTAATGATTTCAGAATGCTTGACGACGAAGAGTTGCTGATCGATGGAGTGTTGTTGGTTGCGAGGAAACCGCTGTGAACGAACACCACGACGACGCAACCTTCCTTCAAAAACTGCGGTGGTCGATACCGTGGCTCGTGCGTTACCCGTTCTGGCGCGCAAATGAATTTGCGCGACGGCTTTCCGGCGGCGCCGAACACACGCACGTGATCTTCCTCGTCGCGAACCACTGGGAGCCAGGCACAGGAGCGCAGGCGATTCCACGCGTCGAGCACTGGATGAAGATGGCCCGCGAAACCGGCAACGCGCTTCGCGACCGCGACGGCATGCCGTTTCGTCACACCAATTTTTATCCAGCCGAACAGTACGAGCGTCCATTGTTGGAGATGCTCGCCGACCTGCAGTCGGAAGGTTTCGGGGAAGTTGAGATTCATCTGCATCATGGAGTCGACGCGCCTGATACGGCTGAGAACACGCGGCGCGTGCTCGAGGAATTTCGCGATACGTTAGCTGAAGAGCACAAGTGTCTTTCGAGAGAAGGTCCAAACTCGCCGGTCCAGTACGCATTCGTTCACGGTAACTGGGCACTCGCAAACTCAGCCGGTGGGCGTTGGTGTGGTGTCGATTCAGAGATGCAGATTCTCAAGGAGACCGGTTGCTACGCTGACTTCACGTTGCCGTCGGTTCCGCACGAGGCGCAGGTGCCTCGCATCAACGCGATCTACACGTGTGGTTATCCTCTCGATGAACAGAAGCCGCATCGATCCGGCCCGAACGTCGTGACAGGTCAAACGCCGTCGCTGCCTGTAATCTTCGAAGGTCCGCTCGTGTTTGATTGGACGCGTCGAATTCGCTCGTTGCCGGTGCCGCGCCTCGACGATGGCGCGCTCGCGCAAAACTATCCGTTGAGCATCGAGAGATTCAATCGCTGGCGCAGCACACGGATAAGCGTTGCCGGGCGGCCTGACTGGGTTTTCGTGAAGCTCTACAGCCATGGGTTCTTCGATTGGGATCAGGACGCTATGATTGGTGCACAGATGCGTCGCTTCATGAGCGATGTGCTTGAAATGTCCGAGAAGACGCAGGAGTTTTCAGTTTATTTTGCGAGCGCGCGCGAGGCATTCAACATGGTGATGGCGGCGGTCAACGGTCGTTCCGGGTCGCCGGGACAATATCGGGACTACAAGCTGCGGCAGATCATGGGTTCACAAAAAAGCACAAACACAACGAACGATTTAGCGCAGGATTTGTGTGTTTCGTAGCTGGGATGTTGACGCTTTTAATCGTATTATCCTCTTTGAGATGCGACCGACGATAGCCACATTTCCGTCAGTGGATGCCACAAGTGGCCAGGTTGAAGAGCTCTGCCAGGAGCTCGAAAAAAACGGCATCGTCTCGCTGCCGCGCCTGATCTCTGACGAGCAGTTGCAGTCGATGCAACTCGCTTTCGACGCGCGCCTCAAGCGGCTTCGATGGAACAACTTCGACGGCTACGAAAAGAGCGAGCCATACCGTCACATGATCGAGGACGTTCTGATTCTCGACCAGGGCTTTCTCGACGTCGCCATCCATCCGATCGTAAAAGGCATCGTCAAAAGTTACCTCGGCGACGATGTCGAATTAACCGAAGCACGTGGTTGGCGATCGTTGCCGACGAAGCGTGACTTCCACGGCTGGCACGGCGACGCGTGGTACGACCAGGAAACGAACAAAGACATTCCGAGGGAATTGAAGCTGGCGTTTTATTTGACTGACGTTCGCAGCGGCGCTTTCAACTACATCCGCGGCAGTCATCGCAAACACCATCCCCGGCCGGTGCCGAACGTCGAGTTGAAAGATCTCTCCTCGTCGGAGGTTGTGGAGATGTTTGGTCAGGCGGGTTCTGCATTCATGTTCGACACGTCCGGCATTCACCGCCAGGGCGTTCCGATGCTCGAGCGCCGACACGCCGTGTTCTACAACTACCACGATCCGCAAGTCAGACTGCAGGAAGGTGACCGCAAGTTTTATCGCTATCATCCGTTGTTACTCAACGCTGCGTTCCTCGGAGATTTATCTGCCGACGATCAAAAGCTGCTCGGGTTTGGAAACAAGACCAACTTCATCCCGGCCTATGTGAGACCTGCCAAGCCCCCATTTCTCTACAACGCCTTCGTTGTGACTTTGAATTTGCAGTTGCAAGCAAAATCTCTGCGCGAGCGAATTGTCGCGAAACTGAATCAGATGCGCAGTCGCAAATGAAAAGTCTGTCGCCTTCAGCTCAAACACACATCTGCTGATGCCCACCGTCGTTTCAGTTTTCGGAGTTCAACCTATGCGCATTGGTGGCACTGAGACGTTCGCGCGCGAGTTGTCTGTGCAACTGGGCCAGCGCGGATGGAACAGTGTGCTGTGTTTTGAAACCGCACCGCCGGCGGACGTGGCGGATTTTCTGAAGCTTCCAAACGTCACGCTCGAAGTTTTGAAAGACCCGACAGACTTCAGCTGGACGGCGACGCGTGAACTCGCGGCGATATTGCGACGTTACCGCGCCGATATTCTGCATCTACATTTCACCGGTTTCGTCGGCGCTTATCCGTGGCTCGCACAGTTGTTATCGGTCGGTAAAGTCTTCTTCACGGATCACTCTTCGAGAACGGCCAATTACGTGCCCGCCCGTGCGCCATTCTGGAAGCGTTCGCTGGTACAAGTGATCAACTACCCGATCACCAAAGTGATCAGCGTCAGCAACTACGGACGTCACTGTGCGCAGACGCTCGAGCTGCTGCCCGCGAAACGTTTCGAGCTCGTTTATAACGGCGTCGATCTCACGCGCGTCAACGCAGATCCGGCGCGAGCCGCTGAATTCCGGCGGCGTTTCAACATTTCTGATGACAAGAGAATCGTCGTGCAGGTTAGCTGGGTGATTCCGGAGAAGGGAATTACAGACCTGTTGGAAGTGGCGCGGTTGGTCAGCGCGGAGCGTCCCGACACGCAGTTCGTGATTGTCGGCGACGGCCCTTATCGAGAGCAGTTCACAAAACAGGCGCACGACATGGGACTGAGCAACCACGTGACCTGGACGGGTTTGATGAAAGATCCGTTCGGCGAAGGTGTCTACGATGCGGCCGACGTCGTTTGCCAACTGTCGCGTTGGGAAGAAGTATTCGGGTGGATGATTGCGGAGGCGATGGCGTTTGGTAAACCAGTGGTCGCCACACGTGTGGGCGGCATTCCGGAATTGATCGACGACGGCGAAACAGGATTTCTCGTCGATCGCGGCGACGTGAAGACGGCGGCTGAGCGAGTTCTGCGTTTACTCGACGATCGAGAGCTGGCAAAAAAGTTGGGCTGCGCGGGACGCCAGAAGACTCATACGAAATTCAATCTGCAAACGAATGTTGGAGAACTGATTCGTGTCTACGGTATCTGAGCCAAAAACAGGCACAAAAACGACAGACGATCTTCTGAAGCAAAACGTCACCGGCGTCGCGATTCTGCTCGACTCGGCGCCACGCACGTGGACGAGCATGGAAGAGATCAATCGTCGGATTTGTCAGCGTCTCACGTCGTTGAATATCCCTGCCGTACTCGTTTACGCCGCCGCCCTGCCGCCGGAAATCGATAAGCGAATGCGCGACGCGGGCGCGATAATCGAAGTGGTTCCATACGGCAAGGAACGCTACCAGTTTGCGAGGGAGCTTGGCCGGATCATAAAGCAGCATTCGTTGTCGATGGCGCACGTTTGCTTTTTCGATTATTTCAGCTTTGTTCCGTGGATCGCTCGACTGAACGGGCTGCAACACATCGTCTACGAAGAGCTGAATAGTGGAATGATGACGGCGACGTCGTGGAAACGAAGACTGCTACAGTTGCGAACGCTGTTAATGAGCCGGCCAATGAACCGCGTCATTGCGGTTTCGAATTTTGTGAAGCAGGATTTGATCAAGCGAGGAATTGCGGCTGACAGGATCGAGGTCAGGTATCTGGCCGCTGATGAAGAACGCTTCAAACCGGATCCGGCCGCGCGCGCTGAATGGGCAAGCAAATACTCGCTGGCGCCGGATGAATTGATGATGTCGAGTGTGACGCTGCTGCGCCCGTTCAAGAGCCCGGAAACATTGGTCGAGACCGCGGCGATACTGAAGCAGCGCGGCGTGAAGGCGCGGCTGTTCATGGCGGGCGACGGCTACATGCTCGACGATTTGAAAGCGTTGAGTGAAAAGCTGAACGCGACCGATCGGATTGAATGGCTGGGTTTTTGCCGAGACCCGCGGAGCCTATTGCAGGCTTCGGACGTTTTCCTGCTCGCGTCAGTTGGAGAAGCCGGTGGGTTCGTGTTGAGCGAAGCAATGGGATGCGGGACGCCGATCGTTGGCAGCGGCAGTGGTGTGATCAGTGAAATCGTGGTTGACGGGAAGACTGGATTACTCGCGACGCCGAAAGACGCGGCTTCGTTCGCGGACGGGATCGAGAAACTTGCAGGCGACGAGTCGTTACGCAAAGCGATGCGGGTGAACAGTCGTGAACGAATGTTGAGCGGTTTTACGACGGACATCAACGTCGATAACACGATGCGCATCTACGCTTCGCTTTTCAAATAAAGAAGTTCACAAAAGCACAAATGTCGATTAAGAAGTTAGTGAAACAACTTATTCCTGAAGACCTGAGGTTGCTTCGCTACAGTCTCTACGAAAAAGCGCGTTACTACCCCGAGCTGGTTTTCAGTCTCGGCAATCGATTGGAATGTCCTTTTTGCGGTGGGCACTTCCGGCGTTTCCGCCCGGCCGGGTTTCACTACCGGGCAATCATTGAGAACCAGGTCATCGGCGGACACTGGCATCGCGACAACGTCTGCCCACGCTGCATGTCGAATGCGAGAGAACGGCTCGCGTATCTTTATCTAAAAGATCGTACGTCCGTTTTTAAGCAACCATCGCGTCTGCTGCATGTCGCTCCGGAACCTCAACTCGCCAAGGTTTTGAAACGCGCGTCGAACATAAAATACGTCAGCGCCGATCTGTTTGAAGCAGGCGTGATGAGTCGCTTCGATATTCAGAAAACACCTTTCGCCGACGAGACATTCGACGTGGTGCTCTGCAATCACGTGATGGAACACGTGTCAGACGATTCAGTGGCGATGGCCGAGGTCCATCGAATCCTGAAGCCTGGCGGTTGGGCCATGTTGCAGGTTCCCATTGCACTCCGGTTGGACCACACGATCGAAGATCCGGCAGCGACCACCGACGCGCAAAGAATCGAACGTTTCGGGCAGGAGGACCACGTCCGATTGTATTCCCGTCGTGACTACATTCAACGACTCCAGGCCGCCGGCTTTGAGGTCAACGCCGAAAGCTATCCCACCACACTTGGATCGGACGCTGTGGGGCGTTTCGGGCTAGTCGAAGACGAGGAAGTCTTTGTGTGCTCGAAACTTAGCTCACCTGCCGGATTCTAAAAACGAAACAACCCACAACAATTCCGCAACCTTTCTTCGCACATTTTTGAGGAAAATGTGTGTGGAATTTGTTGTTGACAAACGACGTTCAATGCTGTTGAAATAGGACCCGTTGACAGTACCAGTCAGCCCCCACGGGCACTGTAGGATATTTCATAATTTGCGATTGCACGATAAAGGCAAACTCGTTGTGAAGCGAGGACTGCAAAGCCGTGAGTCTCCGGAATTGGGAGATTGTCTGGTTGCCGAAGGCGATCGGAAGAGAGCCGACCCGATCTTCAGCCCGCTTCAGGACGCGAAGCCTTTACCCGCAGATTGAAGACTGAAGTTCGCATGATTAGCTTCGGGCAAACTGCCGCAGGGATACGGCAGTGCGCAGGATTCGTTCTAAACGTTTCTCTTTCTTCGATCCGCATTCTTTATACGAATACGTACTGGTTCGTAGCAACCCAGGTCCTGTCTCTCAAACTCCTGACCGTCAGCTTTGTAACTGTCGAGGATAACGGTTAATGCCGGTATCCGTCTGCCACCCTCAAGCGGCTCACTGAGGGAAGTCCCCACCAATTTAAGTGCGATTCAATCGATGCACTCGTGCGGTACGAGTGCGCAACCCAGGAGTGTCTAAACACTATGTTCTCCCGTAGGGATCTCGTCCGGTCCATCTTGGTTTGCGTTGTAATGCTAACAGCTTTTAGTGCTGCGAACGCTGCCACCATTGTTGTTCCCGCAGGCGGTAATATTCAGGCGGCTATAAACACGGCCCTGTGCGGCGATACGATCGTCTTGCAGGCAGGAGCCACGTACTTAGCTCCGGCGGACTTTGTTGCCTATACACTGCCCGTCAAGCCGTGTACTGACTCGACCTATGTAACGATCAGGTCTTCAGTCGCTGCCCCCGCTGATGGAACTCGAGTGACGCTTGCTGACAGAGCCAATATGCCGAAGCTGGTGGCGCGCGTAGGGTCACCGGGTTTCTTTGACGCATTGAACAAAGCGCATCACTACCGATTTTCAAATCTTTGGTTTACGAACCAGCGCCGGGCTGACAACAGCGGTACTACTTATCTGTTCGGCGGCGGGGAGGAAGCCGGAATCGACATCAACAACTACCCACACCATATCGAGATTGACCACTGCTTCTTCAATCCACTGGAGTGGGACGAGACGGGCGGCACCAACCTGCGCGCTTCGGTCAACTACGCCGTCGAGGTGGCCGGATCGAATATCGTTGTACGTGACTCCCACATGACTGGATTTGGGGCACGATACCTGAACAGCGACATAATACTGGACAGCGGCTGCGTGCTGATCGGTACGGCACCGGGCCCGTACACGATGGACAACAACCATTGTGAGGCATGGTTTGTCGGGTTCTTCGTAGGCGGCGGGGACCCCGGCACATCAAACCGCGCCACAGTGACGGCCTCGACAACCACCTCGCTAACCCTCTCGCAGACTGCGAACCTTGCTGCGGGCGACTACATTAGCTATCGCGTACCGCAAGACCACCCTGATAATCCAACCGGAGCCGCGTGGGGCGCGTCAGTGGTGGCCGCAGTGAGTGGTAACAATGTCACACTCAGTATGCCCACGCAGGTCATCGGGACGAATGACAACAAACGTAATGGTCCTCCGGCGCTTGTCGGCACAGGGAGCGACGCTCGGTGGCGGGGCTGGATACCGTCAGACATCCGCATCACCCGGAACTTCTTTTACAAGCCACCGCGCTGGTATAACCTGAACGGCTCCGACGGTAAGGGGTTTTTCGAGATCAAATTGTGCGACCGGTGCCTGATTGACGGCAATCGCTTCGACGGCAATACCGGCTTCACCGTCACTGTGCGCAATCAGGGCGGAGCTGCGGCGTGGTCTGTCATTAAAAACCTGACCATGAGCAACAACCTGGTAACTCGGTTCTCTGCGGGTTTTGCCGGGCTCTTCTCCGACAACCAGCAACTGTCCATGCCCTCCTCAAACATCAAGTTTATTAACAACCTGATGTTCGGAGACACCGGCCCGGAACCGATTTATGGTATACGCCCGAAAATCTTCACCACCACGCATGGCGACAACGTCGAATTTAGCCATAACACGGTAATCCAGACGGGCGAGATCATGCGGTTCGGCAGCGCCCCGAGTAACGCCGTCGCAGAAGCTATGACGAACTTCGTCTGGCGAGACAACATCACCATGTGGGGCAGCAGCGGCCAATATGGCTATGTGTGTTTGAACTCCACTACCGCGGATAATACTGTCTGCACGCCTGGTTACGTCTGGACCCGCAACGTCATGATCGGCGCGCCAACAGGACCCATAGCTTTTGAGCGTACGATGGCGAGTTTTCCGGCGGGTAATTGGAACCCGTCGACGATTGCCGATGTTGGTTTCACCGATCCGGCGAGCGGCAATTATCGCTTGCGAACCACGAGTCCGTATTATCGATCGGCGAGTGACGGCAAGGACGTTGGTGTTGACATGGACCAGTTGCTAGCCCATCTCAGTGGCCCGGTTGAAGTTCCCACACCGACGCCGACACCTACCCCAACAGCAACACCAACACCGCCGCCAACTCCAACAGCGACACCGACACC
>Ga0157373_10003891_pt1 | contig 11281 bp, 13 predicted proteins | sample C65metaG_FD_113460 | JGI IMG/M metagenome (GOLD analysis project Ga0157373, IMG submission 113460) | Corn rhizosphere microbial communities from Kellogg Biological Station, Michigan, USA - C6-5 metaG | ecosystem: Host-associated > Plants > Roots > Rhizosphere > Soil | place: USA: Michigan...
CTTATCATTTGTGCCTTTTGTGCTTTTTGTGGCTTCTTTTTTACGCCGCCTGAACCGTCTCCTGCCTGAAGCAGCTTAGAATCTCGTCCGCGTCGAGCGTGTCGCGCTCCATCAGCAGTTCGACCAAACGTCCAATCGATTCACGCTCGGCAGTAACGATCGCGCACGCGCGCTCGAGTTGCGAGTTGATCAGTTCGTTCGTCGCGTCCTCGACTTTATCGAGCAGACTCTGGCTGTGCGGTTGATCCGGCTGGCCCAGATGAATTGGCCCGAGGCGGCTCATGCCAAACTCACTCACCATCGCCCGCGCGATCTCGACTGCGCGTTCGATGTCGTTCGAAGCTCCGGCAGTCATCGTCGAAAGCAGCACCTGCTCCGCCGCACGACCACCAAGCAGCAACGCGATCTGATCCTCGAGATATTCACGCTTCTTCATGAAGCGATCGCGTTCCGGCAACGACTGCGTAACGCCCAGCGCACGCCCACGTGGAAGAATCGACACTTTGTGAATCGGATCGCCGTTCTCGACCGCAAGCCCGACCGCAACGTGTCCAGCTTCGTGCACCGCAGTCGCATAACGCTCGTCGTCGTCCATCATGAAGCCCTGACGTTCAGCGCCCATCAAAATGCGGTCACGCGCAATCTCGACGTGTTTGCGACCGACAGCTTCAGCGTCGTCGCGTGTCGCGGCAATCGCAGCCTCGTTCATCAGGTTCGCGAGCTCAGCTCCGGAGAACCCCGGTGTTCCACGTGCAATCCATGTCAGATCCAGTCCTGATTCGAGTTTGAGGTTGCGTGCATGCACCTTCAGAATCGCTTCACGGCCTGAAACGTCGGCAAGGTTGACTGCGATCTCACGATCGAATCGTCCGGGTCGCGTCAACGCTTTGTCGAGTATGTCAGGCCTGTTCGTGGAAGCGATGACTACCACCGCCGTCGACTGATCGAAACCGTCCATCTCGACGAGCAACTGGTTGAGCGTTTGATCCTGGTCCGCTGATGCAGAGTCGCCACCGCGCCCGCGCTGTCGTCCGAGAGCATCGATCTCGTCGATGAAGATGATGCACGGTGCGAGCTTTCGTCCCTTGGCGAAGAGATGTCGCACGCGAGCTGCGCCGAGTCCCGCAAACTTCTCCTGGAAGCTCGAACCCGAGGCAGCGAGAAACGCAACGCCCGCTTCTTTCGCCGCGGCACGCGCCAGCAACGTTTTGCCGGTTCCCGGAGGTCCGTAAAGCAGAATGCCGCGCGGGACGCGACCACCGAGCCGGCTGAACCGCTCGGGACTGCGCAGGAACTCAATCGTCTCGGTAAGCTCTGCACGCGCCTCGTCGACCCCAGCCACATCCTCGAAGCCCACATCCTGTTTGCCGTTGTGATTCTCCAACTCGAACGAGCCACGCCCGCTCATGCTCGAGTAAATCCTCCAGCCCGCAACGCCGATCAACCCAAGCGTCAACACGGGCAGCAGCCAGCTCGCAACGTTCGACAACCAGCCCGGCTGCACCGGCCGAAACTCCACCGGAACATTGCTCTTGCGAAACAGCTGGACGATCTCTTGCTGCGCTGCGCCCGCGGGGACAGTGGCTTCTACAAGCGAGCCATCCATCTTCCTCACACTGAGAGTCTCACCTTCAACCTGCAAAGCGATGGCGCCGCCTGTTTCGGCCAAGCCGTAGATTTGTGAATAGTTGATTTTCTGTACCGGGGGAAGTTGTCGCTGGTAAGTGACGATTGTCGCCGCAATCGTAAGCGAGATCGTGATAAGTGCCAGGGTGACCAGGGCAACTCGTCGGGTGCGAACTGATACCCGTGGCGTGGGGGTGGGCATAAAAACCTCCAGAAAGTCCGGCGGAGTTCACCTCCGGCGGCGCGAAAAATTTTGAAAAACCAAAGGGTCGGGGCTTGGAAAAGCGAGGGAACTTCTAAGGAAGGATCCGCACGCGAAAACTGCGACCGGCTCTGAAACACCAACGCCCGCCCAAGGCGAACGCTGGTGCCACTTTACCAGCCACGAATATGTGAAGTCCAGAACAAGTTCGTGAAAATCGTGATTCGGTTGAAATGGGTCAAGCTGAATTTCGACCGAGTCCTACGAGTCGTATAAGACTTATTCGAATCCTTTCGACTGATTGAATTATTTCCGTACGAGCTGGAGCAGCACGCTTCTCGTAAACCCAAGAAACCATAGGAGGCAGGAAGCGGCATGAGCGTTGCTCATTCCCTCCCCGATTGCTTTTGTACCAACGAAAATTTTTGGGACGCGTGGTAGACAAAAGGAGGAAGACGAAATGCTTTGGACGATTTTTGTAATTCTGTTGGTTCTGTGGTTACTCGGCGTGGTAAGTAGCTACACGGTTGGTGGTTTCATCCACATATTGCTCGTGTTGGCGCTGGTGGTGCTACTTATCAACATTATCGGAGGTCGTCGCACAGTGGTATAGGCAAACGTGCACACTGTTTGCCCTGCTCGACGCCCGACAACTCTAGCCGTGATCGCGAGGGACACCGTCGGGCGTCTTCGATATCAGGTAAGCGGTAGATCAAAAACACTAATGATTCGCCCTACTGGATACAGATTCATTTGGGGATCCCAGTAGGGCGAACGTTTGTAGAAATACCGCAGGCGCGCCAACGGACTAGCGGCGAATTCTTCGTCTGCGGCGAGGAGTTCTTCAAACTCCTTCCGCAGCGCAGGATCGTTTGCCATCATCTCGCGGGCGAGTGCTTCGAGCACGTACGGCTCGCCGTATTCTTTCTCTTCGAAGATGGCATTGAAGAATCCCCAGCGCACCAATGAGTCGGGCGCTTCGGGTTCTAAAAGGTTCATCAAAACTTTTCCAGACGGTTGGGCCAACGGCAAGATCACCGAGCCCGCAGGGAAGATTCTTGTTTCCGTCGTTTGCTCGGCGTCGAAACGCGGCATGTAACGTCCTTCAAATGGCCCCTGGGGCCAGGTCACATTCGTGAATCGATAACTTTCAATCTCGACCGGCACGAACTCCGCGAGCGTCTTCATCTCGAGGCCGTGCGCTTTCAGCACATCGATGACTTCGGTCCACTGATACGGAACGATGTATTCGAGCGGTGGGGCGACTGCTTTCGTTACTCTGAACGTTTGGTACATCGGTACGGTGAGATCCAGTGGCTCACGACCGTAGACCACGCGCAAGTCGCCTGATACTTCGCTTTCCTCCGTCTCGTAATTGAATGCTTTCAATTCAAACGGAGTCACGTCTTCAGTGAGTTCGAAATCCAACGGATAAAGCGCGTCCGGATCGTAGGTTTGTCCGGCGGCGACTGTGCGCGCATCAGCTTCGCGGCCGATCTGTCTCAACCGTTCCGGATCGCGATTGACTTCTTTGAGCGCGGCGAGCAGGAAGTCGTACGTTCCGATTACGCGCGAGCGGTAGTCTTTGATCATGTGTGTTTCGATCAGAATGCCTGCACGATTCCTGATCGGTACGTATCCGGTTGAGAAACGTGGCGAGCCGTTGAAGTCACGGGTGCCGAGTGTCAGATCGCGATTGTCGATGAACTCGAGGTACCACGAGATCACATTGCCCGCCGCTGCCGTGGCCGGCGCGACTTTTCCTCCGAACACTTCGCGTTCCCACGCGACGATCGCATCGTCAACGCCTGCGTGGTGTTCGTGGTGATACGTGATGTTGCAGCGATAGTCTGCGCCGTCTGTTACGTGGCAATCGATGAACAGATCGGGCTTCCACTGGTTCCACAGACGAATCCATGCGCGCGTTTCGGGCGTGTCGGCCTTCATGTAGTCGCGATTCAAATTCTGATACGTGCTGGTGGTGCGCCAGCCCATCTCCGTTGGACCATTCTGATTGATGCGATTGTACGGACTTGGGCGTTCGTGGCCGTCGGTGTTGTAAATCGGAATGAAAAGCAGAACTGTGTTGGTCAGTAATCCCTCGAGCGTTTTCGTGATGCCGAGATCGCGTAGCAAAGCGAAGCCTGCATCTTTGCCATCCGGTTCACCGGCGTGAATGCAAGCCTGAATCAGCACGACCGCTTTGCGTTGCGCGCGCGCGGCTTCGGACGTGAAGGTGCTGGTTTCAGAGGCGATCACCAGCGGCAATTCCCTGCCCTCGCCGCTGAATCCGAAACTCTCGTAGTCGATGCAGGGCGACGCGTGTGCGAGACGCCGCGCGAAGGCTACTGTGTCGTTGTAATTCGGTGTTTCGCGATAGTCGGTGGCTTCAGCGTGTGTGCGCCACTCCGGGGGTATTTGTGTTGTCGACATGATCAATCATGTAAATCCTGTGAACACGAGCGGCACTCTTTCCGCCGTCTGGCGTTGAGAGTGCCGCATGCTGCACAACGAATGTAAACGGTGCGCGTAAACCAACTCGTGATGAGCGCACTGACGCCGAGGATCGCGATCAGCACGGCCGCGTTCAAAAGAAAATCTCTCAACCTTTAAGAGTTCTCCACTCCTCTCGGACGATAACCGCGCCCGCGTTCATATCCGGCTTGAAACGGCATGTCAAGCGCAGTGCCCACGTACGCAGTTCTCAATTCATCTTCGACGTCCGAATATGCCTTGCCTCTGCGCCGTGGATGTAACGCAGCAGTGTAACCACGCCTGTAGCTCGGCTCGTCGTTATCGAAGTCGCCCTGGTAGTGCGACCGTTCATCATCTCGCAATTCCTGCCACCATCGTTCGCGCAGTGTCTCGATGTCTTCCGCACCCGCTGCATTCAAAACTTCTTTCGCTCGATCTTCCTGCTCACCCTCGTCCGCATAGGCGATGACGAGTGAATTCCCGTGGCGCAATGCGTCTTCGTAGAGGTAAACGTCTTCGTGCGGAATGCCTTCGCCAAGTTCCTCTTCAGCGGTGTCGCCAACTGCAGATCCTGCCGCCGCGCCAACAAGACCCAACAATGCAGCGCCGACCATTCCGAATGCGATGACTGGTCCGATGCCGGGCACCGCCAAAGTCGCAACGGCTAAACCCAGCGTCGCTCCGCCGGCGGCGCCCATCGCGCCGCCAACTGCCGCGCCCATGGCCCGGCCCATTCCCGGATCTTCTGTGTCGGTGACCGGTACGCCTCGCTCAACCTTGTCAGGCGACCCGCTGCCCGGGCTTAAAATTCCTATTTGCTGGTCTGGTATTCCAAGAGCTCTTAACTGGTTAACTGCTTGTTCCGCGTTATCTCGTGATTTAAATACGGCTGTTACTACTTCCATTGTTCGTTCCTCCGGTATTGGTATCGTTACCTTCTTAATGCGACTCATATTCCGCAGCAAGCGCTGAAAGGATTCGACACAAATCGTTGAGGAATTCCGCAAAGCTATGTTAGAGTCGGAAGCAAGATCAACGACACCAACGTGAGGCTCAAACTAGCGGATGTACGACATCGTAGACAAACACTGGCCTATGTCGGAGGGCGACGGAAAGGCGACGCGCAAGAAGCGCCCGCGCATCCTTGCCATCACAACGGATTGCTGCACCGGCTGCTCGGGATCACCTGCGTGCATTGAGTATTGTCCGATTGAAGCCTGCATGTTTTGGGTGCCGGATGAAGACCATCCTCCGTTTGGCCGAATCGAAGTAGATCCTTATCTCTGCATCGGCTGCCAGAAGTGCACCAGCAAAGGTCCTGATGGTGCGTTTCTCGATGGCTGTCCGTGGGATGCGATCGAGATGGTGCCCACGGACGACTGGGAAGGCGTGCACGGGATCATACTTCCGGATGCACCGCCCGCTCCACCCGCATAATTTTTAGCCACAGATTACACAGAATAGAATCCGGATTTTTATCCGTTCAATCTGTGGCTCTGCTTTCAATTGCCCTTGCGGTTAGAGTGGCTTGCTCTTTTATGCGTCCCGATTCTGATGTGGCATAGGCTTGGATGAGTTGAAGATCGTCTTTCGTTCCGACTAGTGCCAAGCCCCGCAATGCCTCCCAGACGCTGTCCTCATCCGAAATCAAATCCAACACTTCATCATCACGCATGACCTGAGAGCCGTTTGGTTTCAGGATCTTGTTGACTCTGCCTGGCAGGGGAGATCGGATCTCAACCACTTTTCCATCCGGCTGCTGAATTCGTGCGAGCAGCGCGCGGCGCGCGACCGTTGAGTCTTCGTGCAAGCTACTCGCGATCGATCCATCTGCCGGAGCTTTCAACGAATACGGTTTGAGCATCGCGAGAAGCTCTTCACGCCCGCTGTGGTCGTTGAAGCGAACTAACGCAAGCGCAGCGTTCCGGCGAACGATCGGTTCGTTGTCGTGAAGCAGTTTCAACAACGCTTCATGGAACTCAGGCGACTTATTATCAAAGCCCATCAACCACGCGACCGTCAGCCGGTACTCCGTCTCTGGATTGCCGCTCAACGTGACTAATTGCGGGTACCAGTTCTTCGCACTCGCATCGCCACGCTCGATCCGCTGTTGAATCTGCAGCAGCGCGTGTTGCACGTGCCGCGGCTTCTGTTCGTCGGCGAGATATTTCGAAATGTCCGCGTCGGACAACTCACGTCCAAACCACGAGAAGTACCAGGCAAGACAAGTAGCGGCGACAAATAGAATCGCCAGAAACAGGATTGGACCGGAACCCGGCGAACGCTTGCGGGGCTCGGATACCTTCATTCCGGGATGATTGCCGTTTTCACCCATCGACGAATTAGGAAGGATAGATCTGGTAAAGCATAAGATAAACGATCACGCCAGTGACCGACACGTACAACCACAGCGGCAAGGTCACTCTTGCTATTCGGCGGTGACGTACAAAGTCTCTGCGAAACGCACGGTAGAAAGTCAGGATCACGAGCGGAACGATCACGATCGCGAGGATCGTGTGGCTCAAAAGGATCGTGAAGTAGATTGGACGCACGATGCCAATACCCTGAAAACGTGTGGCGCCGTGGTGATAGTGATAGGTGAGGTACGACGCTAAGAACAGAAGCGAAACCACGAGTGCAGCGATCTGGCAGGCGCGGTGAGCAGGGACGTTACGCTTTCTGATGAACGAGTATCCGGTGAATAAAAGCACCGCGCTGGCGGCGTTGAGACAAGCGTTGAGATGGGGGAGATAGGAAATGTAATCCGACATGAGTTCCTCTGTGCCTCTGTGTCTCTGTGGTAAAACTTCACCACAGAGACACAGAGGCACAGAGATTAATCCTGCGGAGCCGATTGATTTAACCTTGCTACGATTGCTTTGACGTCAGGTGGAACAGCACGGCCTTTCGCATCGAGCAAAGGCGGCGCGTTCGATCGAATCTGGCCCCAGTCGCCTGAGCCGGCTGGAGCTGCGATCGGTCTCTTTACGAACGGTATGGGCAATCTGTTTTCCGACTTGAGGTAGAGCAGCGGATTGATCGCAAACAGCAGCGCCATCAGGAGACTCACGGCGATGATGAACAGGTTGTCAATCGTCAAAAAGTCGCCGGAAGAGAGTGCACTCCAGACCGCCAGTGCCAGAAAAGCCAGGGCAACCAGCAGGCAGAGAAAGTTCAGGATTTTGAGTTCTTTGCTCATCAGTGCTTCGTTTTTCCAGCAGGTTTACGTCGCTCTCCAACCTCCTCGTAACCGCACCGCTCACAGGTCCACAACGGGAACGCTCCCGCCGGATCCGCGCCCGACTGGTAAACCGCGCGATCCGACGGAATGATCTTTCCGCCACACCGCGGACAGACCCGCCCGCGCGTCGTGCGCTTTTCAACGTCGAGAGCGAGCGGATTATCGTCAGCCATTTCCTCTGTAGCGTTTCAACGCGATAAAGATCGAACAGAAGATCGCAACCGGAGGCACAAACAAAACCAGCACGCCGATGTTGAAGTTGCGAAGAAACTTTGCACTGGTCGTGGCGTTTTCGACGGCAGCGCGACACATTACACACTGCGCGTCAGCGTAAATGTTCAGTAGCAGCAGAACACCCGCTGCGATCACGATCAAAACTACTGATCGCCAATTAGATTTCATTACTGCTCCTCAACAGCCGGCGGCGCCACTGGCGGCGCTTCCTTAAACTGGTAACGCAGCCCGGCGGAGCGGAAACTATCCGGGAAGAATACAAACAACAGCAAGATACAAACAACCAGCATCGGTATCAGCGTCAGGATCAAACTCAGGCGCTCAAACTTCAAGTGCATGAAGTACGCCATGATCAGGGCTGCTTTAATAATCGACAGCCCGAGCAAAATCGTCAACATGATAAGGACTGACATGGGTCTGTAGGCCAGGAAGATCTCGACGAGCGTCAGCGCTACGAGCCAGCCCCAGATTGAGATGAACAGCTTGTTGCTGCCTGCAAAATGTTCTTCAGCGTGTGCGTCTGTAGTCATTTTCCATTCTCCTCGAGACTAGTGCGGCACGGTTGCCAGGTGATGCCCCATGTCGACGGACAGGATGTAGATCAACGGGAACACAAACATCCAGACGAGGTCGACGAAGTGCCAGTACAGGCCGCTGATCTCCACGTCTTCGTGATTCAGTTTCTTGATTCGCAACGAAACGACGAGCAGGTAAACGACGCCGGAAGCGACGTGGAACATGTGCAGTCCGGTGATGGTGAAGAAGGTCGCGCCAAACAGCGGTGTCGGTGGTTTGCCGTCAGTCGTCGTAAACGCCTGCACCCAATGTTCGGGCAGGAAGAATGGTCGTAGTCCGTCGTCGATGAGGTGTTTCCATTCGATCAAGTGAAGCACAATGAACGCTCCGCCGAAGAATATCGTCGCCAGGATCCACTTCCTCGCTCTTGCTTTTTCCCCTTTGCTCGAGGCTGACACGCCAAACACCATCGTCAAGCTCGACGACAGCAGGCAGAAAGTCATCACCGACGAGAAGACGATGCTGGGCCAGAAAGGAAACGGCGTCGGCCAGACGTTTGACGCGCGCAGATAGCTGTAGCCGATGAGCAGCGCAGAAAACGTCAGCGAGTCGGAAACGATGAACAGCCACATTCCCAACTTGCGATGGCCCACTCGATAAGGAAAGGCGCCGCCTTCCCAATCCACTGCCGGGAAAGTTCCCACACGTGCTTCAGTGCTCACCCTGTCACCTCCAAAGGAATAGGAGTAGGAATAAGTAGATCCAAAGACCGTCCATGAAATGCCAGTAAATCGTCACTGCATCCGCAGTGGCTTGCTGCTTGGCGATTGCGATTGGTTCGGCCAGTTTGCGTCGTGAACGGAACAGCAGCAACGAGAGCACAAGCAAACCGCCAATAAGGTGCACCGCGTGCGCGCCAGTCAACAAGTAAAAGAACGAACTGTGCGGATGACTCGCAAGGTAAACGCCCTGCGCCGCCAACTGCCGCCACGCGAACAACTGCGACACCAGAAATCCGATGCCGAGCAATGCAGTCAACAACAAGAACTTCGCGTACGCATTGTGCAGCGACGCCCTGAGTCTTCGTCTCGCAGTCTCAAGTGTCACGCTGCTGATCAAGATCAACGCCGTGCTCAGGAAAAGGACGCGCGGCATTGCGAGCGGGAACCAATCTCTCTGGTTGCCGGATCGAACGATGTACGCGCTGCTCAGCGAGACAAACATCATCGCGATCGAAGCCAATCCAAGCCACATCCCGATGCGATATCGATTGCCACGCGAATCGGGCTCACGAAACGCATCTCGCTTCGAACCGTTTCCGTTTGGTCCTGGTCCCGGTAGCCCGGGACCACTTCCCTTTTTTATTGCTGGTGGTCTAGTGCTTGTGACCATTGTGGCCATTACCGCTTGGCACCTCTGTATCGACGTCAGTCTGCATTACGTAATCCCTCGGCGCGCCGGGAACTGCGAATTCGTATGGGCCGTGATAGACCGTCGGCAACACGCCGGCGAAGTTATCGTGCGGCGGTGGCGTTGCGGTGGTCCATTCCAGCGTGGTGGCTTCCCACGGATTGTCGCTGTCTACTCGCTTGCCCCTGAATATGCTCCAGAATACGTTGAAGTAGAAGAGGATCTGTGCCGAGATCGTGATGATGGCTGCGACTGATGCCAACATCACCAGCCCATCGAGACTCTTCAAAAACTCATACTCGCCGAAGCTTGCATAACGCCGCGGCATGCCGACGATTCCCATCGTGTGAAACGGAATAAAAATCGTGTACACGCCCACGAACGTGAGCCAGAAGTGAATCCTCCCGATCTTCTCACTCATGAAGCGTCCAAACATCTTCGGGAACCAGAAGTAGAGCGCTGCGAACATTCCGAAGATTGATGCGACGCCCATCACGAGGTGGAAGTGCGCCGTGACGAAGTACGTGTCGTGCATCGGAAGGTCGAGTGAACTCTGTCCGAGCACAAGTCCCGTGATACCGCCGGCGACGAAAAGCGATACGAACCCAAGAGCAAACAGCATCGCCGTCGTGAAGCGAATGCGCGCTCCCCACAACGTGCCGATCCAGTTGAACGTCTTCACGGCTGAAGGAACGCCGATCGAAAGCGTCAACACTGAAAACGCGATCGCGGAGTAAGGGCTCATGCCGCTCATGAACATGTGGTGGCCCCACACGAAGAAGCCGAGCAGTCCGATCGCGAAGATCGCAAACACCATTGCGCGATAGCCGAACACAGGTTTGCGCGCGAAGGTCGCGAGAATGTGCGACGTGGCGCCCATGCCCGGAAGAATTGCGATGTAAACCTCCGGATGGCCGAAGAACCAGAACAGGTGCTGCCAGAGAATCGGCGAGCCGCCGGTGTGCAATGGGAAGTTTGGATTTGAACCGGAAAGAAGTCCGCTGACGTAGAGACCGCCCGGGATGAAGAAGCTCGTGCCGGCGATACGATCGAGGAGTAAAAGGATTCCCGCGCCGAGTAGAACCGGAAACGACAACAACGCGAGCACTGCCGTCGTGAACCACGCCCAGCAAGTCAGCGGCATGCGCATCAGCGACATGCCTTTCGTGCGCATGTTCAGCAGTGTCGTGATGAAGTTCAGCGCGCCGAGCAATGAGCCGACACAGAAGATCGCGATGCTGATTACCCAGAGGTTCATGCCCGCGCCCTGGCCCGGACCGGCTACTTTGCCGAGTGCGCTCAATGGCGCGTAGCCTGTCCACCCTCCGATTGGCCCAACCGTGCCGCTGCCGCCCGCGAATGATGGCCCAAGTGCGGAGAACCACTCGCCGATGCCCTGATTACCTTCGACGAAGATCGCGAGCAGTATCACGATAAAGCCGACAAACGTCACCCAGAACGACAACATGTTCAGGTACGGGAACGCCATGTCTTCGGCGCCGATCTGAATCGGCAGGAAGTAGTTGCCGAAGCCGCCCTGCGGCGCGGTGGTGAGCACGAAGAACACCATGATCGTA
>Ga0157373_10003897_pt1 | contig 11276 bp, 9 predicted proteins | sample C65metaG_FD_113460 | JGI IMG/M metagenome (GOLD analysis project Ga0157373, IMG submission 113460) | Corn rhizosphere microbial communities from Kellogg Biological Station, Michigan, USA - C6-5 metaG | ecosystem: Host-associated > Plants > Roots > Rhizosphere > Soil | place: USA: Michigan...
GTCGCGCCGGTCCGTTCCTGGATGCGGCGCACGTTGACGTCCACCGGCAGGACGTCGCGCCCGAAGGCGAAGCAGGCGACGGCGTCGGCGGTGTAGCGGCCGACGCCGGGCAGCTCCGTCAGGTCGTCCGGCCACCCGTGCCCGGCGACCTGCTGCGCGGCGCGGTGGAGGTTGAGCGCGCGCCGGTTGTATCCGAGCCCCTGCCATTCCGCGATCACGTCGGCGGGGCTCGCAGCCGCGAGCGCGTCGACCGTCGGCCACCGCTCGAGCCAGCGCTGCCAGCGTGGGACGACGCGCTCGACCTGCGTCTGCTGCGCCATCACCTCGCTCACGAGGATCGCGTAGGGATCCCGAGTGGAGCGCCAGGGGAGGGGCCGCTGCCGCGTAGAGAACCACTCCAGCAGTACCGTCTCGATGAGTACAGCGTAGAGCCAGGAGGGGACGATGGCCGATTACAACCAGCAGATCATCGAGGAGTTCCGCACGAACGAGGGCAAGGTGGGCGGCCCGTTCGAGGGTGCGCCGATGCTCCTGCTCCACCACCGCGGCGCGAAGTCGGGCGTCGAACGCGTCAATCCGCTCATGTACCAGGACCTGGGTGACGGCTCCGTCGCGATCTTCGCGTCGAAGGGCGGCGCGCCGACGAATCCCGACTGGTACTACAACCTCGTCGCGAACCCGCGCGCCCAGATCGAGATCGGGACCGAGACCCGCGAGGTCGTCGCGCGCGTCGCCGGGGACGATGACCGGGATCGGATCTGGACTGCGCAGAAGCAGGCGTACCCGAACTTCGCCGAGTACGAGAAGACAACGCGCGGCCGGACGATCCCGGTCGTCGTGCTGGACCCCGCGTAGGTCAGTCCGAGCCGGCCCGGCTCCAGACGAGCGGGAACCGGCGATCGTCGTCGATCGGGTCGCCGACGCGAAGCGACGAGACGTACTCGGGCTCGAGCATGTCGTGAGGGCGCCCGTTGTACGTCGCGCCGTCGGGCATGAAGGCGCACGTCATCGCCCGCCGCGGGCGCGGCGTCATGTTCGCACCGGCGGCGTGGGCGACGAGGCCGTTGTGGAAGATCGCAGTACCCGCAGGGCACGGAACGGCGGTCGGCTCGCGCTCGAGCCACTGCGGGTACTGCTCGAACAACGCGCCGAAGTTCTCGCCGATCGGCGTCAACTCATAGCGCGCTTCGCGTTGCGTCCCGGGGAGATACCAGAGGCAGCCGTTCTCGATCGTCGCGTCGTCGAGCGCGACCCAGACCGAGACGGCGTCGCCCGAGTCGAAGGACCAGAACGGGTCGTCGAGATGCCACGCGGTCGGATTGCCGTAGTGCGGCTTGATCAACGCCTGGTCGTGCCAGACCCGAACTCCGTCGACCCCGGCGAGCAGTGCCGCCGCCCGGCCGAGGCGGGCGTCGAGGATCAGCTCGGCCATCCCGGCGTGGGTGTCGGCAAGACGTTGACACTGCGTGAAGACACGTGCATAGAAGCCGCCGTCGTCGGACGTGCCGGCGACACGTTCCCGCACCGCATCGTCGGTGACGTCGCGCCAGCGCCGAAGCTCTGCCTCGTCGAGGAAGTTCGGTATTCGGACGAAGCCGTCACGGCGGTATGCGGCGATCTGAGCGGCGTTCGGAAGCTTCATTCGTCGATCGCTTCGCCGCTCTCGAGATCGAAGAAGTGCAGCCGCCGGGGGTCGAGCGCGAGCTCGATCGTGTCGCCGACCGCGACCGCGTCGTCGGGCTCGAGCGTTGCGATCGCCGGCACGCGGGTGTCGTCCGTGCGGCCGAGCACGACGTCCGGGCCGTCGCTCATCGCCTCGATCACCGCGTCCGTCACGACCGCCCGCCCCTGCACCTCCACGTGCGCCAGCATCGTCGGGCCGAGCGACTCGGTCAGCACCACGCGCGCCGGCAACCGCAGCTCCGAGCCGGTGCCTGCGCGGCGGAGATGCTCTGGGCGGATCCCCAATGCGACCGCCCGGCCGCGGTAGGCCGCGAGCTTCTCGCGGCCGCGCGGTACGGACAGCGTCGTTTCCCCGACGCGAACGCTGTCCTCGTGCACGTCGGCTTGCACGAAATTCATCGCAGGACTGCCGATGAAGCTCGCGACGAAGAGGTTCACAGGACGGTCGTAGAGCGCCTGTGGAGGCGCGCATTGCTGCAGCATGCCCCGGCGCATCACCGCGACGCGGTCGCCCATCGTCATCGCCTCGACCTGGTCGTGCGTGACGTAGATCGTCGTTGCGTTCAGCTGGCGCTGAAGCCGCGAGATCTCCGCGCGCATCTGCACCCGCAGCTTTGCGTCGAGGTTCGACAGCGGCTCGTCCATCAGGAATGCGTGAGGCTCGCGCACGATCGCGCGCCCCATCGCGACCCGCTGCCGCTGTCCGCCGGACAGCTGCCCCGGTCGACGCTTCATCAGCTCGCTCAGGTCGAGGACGCGCCCAGCCTCGTCCACGCGCTCGGTCGCCTTGCGCTTCTCGATCCCGCGCGACCGCAACCCGAACATCATGTTCTCGAAGACGTTCATATGGGGGTAGAGCGCGTAGTTCTGGAACACCATCGCGACGTCGCGCCGTCGCGGCGGCAGATCCTGCACCGGCCGCCGGCCGATGCGGATCTCGCCCGCGCTCAGATCCTCGAGCCCCGCGACGAGCCGCAACGCGGTCGTCTTCCCGCAGCCGGATGGGCCGACGAGCACCATGAACTCGCCGTCGGCGATGTCGAGCGACAGCGCGTCCACGGCGCGCGTGCCGTCGCCGAAGCTCTTGTCGACGCGGTCGAAGGTGACGCTGGCCACTGGTCCTCCTCGGTGAAGTTACGCGGGCGGCGGTGCGGTGCTCTGGCGGACGACGAGCGATGCGGGCAGGAGATGCGGGCCCGAATCCGGCTCGTTGCCGGCGATGCGCTCGAGGATCAATCCCGCGGCGTACTCGCCGACCTCGCGCATCGGCTGGTGCACCGTCGTCAGCGGCGGGTCGACGTAGGCCGCGATCGGCACGTCGTCGTAGCCCACGATCGAGACGTCGTTCGGGACGCTCAAGCCTTCGAGGCGCAGGCGGCGGATCGCGCCGAGGGCGATCAGGTCGCTCTGCGCGAAGATTGCGGTGAACGGCACACCGCTCGCGAGCAGGCGGTCGGTGGCGGCCCGACCGCTCTCGAGGCCCCAGTCGACACCGCGCTCGACGAGCTCCGGCGTGCCGGCGATGCCCGCCTCGAGCAGCGCGTCGCGGTAGCCGGAGAGACGCGCATCGGCCGACGGCCAGTCGCGCGGACCGACGATCGTCGCGATCGACCGGTGGCCGAGCTCGAGCAGATGCGTCGTCGCATCGAAGCCACCGCGGCGGTTGTCGACGTCGACGCTCGTGAAGCCGTCGAGCGCCAGGGAGCCGATCGAGACGAGCGGGATGCCGGCGCTCGCCGCCCCGCGTAGATGCTCGCCCTCGAAGACGACACCCGGACGAGCGAGGATCAGCCCCTCGACACGGCGTTCGAGCATCAGCCGGAGATAACCGGTCCCCTCGCCGTCGTCGGGCGTCTCTTCGACGCTGCCGACGATCAAGTAGTAGTTGCGCCGCCGCGCCTCGAGCTCGGCGCCGGCGACGGCGCGGGCGAAGAACCCGTCGGAGACGTCGGCGGTCACCATCCCGAGCGTGTGCGTGCGGTTCGAGATCAGGCCCCGCGCCATCGGGCTCGGCACATACCCCAGCTGCTCGATCGCGTCGAGGACTCGCCGGCGCGTGTCGTCGGCGACGCTCGTCTGGCCGTTGATGACGCGCGAGACGGTCTGGTGGGAGACTGCGGCCAGGGCGGCCACGTCCCGGATCGTGGCGCGTCTAGCGACCATCGAGCCCAGCATTCCTCCGACGCCACCGTGACCGGTCACAATTCCCCTTGACGGATCGACTCTCAATCGTCATGTTACCGGTCAACCGGTCATGTGACCAGTCACATTTCTGCAGTGTCGGATACTCCACGAGGAGGCGCAGCATGGACGGGAGACGAACCATTCGGCGCGTCAGCAGGGTCGCCGTGGCGGTCACGGCGCTGGCGGCGCTGCTCGTGGTCGCAGCGGGAGCGAATGCGGCCCATCGCACGACGACGCTCACGGTCTGGTGCTGGACACCGAGCGACGACGCACTCAAGACCGCCGATGCGGGCTTCACCAAAGCGCATCCGGACATCACCCTCAATTACGTCCAGATCAAGCCGCAGGACGTCTACCAGAAGCTTCAGCTCGACGCGGCCGCCGGCAGCGGCTTCCCGGACGTGAGCTGCATCGAGGACTCGCATCTCGCGCAGTTCACGAAGCTCGGCATCCTCGCCGACATCACGAAGCAGGCGGCGCCCTACAAGAAGCAGATCCAGGCGTACAAGTGGACGCAGGAGACGCTGAACGGGCACGTCTACGCCTTCCCATGGGACGCGGGCCCGATGGGCCTCTTCTATCGGCGCAGCGTCTTCAAGTCCGCCGGCATCAACCCGAGCTCGATCCGCACGTGGAACGACTTCTACAAGGCCGGGCTCAAGCTGAAGAAGCTCGGCACCCCGATCTGGCTGCAGTCGAAGGCGCAGAACGACGCGCGCTTCTTCGAGGACCTGCTGTGGCAGCAGGGGCTCGGTTACGTCGACGCGAAGGGCCACGTCGTTCTGGACAAGAGCCCGAAGGTCCTCGCGACCCTGCAGTTCCTCGGCGAGATGTGGAACGCGGGGATCCTCGGCGACCAGGCCGAATGGACCGACCCGTGGTACGCGGCGATCAGCGGCGGCAAGGTGGCGACGCTCCCCATGGCCGTGTGGATGGGCACGTTCCTCAAGAGCTGGCTCGCGCCGAAGACGAGCGGCGATTGGGGCGTCATCCCGCTGCCGTCCTGGACGGCGAAGGGTGCTCACACCGCGAACGACGGCGGCTCGGCGCTCGCGATCTTCAAGTCGAGCTCGAACTTCAACGCCGCCTGGCAGTACGTGCAGTGGCATCTCGGCCGCGCCGACGTTCAGGCGCACATGTATCAGCAGACGGACATCTTCCCCTCCCTCGAGTCGGCGTGGCGGAGCCCCTACATGCGGCAGACCGATGCCTACTACGGCGGCGAGAAGCAACGGCAGATCTTCGAGACGCTGGCGAAGCAGATCCCGGTTGCATACATCTACTCGAGTGACTACGAGCAGATGGACAGCCTGATGTCGACGGAGCTGCAGAAGTTCGCACTCGGAAAAGAGACTGCGCAGCAGGCGCTGAAGAACGCGGCGAACGCGATTCGCTCGAGAACGGGCAGGTCGTAGCGCGGCCTTGGCCGTCCTCGATTCGCCGAGCGAGCGTATGGGCCCGGCCGGCCGCCCCGCGCGGGCGGCCGGGCTTTCTCGCGCGCGTCGCGCGCTGCGGCGGGCCGGCTGGCCGCTGCTCTTCGTCTCGCCGTTCTTCGTCCTCTTCGGCATCTTCAGCCTCTACCCGATCGGGTTCTCGGCCTGGCTTTCGCTGCGCGATTGGTCGCTGACGGGACCGGCGCGCTGGGTCGGCCTCGCGAACTACCGGGCGCTCATCCACGACGCGCTGTTCTGGCAGTCGATGTTGAACGCCGCGCTGTTGTTTCTCATCTACGTCCCGGCGATGACGCTGATCGCGCTCGTGCTCGCGTCCCTCTTGAACAGCCGGTACGTCCGGTTGCAGGGATTCTGGCGAACGCTCATCTTCCTGCCCTACATCATGTCGGGGACGGTCGCGGCGGCGTTCACGTTCCAACTCTTGCTCGACAGGAACGCGGGCTACGCGAACAAGTTCCTGTCGTTTCTCGGAGTCTCACCGGTCCCGTGGCTCGACAGCACATGGTGGGCCCGCATCTCGCTGGGCCTGCTCGTCCTCTGGGCATGGCTCGGCTACAACATGCTGATCATGCTCGCGGGGTTGCAGGCGATCCCGCCCGAGCTCAGCGAGGCTGCGCGCGTGGACGGCGCGGGGCCGGTGCGGATCTTTTGCCGCATCACCGTGCCCTTGCTGCGGCCCGTGATCGTCTTCTCGGTGACGCTGTCGATCATCGGGACGTTCTCGCTGTTCACCGAGCCGCTGCTCTTGTTCCCGGTCGCAGGCGGCCCGGCGAACGCGGCCTCGACGCCGGTGCTGCAGATCTGGCAGAACACGTTCTCGTTCCTTCGCGTCGGCTACAGCGCCGCGATGAGCTGGATCTACTTCGCCGTGATCGTCGTCATCGCGCTCACGCAGTACTTCCTCGTCAGCCGCGGCGACCGCTACCTCGTGGATCGCCGATGACGCTCCGCGGAGAACATGTCGCCAAGTTCGCCGTCTACCTCGTGCTCGCTGCGGTGTCCGCGTTCATGATCTTCCCGTTCGTCTGGATGGTCGTGTCGTCGCTGAAGCCGTTCACGGAGATCTTCGCGGACACGCATTTCCTGCCACAGCACTGGACGCTGCACAACTTCTCCTCGTTCTTCCACCAGACGAATGCCGCGCGTGCGATCTGGAACAGCTTCTACATCGCGACGTCGCAGACGATCCTTTCGCTCTTCCTCTGCGCACTCGGCGGCTACGGCTTCGCGAAGTTTCGCTTCCCCGGCCGAAACGTCCTGTTTGCATTCGTGATCGCGACGCTTGCGGTTCCGTTTGCAGTGATCGTCGTGCCGCTGTTCGTGATGATGCGCAACACCTTCCACTGGATCGACACGCCGTGGCCGCTGATCGTCCCGTGGGCTGCGAACGCCTTCGGGATCTTCTTCATGCGGCAGTACATGCTGTCGATCCCCGACGAGATCCTCGACGCCGGACGTGTCGACGGCGCCTCGGAGCTCCGCATCTTCTTCCGAGTCGTGCTCCCGGTGTGCAAGCCGGCGCTGATCAGCCTCGGGATCATCGTCTTCATCGCCAGCTGGAACAACTTCCTCTGGCCGCTCGTCGTCCTGCCGTCGCAGAGCCACTGGACGCTGCCGCTCGTCCTGCGCTCGCTCCAGGGGCCGCCCGGACGGACGCCCTACGACGTGCTGATGGCGGGTTCCGTGATCAGCACGCTGCCGCTCGTCATCGGCTTTCTCGTCTTCCAGCGCCGGCTCGTCTCCGGGATCATGGCCGGGACGGTGAAGGGCTGATGCGCCCGCGGCTCGGCGTCGCGTATTACCCCGAGCAGTGGCCGCGCAGCCGCTGGGAGACCGATGCGCGTCTGATGGCGGAGGCCGGCCTCGCGGTCGTCCGCATCGGCGAGTTCGCCTGGGTCGAGCTCGAGCGCTCTGCCGGGACGTTCGACTTCGGCTGGCTCGACGACGCGATCGAGATCCTCGTGGCGAACGAGCTCGCCGTGATGCTCGGCACGCCGACCGCCGCACCGCCGGCGTGGCTGATCGAGGCGCATCCCGAGATCCTCCCGCGCCGCGCCGACGGCCGCGTGCACCCGTTCGGGCACCGTCGCCATTACTGCCCGAACCAGCCGGCGATGCAGGAGGCGTCGCGACGGATCGTCGCTGCGCTCGCCGACCGCTACGGGAACGACCCGCATGTCGAGTCGTGGCAGATCGACAACGAGCTCATGGGGCGCTGCGTCTGCGACGTCTGCCGGGTGCGCTTCCAGGATTGGCTACGCGAGCGGTACGGGTCGATCGAGGCGCTCAACGAGAGCTGGGGCACGGCGTTTTGGAGCCAGCGGTACGACGACTTCGCGCAGATCCCGCCCCCCGAGCTCGGGACGGCGGCCGCGACGCTGTTCCGGACGCATGCGCCGAATCCCTCGCTCGCGCTCGACTTTCGCCGCTTCACCTCCGACTCGCACATCGCGTACTTGCGCCTGCAGGTCGACGAGCTGCGCTCGCGCGGCACGGCGCAGCCGATCACGACGAATCTGATGGGCTTCAAGTTTGCGGAGATCGACTACCACCGGCTCGCTGCCGAGCTGGACGTCGTCGCCTGGGACAACTATCCCGCGCTCGATCGCAGTGGGCACTGGAGCGGTTCCGCGCTCGCCGCCGACGCGATGCGCGGGCTGAAGAACAAACCCGTTTGGATCGTCGAGCAGCAGGTCGGCGCGCTCGGCTGGGAGATCCTGCACACGCCCCGGCGCGGGCAGATGCGGCTGCACACGTACCAGGCGATCGCGCACGGCGCCGAGCTCGTCGGGTACTTCCGCTGGCGCACGGCACGCCACGGCACCGAGCAGCACTGGTACGGCGTGATCGACGCGCACGGACGCGTCGGTCGCCGATACCGCGAGCTCGCGGAGCTCTCGAAGGAGGTCGACGCGCTGGGCGACGTGCTCGCCGACGCAACTGTCGTGTCACCGGCCGCGCTGCTGCACGACTACGACTCGCGCTTCGCGCTCCAGGTGCAGCCGACGAACCCGGCGCTCGCCTACGAAGAGACGGCCCAGCGCCACTACGAGGCGCTGCGCACGCTCGGCATCGGCGTCGACGTCATCTCGCCCGACGCAGACCTTTCGTCCTACCGGCTCGTGACCGCAGCGAACCTCTACGTCGTCGACGAGTCGGTCGTCGCGACACTTCGCGCATACGTCGAGGGTGGCGGCACCCTCGTGCTCGCACCGCGAGCAGGCGTCAAGGACCGCTCCAACGTCGTTCCCGAGCTGCCGTTCCCGACCCTGCTCGCCGACCTCGCCGGGGTAGAGGTCGCGGATGTCGCAAGCCTGCTGGACGACGACCCCGTGCGCATCTCCGGCGTCGACGGCGCACCCGACGGCGAGTTCCGCGGTTGGTTCGAGCAGATCGAGCCGAAGGGTGCCCATGTGCTCGCGCTCTACGCCGAAGGCGACTTCGCGGAGACGCCCGCGGTGACGATCCATTCCGTCGGCGACGGGCGCGTGGTCTACATCGCGGGCGCCGCCGATCTCGCCACGCTCCGCAACCTCTATCAGGCCGTCGCACCTGACGCGGGCCTCGTCACCGCCGTCCTGCCGGACGGGGTCGAGTGCGTGCAGCTGCGCGGTCAGGCGCCGCTGCTGATGTTCCTCAACCACGCCGACGGCGAGCGCCGCGTGTCGCTCGACGGCGCCAAGCGGGATCTGATCACCGGCGTCGAGCACGAGCAGAGCATCCGGCTCGCGCCCTTCGGAGTCGCGCTGCTCGCGCCCGTCCGCACAGCCGTCGAGACCGCATGAGCTTCCTCTACGGGGCGGCGACGGCCGCGTACCAGGTCGAGGGGGCGTGGGAGGCAGACGGCAAGGGGGCGTCGATCTGGGATGCGTTCGTGCGCGTTCCGGGCGCGATCGAGACAGGCGAGACGGGTGACGTCGCGTGCGATCACTACAACCGGTGGCCCGAGGATGTCGCACTGATGGCCGAGCTCGGGCTCGACGCGTACCGCTTCTCGGTGTCGTGGCCGCGCGTGCTTCCGGACGGCGTCGGCCGCGTCAACGCAGAGGGTCTCGCGTTCTACGACCGGCTCGTCGACGGGCTGCTCGAAGCAGGTATCCGCCCCTTCCTCACGCTCTACCACTGGGATCTCCCGCTCGCGCTCGGCCACTGGGGCGCCGACGGCGTCGACGACGCCTTCGCGGAGTACGCGCAGCTGTTGGGCGAGCGCCTCGGGGACCGCGTGCACGACTGGATCACGCTCAACGAGCCGGAGGTGGCCGCGTTCGCCGGCCATTACCGAGGCGTGCACGCTCCGGGCCTCCGGGACTTCCCGCTCGCGCTGCGCGCGGCAGACTCGATGCTGCGCGCGCATGCGAAGGCGGTCGAGGCGCTGCCGTCGACGGCGAACATCGGTGTCGCGCTGAACCTCTCGCCGTGCGAAGGCGACGAGACGGCCGCGCGACTCGCCGACGGCTATCTCAACCGTTGGTTCCTCGACGCAGTCTCCGGCCGCGGATACCCCGCCGACATGGTGGAGTGGTACGGCGACGCGGCGCCCGACCCGTTGCCGCGAATGCCCGAGCTCGGCTTCATCGGCGTCAACTACTACTACCGGCGGGTCGTGCGCGACGCGCCTCGTCCGCTCGGCTGGGAGCAGATCACGCCGCCCGACGCCGAGCTCACGGAGATGGGGTGGGAGGTTCATCCCGACGGCCTGCGCGACATCCTGCTCCGCGTCGCGAGGGAGTATGCGCCGCGCGCGCTCTACGTGACCGAGAACGGCGTCGCGCTCCCCCGTGGGCTCGGGGACGAGCGTCGCGTGGGCTATCTTGACGCGCACCTCGCGGCGGTCGAGGAAGCCCGCGCCGCCGGTGCGCCCGTCGAGGGCTACTTCGTCTGGACGCTGCTCGACAACTTCGAGTGGTCGTTCGGCACGTCGATGCGGTTCGGGCTCGTCGAAGTCGACTTCGAAACGCTGACGAGGACGATCCGGAGCAGCGGCCGCCACTACGGCCGGCGGATCCTGGCGCGCCGCCGTGACCGGTAGCAGGCAGGACCACCGGTGACCCGTCCGGCTCCGCCCGAGCTCTGGTTCGTCGCCGGCACGCAGCATCTCTACGGGCCCGAGCCCTTGCGTGCGGTCGATGCACACGCCCGTGAGATCGCGGCTGCGCTGGACGGCGCCGCCGCGATCCCGCTCCCCGTCCGCCACCGAGGTGTCGTCACCACCGCGGACGAGATCACGACGCTCTGCCGTGCGGCTGACGCGGACGAGCGGTGCGCCGGCCTCGTCGTCTGGGCGCACACCTTCTCCCCGGCGAAGATGTGGATCGCCGGCCTCGCGTCGCTCCGCCGTCCACTCCTGCACCTGCACACGCAGTTCAACCGGGAGCTGCCGTGGTCGGAGATCGACATGGACTTCATGAATCTCAACCAGTCGGCGCATGGGGACCGCGAGCTCGCACACGTCATGACGCGGCTCGGCATCCGGCGCAAGACGGTCGTCGGTCACTGGTCCGACCCCGCCGTTCTGGCACGCGTGGGCCGGTGGGCGCGCGCGGCCTGGGGCCGGCACGAGGCGCAGTCGCTGTCAGTCGTTCGGTTCGGCGACAACATGCGCTCCGTCGCGGTCACCGAGGGCGACAAGGTCGAGGCGCAGCTGCGCCTCGGCTTCTCCGTCGACGGCTACGGCGTGGGCGACCTCGCGCGCGCCGTGCACGAGATCGCGGATGCCGACGTCGACGGCCTGGTCGCGGCCTACCACGAGCAGTACGAGGTCGTCGACGTGCCCGACGACGCGTTGCGCGATGCGGCGCGCATCGAGCTCGGCCTGCGCGGGTTCCTCGCGGCGGGCGGCTTCGGGGCGTTCACCGACACGTTCGAGGATCTCGGCGACCTGCCGCAGCTTCCGGGCATCGCGGTGCAGAGATTGATGGCCGACGGCTACGGCTTCGGCGCCGAGGGCGACTGGAA
>Ga0157373_10003899_pt1 | contig 11273 bp, 12 predicted proteins | sample C65metaG_FD_113460 | JGI IMG/M metagenome (GOLD analysis project Ga0157373, IMG submission 113460) | Corn rhizosphere microbial communities from Kellogg Biological Station, Michigan, USA - C6-5 metaG | ecosystem: Host-associated > Plants > Roots > Rhizosphere > Soil | place: USA: Michigan...
TCGGCCGAGGCGGGGTTGCTCATTGCATACAAGTATTGCCGGGATGATCGAGTAAAGCAGATATCTGCCTTCTTTTCGGAAAGTGGCGATCAAGTATGGCTTGATGCGCTGGCTTCCTTCGAGAAGCGCCGGGAAGATGGAACGTTGCCTGCTCGTCTTGATCCCGGCCACAAGGTCGCGTATTTCCGCGATGGCCTCTACGCTCGTCACAGGTTCGTTTGAAGATGGATATCTACGACAACGCTTTCTCAGAAAGTAATCCATACGGGCACGTGGTCCAGTTGGTGGCTCGTTTTGAACCTCGTCCCGGTGATTCCGTCGTCGACATCGGTTGCGGTTACGGACGGATCGCGGAGATCCTGCGCGACCGGTTCGGCGTCGAGTATCTTGGATTGGACGCGGATCTCGAATCCCTTGAATCGCTGCGCTCGCGGGGCTTCAATGCGGTGCAGTTCATCGCAGGCCAGCAGGATCTGGCGGCGCAGATCCTGGGTGCGCTGCCTGCAGGCGCGAGGGTCGTTGCGATCACGGCGCTGGATTTCATTGAGCACATCAACCAGCCAGGACAACTCCTGTCCGATCTGGCGGAAATTGCCGCACCTTGGAATGCGCCGTTGATCCTTTCGGTTCCAAATGTCACCCATCGAGATGTTGGTACCAAGCTCGCCCTCGGCCGCTTCGACTGGACCAATGCGGGCCTGCTGGATCGCACGCATATCCGTTTTTTCACCAACGACGTGCTGTCAAGACTGACGCGCGATCATGGATGGCACGAGGCCTATCAGCATGACTTCAGTCTGAGGAAAAGTGATCAACACTTTCCCGGCACGTTGCCGGGCCTGTCTACTGACACGCCCTTGGGCCAGTTTCTTGCCCAGTTGAGGGAAGGCGTTGATCAGTACGGCTATGTGAATCAATTCATCCGTGCATATCTGCCTGGACCTGCACGTAAGGCAGGGGGAGATTTCAATGGCGTAACCCAGAATGCAGCGAACCCATTTCTCAGCGTTGTAATCCGTACGACGGGGACCAGGATCGGTACGCTTCGCGAGGGCCTGCTCTGCCTGTCTGCGCAGAGTGATCAGGATTTTGAAGTCCTGATCGTTGGGCACAATCTGGAGATCCCTGCTCAGATCGAGGTCGAGCGTCTCATCGAGCATCTGCACCCGGCTTTCCGCAGCCGGGTTCGTCTCGTGCGCGTCGACGGCGGCGGACGATCGGTGCCACTTAATACGGGCTTCCGCGCTGCAAGCGGAGACTATGTTGTCGCGTTTGACGACGACGATCTGCTGTTCGGTGGCTGGGTGGAGACCTTCAGGAAACTGGCGGAAAGAGCACCTGGCGCACTTCTGCGGCAGTGCACCGTTGCACAGGACTGGGACCGGGTCGAGGTTGCGGGCGGTGATGCCGCTTCCAGATCAATGAGCAGCATGAAATCCATCTATCCCGCCAACTTCGATCTGCTGGCGCACATCGTGGAGAACCGGACGCCACTTCACTCCATCGCATTCCCGAGGGCACTGTTCAGTCATCTCGGTTTCCAGTTCGATCCCGCCCACAGCACTGCTGAGGACTGGGACCTGATCATTCGCGCTGCGCCTTTGTGTGGTGTGAGCACCTCCACCGATGTCGGCTGCATCTACCGGCACTGGACCACCGGTACTTCCTATACAGCCCATTCGCAGTTCGAGTGGACCGGCAACTATCTGAATACTCTCAAGAAGCTGAACGATCAGCCATTTCTGCTTCCCAAGGGGTCCGTGCAAAGACTGCGCAACATGTACGCGGAGTTGCAGCGTCTGAAGGGCGACGTCGACGTCACCGCCGAGACTGGTATCGAGTCGCTGGCCAACGGTGTGTTGCTTGACGACGATCAGCGACTGGCCGAGCTGAGAGAGCGCTACTACGAGCTGACGACCTCCAAATCCTGGCAGATCACTGCGCCTCTGCGCGTGCTGCTCAGCGCCTTGAAGCGCAGGCCGTGGACGCGTCCGCCTCGTATCTGGTTGATGAACGAGGCTGACCTCGATTTCCATATCAGGCTGGTTCTTCAGTCGTCCTCGTGGAAGTGGACCCGAATCCTGCGAGGTCTGAGATGACGCAACGCGAGCGGCACGACCAGCGCGATATGTCACGCGCAATTGCTCCGTCGATCCGTCTGATGCTGGCAACCCTGCTGGTCTGGCAGCTTTCTTCGCTGGCAGATTCATCGGGCTTTTCGCTCAGGATTCTGCGCACTGCATTTCAGCCGTTCGCCGGAGAATTGGAGTCGCTGCCGCCCGCAGTTGGCGAGTTCGCACACTTCCTGCGCACTAAGTCCGCTGCGCTCGTGACCTGTTCGCTCAGTAATGAGGTGGCGTCGAACAGCCTGCTGATGCAGAGAAGCTACGAGGCCGTCTACCCCGTGAGGATCGATTCGAGCAGCAGGAGCTGCATATTGGGTACGGAATCAGCTGTTGTTGCTTCGTCCTGCAGGCTCCAGCTGGAGGGCGAACATGCGCGCATCTTCAATTGTAGGTAATGCACGCAGTTATCCTGCAGCCTGGCTCGGTGCATTGCTGGTTCTTGTCTATCTGTTCTGCGCAGCAGGTGCAGGCGGGATGTTGCTCACGGTCCTGCTGCTGGCGTGCGCGGGCATATTTGTGGCCGTAGCGTCGTCGCAGCTGTTGTGCCGGCAGAACGTGCTGGCAGTCATTTTTGTTTTCGCACTGTGCATTGTTGCCCTGGCCACTCCATCGCCGGCATGGGATGCGCGTTCAATATGGTTGTTCCACGGAAAGCGGATCTTCTACGACGCTTCGCTTTACGCGCAGTTGGATAACTATGCAGTCTGGAGCCACAACGATTATCCATCATTGGTTCCAGCACTGATGGCGTCAATCGCGCATGTGATCGGTCATTGGAATGACGTCTTTCCCAAAGTCGTTGTTCCATTGGCGATGCTTCCCCCTTTGCTGGTCATTCTGCCCAGAATTCCCCGGCTGGAATGGCGCATGGTGTTCCTGCTGGTCCTCGTCGCTCTTGGTGGGAATCACCTTGTTGACGGCTACGTTGACGCTCTGCTTTCGTTGGCATTCGTTGCGGTGTTCCTTCTGATCAATGAGATCACGGCCACCGACGAGCCTGATTTCGGGCAGTACGTGCAGCTGACCGTCATGGCAGCGCTGTTGGCACTGGTGAAAAATGAGGGGGGCGCGCTGCTTCTGTGTGCAGCGTTTGCGGGGCTTGCCGGCACGCTGCTCCGCGGACGCAGAATGAAGCTTGCGATGGTGGTCTCCCTTGCTGTGGCGATCCTGCCTTTGCTGGCCTGGAAGCTGAGTGTCGCCCATGCTGGCCTGTCCAATGATCTCGCCGGTTCCGACCTGATGGGCCAGCTTACTGGGAGGCTCGGCGACATCAGGTCTTACTGGCTCCTGATCGATTCATTACTGTTCAGCCTGCCGACGCTGCTGTTGCTGCCGCCCCTGTTGCTGATCGCCTTTGTCGCTCGCAGGAACAGCATTTCGCTCTACGTGCTGCCTGCGTGCGCGAGTTATGTCGCAGTTCTCGTTGTGGTCTACATGAGTACTCCGAACGATCTTCCCTGGCATCTTGCCACCAGCGCGGACCGCACTATGCTTCCTGTATGGCTACTGGCGACCTGCTCTCTGCTCGTCGACCTGGCTGCCACGCGCGAGCGGGTGTAGGACGCGCGCCAACTCCTTCTTTTGAGTATCCGAGGTCAAACATGCAGCCTGAGTTCGAGTTCGTAGTCGTTACACCCGTCTACGAGGATCGCGCCGCGTCAGGTCGCCTCTTCAGCGAGCTGGCGTCCTGCTACGGCAGTAGCGTCTATGTGGTGGCTGTAGATGACGGCTCATTGCGCGAGCCCGTGCTTGCCGAGCATCTTGAGGCGGCAGGGATCAATGGCGTGGTGCTTACGTTGCGCCGAAATGTGGGGCACCAGAAGGCCATTGCTATTGGACTCAGTTATGTTGAAAGTGCGTTGCCGAATGCGCAGCGTGTGGTGGTGATGGATTCGGACGGCGAGGATCTGCCAGCCACCATTGCCGAACTGCTACGCGCACTTGATGCCGAAAACGTGGATGTCGCGGTGGCGCAGCGCAAGAGCCGGGTCGAAACCCTTCGATTCAAAGCTTTCTATGTCGTCTACAAGTTCATTTTCCAGCTGCTGACCGGCCGATCCATCAGCTTTGGAAACTTCATGGCGTTGAAGCGTCCGGCCCTTTGTCGGGCCAATGCGATGCATGAGGTTTGGACTCACGTCGCTGGCGGCATCATCGCCAGCAAGCTGCGCTTGGCCGTGTGCCCGATCAACCGTGGGCCGCGTTATGCGGGCCAAAGCAAAATGAACTTTGTCGGCCTGACGCTACACGGCTTCCGTGCGCTCATGGTGTTTGCAGAAGATGTGCTGGTCAGAGTCGGTCTGATGTGTGTAGTGGTCTCCTCGGTATCCATCGTGTTCGCCGTCGTGGCGACGCTCCTGAAGCTTGCGGGGTACGCTACGCCTGGTTGGTTCTCGATGGCGTTGGGCGTACTGTTTCTCGTATTCCTGCAGACCGGAACGCTCACGCTCATGACGCTCATGCTCAGCGGCATTGTCCGTGGCGGAATCCAAAAGCGGGGGGCGTTCATGGACTACGTCAACTTCTCCAGTGAGGCGCGTGGCAGTGCTGCGCGGCGCTGATCTTCGCCAGTTCGCACGATTTGTACTGAACGGGTTGGCTGCGACTGCGGTTCACTTCGGCACGCTTACCTTCCTGGTTGAGATCGTGCACGTTGGGTCCAAGGGGCTGGCCAATTCCATAGCTGCAGTCTTTGGGATCCTCGCCTCATTTGTGGGTAATCGTTTTTTCGTATTCGCGACAAGGACGGGCAGCCTGCGCAAGGAGCTGGTCAGGTTTTCAGTGTTGTACGCGGCGTTGGCGCTTCTGAGTGGTGCGCTCATGGCGCTGTGGGCTGACGTATTTGCTCTCGATTACCGGATTGGCTTCGTTGCTATCAGCGGTATTCAACTTGTCCTCTCTTTTCTGGGTAATCGTATGTTGGTATTCAAGGTATGAACAGGTTTCTCAAGGCGGCTGGTCTGACCGCTGTATACGTTGTTGTGCTGCTTGCCGTCTACGTGATCCACATGCGTTATTTCGCTGTCGACGTCGTGTTCTACGCGGCGATCGGGGATGCGTTTATTGCGCTTGTCATCACCGGACTTCTGCTGCTGCTGCCTTGCTTCAGAGCCCTGTCGGGGCTCGAGAAGTCTCTTCTCTGCATCATTTGGCTGCTGGGGGGCTATTCGTTTGCAATCTCGGTTCCCACGGTGATTGACCGATCCCTTTCGTTCTACATCCTGGAGAAGCTGGAGCAGCGCGGTGGTGGTATCCGCCAGAGTGCTTTCCAGGACGTCTTCACCAAGGAGTACATGGTTGAACATCGTCTCGTCGATGTGCGCCTGACCGAGCAGGAGAGCTCCGGTACCGTGGAGATCTTCAATGGGTGCGTCCGCCTGACGGAAAAGGGTGAACGCATTGCCGCGCTGAGCAGGTTCTATCGCAAAAACCTGCTGCCCAAGCGCAGGCTCCTGCTTGGCGTCTATTCCGATGACCTCACCGACCCGTTCCGACATAGCCTTCAGAACGTGGACTATCGCTGCAGGTGAAGCAGAGGTCACGGCAGAGCTGCGGGGAATACGTCGCCAAAGACCGGCTGACGTAAAACTGCTGCAAAGAAAAGGGGCGCCTGGAAGGCGCCCCCTTTTTTCCGCTCGAGCGTTTCAGTTGCTCTCGCTGAGCAGATTGTCGAAGTAGGCGATCGTCCGGCGCAGGCCCTCTTCCAGCTGGACCTGGGGTTCCCAGTTGTCCAGTTTCTTCTTGGCCAGTGTGATGTCCGGTTGGCGCTGCATGGGGTCGTCAACCGGCAACGGCTTGAACACAAGCTTGGAACCGGAGTTGGTCAGCGCGATCACCTTCTCGGCAAGCTCCCGGATGGTGAACTCGCCCGGATTGCCAAGGTTGCATGGCCCCGTGAAGCCCTTCTCGCTGTCCATCAGTCGCAGGAAGCCTTCGATCAGGTCATCCACATAGCAGAACGAACGTGTCTGCTTGCCTTCGCCATAGATCGTGATGTCTTCGCCGCGAAGTGCCTGCACAATGAAGTTCGAGACAACGCGCCCGTCATTGGGGTGCATGCGCGGGCCGTACGTGTTGAAGATGCGTGCAACCTTGATGTCCAGACCGTGCTGACGGTGGTAATCGAAGAACAGGGTTTCCGCGCAGCGTTTACCCTCGTCATAGCACGAGCGAGGGCCGATCGGATTGACGTTCCCCCAGTATTCCTCGCGCTGCGGATGGATATTGGGATCGCCATACACTTCGCTCGTCGATGCCTGGAAGATGCGGCAGTCGAGTCGTTTGGCGAGGCCAAGCAGGTTGATTGCTCCATGCACCGATGTCTTGGTGGTCTGCACTGGATCGTGGCTGTAATGGATCGGGGACGCCGGGCAGGCCAGGTTCCAGATCTCGTCGACTTCGACGTAGATGGGGAACGTCACATCGTGCCGCATGAATTCAAAATGCGGGTTCTGCAGCAAGTGCTCGATATTCCGCTTGCTGCCGGTGAACAGGTTGTCGGCGCAGACTACCTCATTGCCGCGATCCAGCAGGCGCTCAATCAGGTGGGAGCCCAGGAAGCCTGCTCCTCCGGTTACCAGAACCCGCTTTCGACTGTTGTAGTTCTTCATTTTACATTCCCGGTGCTGTCGCAGGTAATTGAGCGGCCCCGGCCAATACCGTAGTACGCGATTCCGGTGGATTCCACCTTGGCAGGGTCATACATGTTGCGGCCGTCGAAGATGACGCGGTCATGCAGCTGCAGTAGTGGTTCGAAGCTTGAAAGCAGGAACTGTTTCCATTCCGTCACGATCACCAGCGCATCTGCGGTGGTAAGTGCCTGTTCTGCTGAACTGGCGAAGGACGCATCATCGCCAAAGGAGGAGAGCAGATGATGCGCCTCGGTCATGGCTTGGGGGTCATAGCAACGCACCTTCGCGCCCCGGGCAACCAGATCTGCAATGAGAACGAGCGCCGGTGCCTCGCGCATATCGTCTGTGTTTGGCTTGAAGGACAACCCCCAGACTGCAAACGTCTTCCCACTGATATCGCCGGCGTAGTGGTGGGTGATCAGCTGCGAAAGTTTCTGCTTTTGGCGGTAGTTCACCGCTTCCACTGCGTTGAGCAGCTCGGCCTGGTAGCCGACCCAATCCGATGTCCTGGCCAATGCCTGCACATCCTTCGGGAAGCACGATCCGCCATAACCGGCACCTGGATAGATGAAGGAATAGCCGATCCGGCTGTCAGAGCCGATTCCCTTGCGAACATGCTCGATATCAGCGCCAACACGTTCGGCGATGTTGGCAATTTCATTCATGAAACTGATCTTGGTGGCAAGCATGGCGTTTGCTGCATACTTGGTCAGTTCCGCCGACGGCACGTCCATCACGATCAGACGGTCGTGGTTGCGATTGAACGGAAGATAGAGCTCCCGCATCTGGTCAGCGGCGGCTGCCACTGCAGTGCCGATGATGATCCGGTCCGGGCGCATGAAGTCGCGGATCGCATCGCCTTCCTTCAGAAACTCGGGGTTGGATACCACGTGGAAGGCGATTTCGCTTCCGCTCGCGGAAAGCTCCTGGGCGATCTGCTGCTCGACCCTGCGAGCGGTGCCGACCGGAACGGTTGATTTGTCCACGATCACCGCATCATGGTCCAAGTAGCGGCCAATGGTTCCGGCCACGGCTAGAACATGCGTGAGATCGGCACTACCGTCTTCGCCTGGAGGGGTTCCCACAGCGATGAAGATTATGTTGCCATGCCTTACTGCTGTTTCCGCGCTCGTGGTGAAGGACAGGCGACCTGCAGCGACATTGGCCGAGATCATCGAGTCAAGTCCCGGCTCGTAGATCGGAATGATTCCGCGCTCAAGTCGCTCGACCTTGCCGGCGTCGGTATCAACACAGACCACGTCGTGGCCGACCTCGGCCAGACATGCGGCTGTGACCAATCCCACGTAGCCCGCACCAAAAATTGCTACTTTCATCAACGACCTCTTCTAGAACGGACGACGCCCCGACAATAGGCGGGGCGTCATGACGGCAGCTCAAGAGTTTACAGCACGGCTTCCAGTTCCGGCAGCAGCGTGAACAGGTCACCCACCAGGCCGATGTCGGCGATCTCGAAGATCGGCGAGTCCGGGTCCTTGTTGATGGCCACGATGGTGCCGGCATCCTTGATCCCGGTCAGGTGCTGGATCGCGCCGCTGATGCCGACGGCCACGTACAGCTCCGGGGAGATGATCTTGCCGGTCTGGCCCACCTGCAGGTCGCTGGGCACGTAGCCGGCGTCCACGGCGGCCCGCGAGGCGCCCACGGCGGCGCCGAGCTTGTCGGCCAGCTGGAAGATCACCTTGAAGTTCTCTTCCGAGCCTACGCCACGGCCACCGGACACCACGCGCGTGGCGCTCTGCAGGTCCGGGCGGTCGGTGGCACCGGCGGCCAGGCCGACGAAGCGGGTATGCGACGGCAGGGTCGCCTCCACGCTGGCCGCTTCAACCGCAGCGCTGCCACCCTTGGCCGCTTCCGGCCAGGAGGCGGCGCGCACGGAGGCCACGACGATCTGGTCGGCCGGGACCTCCACGGTGATGATCGCGTTGCCGGCGTAGATCGGGCGCTTGAAGGTGTGGCTGCCTTCGACGGTCATCAGGTCCGAGACCTGGTTGACGCCGAGCAGGGCGGCCACGCACGGCATCAGGTCCTTGCCGAAGGTGGTCGAGGGGCCGAACACGTGGGTGTAGCCGGCGGCCAGCTTGGCGATCTGCGGGGCCAGCACCTGGGCCAGCGCCTGCGCGTTGGCCGGGTTGGCCACGGTCAGTACCTTGGCCACGCCCGCCAGCTGCGCGGCCTCGGCAGCCACGGCGGCCGGGTCGGCGGCCAGTACCAGCACGTCGATGCTGGCGCCGCTGATGGCGGCGGCGGCGCTGACGGTCTTGGCGGTGGCGGCGTTGAGCTTGCCATCATGGTGTTCGGCAACAACGAGGATCTTGGTCATTACAGCAACCCCTTCTGCTTGAGTGCGGCGACCAGTTCGGCCGCGTCCTTGACCATCACGCCCTTGCTGCGCTTGACCGGCGCGGCGTACTGGGTGGTCTTGAAGGTATCGGCGGCGTCCACGCCGAGGTCGGCCAGCTGCAGGGTCTCCAGCGGCTTGGCCTTGGCCTTCATGATGTCGGGCAGCTTGATGAAGCGCGGCTCGTTCAGGCGCAGGTCGGTGGTGATCACGGCCGGCAGATCCACTTCCAGCGTTTCCAGGCCGGCGTCGACTTCACGGGTGACCGTGGCCTTGCCGTCAGCGATGTCCAGCTTGCTGGCGAAGGTCGCCTGCGGGCGGCCCCACAGCGTGGCCAGCATCTGCCCGGTCTGGTTGGCGTCGTCGTCAATGGCCTGCTTGCCCAGGATCACCAGGTCCGGCTGCTCCTTCTCGACCAGCTTGAGCAGGGTGCGCGCGGCGGTGAGCGGCTGGATGGCCTGGTCGGTGACCACGTGGATGGCGCGGTTGGCGCCCATGGCCAGGCCGTTGCGCAGGTGCGCCTGAGCGTCGGCGGGGGCGATGGTGGCGACCACGACCTCGGTGGCGATGCCCTTGTCGCGCAGGCGCAGGGCTTCTTCCAGCGCGATTTCGTCAAAGGGGTTGGGCGACAGCTTGACGCCGTCGGTGACCACGCCGGAACCGTCCGGCTTGACCTGAATGCGGACGTTGTAGTCCACCACGCGCTTGTACGCGACGAGGATTTTCATCTGGTGCGGAATCCTTGAATAACGGGGAACGTCCGGCCCTGGCGACAGCAACCGGTTCGGGGGTGGGACCCGGATTCTAACTGGCTGGAGGCAACCATGCGAATGCGTATGGTGATGCTGCAGTGCCGCATGAAGCGTGACGTGGTCAGCGCTGTTCACCTGCTGCAGGCAGTCGTGAAGACGCCTGCATTGTATCCTGTGGCGCTGAATTGGACGCCAGCTGGCGCCTCCCATGCACACATAATCAGGAGAACAGGTAGTGCCCACATCGCTTGTCACCGGCGGTGCCGGATTCATTGGCGGTAACTTTGTCCTCGAAGCGGTCGCCAAGGGCGTGCGGGTAATCAACCTGGATGCACTGACCTACGCGGGCAACCTGAAGACCCTGGCCCCGCTGGAGGGCAACCCGGACCACGTGTTCGTGCACGGCGACATCGGCGACCACTCCCTGGTGGCCCGTCTGCTGGCCGAGCACCAGCCCGATGCGGTGGTGAACTTCGCCGCCGAAAGCCACGTCGACCGCTCCATTGATGGTCCGGGCGCGTTCATCCAGACCAATGTGGTCGGCACCCTTGGCCTGCTCGAGGCCGTGCGCGACTACTGGAAGGCGCTGCCGGCCGAGCAGGGCGCGGCGTTCCGCTTCCTGCACGTCTCCACCGATGAGGTGTACGGTACGCTGGGCGAGACCGGCAAGTTCAGCGAAACCACCCCGTATGCACCGAACTCGCCGTACTCGGCTTCCAAGGCCGCCTCGGATCACCTGGTGCGTGCGTTCCACCACACCTACGGGCTGCCGGTGCTGACCACCAACTGCTCGAACAACTACGGCCCGTACCACTTCCCGGAGAAGCTGATCCCGCTGGTGATCGCCAAGGCCCTGGCCGGCGAACCGCTGCCGGTGTACGGCGACGGCAAGCAGGTGCGCGACTGGCTGTTCGTGTCCGACCACTGTGAGGCGATCCGCACCGTGCTGGCCAAGGGCCAGGTCGGCGAGACCTACAACGTCGGCGGCAACTCCGAAAAGCAGAACATCGAAGTGGTGCAGGCGATCTGCGCGCTGCTGGACCAGCGCCGCCCGCGTGCGGACGGCCAGCCGCGCAGCAGCCAGATCACCTACGTTGCCGACCGCCCGGGCCATGACCGCCGCTATGCGATCGATGCCTCGAAGCTGAAGAGCGACCTGGGCTGGGAACCGGCTTACACCTTTGAACAGGGCATCGGCTTCACCGTCGACTGGTATCTGGACAACCAGGAATGGGTGAACGGCGTGCTCGACGGCAGTTATCGCCTGCAGCGCATCGGCACCGCGGCCTGAACCAAGGACACGACATGACCCAACGCAAGGGCATCATCCTCGCCGGCGGTTCCGGCACCCGGCTGTATCCGATCACCAAGGGCGTCAGCAAGCAGCTGCTGCCGGTGTACGACA
>Ga0157373_10003900_pt1 | contig 11268 bp, 6 predicted proteins | sample C65metaG_FD_113460 | JGI IMG/M metagenome (GOLD analysis project Ga0157373, IMG submission 113460) | Corn rhizosphere microbial communities from Kellogg Biological Station, Michigan, USA - C6-5 metaG | ecosystem: Host-associated > Plants > Roots > Rhizosphere > Soil | place: USA: Michigan...
CGTTCCGAAGGGCCCGTTTCCCTGGAAGAAGCGGTACCGAAAGGTTATAATCTGTGGATTAAGCGGCCGGGCGGTAGAACCCTCAAAAAGCCCCCAAACGATCCACAGCGCAAACCGCGGTTATACGGCGTTTGGCACGGCGCCAAGTCGCTGAGGCAACGAGAATTATCGACGTTGCCCCCGGTTGCCGCCGGCTCTATTACCACTATTAGTTTTCGACAATGCAACTAAAACAGATCGCACGCGACGCGCTGCTGCGCCCGTTGCAGGCCGTATCCGGCATTGTCGAACGCCGGCATACGCTGCCGATCCTCGCCAATGTCCTGCTCGAACAGAAGGACGGCAAGCTTCACGTCACCGCAACCGATCTCGAGATGCAGATCACCGCGGTCAGCGATCTGCCCGGCAAGGATGCGCAGGCCACGACGGTCGGCGCCCGAAAGTTGCAGGACCTGCTGCGCGCGTTGCCCGACGATGCGCAGGTCACCATCGACGCGTCCGGCGGCAAGATGAGCGTGCGCGCGGGCCGGTCGCGCTTCAATCTGCAAACGCTCGCGGCCAGCGACTATCCGCGCATCAACGTCGGCCAGGAGCAGCTGCAGACGCTCACGCTCCCGCAGGGTGATTTCCGGCGCCTGCTGAAGCTCGCGGAATTCGCGATGGCGCAGCAGGACATCCGCTACTACCTGAACGGCATGCTGCTCGTCGTCGACGGCGCGACGCTGCAGGCGGTAGCCACCGACGGCCATCGACTGTCGTGGGCCAGTCTCGCGATCGGCAGCAGCTACACGCGGCAGGAAGTGATCCTGCCGCGCAAGACCGTTCTCGAGCTCTCGAAGCTGCTCGAGGACAACGATTCGCCGCTCGTCATCGACATCCTTGCCAACCAGGCGCGTTTTCGATTTGGCAACGTCGAGCTGGTGTCGAAGGTCGTCGACGGCAAGTTTCCCGACTACAACCGCGTCATTCCCGCCGGCCACTCGAAGCAGATCGAGCTCGACCGCCTGACGCTTCTGTCCGCGCTGCAGCGCGCCGCAATTCTGTCGAACGAGAAGTTCCGCGGCGTGCGGCTCGTGCTCGGCCCCGAGCAGCTGCGCATCGTCTGCACGAACAGCGAGCAGGAGGAAGCGGAAGAGGAATTGCCGGTCGACTTCACGGGCGAAGGCCTGGACATCGGCTTCAACATCACCTACCTGCTCGACGTGCTCTCCAACGTCACGAGCGACCGGGTGTTCTTCGCGTTCGGCGACGCGAATTCCAGCGCGCTGGTGACGCTTCCCGAGCGCGACGACTACAAGTACGTGGTCATGCCAATGCGAATCTGAGGCGCGACCGAAAGGCACGATGACTCCAGCACAACCCAAGCCGAAGCAAGGCGACGACTACGACGTTTCCAGCATCAAGGTCCTGAAGGGCCTCGACGCGGTGCGCAAGCGTCCGGGCATGTACATCGGCGACACGTCCGACGGCACCGGCCTGCACCACATGGTGTTCGAGGTGCTCGACAACGCGATCGACGAGGCGCTCGCAGGGTTCTGCGACGACATCAGGGTCGTGATCCACGCCGACAACTCGGTATCCGTCGTCGACAACGGCCGCGGCATTCCGACGGCGATCAAGGAGGACGACGACGCGCGCCGCTCGGCGGCCGAGATCGTCATGACCGAGCTGCACGCCGGCGGGAAGTTCGACCAGAACAGCTACAAGGTGTCCGGCGGCCTGCACGGGGTGGGCGTGTCGGTCGTGAACGCGCTGTCCGACTGGTTGAAGCTCCGCATCTGGCGCAATGGCGAAATCCACCAGATGGAATTCCGGCAGGGCGTGCCGGTGGCGCCGCTCGCGGTCGTCGGGACGACGGATCGTCGCGGCACCGAAGTCCATTTCATGGCGTCGCTCGCGACGTTCGGCCGCATCGAGTATCACTACGAAATCCTCGCCAAGCGCCTTCGCGAGCTGTCGTTCCTGAACAACGGCGTCAAGATCGAACTCGTCGACCAGCGCGACGGCAAGAGCGAGAACTTCGCTTACTCGGGCGGCATCAAGGGTTTCGTCGAGTACATGAACCGCAGCAAAACGGTGCTGCATCCGAAGATCTTCCACTCGGTCGGCGAGAAGGACGGCGTCACCGTCGAAGTGGCGATGCAGTGGAACGACTCGTACGCCGAATCCGTCCAGTGCTTCACGAACAACATCCTGCAGCGCGACGGCGGCACGCACCTGACCGGCCTGCGCCAGGCGATGACGCGCACGCTCAACAACTACATCGAAAAAGAGGAGATCGCGAAGAAGGCGAGGGTCGAGACCAGCGGCGACGACATGCGCGAGGGGCTGACGTGCGTGCTGTCGGTGAAGGCGCCCGAGCCCAAGTTCTCGTCGCAGACGAAGGACAAGCTCGTCAGCTCCGAAGTGCAGCCGATCGTGCAGGAAATCGTCAGCGCGAAGCTCGCCGAATTCCTGCTCGAGAACCCGGCCGACGCGAAAATCATCTGCACGAAAATCGTCGAAGCCGCGCGGGCGCGCGAGGCGGCGCGCAAGGCACGCGAGCTCACGCGGCGCAAGGGTGTGCTCGACGGCATGGGGTTGCCGGGCAAGCTGGCCGACTGCCAGGAACGCGATCCGTCGCTGTGCGAGATCTACCTAGTCGAGGGCGATTCCGCCGGCGGCTCGGCCAAGCAGGGACGCGACCGCAAGTTCCAGGCGATCCTGCCGCTGCGCGGCAAGATCCTGAACGTCGAGCGCGCGCGCTTCGACAAGCTCGTCTCGTCGCAGGAGATCGTCACGCTGATCACGGCGCTCGGCACCGGTTTCGGGCGGCCATCCAACGGGGACAACGACAAGGACGCCTTCAACGTCGACAAGCTGCGCTACCACCGCATCATCATCATGACCGACGCGGACGTCGACGGCTCGCACATCCGCACGCTGCTGCTCACGTTCTTCTACCGGCAGATGCCGGAGCTCGTCGAGCGGGGCCACATCTACATCGCGCAGCCGCCGCTGTACAAGGCCAAGCAGGGGCGCGAGGACGTGTACCTGAAGGACGACCACGAGCTCAAGCAGCACCTGCTGCGCGTGGCGCTGAAGGGCGCCGAGCTCGTGCCCGGCGAAGGGCGGCCCGCGTTGTCCGCCGAGTCGCTCGGCGACGTCGCGCGGGAATACCTGCTGGCGGAAGCGGTCATCGAGCGCCTCGCGCGGCTCGTCGATCCGGCCGCACTGCGCGCGATCCTGAACGGCGTGCGGCTCGACCTCGCGAGCGAATCGACGGCGCGCCGCAGCGCCATCGCGTTGCAGGCAGCCATCGACGATCCGGAAGTCGTCGTCGAAGCGCGCTACGACACCGCCAGCGAGGTGCACCGGATCATCGTCGTGCGCACCCACCACGGCACGCCGCACGCCACGGCGATCGACGCCGATTTTCTCGCAAGCGGCGACGCCGAGCAGATTCGCAATGCGGCCGAAGTGCTGCGCGACCTGATGCATCCCGGTGCCGTCGTGAGGCGCGGCGAGAAGCAGCAGGCGGTCAAGTCGTTCAAGGATGCCATCGACTGGCTGCTCGGCGAGGCGCGGGCGAGCGTCGCGATCCAGCGCTACAAGGGCCTGGGCGAGATGAATCCCGAGCAGCTGTGGGAAACGACGATGGATCCCAAAGTGCGGCGGCTTTTGAAGGTGCAGATCGAGGACGCGATCGGCTCCGAGGAGATCTTCTCGACGCTGATGGGCGAGCAGGTCGAGCCGCGGCGCGCATTTATCGAGACGAATGCGCTCGGGGTGCGCAACCTCGACATCTGACGAGCACGCAGCGCCGGTGCTCGCGCGCCTCGGGCTCCTCGTCGACGCCCGTGGCCGTGTACGCGACCCCCTGACCGACACGTCCGTCGGTGGTCCCGGGCTCGTTTCGCGCAATCCGGCCAACGGGCGCCCGCTCGGCAGCGTTGCAACCGCCACGGCAGGTGATCTCGACCGGTTGCTGACGCGCGCGGTCGAGGCCGCGAATTCGTGGCGCGCCGTTCCGGCACCGAAGCGTGGCAACGCGGTGCGCCGCTACGCCGATCTGTTGCGCGAATTCAAGGACCCCCTTGGCACGCTCGTCGCGCTCGAGAACGGCAAGATCAAGGCCGAAGGCGACGGCGAAGTCCAGGAGATGATCGACATCGCCGACTTCGCGGTCGGCCAGTCGCGGATGCTCTACGGCAAGACGCTGCACTCCGAACGCCCCGCGCACCGGATGTACGAGCAATGGCATCCGCTCGGTGTCGTGGGCGTCGTGACCGCGTTCAATTTTCCGGTCGCGGTGTGGGCGTGGAACGCGATGCTGGCGTGCGTATGCGGCAACGCGGTGCTGTGGAAGCCGTCGCCGAAGGCGCCGCTCTGCGCGCTCGCTGCGTCGCATCTCGCGAATCGCGTCGTCGCCGAGCTGGAGTTGCCACCAATCTTCGAGCTCGCGATCGGCGGTCACGACATCGGCGAATCGCTGGCCGCTGATTCGCGTGTCGCGCTGCTCTCGTTCACCGGGTCATCGCGCGTTGGGCGGTCGGTGGCCGGGACAGTGAGCGCCCGCTTCGGCAAGGTGTTGCTGGAGTGCGGCGGCAACAACGCGGTGATCGTCGCCGACGACGCGGATCTCGATCTCGTCATCCCAGCCGTGGTGTTCGGCGCCGTCGGCACGGCCGGCCAGCGCTGCACGACGACGCGACGCCTGATCGTGCATCGGTCGCGCCATGACGAAGTCGTGTCGCGGCTCGCGTCGGCGTATCGGCAGGTGCGGATCGGCGATCCGCTCGATCCGGCGACGCTGATGGGTCCGCTGATCGACGAGGCGGCCGTCGACGGCTACCAGCAGGCGATTGCGGAGGCGCGCGCGGCCGGCGCGACGATCGCCTACGGTGGCAACGTCATCGAGCGTGAAGGGCACTTCGTCGAGCCGACGCTCGTGACGAACGTCGCCAACGACAACGCGCTCGTCCAGCGCGAGACGTTCGCGCCGCTGCTGTACGTGATGACGTACGACACCGTCGACGACGCCGTCGCGCAGAACAACGGGGTGCGCCAGGGCCTGTCCTCGGCCATCTTCACGCAGAGCCTGCGCACGGCGGAAGCGTTTCTCGCCGCCTCGGGCAGCGACTGCGGAATCGCCAACGTCAACATCGGAACATCGGGCGCCGAGATCGGCGGCGCGTTCGGCGGCGAGAAGGAAACGGGCGGCGGCCGCGAATCGGGTTCCGACGCCTGGCAGGCCTACATGCGCCGCCAGACCAATACGATCAACTGGAGCCGCGACGTCCCGCTCGCGCAGGGTATCCGGTTCGACGTCGGCAAGAGCGGCTCGTAGAACCGCGCGTCAGCGCCGCTTCGTCTTCTTCGCGGCGTCGCGCGCCGCCGTTTTGCGCGCGATCGCGGCGACAGGCGCCTTGACCGACGGCGACTTGCGCGCCGTGCGCTTGGCCGCAACAACGGTCGCGGTCTTAGCCGCCGTCCGCAGGGCTGGCCCTTTGCGCGGCGTTGTCGCAGGTGCTTTTGCGGCAGATGCCGTGCGCTTCTGGGCGGGCTCGGCCGCGGCGAGCGGCGCTTTCCGCGGTGCGCGCGTACCGACGCTGCGGCGCGGCGGCCGCGTCTCGCGTCCCGCCTTTTCGTCGACGAGCGCAACCGCCTCGTCGAGCGACAGCGTGTCGACGGCATTGCGATCGGGCAGCGTCGCGTTGATGCTGCCGTGCTTCACGTACGGGCCGTAGCGCCCCGAGTGCAGCTCGACCGGCTGCCGATCGCGCGGGTGCGCTCCGAGTACGCGAAGCGGTGCGCCGCGCACCGGTCGCGTGCCTTTGCGCCCCGGCTCCTTCGCCTCGAACTCGAAGCCCACCTTGCCGTCCGCCTGCTTGACGAGATAGGCGGAGAACGGCCGCCGCGTGCGCGCCGAAACGAACTGCAGCAGATCGGTCTTGCCGGTGGCGAGCAGCTTCGCCATCTGCTCGCGCTCGACCGGGCGCGTCAGGATCGTGCGGCCCGAGCGGAAATCGCACGTGCGGCCATCGCCGACGGCGCGCTCGCACACATACGCATTGGGCGTCTCGAACACGCGGTTGCCGCACTTCGGACAGGGTCCGAGCGGCTCCTGGCCCGAGAAATCGGGGACCTGGCCGTCGTCGTCGTCGAGGCGCGGGCCGAAGTCGAACTCGACCTCGTTGGCGTCGCCGAGCCGCAGCTTCGCCGAGAACGGCCGGCCCATCTTGCTGCGAAAGCCGTCGAGCGGGCCGACCTCGCGTGTGGACAGCAGCGTGTCGGCTTCCGCCGGCTCGAGCTGGCGTCCGCCCATGATCTTCCAGAAGCCGAAGTCGCAGTCCTCGCACTGGAATTTCTTGTATTTCTCGTGCACCTCGCCGCCGCATCTGGGGCAGCGCGCGGTCAGCGTCGCGAAGTCGCCGGGGATCGTGTCGCTCTCGTAATTCTTCGCCTGCGCGACGATGTGCTTCGTCATCCCGACGATCTCGCGCATGAAATCGCGCCGCGCGAGCTTGCCGCGCTCCATCTGCGCGAGCTTGAACTCCCACTCGGCGGTGAGCTCGGGCGAGAAGAGCTCGGGAATGCCGAGGCCGTGCAGCAGCGTCATCAGCGACGCCGCCTTCGGCGTGGCGGTCAGCTCCTTGCCGTCGCGCAGGATGTAGCGCTCGGCGATCAGGCCTTCGATGATCTGCGCGCGCGTCGCCGGCGTGCCGAGGCCTTTTTCCCGCATCGCCGCGCGGAGCTCGTCGTCCTCGATCGACTTCCCGGCGCCTTCCATGGCCGACAGCAACGTCGCTTCGGTGAAGCGCGGGGGCGGACGCGTCGTGAGCTTCGCGACCTCCACGTTCTCGGTCGTGACCTGCTCTTCGCCCTCGAACCGGCGCGTGGCCGAGCCGCGGCCTTCCTTCGGCGCATCGGCGTCGGTCACTTCGCGCACGCGCACGGCTGTCAACGTCGGCTCGTCGCCTGTCACCTCCCTGCCGTAGACGGCGAGCCAGCCCGGCTCGACCATCACCTTGCCCTCCGACTTGAACGGCGCGTCGCCGACGCGCGTGATCCGCGTGGTCACGAGGAATTCCGCCGCCGGATGGAACACGGCGAGGAAGCGCTTGACGACGAAGTCGTAGATCTTCGCTTCCGCCTCGTTCAGGTGCTTCGGCCGCACCAGCGTCGGAATGATGGCGAAGTGGTCGGAAATCTTCGTGTTGTCGAAAATCCGCTTGTTGGGCTTCAGCCACTTGCGGCGCAGGATGTTCTTCGCGTGCACGCCGTATGCCGTGGTTTCCGCGAGCTCCTCGAGCGTCGCCTTGACGGTGCCGAGATAGTCCTCGGGCAACGCGCGCGAATCCGTGCGCGGGTACGTCAGCACCTTGTGCTTTTCGTAGAGCGCCTGCGCGAGCGACAGCGTCGTGCGTGCCGAGAAGCCGAAGCGGCCGTTCGCCTCGCGTTGCAGGCTCGTGAGGTCGTAGAGCAGCGGCGCGATCTGCGTCGACGGCTTCGATTCTTCGGTGACGACGCCCGGCTTGCCGATGCAGGCGTCGGCGATCGCGCGCGCCGCGGCCTCGCTCCACAGCCGCTCGGGCCGGCGGTCGGGATCGTCGTCGTCGCCGTCGCGCTTCCTGAAGCTCTCGTCGAACCACCGACCCGTGTACTCGCCCGCCTCGGCGCGGAACGTGCCGATCAGCTCCCAGTAATCGCGCGGCACGAATGCGCGGATCTTCTCCTCGCGCTCGACCAGGATCGCGAGCGTCGGCGTCTGCACGCGGCCGACCGTCGTGAGCTGGAAGCCGCCGGATTTGGAATTGAACGCCGTCATCGCGCGCGTGCCGTTGATGCCGACGAGCCAGTCGGATTCCGACCTGCACACGGCCGCGTCGGCCAGCGGGCGCATCGTGCCGTCCGAGCGCAGGCGCTCGAAGCCGTCGCGAATCGACGCGGGCGTCATCGATTGCAGCCACAGCCGCTCGATGGGCTTGTCGGTCTTCGCGAACTGGACGATGTAGCGGAAGATGAGCTCGCCCTCGCGGCCGGCGTCGCACGCGTTGATCAGGCCGCCGACGTCCTTGCGCCGGATGAGCTTCAACAGCGTCTTGAGCCGCGCCTCGTTCTTCTCGATGGGCTGCAGCGCGAATTGCGATGGGATCGCCGGCAGGTGCGCGAACGTCCATTTGCCGCGCTTGACTTCCTCGTCCTCGGGCATCCCGATCTCGAGCAGATGGCCGACTGCCGACGAAAGCACGTACCGGTCGCTTTCGAAATAGTCGGCGTGCTTGACGAAGCCGCCCAGCGCGCGGGCGATGTCGGCCGCGACGGAGGGCTTCTCGGCAATGATCAGGTGCTTTTGCAAGTTGGAGGATCCGGGTGGCGAGGGCGCACGAACCCCTGCGTCGATGCAACATGCGGCTCGCGCAGTCGCAAGGCAAGACGCCGGGAGTCCGGTTTCGGGGGGCCGATACTACAGAAGGTTCCCGAACGGCGGCAACCGTCCGCATGGCCGACGTGCATCGCGGGCTGCCCGCTTCATCGGCCCGGTCGCGGGTGGTCAGCTCGCTGCGCGCGGCATTCGAGGCAAGTCAGCGCACACTACGAACCGCCGGTGAGCCGCTGCCATCCTCCACCCGGGAGTGCGCTGACGCGATCGTCGAGCTCGAGCCGCACGAGCTCGGCCAGCACGGCGTCGGCGGTGGCGCCGGTGCGCGCGACAAGATCGTCGACGGTCACCGGGTCGTAGCCCATCGCGGCGAGCAGCGGCGGCTCGCCGGCGCTGGTGCCCTGCCGCGCGCTCGCCGTGCTCGCCGTTTCCGGTCCCATGCCGAGCTCGACCAGGACGTCCTGCGCGGTTTCGACGAGCTTCGCGCCTTCGCGGATCAGCTTGTGACAGCCCTTCGCGAACGGCGAGTGGATCGAGCCCGGGATCGCGAACACGTCGCGCCCCTGCTCGCCCGCCCATCGCGCCGTGATCAGCGAGCCGGACGACAGCGTCGCCTCGACGACCAGGACGCCGCGCGCAAGGCCGCTGATCAGCCGGTTGCGGCGGGGAAAGTTTTCCTTCCGCGGCGGCGTCCCCGGCAGGAACTCCGAAACGATGCCGCCGCGCTCGGCGATCCGCCGCGCGAGATCGCGGTTGCGTGCCGGGTACACGCGGTCGGGCCCGGTGCCGATCACCGCGAGCGTCGAAGCGGCCGTCGGCAGCGCTCCTTCATGCGCCGCGGCATCGACGCCATGCGCGAGCCCGGAGACGATGGTGAGCCCTGCATCGGCAAGCGCCCGCGCGAACCCGCGCGCGTTCGTCCTGCCTTGCGGCGTCGCCATCCGGCTGCCGACGATCGCGAGCGCGGGTACGTTCAGCAACGGCCGCGCGCCGATGAAGAACAGCACGGGCGGCGCGTGGCCGATGTCGAGCAGCGCGCGCGGATAGTCGCCGTCGTCCCAGGCGATCAGGTGATGCGAAGGATCGTCGAGCCAGCGCCGGGTAGCGTCGAGGTCGGCCGCTGGAACAGGCGCCAGCGCGGCTGCCGCGACCGCGGCGGGTACGTGGCGGCCGAGCGTGGCCGCCGACGCGCTGAGAATCACGGCGGGATCGCGGAACTCGCGCAGCAGCGTCACCAGCCCGCGCTGGGGAAGCGCCTTGTGCGCCAGCGTGGCCCACGCGAGCGCGCGCGAATCGAGCGCCATGGGGACGGCGCGTCGGCGCGTGCGCGATGCGGGCCGCGGCGATCCGGTGCGGCCCGGGATCAGGCTATGGCGTACGGACGTAGTCTCCGGTCCGGATCGCGTCGGTGGAGTTGAGGACGATCGCGTACGACACACGCTCGAACACGCGGAACACCATCAGGATCCCGGTGCGCTCGTCCGGCACCTGGAGGTAACGCGAGGGCGTGAACACCGTGGTCTGGTCGAGGTTCGGGAACATCAGCGTCGGCTCGTTCGCATTCGCCCGGCGGTCGCGGATGGACGCCACCACGCGATAGATGGCGAGCACGTGGCCCACTTCGAGGCCGTCGCCGGCACCCTTGTCGAGCGTGACGACATATGCGCGCCCGGTTTCGAGCCCGTCTCGCGCGAGCTTCAGGATGCGGCCGTCGATCATGCGATCCGGCGCGTGCGGCAGGTAGTTCTGCACGACTTCGCGCGCGGCGGGCAGCAGCCGATCGCCGATGACGATTTCTTCGGAAGCCGATTCGATGCGCGCGGTGGACACGTCGGCGAAGCGCTCGACGCGCGCGGTGCCGAGGAAGCGATTCTCGTAGCCCAGCGTTTCACCCCTGTCGTTGACGAGACGCTCGCCGGGCCGGTAGATGAACCAGAGGTCGCCGAGTTTGGGATCGAGGCCGACCGCGTAGACCACGTCGGCCGCACCGCGCACGACACGATCGTCCCGGCCGGCGACGATCTCGGCGGATTCGGCAAGGCCTGCCGGGCCGGTGATCAGCGGGCGCGTCAGGAACGGCTCGATGTCGCCGGGCGGGATCGCGGGAATCGCCTGCGCGTCGAGCGGCGAAACTCGAACTTCGGGCGATAGTCTCACCGTGTTGCGCGACAGCGCAAGTTGCGGCCGGCCGTCGACGAACGTGAGGTTGATGACGTCGCCCGGATAGATCCGATGCGGGTTGCGGATCTGCTCGCGGTTCATCCGCCATACTTCGGGCCAGCGCCATGGGTCCTTCAGGAACTTGCCGGCAATGCCCCAAAGCGTGTCGCCTTTTTGCACCGTGTAGCTCGAAGGCGCATTCTCCGCAGCCTGCAGCGTTTGCGCCCGCAGGGACGGGACCAGCGCGACAATCGACAGGACGGCGCACGCGGCGGCAAGGCGCTTGACTATGATAAAGTGTTGACGCATATGGCCTCTTTCAGCGAGGTTGCACTTGCTAACGTCCTAAACCGCCACAAAATAAGGACTTAACGACGATTCTGCACGTGGCGGCTCGCATTTGGCAAGCCGATAACGCGATGGCACTGCTTCCGATCCTCGAATACCCCGATCCGCGTCTCAAAAAGGTTGCAGCCCGGGTCGAGGCCGTGACGCCCGAAATCCGCAAGCTGGTCCGGGACATGGCCGAGACGATGTACGCCGCGCCAGGCGTAGGGCTGGCGGCGACGCAAGTGAACGTTCACAAACGCGTGATCGTCATCGACATTTCGGACCACAAGGACTCCCTGCGGGTGTTCATCAACCCCGAGCTCCTGTCGGCCGAGGGCGAGGCGGAATGCGAGGAGGGGTGCCTCTCCGTCCCCGGCTACTACGACAAGGTCACGCGGGCCGCCCGCATCCGC
>Ga0157373_10003904_pt1 | contig 11261 bp, 10 predicted proteins | sample C65metaG_FD_113460 | JGI IMG/M metagenome (GOLD analysis project Ga0157373, IMG submission 113460) | Corn rhizosphere microbial communities from Kellogg Biological Station, Michigan, USA - C6-5 metaG | ecosystem: Host-associated > Plants > Roots > Rhizosphere > Soil | place: USA: Michigan...
CAGCAGTTAGTGCACCTTTTTTAACACCACCTTCTAAGTGTTTTTTGTATAAAACACCTTTGTAAGAAAGGATCGCGCGACAAGTATCAGTAGGCTCAGCACCTTTGTTTACCCAGTCTAATGTTTTTTCGAAATTGATTTCGATAGTTGCAGGATTGGTGTTTGGGTTGTATGAACCTAAACGCTCAATGAATTTACCATCTCTTGGTGAACGGGAATCCGCTACCACTACGTGGAAAAAAGGTTTCCCTTTTTTACCGAATCTTTGCAATCTGATTTTAGTTGCCATTTCTTCTTTGATTTATGTATTCAACATAGTTCCCGGAGCTTCGTGCTTGCGGGGTTGCAAAAGTAAGTAAAATACTAATGATAAGCAAGATGCAATTGCTGAAAATATGAGTGATGTAACATTCCAGCCATCAGGGCATCAAACATTTAAAAAAATCAATATGCTCATTACTACAACGAACTCTATAGAAGGCAAAAAAGTAGTCAAATACATCGGCCTTGTCAGCGGCGAAACCATTATCGGTGCCAACATCTTTAAGGACCTCTTTGCGGGCATCCGCGACATCGTCGGCGGTAGATCCGGCTCCTATGAACAGGTATTGAGGGAAGGTAAAAATACTGCCATTAATGAAATGCAGCAATATGCGGCTGCCATGGGTGCAAACGCCATTATTGGTGTTGACCTCGATTATGAAACTGTAGGCAGCGGTGGCAGCATGCTCATGGTAGCCGCCACCGGTACGGCCGTCATCATCGAATAAAAAAAACGCCCTGCAAAAACAGGGCGCTGCTAATTTATCTTCAGGACAGATCTCTTTACAAAGACAAGATCTCCACCAGCTTAAGCCAGGCAGGAGTCATCTCCTTGGCATCAATATGTTTGATCGCATGATCAAAAGGAGTAAACACAATTTCCCCGCTTTTCTGACCAACCATTACGCCGGTATGTCCATGCAGCAGACCCTCCACGGCTGTAACACCAAGGCTGCTCGCCAGCACACGGTCCATACAACTTGGCTTGCCGCCACGCTGAATGTGTCCCAATACGGATACGCGGATGTCATACTGAGGAAATTTCTTTCTCAGGACCTCGCCAACATTGAAAGCACCGCCCATGTCATCTCCTTCAGCAACAATAATGATTTTCGAGGCCTTATCTTTTCTTCCGGTCTCCAACCGGGTAACAAGACCTTCTACACCCATATTTGCTTCAGGAATCATGATCGCTTCAGCCCCAACACCAATGCCACTACGCAGCGCAATCAGGCCGGAGTCACGTCCCATTACTTCCACGATGAAAAGACGGTCATGGGATTCTGCAGTATCCCTGATTTTGTCTACTGCATTAATTACGGTATTAATGGCGGTATCGTAACCAATGGTGAAATCCGTTCCTTCAAGATCATTGTCGATGGTGCCGGGAAGTCCAACTACTGGAAAATCAAACTCCGTAGTCAATAGGTTAGCACCTGTGAACGTACCATCTCCACCAATCACAATTAAGGCATCAATGCCGTTTTTCAGCAACTGCTGGTGCGCTTTTTCCCTTCCTTCTTTCGTGCGGAATTCATCACTCCGCGCAGTCTTCAGGATAGTCCCCCCACGCTGGATGATATTGGCCACGGATTTACGGTCCATATCAATAAAATCGCCATTGATCAATCCTTCATAACCTCTCAGTATACCTGTAACTTTTAAATCATAATAGATGGCCGCTCTTACTACGGCACGAATTGCTGCGTTCATGCCCGGAGCATCACCACCAGATGTCAATACTCCAATGTTTTTAATTTTACTCATTTGGTTTTCCAACATTTTTAAATTTATCCAATCCGCTTTGTAAGTAGGCGGCATATTCTTTTGCGTCAAATACTGCACCCTGGGGTTTCACCATAGGATTCAGGTCCTGTCCTGTAAGCACATAAAAAGGCTGAGAGTTAGCAACATACTTCGTAGCCTGAAAATCACCATTCCAACGGCCAAGGTCGTCTGTATTGGTCCGCAGCACTTCTGAATAATGAACTTTTTCTTTCGGCATCTTAATGTTACGCTCATCCACATATAACTGGATCAGCACATACTCTTCACGGATCAGACGTCCTACTTCCGGATCGATCCAAACTTTGTCTTCCATCTTCCTGCAATTCACACAGGCATGGCCCGTAAAGTCAATCAGCACTGGCTTGTTTACTTTTTTAGCGTAGGCCATCCCTTCATCAAGGTCAAAAAAAGCGTTAAATCCCACAGGGGGCTTCAACGTTTCGTTATATTTTACCGCTGCAGGAAAACCATCACCAGCACCCAAGGGCGTTGCGGAACTACCTGCGGTAATGATAAAATCCTGAGTATTCATCGGCGGTGCAATCCCACTTAAAATATTCACCGGAGCCCCCCATAACCCTGGTACCAGGTAAATAGCAAAGGCAAGAGAACACATCGCAAAAAATAACCGGGGCACAGATACATAAGGCACATCGCTGTCATGAGAAAATTTGATCTTCCCAAGGATGTAAATGCCCATCAGCACAAAGATAACGATCCATAGGGAAAGGAAGATCTCGCGGTCAAACCACTCCCAATGCCACACAAGGTCTGCTGCTGAAAGAAATTTCAAAGCCAGGGCAAGCTCCAGAAAGCCAAGACAGACCTTTAAACTGTTCAACCAGCCCCCTGATTTAGGCATCGCACTCAGGAAGCCAGGGAAGATGGCCGATAAGGTGAAAGGTAAAGCAAGGGCAAGCGCAAAGCCAAACATACCAATTGCCGGAGCCAGGATATCACCTTTGGAACTCGCCTGAACCAGCAAAGTTCCGATGATAGGCCCTGTACAGGAAAAAGAAACCAGCGCAAGGGATGCAGCCATGAAGAAAAGCCCTCCGAGTCCCTTGCTCGTATCAGCCTTTTGATCTATTTTATTTACAAATGAGCTCGGCAATGTAATTTCGAAAGCCCCAAAGAAGGACATCGCAAAAACCACCAGCAACAGAAAAAAAGCAAAGTTAAACCAACCGCTTGCACTGAGCTCGTTCAGCTTGGCAGAACCAAACAATACAGTGATCAGTAAACCGAAAGCCACATAAATCACAATGATCGACGCACCATAAATCAACGCATGTCCTATTCCCTTCTGCCGACTCCCTGCTTTTTTTGTGAAATAGCTGATGGTAAGTGGTACCATAGGAAAGATACAAGGCATCAGGAAAGCAATAAATCCGCCAAGCAGCCCTGCAATAAAAGTATCCCACAGGGTTTGATTTTCGGCCTCCCCGGAAGCCAACCCGACCGCACCGGCTGATGAAGTCATCGTCACTGCCGCAGTGTCTTTCAGTAATGTATCCTGTTTTGTCGTATCTTTGACAATATCGTTTGCCACGCTGTCTGCTGAAGAACCAACTTCCGTAAAGACAAGGTCATCGGTAGACACGGAGTCTGCCTGCTGCCGCGCAGCAAAACCAGATCCTGAAAACGCCACTGTAAACATCAGTAGCAAAGCCAGGACAAAAGGTATTCTTTTCATTAATTTATATAGTTTTTGTGTGTGTTGCTCATGCAGAAATCATTAGCTGTTACGAATGAAGCCGTGAAATTACTTATTATTTTTTATTAAAATCCTGATTGTGGTCATTACAAGATTATTTTTACGCTGCTGCGATATTGACCAAAATGAAGTTTACTTCAAAAAAGTGATCTCCTTAAAATTATAAGACTTGCGCTCTCCATCAGTCAGCATCACCAGCATGCCCGAGGAACTCACATCCACAATAGTCCCTCTGATCTCTTCGCCACTTTGTCGGTAGCGCGCTTCCTCACCAAATTGATACAATCCCTGGAGATAGTCCTGTTTCAAAGCCTCTTCGTCCCCTGCTTTTAACCGAAGGTATTGTGTTTCAATTTCAGCGAAGATGTGCGGCAATAGTTCCATCAGTCCGACATCGCTTCCCAGGATTTCTTTCAGTGATGTCACTGATCCCTGTAGCCCGGGTTCAAATGAAACCTGGTTCACATTGATCCCGATCCCCACGACCGCGGCTTTATAGTTGCTTCCGGAAATAATATTTTCTATGAGCACCCCTCCTGTTTTCTGCTGCTCAAAATACAAGTCGTTGGGCCACTTCACAGAAATCCCCTTGTCTACAAAATACCGCAGGCCATTTCTAATTCCAATACTTATCGCCATATTGAGCAAAAATTGTTTGTGGATGGCCAGAAATGTCGGCTTGAACAGGATGCTGAAAGTGAGGTTCATCCCTGCAGCTGCATGCCAGATGTTCTGCTGCTGGCCCCTTCCGGCAAATTGGTGATCTGCCATAATAACAGTCCCTTCGGTTAATGGCTCGGATTTTGACACCAACATTTTTAAAAAGTTATTGGTAGAGTCAACCTCTGATAATTTGATAAGATTTTGACCAACAAATAATGTTGAAAAAGTGTTATTTTGCAAGTGTTGATTGTATATTTGTTTATCAAAACTAGAATATTTTAATGGTAAAAAAGAAAATTGTAAACCTTTCTACCTACCTCTCGGAGATAGCCGTTCATGGCATACAGGAAAAAAAAGGGAATGATATTGTGCGTTTGGACCTCAGAGAACTCAACAGCTCCGTTTCTGATTATTTTATCATCTGCAATGCTGACTCTTCTACACAGGTGAAAGCCATAGCAGACAGCGTGGAAGATGAAATCTATAAAAGCACCCAGCTTAATCCATGGCAAAAAGAAGGCCTTGAAAATGCCGACTGGATTATTCTTGACTATTTCGATGTTGTAGTGCACATTTTTAAAACTGAAAAGCGTGAGTTTTATGGAATAGAGGACCTTTGGGGCGACGCCCAGGCCACTTCTTTTAAAAGCGCCTAATCATTTACACAAAACATTTTTGATTCACGATGAAAGAGAACCCAAATAATACTAAGCCTAAACTAATAAAGAAAATCCCCAATATCCCTAAGAAGCCAAATAAAGGCTCGAAATTCAATATCTTCTGGGTATATGCGGCAATTATTTTAGGTCTGATCCTATTGCAATTCCTGTTTAGTTCAGATACGACAAAGGATGTCAACTACCGTACTTTCGAGACACAAATGCTGCAGCCAGGTGATGTGCAGAAGCTCGTTGCGTACAAACATGAAGACCTTGTGAAAGTAGAAGTCTACATCAAAAAAGACAGGCTGAAACAAGATAAATATAAACAGTACCAAAGTAAAAATAATTTCGGCACCGCTAACGGACCAACTGTATATTTTACAGCCGGCTCTATGGACGGGCTGGATACGCAGCTGAAGGAATCACAGAAGAACATTCCTGAGAATCAGCAGATCCTCGCAGAAAAAGACACAAGACAAAGTGCTTTTCAGTCCTGGTTCCTTTCGGTAATCATCCCGGTATTGCTCCTGATCATCTTCTGGATCTTTATCATGCGCCGTATGGGCGGTGGTGCCGGCGGCGGCGGCGGTCAAATCTTTAACATCGGCAAATCAAAAGCAACGCTGTTTGACAAGGAAAGCCAGGTAAACGTTACTTTTAACGACGTTGCCGGACTTGAGGAAGCTAAACAGGAGGTAATGGAAATCGTTGACTTCCTTAAAAACCCTAAAAAATACACCAACCTTGGGGGTAAAATCCCTAAAGGTGCATTGCTGGTAGGTTCTCCAGGAACAGGTAAAACGCTTCTTGCTAAGGCTGTTGCCGGTGAAGCTCAGGTGCCATTCTTCTCTCTGTCAGGATCTGACTTTGTGGAGATGTTCGTTGGTGTAGGTGCTTCGCGTGTTCGTGACCTTTTCAAACAGGCCAAAGATAAAGCCCCATGTATCATCTTTATTGACGAGGTAGATGCAATCGGACGTGCCCGTGGTAAAAATAGTATGATGGGTGGCAATGATGAGCGTGAAAACACACTTAACCAGCTTCTTGTAGAAATGGATGGTTTTGGTACGGATTCAGGAATCATCATTCTGGCGGCAACAAACCGTCCGGATGTACTGGATACTGCACTCTTGAGACCAGGCCGTTTTGACAGACAGATTTCCATCGATAAGCCGGATCTGGTTGGCCGTGAACAAATATTTAAGGTACACCTGAAACCTATTAAAACGGATGAAGTGGTGGACGCTAAGAAGCTATCTGCACAAACTCCTGGCTTCGCCGGTGCCGAAATCGCAAACGTTTGTAATGAGGCTGCTTTAATTGCCGCTCGCCGCAATAAAGAATCTGTAGATATGCAGGACTTTCAGGATGCCATCGACCGCGTCATCGGCGGGCTGGAGAAGAAGAATAAAATCATATCTCCGGAAGAGAAAAGAATTGTGGCTTATCATGAGGCCGGACATGCCATAGCAGGCTGGTTCCTGGAACATGCTGATCCATTGGTAAAGGTTTCTATCGTTCCAAGAGGGGTCGCAGCCCTCGGTTATGCGCAATACCTTCCTAAAGAACAGTTCCTGTATACGACAGAGCAGCTCACTGATGGTATGTGCATGACACTCGGCGGAAGGGTTGCAGAAGACATTACCTTTGGAAAAATATCTACCGGTGCCCAGAATGACCTCGAACGCATCACCAAGTTGTCTTATGCCATGGTAACCATCTATGGTATGAACAGCACCATTGGTAACGTTTCCTTCCACGATCCTCAGAATGAATACAACTTCAACAAGCCTTACTCTGAAAAAACTTCAGAAATGATCGATGTGGAAGTCCGTAAATTGATTGAAGAGGCTTATGGAAAGACCAAACAACTGCTTCTGGATAAAAGAGAAGGTTTAGAAAAACTGGCACAGAAGCTATTGGAAAAAGAAATTCTTTTCCAGGCTGATCTTGAGGAAATTTTAGGAAAACGTCCTTTTGACAACCGCACTACCTATGATGAGTTTGTCAACGGAACAGGTGACCAAAAACCTGCTGCCGATGGATTACTACATCATGGCGTTGGAGAGACAACGGATCCCGCCACATCTGTAAACCCAACATCAACAGAATCTTAAACCATATTTATGGCCGGCTGTCAGCGCTTTTAGCTGCTGATAGCCGGCCTTTTTTTTTATGCAAGAAAACAGATCTTCTAAAGAGTTAATGCTGAAAAAGATAAGGAAAGCACTGCTTGAAAAAAGAGACAATCCTTATCCCAACCTGGAAGATACCCCCCTCTACGCAAAAAATGAAGAGATGCTGGAAGTCATCTTCGCCGAAGAGCTTACTGCAGTGTCTGGAAACTTCATTTATTGCGAAAATGGAATAGAATTCATAGAAAATATCCTGCAACTAGCGGAACGGTTCAACTGGCGCAAAATCTACTGCTGGGAGCCTGAACTACAACAACTCCTTTCGGAATACGAATTTCCTTTTTATCAGACCGACAAAGACTTTGAAATGGCAGAGGTAGGCATTACCATGTGTGAAGCCCTAATTGCACGTAATGGTTCCGTAATGGTCTCTAACGAGAACGCCGCGGGCCGCAGACTCAGCATTTTCCCTCATCATCACATCGTGATCGCCAGAACCGGACAATTGGTCATGGACCTCAAAGATGCCTTCAAACTCATCAAAGACAAATATGGCGACCAGATCCCTTCAATGATCAGTAACATTACCGGACCGAGCAGAACTGCCGATATTGAGAAAACCCTGGTTTTGGGTGCCCACGGACCAAAAGAACTTTTCGTATTTTTAATCGACGATTTCGCCTGATCGTTTTAAATTTCAATAAATTAATCCTAATTTTATACTGTACACCAAATTAGTATACGGTTCAGAATGGGCGAAAAAACAAATTTATACTCAGTAATAACTGGCACAGGTAGCTATATTCCTGAAAATATCATCTCCGGTAATGCCTTTTTGAATGCTACATTCTACGACAACGGTTTACTGTTGGAAAAGGAAATCGGAGAAATCATCCAAAAATTCACAGAAATTACAGAAATAGTAGAAAGAAGGTATGTAAATGATGATCAGAACAACAGTGACATTGCTGCCATTGCCGCTCAGACTGCCATTGACAACGCGGGCATAGATAAAGAAAGTCTTGACCACATCATATTTTGCCACAATTTTGGCGACATCAGCAAGGATGGAAACCGTTCGGATCTCCTCCCTGCCCTGGCGTCAAAAGTCAAAGCGCAGTTGAAGATAGAAAACCCCGATTGCGTCGCATATGACCTTATTTTCGGCTGTCCAGGGTGGGTTCAGGGCGCCATACAAGCCAATTACCTCATCAAAAGCGGTGATGCTAAGCGGGTAATGGTCATCGGTGCGGAAACACTTTCACGCATTACAGACCCCCACGACAGGGATACGATGATCTTTTCTGATGGTGCCGCCGCCGTGATCTTCGAAGCCTGCTCTGCTGCTGCAGAAACGGGAATCCTGGCACACAAAACAAAAACCTTCTCTCTGAATTATTCTGGACTGCTCACAATGGGCTCCAGCAATAACCCTGCGGAGATGAGTGGAAACAGGTACATGAAAATGAACGGCAGGAAGCTGTATGAATTTGCGGTCAGCAATGTACCGGCTGTAGTAAAAGAAGCGATAGACAAAGCTGGTTTAGATATCAGCGACATCAAAATTGTATTTATTCATCAGGCTAATGGTAAGATGGATCACGCCATCATGAAACGGGTTTTCAAACTCTATCAGATTGATAATGTCCCGGAAAAACTGGTGCCCATGTCCATAGGATGGCTCGGCAATAGCAGTGTCGCCACCGTGCCCACGCTGCTCGACCTTGTCAGGAAAAATAAGGTAGAAGGCTATAATATCAGTAGAGGTGATTATGCAGTATTCGCTTCCGTAGGTGCCGGTATGCACATCAATGCATTTGTTTACCGTTTTTAGCCTATTTCAAGCGATTTAAGCCCGCCTTAGCCTGCGTCTCAATGCTGCTCTCATAATCATGATTTTTCATCTGAATGGCGGTATTATAGGCCTGTTTGGCTTTAACTACCAGCTTATTCTTCTCATAAATTTTTCCCATCTGCAACGCTGCATTGGCAGCATAAAAATATTTTAATGATTTACCTTCTGTAATGGCCATAGTGTAATTGGTCAGTGCCGTAGCATCCTTTCCGAGCTCGTCATTCACGCGCCCCAGACGATAATGATATTCGGTACGGTCCCGGCCACTTTTATACGTGTTAGCTGTTCCTCCCAGCTCCTCAAGTGCACGGTTATAGTAACCTCCGTCAAATAACAACCTGGCACTTAACAGTTGAACGTCGGGTATCTGATCCCCAGCCTCGTTTAGGGCTTGCTTATCCTTTTCCTGATAAATATAACCCTTCGATTTAACTTTAGCCATAAACGTATTATAAGCAGACCTGTCGCCCTTTAACAGAGCCAACCAACCTAAGCGAAGGTAGGCATCTTTAATGTAGTTTACGCCTTTATTCTGATCCAGAAAACGGTTAAAATAAGTAACTGCTGAATGATCGAGTTTGTTCAGCCTTGCGCTACCCATCAGAAAATCCAGATAGGGAAAAGACTGGTAGGATGAACCGGAAGGCCGATTTGCAAGAATACGTATGGCCTCATCATTGTGTCCGTTTTTAGCGCTCACCATCGCCTGCAGGTAACTCTTCAGCAAGCTGGAGTCCGCCATCCGAGCGGTATATTTCATCGTTTTCTGATAAGCAGTAGCGCTATGGGCGATGTCGTTCAGCACATAGGCGTAATAAAATACCACCTCTTCGTAAAAGGGTTCATAAGTGGATTTGGGAAGGGTTTCCGACAGGTTGTTCAGCATGGCCATTCCATTCTCCAGGCTTCCTTTGATCCCGAAAGTGGCCAGCGTACTTTTCAACATCCCGTCGGGCAGGTTACCAAGAAACGCATTGATCACTCCCAGCCCTTTTCCATTGAGCGGAAAATCGGGAAACTTTTTCTTATTGTCATTCAGCAGACTATTCGCCCGTTTGATCTCCCTGGCAGCAGTAAAATATTCACCGTACCGACCGCGGATCAATGCCCACTGCAGGTTGATTTCCGCCTGCGCATAAAGATAGTAAGGCGAACCCCTGTCAGCACGCTCAATACGACTCAACCTTCCCGATTTCCGGTCCTCCATCTCTCCGAAATCTGCTTTGCTGTCTGTAGTCAGCAGATGAAAATAATCTACATAATTCTCCAGTAAAGGCACAATTGCATTGTTTGGATTAGCTTTCTTCTCATTTGCAATCAGCTGCCTCGCACTGCCGAGTTTCAGTTCAAATATCTGCTGATATGCCTTCAGACAATTGGCATTAAAATCAAAATTAGCAAAAAGAGATAAAGGAAATACGAGCAGAAAAAAAATAGAAAACTTAAGAACTGAAGGTGCAGACATCTTTGATAAAGGTATTAATAAACGATAACGCGATCAGCAGGCAAATGTTTTGCTGAAAATAAAGTCCACAAAAAAAGGTCAGTTTGAACTGACCTTCCTATATGCATTTAACCGATATTAAACCGGAACAACTTCTTGTGTTAAAGCTTCATCTACAAGGATCCTTCCGCAATGTTCGCAAACAATAATTTTCTTGCGCTGACGGATGTCCAGCTGACGCTGAGGAGGAATCTGGTTGAAACAACCTGAGCAGGAATCACGATCAATCGTCACTACCGCAAGCCCGTTATTGGCATTTCCCCTCAACCTTTTGTAGGCTACCAAAAGACGGTCCTCGATTTGAGTTTCTGCTTTTTCTGCCTTCTTAGACAAAGATTGCTCGTCCTTTTCGGTCTCCGCTGTAATGGTTTGCAACTCCCCTTTTTTGATATCAAGGTCTTTTCTTCTTGATTCTAAATCGGCAAGTGCTTTTTCATATACTTCGTTTTTCGTAACGATGTCGAATCCAAATTCCCTGATTTTTTTCTCACTAACCTGGATATCGAGCGTCTGAATCTCCACCTCTTTGGTTAAGGCATCATATTCACGGTTATTTTTAACATCTTTTAACTGGGTCTCATATTTTTTGATCAGGTTCTGAGCTTCCTTGATCATATTTTTACGCGTTACAATGGCATCTTCAGTATCATCCAATTCGCCTTTGAATTTTTGTATACGTGTTTCCAGACCTGCAACCTCATCTTCAAGATCGGCTACCTCCATTGGCAATTCACCGCGAATCTGGCGAATTTTGTCAATCTTAGTATGCAGGGTTTGTAATTCGTATAAAGCTTTTAGCTTTTGCTCTACAGTTTGTTCCATTAAATGAAATAATTTATGGGGTTTGTGTTATGCTCCGTTAAACGGATTGCAAAGTTAGGAAATTTTTCTTGAA
>Ga0157373_10003908_pt1 | contig 11253 bp, 8 predicted proteins | sample C65metaG_FD_113460 | JGI IMG/M metagenome (GOLD analysis project Ga0157373, IMG submission 113460) | Corn rhizosphere microbial communities from Kellogg Biological Station, Michigan, USA - C6-5 metaG | ecosystem: Host-associated > Plants > Roots > Rhizosphere > Soil | place: USA: Michigan...
CCATTAACCTTGCTCTTAACGAGCTTCCTGCCCAGCGCCAAAAAGCATTTAAGCTGGTTTACATGGAAAATAAAAAATATCAGGATGCAGCCAATGAAATGAGGCTTTCGGTTAACTCGATAAAGACGCATTTGAAGCTTGCAGTTAAAATGTTACAGGAAAAATTGATCACATTCAGATGAGCGTTCACCCAATATCACAATAAGTGCATCTAAAAACTGGGTAAACTATTATACACTAAAATCTTAAACTATGAAAAAATTTATCATGGCCTTCTTTTTATTGGCTTTTTTCCCTTTTAAAAATGAAGCGGGGAATGTTTCAACTACAATTTACTGCGACGCTTACGAGTCTGACTATCAAATCGGCGACATTGAAAATGAACTATGGGGAGGTGAAATGATAGAGTTCTCCATGTGGGTTCTATACGAATCCTGGCCACGAAATGGGCATGCTTCAGTTCGTTTTGGCAATGAATCAATTACAGCTACAATAACCAACCCTTCTCAATATTACAGCAATTCGAAGCACTTTACAAAAGGTATTGGAATAGATGTGAGTTGGGGTGTGTATGTAATTGACACCGGTGCGGCCGGTCTTGAAATATCTTGGTAATAATATTCAAATACTAAGGATTATGATTAGAAAAATATCAATTATTATAACTCTTTTTATACTCTGTTGTGTTTTTTATATGAAAATCAATTCGAAATCTGACGATATTGTCATTGAGGTTGGCGATTACAAAATAACAAAATCTGAGTTAGACGTTCGATTCAAACGATACTATGATGAATACTATAATAAAAATAAGTGCCCTCCTTTAAATATGCAGTACAAAACGTGGTTTTCGCATTTAATTAACAATTCGTATATCTTAGCTGATGCTCATAAAAATAACCTGTATGAAGATTCAATCACTAAGCAGACCATAGTGCACATAGAAAGACAAATGGTTAATCAAAGCTTTGGACTCTATTATGAAAAAAAGATAGCTTCGAAGATACCAATTGATGAGAAAGAAATCGAGGATCTTTATTTGGACAGAAAGTATAAATACAACATCGACCTTCTAGTATTGCCTGATCGCAGATCCTTAAAGGCTTTGGATTTTGAATATGTTAAAAAAAGTGGATTTGATTCAGATTTAGTCAAACGAACTATTCCTAATTCAATTGTAATGAATAATACAATTCTACGTTTCCCTAATAGTTTTTTTTCAGAAGTGGAGCAAGATGTAAGAAATTTGAAGATTGGAACTATCAGTTCCCCCCTTTCCACAACAAAAGGCGTGTTTATAATAAAATTGTTAAATATTGATTCTACTGAAGATTTATCTTTAAAAGAATCACGACAGTTTTTAAAGTATATTTTAAGAAAAGATGCAATAACGAAAGCAATCACTACAGATGAAAACAGAATTTTAACATCCGCTAATATAGTTTTCAATGAAGGTGGCATATCCTTCTTATTAAACAAATTCAAAAGCAAATCATTACCTCTCCCAGAACTAAGACTTGCTGAATATTTTGAGAATGGCGATCGGAAATACTTCTTGTCAAATCAGTTAGTTACTTATCAAAAATACCTAATACTCAAACCAAATATCCGCACGATAGGAGATCTAAAGAAACAAATTAGTAATTTAATAGTCGAGAATTATAAATATAAAGAGGCAATAAAAAACGGTTATTTAGACCAACTTTTTTTGACTCGTAAGAAAATATTTTTAGACAACCTTGTCTTTAAAACATATTTAAAAAACCTTATAAAGGACAAGGCTGGGAAACAGATACAACTTAGAAATCTGAATATTGACACTAATGCCATTTTAACGAATAAGATAGCAAATTTGAAACTCAAATACCGACTAAAGCTAACTTTAGAACCAGATATTTATTACCGAGATCAGAGTAAACTTTACAAAGTGTCAAAGGAACAAGGCGTCACGAAATCTCTAGTGCAAACTAATCATTAAGAGCCTTTGTCAACATACATAAGATATGGGACCTAGGTCTATCTTTGAAAGATTGTATTACAGAGAACAAACTTGATAATATAGACAATGTTAAGTTTTTAGTAACCATTGTCAGGGCAAAGAAGTTGTATCCGATGGGATCGGAATGGCAGCCTACACCATTGATTCGCACAACCTGAGATAGGTTTATGCCTACTATCCGAAAGCCGGATCTTCAGATATAGAGACAGTTGTTAAAATATTTGATGGCAAAGAATATAAAACCATTTTGATAAAAAGTGCCGAGGTTAAAGTGCTTGGTCAAACTTCAGGAGAATGGGTGAGCCTTGGCAAATATTCATTTTCGGGCAGTAACCATCCATATATCGAAATCAAATCGAACGGAACAAAAACAGTTGCCGATGCTGTGCTACTGGTCCCTTCTCCTTAGGAATTTGGTTCAAAGTAATATTAAGAAGTTGTATCATCATTATAAATTTGTCATCCTGCCTAACTCCTTCGGGAGGCTAAACATGACAGCATCTGGACTGAAGTTGCCTTTATGATACAACTTCCTAATCCCTGTAGAGGTTTATTACGGCCAAGAATATCCCATATATAGAGCAGGCACCAAAATAATAAGAAGTCAATCTTCGAGTTTGGTTAGTTGAATTATTATTGCTAGCGTATTATAGATAACATCTTCAAACCCAATATAACACAACCTGATATGGTGGTTTGAATTTCATTAAATGAAACAGAAGATAATACAGGGAAACAAAATCATCAAGGTTAAGTAAAACATAAAATCATTTAAAAAAATATTTGTTTTATTGAACACCGTTCAATACATTTGCACCGTCAATTAAAATAAGAAGTTGCAAATGAAAAAGTTATTTCCTGAATTAGGTTAATATCTTATAAATTATTTTATCCATGGGCATTACAGAAAGAAAGCAAAGAGAGAAGCAGGAAATGAGACAGCGCATATTGAACGGTGCCAGAAAAGTATTTCTTCAGAACGGCTATGAGCAGACCAGTATGCGCAACATCGCCAATGAGATCAGCTATAGTGCAGGGGTGATCTATTTCCATTTTAAGGATAAGGGCGAAATCTTTCAGGAACTCCATAGAGAGGGATTTAGCTTACTTCTTAGACAACTTCGGGTGCTGGATTCGGTTATAGATCCATTTGAACGCCTGAAAGCCTCTGGACGTGCATTCATCCAGTTTGCCCAGGAGAATAAAGATTATTATAACCTGATGTTTCTGGTAGAAGAGCCATTAAAAAATACAGAAGAAAGCGGTTTCCAGATTGCAAAAGAAGCAATAAAGTACCTACATGACTTGGTCTTGGAATGCCAACAGGCTGGCCGCTTCAAAGACATGGACCCAGAGTATCTTACATTTATGATCCTATCTGCTACCCATGGCATCTGCGCTCTTTTCTGTAAGGACAGAACTATGAGTTTCGAACACAAGACCAACAAGGAACTTATGGAGAATGGATATGCAAGTTTTGTTACTTTATTGGAAAAGGGCTAACCTTTTTTTTATTTTATTATTGAACACTGTTTAAATTTATTACAATGATTAATTACATTAGAAAACTACCCACTGCTTACCGACTGGCCGTCTTACAGCTCTCAGTCATCTTGCTTCCATTGGGGCTAAGTGCCCAAAACCGCTTGAACGAGTATATCTCACAAGGACTAGCGTCAAACCAGAGCATCAAGGAGCAAAACTTCCTTTTGAAAAAGAACATCTATGCCCTACAAGAGGCAAAAAGCATGTTCCTGCCCAGCGTAACTTTTTCTACCACTTATACGAAAGCCGACGGAGGCAGAACAATTGATTTTCCTACAGGCGATCTTTTTAATGCCGCCTACGCCACGTTGAACCAGCTCACAGGAAGTAACTCTTTTCCCCAGCTCGAGAACCAGAGCATACTGCTCAATCCCGATAACTTCTACGATGCCAAGTTCCGCACCAGTCTTCCCATCCTGAATGCCGAACTGATATATAATAAGAGAATCAAAGCACAACAGGTAGACCTTCAAAAGACGGAAATACTGATGTATAAACGTGAACTGGTCAAAGAAATCAAGACGGCATACTACAGCTATCTTAAGGCTACAAACGCAATAAGGATCTATCAATCCTTTCTGAAACTGCTCGAGGAAGGTGAAAGGGTAAACCGGAAACTCTTTGAGAACAACAAGATCAACCGTACAGCTGTAATCCGTAGCCAGAACGAGGTATCAAAAATAAACGCATCGCTTACCGCTGCTCAAAAAACAGAGGAATCTGCCCGTTATTATTTCAATTTTCTATTGAACAGGCCATTAACCGATGCCATTCTGACCGACGACGTTCCATTACTGCCCGCGCAGGACAATCTATTGCTTAATGATGTGAATGGTCGTGAGGAACTGGCCAAGCTTGAGATTGCCAAAGGAATAAATAAAAACCTTACCGGCCTTGCCAAATCTTATCTCATACCCAAAGTTGGCACTTCGCTCGATCTGGGTTCGCAGGCCTTTGACTGGAAGTTTAACCAGAAAAGCAGATATTATCTGCTGGGCGTTTCATTGGAGTGGAACTTGTTCTCCTCGGGACGGAACAGTTATAAGATAAAACAGGCTATCGCCAGTGAACAGGCTGTGTCTGCACAAGCCGATCATGTGACACAGCAACTGCTGACCGAACTAAACGTGCGCAGGGCAAACCTGCAAAGTGCCTCAGCTCAGTATCAGGCGGCACAATCGCAACTGAAGACCAGTCAGACCTATTATAATGATATGACCAAGCTCTATAAAGAAGGAATGGCCATTTATATAGAACTACTTGATGCCCAGAATCAATGGTAGATGCCCAGCTTCAATCGAACATTGCCTTATTTGACACCTGGATATCCCTTACCGCTATCGAACGTGCCAACGCTAGTTTCAACATACAATAAATATCATGAACAAGACACAACTCACACTTATTGCACTTACATCACTATTGTTTGCCTGCAAAGAAAAACCGAAAAATACAAATCCTCTTGGCCAGCCAGATATCATTTCTGTAAAGGTTGCGCCCATTTCCTCTTTTGGAGTAACAAATTCCATTCAGGTCACTGGACTGGTAAGCACTGAAAATGAAGCGAACTACTCCTTCAAAATTGGCGGAGTAATCAATAGCATCCTGGTAGATGAAGGACAATTTTTTAAAAAGGGGCAATTGCTGGCCACCTTAAACACCACCGAGATTGCGGCCGGTCTGGCCCAAGCTAACCTTGGTGTAGATAAGGCCGCTCGTGACTATGCCAGGGCAGTAAACCTTTACAAAGACAGTGTATTTACGCTGGAACAACTGCAGAACACCAAAACAGCATTGGATGTTGCAAAAAAAACAAGTGAGGCAACCGCGTTCAATCAACGTTATGCCAGGATCTATGCTGCTTCTGATGGTTTTGTAACCAAAAAGGTGGCCAGTGTAGGCGAAGTGATTGGCGGCGGAATGCCGGTGCTGATGACGGGCTCAACCCAAAAAACTGACAGCTACCTATTAAAAGTTGGGGTAACTGACCTGGAATGGGCAGGAATCAATGCAGGACAGCGGGCTGTTGTTTATCTTGATGGATATCCCGAACAACCATTCCAGGCAACGGTATTGCGTAAACTTCAATCGGCTGATGCCTCTATCGGATCTTTTCAGGTAGAACTGAAGCTCCAGATGGGCAATCTGAAACCTGCAATTGGTATGTTCGGAAAGGCGGCAATCGAAACCAATACTTCAGAAAACAAGACCGTAATCCCATTTAGTGCCCTTGTAGAGGCAGATGGACAGACGGGTTACATCTTTACCCCTAAAGGTACAAACAGCGTTAGAAAAGTACCTGTAACCATCCTGAAGTTTGACAATAAAAATGTTTACCTGAAAGATAAACTGGAAGGAATAGATCACATAGTTATTTCTAACAGCGCTTACCTCAACGAACAGTCCACCGTAAAAATTATCAAATAAAGACCACGAGATGAAAATTACAAATTTTGCTGTAAAGAACTACCAGTTTACCCTGATCATATTTGTGCTTGTGGCAGTGGTGGGACTGCTTACGCTCTTTACCATGCCCCGCTCGGAGGATCCGACTACCCACCCTCCGCAATATCTGGTAACGGTTATCTACCCTGGCACTAGTCCGAAGGATATGGAAGAACAGGTGGTAAAGCCCATTGAAAATAAAATCTATGGCCTCGAGAACATCGATAAGATCCTGACCACAGTTGAAGATGGCGTAGCAGCGATACAGATCAAGTTCAAGTATGGTGTTGATGTGGATAACAAGTACCAGGAAATATCAACAGAAATCAATGCGCTGAAAAACGGCGAACTTCCAAAGGACATTTATCAGATCAAGACCGAAAAAATTGCCTCATCAGATGTAAAGATTATTCAGGTTGCGCTGATCTCAAACACCGCTTCGTCCAAAATATTGCGGGACAATGCAGACAAATTGAAGACCCAGCTGGAAAAGATCACCAATTTGAGAGAGGTAAAGTATACCGGAATGCCAGAACAGGAAATCCGCATCGATATGCAACTCGATAAACTGGCCCAGCTAAAAATACCATTGAACCTGGTTATAGGCAGCCTACAAAGTGAGGCGGCCGACATTCCAGGAGGAAGTATCAATATGGAGAGTAAGGTCTTTAATGTAAAGACCAGTGGTAAGTTTAAAAATGTTGAAGATGTGGCCAATACGATCATTTATAATTCCAACGGAAAAATAATATACCTGAAGGATGTAGCCCATGTGAGCTATATGGACGGTACCATTAACCACATTACCAGGATCAATGGACAACGCTGTATATTGGTTACCTCTTCGATGAAGAACAACGTGGATATCAGTCAGGTTAAGAAAGAATACACTCCGGTATTGGAACAATTTTCCCAAACCTTGCCCCAGAACATTAAAATGGTTAAAAATTTTGACCAGGCAGATATGGTATCAAAACGGCTGGGACACTTAGGCTTTGATTTTGGATTGGCCATAGTACTAGTGGTGGTTACCCTGTTGCCTTTAGGCTTCAGACCATCGCTGATCGTAATGATTTCTATTCCACTGTCACTGGCCCTCGGTCTTATTGCAATGAATCTTTTGGGCTTCTCACTCAACCAGCTCAGTATCGTTGGACTTGTAGTAGCATTGGGACTGTTGGTTGATGATAGTATCGTTGTAGTAGAAAATATAGAAAGGTGGTTAAGGGAAGGCCATTCCAGAAAGGATGCCATTTTAAAGGGTACCAAGCAGATTGGGGTAGCTGTAGTAGGCTGTACTGCAACGCTTGTTATTGCATTTTTACCATTAGCCTTTCTACCTGATATGGCCGGAGAGTTTATCCGAAGTCTGCCAATGGCTATTATTACCAGTGTATTGGCCTCTATGATTGTGGCGCTTACGCTCGTGCCTTTTATCGGCAGCAAGATCCTGAAAACCCATACCCATGGGGAGGGAAATTATTTCTTAAAAAAATTGCAGGGCTTTTTGACCTGGTCATATCGTGGCATTATGCCGTTGGCGCTAAAGTGGCCAAAAGTAACGATCAGTATTTCGATTGCATTAAGCGTATTGGCCTTTTTACTCTTCCCACAGGCAGGGTTTAAACTTTTCCCTACCTCAGAAAAACCGATGTTTCTGATCAATATTAAAATGCCGCTACAGGCAAATATCCCAGAAAGCGATAAAGCTGCAAAGCTGGTGGAAATGGAACTTAAAAAGCATCAGGAAATCGTTTACTACACCTCAAATGTAGGAAAAGGTAATCCACAGATCTATTACAACGTGCATCAGCAGGATATAAAACCAGATTTTGCGCAGATTTTTGTGCAATTGGAAGAAGAGACAAGCCCAAATGACAAAACTGAACTGATCAAAACGCTTAGAAGCAAATTCACTAATTTCCCCTATGCAAAAATAGAGGTGAAAGATTTTGAACAGGGTACTCCGATAGAGGCGAATATTGTGGTCAGGATTTTTGGAGAGAATCAGGATACCCTGCGATCGCTCTCGTTCAAAGTGGAGGAACTGTTACGTAAACACCCAGGTACTTTTTTTATCAACAATGAACTCAATGCCTATAAGTCAGATGTAAAAATCAAGATCGATAAGGCGAAGGCAAGGACACTGGGCGTACTGACCAGCGACATTGACAAGGTAATCAGGTTGGCTGTTGCCGGACTGACTGTTGGGGATTACATTGATGACAGAGGTGATTCGAGGAATGTGGTAATCACCATTCCACGCGATAAGTTTTCAAATCTAAATGCATTGAAGAACCTTTATGTGAACAATATCCAGGGTGCACCAATTCAGATCGATCAAATTGCAACAATTGGGCTCGAAACCTCTCCAACTGCAATTAACCATTTCAATAAATCGCGGTTTGCAAAGGTTACATCGCTCACCAAGGATAATGTTTTGGCAAACGATATCCTCAAGGATATTGTGCCCGAACTCAACAAATTAAAAATGCCTAAGGGTTATTATTATAAATTGTCTGGGGAGGCTGAATCGGAAGGTGATGCATTGGGCGGAAATTTCCTTTCGGTGATCATACTAAGTACCTTCCTGTTTATCGCTGTGCTGCTGCTACAGTTTAAGACATTTAAAGGAATCATTATCGTTTTGTCAATTATTCCATTGGGCGTTTTGGGCGGGGTGATATTTCTGCTGATGACAGGAAATCCGATGTCGCTGGTATCTATCATTGGTTTCATTGGTTTATCGGGTATACAGGTAAAGAATTCGCTGTTATTGGTTGATTTTACCAACCAATTGCGGGAAGAGGGAAAAAGCATAGATGAGGCGATCCATATTGCAGGTGAAACCAGGTTCCTACCTGTTGTACTTACTTCTATTACGGCCATTTGTGGTCTGATCCCGATTGCCATGAATCCCAATCCGCAGATAGCGCCCCTTGCCATTGTACTGATTGGGGGCCTGATCAGCTCTACAATATTATCAAGGATCGTTACCCCGGTAATGTACAAGCTCATACCTCCACAATTGCACGAAAAGATATGATAGGTCAAAAAGACGGGAAGACTTGTTTCTGGAATTGAGAATGTTCTTGATTAACCTGGTTAACCCTATACTTAAAAATTAAAATTACTCACATAATTTCACTAAAGATGGAAGAATACATATTAATTACCGGTGCTTCTTCAGGAATTGGCTACGAAATGGCGAATGAATTGGCAGCTAAAGGGTTAAACCTGATATTGGTTGCCCGTACCGAAGCTAAATTACAGCAAATGCAATCAGAACTAATAAACAGGCATGGCATTCTGGTTCAATATTTCACTACAGATCTTTCTGATGTGAATGCTGCTAAAAACCTTCACCAAAACGTGAATGATAAAAACCTGTTAGTAACCCATCTGGTAAATAATGCAGGTGTTGGCAACTATGGCTGTTTTACTGAAACGCCACTGGAAGAGGAACTTAAAATGATTGAGTTGAATATTTCCAGTTTGGTAGTATTAACAAAACTCTTTATGCAAGATATGGTCAAGCGAAAATCTGGCCGAATTATGAACATAGCATCGTTGGTAGCATTTTTACCGATGCCTTATTTTTCTGTGTATTCTGCCACCAAGGCTTTCGTAAAGGCATTTAGTGAAACACTCGCCGCCGAATTGGAAGGAACCGGAGTTATCATTTCGTCTCTTTATCCTGGCACTGTGGATACTGGATTTACCACACCTGAGATGCAAACTACAAATCTTCATAAAACCAAGCCGATGACTCCCAAAGAAGTGGCAATGCAGGGTGTAAAGCATCTACTGGTAGGGAGTGGGAAAAAAGTAGTTGGTTTTCAAAACTGGTTTAACGCTAAACTCCCCAACTTTGTTCCTGATGGTATTATGATGAAGATTAAAAAGGGGCTGGCAAGTCAGAAATGAAAATAGTTTAGTAAGTGTTGTCGAATATCTATCCTTATGAAATTTATATGATATGTTAAATCGAAGTACGATAATAGATACCGCTACACAGCTTTTTTCACATTTTGGAATTGATAAAACTCCCCTTAAAGATATAGCCAAATCCTTAAGGGTGAGTATTCCATCTCTATATTGGTATTTTAAAAACAAAGACGAGCTGGTGAGCTGTGTTTTAGAAAAAATAACGAATGAAGAACGTATTTTGATCGAAGAGCAGTGTATAAGGTATAAGTCGCTATCCAATTTTATCAATGAACTGGTTGAAATAAAGCGTTTAACTTTTGAAAAATATAGTCGGCTATACCATTCCCCGGATTACTTAAAAAAGATAGGTTTTTTAGATAACCTGAGTTTATCAAGAAAGGTATGTGTGACTGAAAATATAAATTTGGTTTCAAAAGCTGCCTTTGCGAGAGATGACAATAGCCCCCATATGTTTAAGGAGGTGTTCATCCGGTTCTTGAGGGAACTCGATATGATATTTCTGAACGATGCAGCCACGAGAGCGAGATTTCAGGGATCAGACATTGCAAAAAGAAATGACATCTCTGACCTCATAAGTCAAAAAGCTAGATCTTTTCTATCTGAAATAATGGATAGAAATATCATGGTTCAATATCAAAATTAAATGTCCATTTTTAAGTATTCAAACCCAACTTGAGGGAAGACTTAGGCTTTTTCTTCCTTTTCCCCAACCAGATCAGAAACCCTGAAACCGGAAGGGAAGCACAGATCAAAGCAGCAAAAAAAGCCAATAGCTGTGTGCCCAGACCATATATTCTACCAGTATGTATCGGAAGATTCGAATTTCTCCATTTCATGCCCAGCGTTTTCTGTGAATGCGGTAAAACATCAATTATCTTTCCAGTCCTACCATCATAAAAATAATAACTAACACCCCGCCAGCCATCCTTATTGCTCTCAATACTGACAAATGAGGTCGAAACCTTGTTGACCTCCGTCGGGATGCCGATTCCGATCTCCGACCAGTCGCCTTTTAGTTTTTTTACCAGGTCATAATGAATAAGGTCAATTTTGTTTAATGTCGAATCACTAGCATTGATGATGGGCAGCGTCCGCGCAAAACCAGTCTTCCCCTTGTCTCCCAAAAGTTTATATATCCCGGTTTCCCACCATTTAAAAGACCATACCAAACCTGTAATGGCTATAAGCATCGCCACTGGCAGAACATAAAATCCCAATGAATTATGCAGATCGTAATTTACCCGTTTCCATTTTGCATTCCATTTGATTGTAATACTTTTTTTAAACTGCTTGTAGTTTTTTGGCAGCCAAAG